>Ga0222715_10000005_pt1 | contig 343488 bp, 420 predicted proteins | sample C33_9DmetaG_FD_165056 | JGI IMG/M metagenome (GOLD analysis project Ga0222715, IMG submission 165056) | Estuarine water microbial communities from San Francisco Bay, California, United States - C33_9D | ecosystem: Environmental > Aquatic > Marine > Unclassified | place: USA: California...
GTTATTGTCCGTGTGTCAACTTAAATGATTTAAGTTTAAAAAGAGTAAAAAGAAAATCAATCCAACTAGTTAAGAAACCTCGCTAGCCAGCTGTTCACATAGTAAGTTCATATGAACTACAACACTTACAGCATATGCAATAGCATGTGCTTTCTTAAAGTAGTAACTTCCGTCAGTGGGTGCGACCCACACACTTTCTAATATCGTTGGCCAAGTTTCGTTGACAAGATGGCGTTTGGCAGGCCGTATCATCGCTAGTACTGCTGCTAGTTGTTCGATGTTTGTAGGCTTTGTTTTTTGTAGTATATCTCCGTGACCAGAGATATGAAAGATAAGATCTGTGAAATCGTTGTGTTGTAAAAGTTCCCATTGTGGTTCTTTTTCCATAAGTTGTTGCAAGTGTGCTTCGTCTTTAACATCTTTATAGATGCTAACATTGAGAAAGTCTAGTTTAAAATATCCACGTTCTTCTGCTGTCTTATAATCGATTGTGGCTAGATTGTCTACAGGATTATGAGGTATCTCTGTAGCATAAACACCTGTATTGTGCTTCTTGCCTGAGTCTAGTTTTGCAACACGATGTTGTATCTTTTCTAATACAACATCTCTATCTGCAAAATCTATATCAATATCAGGCATACTGCTTCTCTAGTTTACGTGCTTTCTTCACAGCCATATCCCATTTAAGTTTACTTGCACGATCTTTAAATGTAATACCTAACAGGTGATCAAGTTCGTGCAAATAACACTTAGCACTATAGTCTGTAATCTTTACAGTTTGTTTTTCTAAGTTTTCGTCATAAAACTCTGCAAGTATTTCTTTAGGTCTTGTAATACGCATGTATATATTCGGAAAACTTAAACAGCCTTCATAATCATTTTGTGTATCGCTTGTATACTGTAAGACTGTTGGATTAATACAAATAGTAGAGTTTTCTACTTTATCACCCATTACAAAAACTTTTGCATCTAGTCCGATTTGGTTAGCACTTAGTCCTATGCCATTTTTTTCTAGCATAAAGTCTACCATTTCTTTTTTAAGTTCCTTAGGATCAAATCCTGGGTTTTCTAAATCAACAGTTTTAACTTCCTTGTTAAGAAAATCATTTGGATGATATATTAGTTCCATTTTATAGGTTACCTTCTTCCCTTAGTTTTGCTCTAATCTTAGTTGCACTGATATCATGTATGTCTTTGCCTAAGTCGTGTTCTGTGAAGGTATATCCAACACCTCGTCCATAACTAATATCTACAATATTCGGTACAACAATGATTACATAATCTTCGTCGTGTTTAAAGCCGTGTTCTTTTAATCCTGCAATAATATTTTTAGTAACTGTGCTTAGATCAAAAGGATTGTCGTCTTGTTTTACTGTACGGCCGCCGCCAGCATCTTCTCCAATAATACCTCCGACATTTCTTATCATAATAGCAACTTGGCCGGTTTCTGCATATGCTTTTTTAAATAGTGCAGTATGACCATCATGCCACGGCTGCCATCTGCCTAACATTTGTGTTGTAGGCTTTTTCCAATCAAAACTCATTCTTTAACTCCATATTTAATATGTTTGTACCACATACGTTCGTGAGCATAATACAAAACAAACTTAATGATTAAGTCTGCTATGAATACTGCTCCGACAGCCTTTGGAGGCAATCCGAACGTCCAAGCAATAAGTGCTGTGGTAATACTTGCTATAATACGCCATGTAACTGCTTTTGCTAAATGGCGCTTTGCTGATACTTTTTCTTCCATTAACAACCTGTAATAGTTCCGTCGTCATATATTCTTAATGCTTGAATAGCACTTGCTAGATTTTCTACTTCGCCGTCGTCTTCGCTTAGATGTTTATCTATTCTAAAATCAACAGTTTTAGGTTCTTCAAACATTTTATTAGTATCTTCAAATCTTCCTTCTTTAATAGTGTCAACCCAAACAGTAATATCTGCTTCAAAGATATGGCGTGTAAGTTCAGTTGGACAAACAAAGTCGCAAATAACATTACGCCCGCACCCCTTTTCGTAATCTGCTAAGTTACGCATACGACGAGACTGTCTTATTCTTGCGTCTTCACTAAACTCCCAGTCATTTGCCATCTTGCGAACTTCGTCTGCATTAAACCATGCACAATCAGGCAAATGTTTTTGTAGTCTTTCAGCCAGCCAAGTTTTACCTGCGCCTGGCAGGCCCATAATCAATATTTTCATAGATTGCTTTCCTTTACAATATCACGAACAAGTGCAACATCACTTGGATTACGATTAAATCGCATTGCCCAATGCTCTGGATTAATCACATGATACACAAGTTCTAGTTGTTCATCGTTAAATTTACTTAGCATCTCTTTTCCGCTCTTGCAGTTAAGTATGAGCCAAGGACTTACTTTTCCGTCTTTAATATGCCATACAGCTCTGTTCAAACTTACATAGAAGAAATAATGATTCCATACACTATTATTTTCATCTGCCCATTCCATCATGTTTTTTACACTTCTTTCTAAAGCAGTTGTTACGTCTTCTTTAAGAATAAGTTCAAGTGCATATTTTTCGTACATTTCTTCTTTGCACCAGTGATCGAGCTTTACTCCACTAGTAACGACATGATCAATATAACGCTCAGGATATAAAGGACGCACATTATTGATAAACGAACCAAACTTGACGAAAGCATTATAGTACTGTGATTTACAAAAGTCTTCATATGTTTTTTCCTTCTTTGTGCCTGCACTCAGTTTGTAGAACCTCTGAAATGCATAAAACCCGTGCCTTACACGTTTCTCATCTTTTTGTAATGCTCTACGCTTTGGTTCACACATATGAGCAGCAAGAGTTTTTTCTCTTACATAACCACTACCGCAGTATTCACATACATATGGCTTATCAGAGTTTGACGTTTTCGATGCCATGCTCTTCAGCCAGTTCTTTGAGTTCTTTTTTTGTAGATAATCTAGCAAGTAGCTCAACCTCGTCTTGTTTCATATTAGGATAAATTTGTTGTAAAAGTTTTAGTCCGGCATTGTTATTAGTTTTCTTTTTAAACCCTATCCACGGATGAAACTCTTTACGTCCTGTGTTGCCGCACTGACAAAGTAGTAGCCATTGTAACTTAGGCTCTTTGTTTCCTAACACAGCCCAGTTTTTGTTGTAGTATTCATTTGTTTTAAACACAGCAAGTTCTTGTTTGTCACGCGATCCTGTAACACTACTCATGTATCGATTTAGATTCCACAAATCGCCCTTAATCTCTTTTTGACCTTCTTCGCCTGCGGCATCCCACAAATCACGCATTCCGCCATCTAGTGCTGGAATCATTTCTTTGAATAAATCAATGTGCTTGTTTGGCATGCTTGTACTTCCATAAGTTAACATCGTGTTCAGTATTAATCTCTACACCATTAAAGTATACACTCAAACAACCTATTTGCCAACCACTTTTTAGCCAACGCAACTGTTCAAGTTTTTCTACACGTTCTTCTTGTTCTATACGTAGATGCGGATATGCTTGTAGTGCAGTCTTGCGATAACCGTAAACACCTAAGTGCCAATCACCGTAGCCTGTCATACCTCTACCAAACCACAGAGCCTGATCTCCTGCTCTAACCATCTTTACACTACTTGGCTTGTTTTGTTCTTCTTCAGGCATTTCGGTGTACACTGTACTTACTTCGTATTGATTAAGACTAACTATGCACTTATGAATCATGTTAACTGTTACATCTGGCATATCACCTTGTACATTTATAAACTGATCAAAGTCATCAAACACACGGCTTGCTACTGCACCTGCACATCTTTCTGTGCCGTTTTCATAATCTGCTGTGTCCATAATGCACTTGCCGGCACCCATATAGTTGTATATGTCTTGGTGGTCAGTAAGCACAAATGTTGGCAGGTTAGACGCTATACAAGCGTCATACACACGCTTTATCATAGGTATGCCATCTAACTCAAGCATAGGCTTTCCATGCAGGCGTGTGCTTGCATATCTAGCCGGTATAAGAATAGCGGTGGATGTCATCTACTGTCCTTTCAAAATCTTCTAAGCGTAACATATTAGCACCGTCACTGGGTGCATTATCCGGGTCAGCGTGTACTTCTAAGAAGAAGTCTGTTATACCCATTGCAGATGCAGCGCGAGATAGGCCAGGGACATACCCCCTATTGCCGCCGCTACTACTGCCATTTCCTCCCGGGCGTTGAACCGAGTGGGTAACATCAAAAACAATAGGAACATTATAGGTATCAAGCATATACTGCATGCCAGTGAAATCAACGACCAAAGTATTATATCCAAAGCTAGTTCCCCTTTCAGTAATCCATACTTCTTTAGCACCTTCTGTTTTTGAAAGGATACCTGCTACGTCCCAAGGTGCTAAGAACTGTCCTTTTTTAATATTAACTATCTTGCCTGTATCAACTGCTGTTTTAATCAAATCTGTTTGACGACAAAGAAAGGCAGGTATCTGTAGTACATCAACACAGTCGTTATAATGATATTGAATAACATTAACTTGCATACTGTCATGTACATCTGTTAATGTTTTAAGACCAGGTATTTCTTCTTTTAAAGTTTTAAAATCTTCTAAGCAACCAATACCTTTACCTCTTTCGCCCTTTATGTTTGTGCGATTGGCTTTATCATAGCTTGCTTTAAAATAATATTCAATGCCGAGTTTGTGACAAACTCGTTTACATTCTTTTGCGATTTCTAAACTTTTTTCTAAACTTTCATGTTGGCACGGTCCTGCAATAATTCTCAATGGGTTCTCCTTCCGTCAAATACACAAATAAAATAACAACCTGTTGTACCTGCATACACACGATGAAAGACTCCGTCTTGTATTAAGACTGTATCGCCTTCATTTACATCAAATCGTTCATCGTCTATCTGCATTACTCCATGGCCTTTTACAAAAATGTATACTTCTTCTTGACCTTCATGCTTGTGGCCTGTTGTTGATTTCCCGGGTTTTAAGTTTGTACTACTTACTATTAAGTTGTTAAGAAGTGTATTGTCTTTTACAACATAGCGATCGTCTGCTTTTACAACTTCTCCTCCTATATCCCATTGTTCATATTTCATTTGTCGTCCTTCATAATATAATATGTTGTTACAAGTTGGTCCATAAGTTTCATTAGCGTAGGATGTTCTACACACATATCACACAGTTTTTGCCATTCACTATAGTCGCATAATCGACCTTGTGCTCTAGCCACTGCACCTGGATCTCCTCCTATTACCCATCGTTCTATTTCTGGCTTGTCGCGATAACGAGCGTAGACAACTCCATTGCTACGCTCGTATATCAATGCTTCTCCTGGTAGAAGCTCACCCATTATTTTGTGGCCTTTTTACGTCCACGCTTCTTAGGCGCTTCTTCTACTGGTGTTGGCGCTACTCGATTTTTCAAGTATGCAAGGAGTACACCATATGCTGGCAGGAATACAATCAAGCCAACTACAACCTTAGTCAGTGTATTGTTCTGTGCAACAATGTGCCAGTTTTCACCAATCCAAGTTAAGTTGCCTTCTGCGTCTGTTGAACCTGCAAATGCTACATAAAAGAATGAATATGTGTCAATGATGTTAGCCACGATAGTTGAAATCGCCGGGGCTGCCCACCATGCTTCGCTCCACTTCTCTCTAATATGTTGGAATACATATACGTCAAGCATTGTACCGATAGCATATGCTGTACCTGATGCAAACCCTACTCTGTAAGCATGTTCATCACCTAGTGCTAACAGCACAAGAACTGATGCTACAATAGCTGGAATAATAGCCATTGCTACAACGGCTCTACCTGCTTCTTTACCAACCATCCTTACAGTAAGGTCAGTTGCCACTACTACGATCGGAAACGTAAACGCTGCCGCCGCTAATGGAAATGATCCAAACAACGGTAGATCTGCTCCTGGGAACAAATCAAATCGAATGGTAACTAGATAATTTGACACCGCAATAACTAACGTGTGTAAAATAACTAGATTTCTAACAAGTGTTTTGTCAACACCTTCTAGTAGTTTTGTAAACATTTATTTTTTTCCTTTTACTTCTGTGCCTATTGTACGACGAACAATGTCATCGTGATTAAATTCAGCCCAGTAAAGTTCAAAAGCGACACCATCTTCTAAACCTTCAAACTGGTGAATTTTTCCTGGCTTCACCTGTGTGAAGTCTCCAGCTTCAAGAATAGTTTCATCAACTAACCCTTCTTGATCTGCATCTTGCCAAACGCGAACAATCATCTTGCCCGATTCAACAAAGAATCCATTCCATTTATAACGATGCTCATGCTCGCTACATTTATATCCTTTTTTAAACTCTATACGGTGAAACTCTAATACACCATTAGCGTGTATTAGTTCAGTTTGTCCCCATATCTTTCCTGCTTTCATTGTCATCCGCCTTTCCTTATAACAGTTTCTCGTATTCTATGATTTCGCATTGCCTGCTAATATCTTTAACAAAGTATGCACACAAAGGATTCTTACCTTCTGTAATCGGTACACTAAGTAACTGTCCGTTTTTCATTTTCGGAAAATACCATTTTATGTCTTGATAAAAGTTAACTATGTTTATCTCTGCAAAATCTGTTTTATAACTAGTAAGGGGATTAAAAAGAAATGCTTCGAAGCCCCTGTCATTTAGACTAGTTAATGGTAATACTTCTAAGTCGTTGCCACTTTCGGAATCGCCAACTGCAATGCTCCAATCAACAGGCATTGTAAATTCTTTACCTGCTATTTCTATTACCATAGCAGGCGCACTAAACGATTCTAAAAAAATCAAAGGCACAAAAAAGAAGTCAGGATTTTGTGGATCTGAGTTATCTAACACACTGAATCGTATGTCGTCTTCGATCTGATCCGGTAACTCGTCGAGTTTAAAGCACTCGTTATCTAATGTTAATATTCTCATTGCCAATCTACCTTTTCTATTGTGAAGGGGTATTGGGCTTCCTTATAAAACTTTTTACGCTGAGTAAGGTGCCGCTTCGCAAACTTACAAGTGCTTGTAAGATCCCATATTTGTACGAAGTCTTTGTCCTTTGCCTTTCTTACGCCTCTACCTATACTTTGAATAACCCTAACAAAACTTTTGCCGGGTTCAATAAGAACCAAATTAAAAATACGAGGAATGTTAATGCCCACCGCGGCCACACCGTAGGTTGCAACAACCACATGATTAGTTCCTTCATTGATTTCATCATACGCTTCCTTTCTATCTTTTAATTTAACGTCTCCTTTTACGAATGTCGAACCTGGTATAAGTTCTTGTAACATTTCTCCTGCAGAAATCCTATCTACAAGTATAAGTGTATTGCCTGAGTTTTTTATATTGTTTAGTAGTTTGCCTATGTATTCGATTCTATCTTTATTTGTTACTAGATATTTTAATTCTGATTGATAATCACTATGTGCTTGTGTGTCTATAAGTTGTACAATGTTAACATGACATTGAGATAGCACACCTTTATCTTGAAGTTCTTTTGCACTAATCTGTCCTATTACTGGACCTAACGAAGCATGAATACTTTCGAACTCAAACTTCTCTTTAGGTACTGTACCAGTAAGTCCCCAACGGATAGGTGCATTGCGTAGGTTGCGTGTAAGCAGATTCTTTAGTACTTCTGCTTTGGCTTGGTGTACTTCGTCGACAATAATAGTGCTTACACCGTCTAAGAACTCTGCGAGGCTTAGTACTGCACTGCCGTCTTTGAACTTCTTGTCTAGAATGTTCAAGCTCTGCCATGTACAGATAGTGTGAGTCTTACCTAACTCTTTTCTGTCGCCGAAGTACACCCCTACGTCTAACCCACAATTGATATAGTCTTCTTCTGTTTGTGTAACAAGTGATTTGTTAGGTACAATAACAAGACTGCGTCCATACGGCTCACTAATATGTGACAGAGTAGCAGTTGTAATAGTTTTACCTGCTCCTGTTGCAATCTCTTGCAAGCTCTGTGGGTTTTGTAGAAAGTTGTTGATTGCTGTTACTTGGTAGTCACGCAGAATGATTTCTTCACCTTCTGCAGGATGTCCTTTAGGCCATACAACACCTTGATCTGCCCAATAACGTTCTGTAATAGGTTGAAAGTCTAATGTTACAGGATGTCTACGATCGTCAATGTCTACTATTTGGACGTTATTTTTTTGTAGAACAGCAACAATAGTATCAAGATGATTAACGTAGCCTGTGCCACCAATACCAAAAAAAGCAACCTTACCGTCCCATCGTCCTAGCTTATACTGAGGCATGTATCGAGCATAAGGCACTTCAAACTTTAATGCGTTAGCAACTTTACGCCGCACATCAATCTCTAGTCCTTCTAGCTTAATGTTTACTTCGTCTTCAATTATTAGTTTACACGAACTCATATTATCTGTACATTCTCACAAACGGACTTATTGTCTCTTCTCTAAACACAACTAAATCGCAACTATTTTTAATATATAACTGTACACTTTTGTTGTTATTACTGTTGTATGCAAATGCACAGTTTGGGCTCCAATCTGTTTCTAATAAAACTTTAGGAAGTTTATTATCACTAATATACACTATTTTTGTAGTTTTGTCAACCCAATTATTAAGTTTTCTGTGTTTTATCAACTGGTTAAACCCGCTATCGGTATCTTCATCTCTAAACAGCACACTTTGTTCTTCAGAGGATACCAAGTCTCTAAAAAAGTTTACAACTTCGTGCAGTTGTGTTTCACAATCTTTGTGATCTAGTACAACTAGCATAGGAAATCTGTCTAAGTTATACAAGGCATATAAAATATTATCAATAGATTGTACACTAGGTTTGCTTTGATACTCAATAGTTTTTCTACTAGCAATATCTTCTTCTAGTGAACTTCCAGTAACATTAATATTAATATCGTCTAAACAATACCTAAATCTTCTATCATATATTTTTAATAGATCGTAGCCCGTTTCTTCTTGTATTATCTTTTCAAGTTTAGGGCTAATATTTTGTATCTTATCATCTACTAAAAATGGAAGATATTGTTCTGCATTATTTTGTATTTGTTTTATTTGTTGATATCTTTCTTTAAGAACTTTGTTTATTTCAAAATCTTTATTAAAAAACTTATCACCAATAGCCAACAAATAGTTTTCAGTTAATGCAAAATAATGTGTATGACTTCCTTTATTATGATGATAACCATCTCGTTTAGGGATATCATTTATAAGCATAATGTCAGACTTTTTAAATGGAAACCTAACAGCAATATACTTTTCAGATTCATCTGCATCATACGGCATGTCGTCTGGATAATCAACTATCTTAATATATCTAGTTCTGTCAATAGATCTTAGCGGCTGTCTAAGTTCCTCTAGAGCAACTAGTGTGTTTTCCAAACCTGCTTGTTCAAACTGCGGAATATATTTTTGCAGTTTGTCCTTCATTAGTGCATACTGCCTATCAGTTAAAGCTGTACCTCTAAAGACTTGACGAGCTATACTATTCACTATAGTAAACTCTTCCTTTTCTATCTTTAGATTGTAGTTGCCTTTAAGACCGGCAAGGGTTTCGAGTGCGTCTTCTATTGTCTGTATCATGTAAACATTATAACTTAAACTAGCTTAGATGTCAAGTGTTTAAGTGGTAATCCTGAGGCTATTTCTTCTACAGTAAACTCTGTCCATGCATAGTCGTTTAGCCATTGCTGTCTATCAGGTCTTATTGGGTTTTCTATATCGTGAAGGAAGTCTATATCATTTGCTGCATCGTATGCAAGACTGTGCGGACTTACAAAAGCAGGTACGCCTTCGAGTATACTGTGTATACCTGGGTTTGAGCTATAACTTACAGTAGCCCATATGTTATCAAAGCCCATGTCAAAATCGTCATAAGTGCCATTAATATAGCGAGGGTTTTGTCTTTTAACATTAGTATATTCGTGTTCGATATGAGGTAGGGTGCATCTAGGATGTGGTCGAAATATTATTGTACGATCGGTATGCTTTTTTATTTCATCAATAGTATCCATTACCCATTGACTCATTCTAGGCATGTCTTGCCATTGTAAACTCTTATCATGCTGTCCACATATAAGAATGTATTTGCCTTCAGTGCGCCACGGTTTCAATCTAAGATTAAGTAGATCGCTACGCCTACTATCGTTCCCGCCATCACCGAAAAAAGCATCTCTATTAATTCCATTTAATCCTACCTTCCAAGTGGATCCTCGAGATATTCCTCCGACTTCGAGGACGATGGTCGGTTTGGATTGTGAAATGTTTCTTTCCCAAATAGCACGGTTTCCAGACATGCGACCGTTCCAAAGTACGCTCCAAATAACATCAATGCCGTCATTACCGTCAACAACAACACTATGCCCGAGAGCATTAGCGCCAGTACGAAAGGCATCAAAAACAGGGCCACTATTGAGGGCACCAAACTTTGTATGTAAGTTAAACTGCATTTTGCCAATATGATTCCTGCCTTATACCCATTAAATCTTTTGCTTTTGATTTACCTTGGAACTTACGATCGCCCTTCATATGATCCATCCAACGTCCTAGTTCACTATTAATAAGTGGATGTCCTCCACCGCCTGTCTTAGCAGTTTTAACATATATACTTGAACTATAATCGTATACATTATCTTTTTTATTCAGTTTAAACTTCTGTATAATATCACCCATGACATAACTGTCGTGCCATTCTTCTAAAGTAAAGATGCCATTTTCTGCATCCTCATACACACGTTCAAACTCTGCTAAAAACTCTTGGCATGATTTGTTTTTAAGATTCATACCATAAAATCCACACTCTGGCCAAGTTTGTGATCCTTTACCTCTACCTACCATTGTGAGGTATGAGTCGTTTGGCAAGAGGTTAGAAAACTGCTCATACGTCCAATCACTGTGTATAAATGTATCTGCATCCATCCATGCACACCAGTCTGTGCTACGTTCACACGCATCAAATACTGCATATACTTTGTTAGCAAATCTTACTGCGTCCCATTTAAACTCTTTGTGATGATCTCTTGGACGTCTTTCGGGCCAAGGACATTTACCGTTTGCTTTTGGAACATTACCCCAACGTTCCTTAAATGCATTTAGTTTAGGCAGTGCTTGTTTAGCATCAAGTATTGTTATATTTTCATTTAATGGATCTACAGTAGGTTTGCAATCTTCAGCATAAACTAATAGTTTGATACGTTTGTCTACACGTTCAGCAAAACTATCTATAAATCTTTGTCCATATACTTTCATGCCTTCAGGATGAAACGTAGTTACTACTGTTATTTCTTTGCCCATTTTCTTAAATGTCTCCATGCTGTTCCGTCTTTAAGTTCGTCTAATGTCCAGTGCATTTGTGCCATTGAATGTATCCAACGCTCTCTGTCAAGCTCTTTTAAGTTTTCTAAATCTGCTAAGTCGTGGTGTGATACTTCACCTGCTTGACTTCTATTTGGATCTAAAACAAATACTGGTGTTCCGTCTATTGCTGCTGCTATTGCAGGGCTACTGTTGTAACTTACAACTGCATGACAGCCAATAAAGTCTTGTAAAATATTATCGTAATGACTTACAGTGACTCCAGGTAAGCGATATCGAGCTAATGCTCTTTTGTGTTCTAAAATCTTTTTATCACCAGGATGGAATCTAATACGCACAGGCCTATCAGTATGCTTGCGTATTTCTTTTATTGTCTTTAATAACCACGGCATAATAGCTTGCCCGTCCATGCTCCAGCCGCCGTCACGCTGACAAGTTATTAGTATGTGTTTTCCTTTAGTAAGCCGCCAAGGCTTTAATGTTATTTTAAGATCTCTTCTTATTTTTTCCCAACGTGCAGGATCAGGATTGTTATTACAATACTCACCGGTGTTAGGAAATATACCGTCATAACTATATCTTAAATATTTTTTACTATTATTTTTATCAGCAAATAAAAACAAATTACTGTCAACAATAACACTACGCTTTCCGTCACGTTGCTGTTTTTCGAATACATTTTTTCTAAGATTTAAATGTTGACTGTTTTTACTACCCGGGTGTACAAATCCTTGTACTACTGCTACATCAGCATCTACAGGAGTATAATCAGTTACAATAGTACCTTCATCTCCGCACTTCCAAACACCTTCGATAAAGTTTACAATAATAGCAGGTTTTTCCGGGTTTGTATTACCTGGGGGTATACCCATTAAATAAGAAGCAACTTTTATTGTCATTTTAATCCGTACTCCTTTATATATTTTAGTGCAGTTCCGTCTCGCATTTCTCTAGGAAGATACTGACAGTATGCTATCCAATGCTGCCATTTATGCACTTTAACGGGTTCTTCGTATTTTGGTGTTTCTATTTTAGATAAATCCTTTTCACAAAAATGATCAGCAGCGTTTGGTGCAAGAGTAAAACAAGGAATACCATAACCTATAGCTTCTGTTGCTGCAATACTATTGTAAGTAACTACAGCAAAAATATCATCTTCATCTATTTGATTGTAAATGCTTCCAGCACCCACTCTGTCTCTTCTATTAACTTTATCTCTAATAATAATAGGTCTATCTGTATTTGCTTTTATTTTTGCAAGAGTATCTGCTAGCCATTCGTCTCTATTAATACCATAAAACTTGCAAGGTTTTTCTGACGGTGTTACAACTAATATGCTACGTCCGTTTTTCTTCCAACCAGGAAAAGCTAGATAAGGTTTTGTTGCTGCAATTTTGTTAAATCTATCGGAAGGCATTTCCCAGTTTACTTGGTTATGTTGCATTCCACTAGGTACTATTCTATGCCAGTCTTTTCGTTTTTGCATATTTCCAATATATCCAGTATCTATATAAAAGTATGGCCTATTTTGTTCTTTACAAACTGTAACAGTTTTACGCTGTGTCATACTCCTAAAAATAACTGGAAAGTGGGATGGATACTTGTGTAGATTTTTCCATCCTTCGACAAACTCAGCATTTACATGTTCTGCAAAAGGCTTTACAATAGTGTCTAGACTATCAAGTGCGAGATACTTAGGCATTCATCATTTCCTGTAGTTCTTTTTTCCAAAGTTCATGGAACTCGCAGTACCTATAGTTTTCAAACCAAGGACCGCCTTCTGTATAATGAATAAGTTTAGGAGTTTCTATATCATTGTATACTCCTACTAGATAGTTCCATGTATGATCTAGTTCACCTATCTCTTCATCCTTTAACCAACTAAAACGATGTAAGTATGCGCCATTGATTTCAGGTTCATTAACTAAGTCCATTGTAAGTGCAGCATTACTAGGATGCGCACAGTTAAACAACATTACACTTGACCAGTTCTTACGTGGATAGATAGTTTGCTTTTGTCCATCCATCTTTGTACCTTCACTAACTTTGTAATCATGGTGTACACACATAACAGCATACTTGTCGTCTGCTTGATCAAAAAGTTCTTTAATATCTGTTGTAAGGATCATATCACAATCCATAAACAATGCCCAGCCTTCGAAGTTAGTAAGTTCTGGGATAAGGAATCGTGTAAATGTAAATTCTGTTGATGCAAGTTTGTCTATTGGTCTTTTGTACCATCCTGCATCACGCAGTTCCTTTTGTTTTAGCGGACGCACATCTGCGTCAGGTTGTTTGTTGAGAATACTATGCTTACATACTTGATAAGCAATATCTTCTCTTGTGTCATATCCTACAAATACTTTCATTAATCCCTTCTTTCTATATCTTCTTCAACACACACACCACCCCATTGTATTTCAAGTATGTGTGCGTTTTCACCGTTGGGGTTGCTTGCTTTATGCCAAACTTCTTTACCTATTTCATATGGTAATGTATGAGGTTGTAAATGAATACTGTCGGATCTGCCGTCCCATTCTGTGTCCATCTTAACTACCCCTTCAAGTACAATCCATTGTTCAGATCTTTTGTAGTGTTTCTGATCGCTTAAACTTTTTCCAGGATATATTACAAGTTCTTTTACCTTATATCCTTTTTCAGGCTTATGATCTAGTACACGCCAATATCCCCAGTCACGTTCTGTCTTTTGTGTTTTCCATTCATCTAGTATCCAACTACTAGAGTTCATTTTGTTTTCGCCGCCTACGCCAAATGCAAACTCGCACCAACGATAGCTACCGTATACTTCATATTCCGGAGTTGTTGTATCAGTTCGATCTCCGCCGTTGGCAAAGATCATAATGTCATCGCCTGTAATCATAGTTGCTACTTGGCCGATTGCTTTGTTTGCTGTGTTGTCTAGATCGTTAAATCCAATAACCTGATCAACTACTTCTAGTTCTTTTATAATAGCACAACGTTCTTCAAAGGTCATAAATGGTCTGCCTTTTTTTCGTGTTAACCAATCGTCTGAATTCACGCCAACAACTAGTTTGTCGCCTAACTTCTTTGCTTCTTTGAAATACTCAATATGTCCTGAGTGCAGTGGATCAAATCCACCTGTGACTAATACTACTTTCATACTGATATTTATGTATGTACTTAACTAGCATTATATTTTTATGGTTACGGTAATAGCACAGTTTTTTTGTACGTTGTTTCTAAATCCATTATACAAACCTAATAGATGCTTTTATATGTTTTTTACATCTTCCACGAGGTACCATTTCTAATATCTCTACGTCAGGATGATCCTGACCGTTTCGTAAATCAAAAATAACTTTTGTATCTTCAGAAGAATGCTTTTGTACTAGTGATTTATAAGTATTAGCTGGATAATGAAATCCGCAACTAAGATTACTTATAATAAGATCAAACTTTATATCTGACGGAATATCTATATTGTTTGCATTTACAAATACATAGTTCATTCCTCTTTCATCACAGGATTTTTTTAAATCATCTATCTTATTATAAAAGGCAAAGTTATCAACAGTTCCAAACTTTATTTCTCTTCTTACACTAGATGTATCTCCAAAATCTCCGTCTAGTAAATAAAGTTCACAGCCATACTTTTTCTGAAAGTATTCACTTTCTCTAGCAAGTCCGCACCCTATGTCTAATATTCTTTTGGGTTTGAAATCTAAATAACTATCTACAATATTAAAAAGTTCTTTTTTCTTTTTAAGGTGTTGGGGTGTTTCCCAACTCATCAACCATTTGTTTTGAACCATTTGCTTCGCTCCAGTTAAATATTTATATGATCATATCTCACCAGCATAAATTTATATTTGTTAAGACAAGAAAGACAGCCGGATCCAGTATTGAAAAATATCTTGTAAACTATCTCGGACCAACTGATATTTGTACAGGAAGTAAAGCTGACGGTACGCCTCGGATTAATACAAACGAAATAAATGGACATAGAAGCTGGCAATGGATTGCCAATACATATCCTAAAGAATGGGAAACCTATTATAAGTTTGCAGTAGAAAGAAATCCTTGGGATAAACTTATTAGTGCTTATTTTTATTATAAAAAACGTAAACCTAAAAAAGTTGCCAAGGGCTTTGAAGCATTTGTAAGAGGAGCAAAAGATCAAAACGACTGGGGTATGTATGCACATGCAAGAAATATTAAAGTAGATAATCTTATAGATTATACAAACTTACACGAGTCTTTTTTAGAAATGCCTATACCTTACAATAATGAACTACTGCGTACATTTGTTAAATCTGATACATCTAGAGAAAAAGATTATAAAAAAATGTATAATGAAGAAACAAAAAATATAGTAGCTGAAAGATTTTCAAATGTTATAAAACATTTTTCCTATAACTTTTAGCTTCGTTATATATTTCCATTAAATGATAATAAGGTGCTCCTTGAGCAATCTCATCTTCTCTCCATTGGCAGTACCCTAGGTTGTTTAACCATTGTTGTCTATCAAAAAACTTAGGGTTTTCTATTTGAGATAAGTCTGTATTTGAACATTCCCAAGCCATTGAACTAGGACACAAACTAAACGTAGGTATTCCTTCACAAATACTTTCAGTTAATGCATTAGAGTTAAATCCGACTACTGCCCATGCATTATCAAAATCTCGTTGTAGTCCGTCGCCGCCTTCAAGAAGTTTTGCTCCTTGTATGTTTTCGCTTATATAAACATCTTTGAGATTTAGTTTGTCAAGTATTGCTTTTTGTCTATCTTGACGCAACGGGTGCATACGTATTCTAATAGGTCTTTTTGTATTTTTTCTTATTTCTTTAATAGTATTAGAAATAAAGTTTTCGTAAGTACCATGTTTTGCCAAAAGATTTTTAAGACTACTATCGCCCGGACGTTGCATAATAACTGTTACAAATCCGTCTAAGTTTAGCCGCCAATCTTTTATTTCAATATTTTGATCTCTTTGTATTTGATCCCATCTGTCACTAGGCCTATTTTTGTTATTGTATAAGCCTTCATCTCTATAATAACTATACCAACTATATCTATGATATGCCATAGGATTAGGAGGTTGCTTCATATTTTTACGGAATACAGCACTTTCAGCAACTATCCAAGGTTTTCCGCTATCTTTAATATATTGATACATAGGACGTAGTTTCCTATGTTTGCACTCCATTATGTTTGCTTGTATATAAATGTCAGCGTTTTTAATAGACTCTTTATCATCCCAAGAAACAACTTTGAAGTTGTCTAAACCGGGTAAAGGATGTGTTCTAAAAACTTTTTCTATACCTATTACATTCATTGTATTAAAAATGATTCGTATGCAGCTCTAAAGTTTCTGTTATTCCTATCGTTACCTTTTAGTGTAAAAAATGCACTAGAGTTACGATGTTTACCAATACTCATCCACTTTTTATCTAATATTCTAAATCGATGCTTATCCTGTAACGTTGGTAATATTAGTTGATCATGGCCTACTTCCCATTTGTCAAATGGTTTACTTTTGAGAGCATCTGCGTAATCTTTTTTAAAAGATCCGCGACCATATGTAACCAATCCACACAACCAACCGCCGTGTTTTTGATGTGTAAGTATATTAACTTGAGAACATACTTCTTGGTAGTGCTGTTTTATAATAGGTCTAGTACAGATAGTATCAGCATCTGTAGTCATTACAAAATCTTCATCATTAAACTTTTCTGCAACTGCTAAAAATCTAACTGCTTGTAAATATCCTAGCCTATTAGACTCACTAGTAAATTCTTTTGTTTCGGTAGTATAATCAACATATGTTAATCCTTTTTTTCTGTTTTGAGGATTAACAATATGGCAGTGTAACTTTAACCAAGGGTTGTGCCACTGTATGCTTCTAAGAAGCTCATGACCCCAGTCATCATAATAGGTTTGATCACATGCTATTAAAAAGTTCATAATGTTGCATCTTCCATTCCAGCTACTCTGAGCTTTACAACATTAGTTATCTGCCATTGCTTCTGGTCCAGTGCCTTTAAGACTCCTAACCATTTGTTACGCATAAGTGCAAACTCGTTGATAATCTTTTCGTAATCAACAACGTCTGCCTCACCGTCAACGTATTTTTCTACGTCACGGCTAGACAGAGCTCGTTGATAGTTTTCGAGATACTTCTTAAAAAACGAACTACGTAATCTACGTAGCTCGATATTTAGATAGTTAAGGATTGCTTCAATCTCTTGAAGCTGATTAAATCGATGCTCAACAATACCTGGCATTGCGGCTGCACTTTTTTCAACATTACCTACAAGTTTACACTCTGCTTTTGCTTGTACTAGTTCAGTTTCAAAATATTGTATTGCATCTGGTATTTTACCAACATCACGAGATATCTCGCTATACCAACCCATTACTCATCCCATTCATCATCTTCGTCAACATCTTCACCATCATCTAAATAGTAGTGTATTGCTTCATCAAGAGCACTGTCTACTCCTAAGCACTCTTTTAATGTTTCGTCACTTACACCATAGTCTGCCATAAGATCGATAAACTTTTCTGCAACTATTTCTACTTGTTTTTTGTCAACATATTCTTTAAATAGTGTCCAGATATCAGCGATATTTTCTTCATTCATTAGCAAATTCTTCCTCGTTAAGATCTACCACTGCTTCTTCGTCAGTGTTGTCGATATTTACCACAGAAGCTTCTTTTCTGAGGTAATCTGACATAACCTTATCGAGGTTCTCGCCTACCCATTTTTTACGGTATTCGAGAATTTCTTCGCCGTCAGTAGTAACATACTTCAATCTGTTACCTTGCTTTTCAATGACGCCTTTCTTTTCAAATAGCTCAAGCAAACCGCTATATGGATTCATGCCTGTTTCATAAGGAATCTTAACCTGCACACCTTCGAAAGGTTTTGCATAGCGTGTCTTCATTACCTTACAGCCTGCACGAATACCACGAACTTCACTGATCTTGTTGCCATCTTCATCTTCTTTTAGTTTCAACTTCTTCATTGCAACTACAATAGATGATGCATAGATAAAGCCTTGACCACCTGAGATCTTGTCATCTGGGTCAAACATATCTTGAGATGCGTAAGTGTGATTAGTACACACTAGTCCAATGTTGTGTGAGCCAATCATATTAACTGTGTTACGAACAAGTGAAGTCAATGCCTTAGGCTTACGACCCATATCACCTTTCATATCACCCTTGTTAAACTGATCAACGTCAGTAGGTGTTAGCAACATACCAAGTGAGTCAACTACAAACAATACTTTTGGACGATCTTCTTCGTTCATTGCTTTGTAGTCTGACATAAACGTACTAATGGTCTTTGCTACATCATCAATCATTGACATATTAAGTTTTAGTAGTTTATCTTCTGATGTGTCTACATCAAGTGCCTGTAGCCACGATTCGTCAAGTGCGTTCTCTGAGTCAATTAGTACTACAAAGATACCCTGATCCTGTGCTGCCTTTACAATGTTACCTGAACAGATATATGATTTACCTGCGCCTGATTCACCTGCAAACACAGTAACCTTACCAAGCGGAACACCTTTGTTAAAGTCTCCTGAGATAAGATAGTTGAGTGCGTAGTTACCAGTGCTAATCCAATCAGTTGGATCGTTAAACCCTGCACTCATGCCTGTAATGGATTTAGTTAATGAAGTTCGAAACTTCGTAGGGTCAAATGCTTTATTCGCCATATTATTCTCCTAATCTAAAAAGCTGGGCAAGTATAAAGGGTTGCATCTTGCGAAAGCAACCCTTTTAGCTTGCTCTTATTGTCCTTGACGGCTTCTAATCATTGCTAGAATGTCTTGGGCGTTGCCACCTTCTGCAGGAGCCGCTTCAGCTGCTGGTGCTGGAGTTGCTTCTGGTGCTGGAGCAGTTTCTGCTACCGGAGCAGGAGCCGCTGTCGGAGCAGGTGCGCTCTGACTTACAGCCGTTGCTTGCGGGCTAGGTGCTGTGTTTGGATCACCTGTACGTGCTTGCATACCTGCAGGGCGGAAGTAATTACTCCAACGATCTGCATCATATGCTTCTCCGTCTACTGATGCTTCAAACATTTCCTGCATTACTTTTTGTGCAGTTTCGTCTGGCTTTTTAGGTAAGAAGTCATTTAGATCAAACAACCCATGTGTGTTGACTGCTGCCATCTCTGCATCACCAAGCGGACGATCTCTACGTGCCCAATTTGATGTTGAGTAGTCTGCATATCCGCCTTTTGAAGTTTTGTTAAGACGGAAGTCTACACCTGCTGTGTAATCTGTTGGCAATTCTTCCATGTCTGGATCCATAAGCGCCTGCTTAATGATCTGGAAGATTTGTGGACCAATAATAAAGCGTCTGATTGGATTCTCAGGTGCTTCATCGTCTGCTAGTGGATTATCTGTTACAAAGCCTTGGAAAATGTAAGAACGCTTTTTCCAATACTTACGACCCATATCTTCTAATGCAGGGTCTTTGAACCAGCCACGTACTTCATTAAGAATGTTACATGACTCGCCATACATTTCCATACATGGAATCTGTACTTGTACTGGACGTGAATCTGTTTCACCTTTTACACCAGCAAATGGAAGTTTAATAACCAAACGCTCTTTCCAAAAGAAAGTGTTGTCTGCGTTACCATCAGGAAGGAAACGTAGAGTTGCACTCTCGCCTTCTTTCATATTCCAAAATGGGTAAATTGGGTTTGGACCGCTTGGGCCGCTTGAACCACCTGATTGACGGTTCTCTTGTTCTTTGAGCTTTGCTCGGATTTCTGCTAATGATGCCATAGTATATGCCTCCTAAATGTTATGCCTATGTGCAGTAGCTACATTGCTACTAGTGCCTTTAAGTGTTATAGCACAGTTATTAGTATAACATCGCTATAACATTTGTCAAGTCTTTTTTAAAGAAAAAGAAATAAAACTTATGAGTGTTAGCAGATTAACGTAAACCTGCTAACTCTCTCATTCTGTCAAACTCTTGTGTATCCAACTGCTGTGGTTGTGTACGCATCTGATACTCTTCAAAAGTTTGGGTAATCTTTTCGATAAACGCCTTAGCAGGTTCTATGAACTGCTCGCCGTAATCTTTCTCTACCATGGTAAGTACAGCGGTTTCGCCTTTAGGGAACTCGCCTGTTTCTCTGTCGTAATACGATAATATGAACTCGCCTAATGGTGCCTTTTTGTCCTTTTCAAGTGTAATCTCGTCGCCGTCTGGACCGTCAACTTTGTCGCCTTTTTTCTTGCCGTTCATTTTGGCTTGCTTTACAGCGTGTGCATATGCATTGCCTTCGTCTTGATAGTGTTGTTCGTACCATTCTGGATAAAATTCTGCTAATTCTTTTGCAAGTTCATCTGCATCTTCATCAGACATTCTGCTTGCAAATTTGTCAAACACATAACCGATACCTTCGTCACCTGGATCTTTCTTCATAATAGCGTCTAATGCACTTTTGGGATCAATACCTTCTGCAAACTGATCCATTGATTTTTCGTTTGCTGCTTCCTCTGCTGCCTCTCTATCAGCCTTTACTTCTGCTACATCAACGCCTAAATAATCTGCTAAATCGTCGTCACTCATTTGACTAATAGTTGGTTCGCTTTCGCTAAATTGGCCCATCATTTCTTCAAAGCCTTGCTCTAGTTCAATCTCTTCTGGTATTTTTTCGCAGTCGTTTACACGCTTGCCTTTGTTTTTACCTGTGCCCGGCTTGGTGCCGACTTTTCTATGTCCGGGCCAGCAGTTTTCTGGGCCTGCAACTTCTTCTAAATCTTCTGGTCCTAGTTCTTTTGCTTTTGTGCCTTCTTTTACTAGGTTGTAAATGTAAGGGAATATATCTTGTAGTTCTTCGTTAAACTGTTTGATAGTTAGCTCATCAATCCAGTTTTCAGCAACATCATTCGGAACATCTTCTAGTACTGGGGGATTAAAACTTTCAAATGCTTCTTTGTAGTATGCTGGCTTTTGCAAACCTTCTATTGTTTTCTTAACTGTTGTAATACGCTCTTTGACAATGTCTACATATCCTGCTAGACTTTCTGCCATTACAGCTGAACGGCCCATATAGGTTTTAAACTTGCGTAGCTTTGCTAGTTCTTCTGAAAGTCCTACAATGTGCTTACCAAAGTCATCATATGCGTTGCCGCCTTCACTTACATGCATAGCCATTGCTCTTGCACCACTTAGATGCTTGTATGGATATTTAAAACGTTCACCTTCTGGTGATTCAATGTAGATCTTACCAATCTTTTGTATGCGTCCTGTTGCACTTTCTTGATTTACACTCTCTGTGTGCTTAATCATAATACGTGCTTCGCCTACGTTTTGATAACTAACGCGGCTTGTTCCATATAGTTTTGATTCTGTCATTTTATCGTCCCCAGAGCGATTTGTTGCTAAAAATTTATAATCTCTTTTATCTAAGTTTGATTTAGTAATATCACGTACACTAAAGTCCAACATACGCTTTTTACCAAACACACGAAGTTCTTTCAAAAAGTCGTGCCATCCTTTTTTGATTACATCTGAAGTACCTTCTGCAAAGTCTTTAGAAAAGATAACAGTTAATCCTTCATCTTCATCTAAGTTAACACTTACTTTACCTAAGCCTTTGTAATCAAAGTCAAAGTATCTTGCTGCAATAGGTTCGTTAGTAACGTTACCTTCAGCATCACCAATAGTTACGCTTGGAAATCTTCCGCGTAACTTGTTGAATAACTCTTCGCCTATTTTACTAAATTCTCTCATACTGTATTTATCAATAGTTGCTGCTAATAAAGATTGGCATGGGCATCTCATAATCCTCAAGATCTTCTGCTTGATTGAATGAGTTATATACCCGCGGATCCCAATCTTTTAATACGTCCATCATTCTTATAGCAAGTAGTGTTGCACTTACTAAATCGTCTGTCATTCCCGGTTTTGCTTGATAGCTACTTGCTGATGCTATAAAACCTTTGAGTTCAGATATTAATGGTTTGCTGTGTACAGTCATTTTATCGTTTTCAATCATAGTTTTTAAACGACTACATGCTGTAATCTTTGTGCTGTGTGTAGTATTAAACCCTTTGCGGAACTTGCGCACATGTCCTTTGCGAATAGGTTCAGAGACAAAAAGTCCCGGTATATTCTCTTCCCCGAAATCGTTTATAACGATTAGTGCTGCTTCGCCGATGCCGTTATTTTCTACACTCCAATAAACTCCATTTGGATTTTTAGTTTCATTTGCAATGTATGTACAGATGTCTGCAAGTACTCTTATTTGTCCGGGAATAGCTGTTTGGTTATGCTGCCATTCTCCTACTTGCTCGTATGTTGGAAGTTCTATAACTTGAATTGCCGCATAGTCGCCTCCTGTACCCATACTAGGATCAAGTGCTACTGCATATGTGTATTGACTTGTCGGCTTCTTATACCAACGTGTTTGCCCCATGTTAAGTATAGGACTGCCGCCTTCCATAGCACTTAGTTTTATACTATTAATGAGAGTTTCGTCAAATACTAAGAACTCGCAACCATATTCACGTCTAAACTTTTCTTCACCGATACGTCCGATCTCATCTGCCTTCCATTTCTCGTCACGATCGGGATGTTCACTCCAGTGTGCTATAAATGAACGGAAGCCATTGATGCCAAGATCACTTTCGTTGCCGTGATCGTCAAACCGTTGTTCTGCTTGTTTCCAAATAGTAGCAAATGTATCTTCGTCTGAGTTTGGTGTACTAGTAATAATAGCACGACCACCTGTTGCTAGTGTAGGTGATATTGACGTCCAAAACTCTTCAGCAATGTTAGGCTGTACGAACGCAAACTCGTCACAGTATAGTAGCGAGATTGACATACCACGTCCTGTGTTGCCTGTTGTTGTCTGACTTACAATACGTGATCCATTCTCAAACTCTATGCTACCTTTGTTATATGAAGTAACACCTGCTCTAATATGATCTGGACACGTTTCATACACATAACGAATACGTGCCATAATCTCCTGCGCACCTGTGTATTTGTGTGCGGCAATAAGTATAGTTTGATCTGGATTAAACATTGCATACCAAGCAAGATAAATTGCGGCACAAGTAGTTTTACCTGTTTGTCTAGGCATCATATTAATGTTAAAGCGATAGTTATGATATGTATCCATTAACCCTAGTTGATATTCGTAAGGTTCGAATAGTAGTTTTCCTTTTACAGGATGTTGGATATATGCAAACTTACTTGCAAAATACAGATAGCCTTTTTCAGGATCCATACACTGCATTAGATCCTGTATTTGTTCTTCTGTATATGTTTCTTTAGTGTTGGCTTTTTTAGTTAATACGCCATCTAAACTCTTACTCATACAGTATTTACTCAAAAAAATAGGCACCGAAGTGCCTATTTGATTCCGCTCCCATCGTAGTTTATTTTTTCTTAAATTGCGGAGGTACTTTACCTTTTTTAGGCTTACCGCCCTTTTTACCTTTAGCAAGATCGTTCGGTCCTTTGCCATCTTCTGCATAATCAGGAATACCGTTTTTATTTGCGTCTGGCTTTTTCTTTTCACTAAGTGCTTTCATTAGCTGTGCTTTGATAGCTTCAACAGCCATTGCATTATCGCCGTCTTGTGCGGCTGCATATGCTTTCTTTTTCTTGTGTAGATCGTCGCCCATCATGTTTGTCATGTAGTCTTGATCACGATAGTCTACATCGTCTTCTGAACCTTCTGGTGAGTTGGCCCATTCTTGCATTCCATAATCTGCTGCGATCAGTTCATGCATTTTTTCTTCTATTTGATCGTGATCATCATCTGGGTGTAGTCCATTATCACGTGCTACGTCATCGTACATATCTTGTAGATAGTTTTGTACATCTGGGCCCATTGCACCTTTGGTCATTGCTTTATAAAGTGTATCTCCGCTGTCATCAGCTGCAATCTTTTCCATTGCCTTGATAAGCTGATCTTTCATTCCACCTTCTTCGATTGATTCTTCTGCAACAGCCTCGCAACCTTCTCCGCAAGCACTGCATCTACCAGTTCCTTCACGCTCATCTTGAACAGGCGCACCACAACAGTTACTTACAACACCTTCTGCATTTTCGTCACCTGGTGAATAGGCTTCGTCTGTATCTTCATCGCCTGGTTCGCCTACAATATCACGTAGTCTTTCCATGTCCATACGCATTGGAAGTGCTGGCATATCGTCTTGCCCAAATTCTTTAGCATCGCTCATACCTGCATTTTTCATCATGTTGATTAGATCTTCAACATGCTCTTTGCCGCTTGCATTTAAGCTCACGTTCATTGTTACTGGATTACCTTTGTCTATTGGCGCAGGAAGTGATCCCATTGGCATGCCGCCTTCGTCCATTCCTGGAGGGCATTCATTTAATGCATCCAATGACTCTATTAGTTTTTTCATATTTGACATATTTAACTCCCTATCACCGCTTTGGTGTTTTCTGAATCGTCCATTTGTTTTGCTGTTTCGCCGTCTGGTGCAGCATCTGCTCCATCTGGAACTGCTGCTTCCTTACGTGCTTTTTCAAGTTCTGCTAGAAGTCCCATAATACGCTCGCCGCCAACATGTTCTTGACCGCTTTCGCCGCCCATATCTTCTTTAGTTAACATTGGCTCATATACTTCGTCTTCTTGTGCTTCTTGGTATAATTCTTGTGGTTCGTTTGGATTACGAACAATAATATGACTCTGTGGAATACCGCAGCATTGACCTAAATACTCTTGAAGTATCTGTACAGTAGTTGGATACTCTGTTTCTACTTCAAAGTATGTAACTTCCATATTTTGTAACTGTGGAAAGTCTAATGGACGTTCTTGTATAGGTGTTTTCTTGCCTGCTGAACTATTAAGCAGTTTAAACTTTTGCAGTGCAGTTTCCATATGGTCTTGAAAACCTTCTGGTAGTTCGCCTGCAACACCAATCTTAAACTCGTAAGTTTTTTTAGATTCTGTTAGTATTTGCGCAAATGATTTCATTGGTTATTCCCTGTCATATATATTATTTATCTTTATCTAGCCCTTTTAGACGCTCTAACAGACTGTTCCTATCTGTAACTACATAGCCTTCGCCATTAATAATATCACCATCTGAGCCTTTTGTGTCAGCATCTTGCTTTTCTTTTTTAAGTTGCAGTTCAACCATTTTAAGTTTTTTATCTAGTTTTGCAACTTTAGCATCTAGACTAGTTTTGAGCATGCCGCCTGCTACTTCAAACACACGCCCTGAATAACGACTTTCAACATTCATACCTAAGTCCATTAGGTCTTCATATGCACTCATTGCTTTATCAGCAACTTCGTTAAGTTCTTTATCAGCCATTTCGCCAAGGCCTTTTACAGCAGGAAGTGCTGCTGCTATCTTATCAAACTCTGCTATATCTCTAAAAGTTTCAGCTTGTTCAACTTCATATTGTTTTTGTTCTTTTTCTTGTTCTTCTGCTTGTTCTATTATTTCTTTAGAATCAGGCAAGTTTAACAAATCTTCTAGTTTTTTAGTCATTATAGCTTCCATTAACTGCTAGTATTATTTATCGTTTTCGTCCGTTATGAAATATATCATCTTCTGTTACAATACGGAATATAATACCTTTTTGTTTACACCAGGCTCTGGCACTTTCCCACTTTGCTTGATTTACAACCCAATGTGCTTGATTTGCTTTTGAACGTCCTGTTTTTTCTTTTAGAGTTTGATTTTTAGGTTTTACTTCTATTAGTTCTACACGCTGCTTACCTACACGATCGTTATATACAATAAAGAAGTCTGGAACATAAACCGTATGCTTACCTGTAAAAGGATGTCTATAAGGTATACGCACTGCTTCACTGGCCCACTGTGCAATAGCCGGATGTTCGTCGCAAAACTTCATAAAGTGGAACTCCCAGCCACTTCTATATGTTGGCGTCTTTGTTCCTACATACTTATCAGGATTTTTGAGTTGAAATTTACCTGCTGCGAATCGACCCATATCAAACTATTATATTCCTTTGATCGAAAAGTTGATTTTCTGATTGTTGTCTATAACCTATTGAACTTGTTTTACGTCTATTTGCATTTATGATTTGTGCAACAATATTACTTAGTTGTACTTCATTAACGCCTTTTAATGTATCTAACAGTTTAAATACTGGTACACTATCACGTTTAGCTTGTTCTAATAATACACCGCCTGTGTTAATTGCTGCTACTTTATCAAATCCTCTTTTAAGAAAATAGCCAACTACTGCATCTACTTCATTTTGTGTATAACTTACTGATCCTGTATTATTGTAGAAACTATTAAAATAAACTAATGTATCTTCTGTTTTTATATCTTCTGGTAATCCTGAGTTTGCCATTTATTTTACTCCGTGGTCATCTATCGCTTCACTTGCTAGATTTGATAGTTTTTTATTTGATTGAGTTTCGGCTAACTTAGCGTTTATAATAGCATCTCTTTCTCGTTTACTAGGTACTTGTTTAGTAAAGTCAACATATGAATCATAAGGAAGTTCGCCTGCATTTATTGCTTTCATTGCAAAAGTTTTTCTAGCTTTTTCTCTTCTTTTCTTATTTGGCCCTCTAGAACTAAATCTGTTATCAAGTTTTTTCTGTATAGTATTAGCATCTTTTGGAGGATAATCATTTTCCTTAGGTGCTGGTACAGGAGTTATTTCGTTTTTTGTATCTTTTTTAGGAATAGAATATGTTTTTTCAGTTTCAGTAGTTGATGTAAAAGTTGTAGTGGTTGAAGATACAGTAGTTTTACGGTTTATAGTTGGATCAGTAGGAGGTGCAGGTTCTAATAGTTTTGGCCCACCGCTTACGTACTGATTTCCTCTACCACGCAAGTCAGGTTCTGAAAGCGGACTTGGTGACTGATCGTATCCTGTTTCTGGATCTGTAAATGCAACTGGTTCGCTATTTTCGCCAATATCTCCGTTTGAAAATATTACAGATTCGTATGCTATACTCATAGCATTTTCGTTTAAGCCGCTGCCATCTTCGTATGCTACATCACCGTGATTCCATTGTGTAACTATTGGGTTTACTAATGTATATGCAAAATATTGCTGTCTAGATAGTTGATATATTGTAATACTATTAAAGAAAGGACCTATGTTTCCTGTGTTTAATCCGTATTTCGGAACTGTTGGGGAATACTTATCTCTAGATGCATAAGGTCCAGCAACTATTGCACCTTTTTGAGGATTATGTCTTCCGTCTAAAAAGTTATACTTGTAATACTCTTCAAACAATGCCCTAGTAAGACCTAAGTTATCATCATGAAAAGTAATGTTTACATCTTGATAATCTATTCTTGTTTGAAACTGTTTAATACGATTGTATTGTTTTTTGTTTTCTACACTTATTCTAAAACTTGGTAAGTCGGCTGATTTAACCAATACACCTAACTGTTTTTGAAATGCAAATGAATTTACAGTTGCGCTATTACCTATTTCTGGAGAAGGTTCAAACAAACAATGGTAAAGAAACTTTGTTTTAGGTGCAAATGCTAAGCCGTATTCGTAGTAAAGATTTCTGGCGTGACGCCAGTCTCTTAAATGAATATCATTACTTGCTCTGGTATATTGTGATTGTACTACTGCCATAATAATATTTATCTAATAAAAAACGGGAGTCTCAAAAAGAAACTCCCGTTAAATAATGGCAATACTAAAAAGAGTATTAAGTGCCTTGGCCTGATACTATTTCGCCGCCTGTGCTGCCTTGTGTATTTCTTGCTGTTGCTATACCAATACCATCTGGTGATCCTGCGCCGCCTGCGCCATACTGGACAGCATTGTCATAACGAATAGCTAATGCAATAGTAACTGGCTCGTTAGTTGCATAGTTTAGTGCATTATAGTTTGCACTTTCTAAATAACAACCTACTAACTCAAACGCATCTAGTACGTTTGCGTTGTAGCCGCCGTTACCACCGTCTAAGATTTCAATCTTTGTAGTAAACTTATAAGTACCTGATGATACAGCACTTGACTGTTCGAAGAAGTCAAACTGTCTTTGAAGCTGTCCGCCAACAATCTTTTGTACATTGTTGTTTGCATCATCACGTAGGTTGATTGTAACTGGCTCCCATGTGTGCTTACCTGCAAGATATGTTCTTGAGTTATAAGCATCAATAGTCATTTGTTCAAATGACACATTTGGTCTAGTAACATCAATTACGTTTTGTGTTAGGTCTCTTGTACCATTGGTGCTAACACCGCCACCAAATCCTGTGAACAATACACGGAAACGATATTGTAGCTTAGGCATCAATATCGAACTATTTGTATTTGCGCCTCCTGTTGGTACACTAATATTGTCTAAAGTTGTAATTGCCATTATAATCTCCTATTACAGTAGTATTTATGCATATTTGGACGGGGTTTATTCCCCGTCCATTAAATACGCACTTAACCTAGTGCTGCAATCTCTCCTGTGTTCTTAATACGCAACGGTATGTAGATAAACTCGATAGCTTTTACTGGCTCAATAGCAATGTCTAAGTATAGTTCATTTCTATCAATCCTTGCTGGAGTATTGTTTGATTCATCACATACTGATAAGTAGTCATAAATCGCTCTTAGACCAACTAGTTCTAGTAGCAGAGCATCTGCTGCTGCTTTAACTTGATCACGTGTGATCTTGTCATTTGGTTCAAACAAGTAAGGTCTTGCAAGAAGTTCTAGTTGTCCACGTAGGTAAACTGTTAGTCTTGCTACGTTGATTCTGTCTAGCGCACTTGCGTTTCTAGCACGAGTTTTCTGACCAAATACAACTAGTCCTGCTCCATTAATAAATGTAATCGGGTTAATATTGTTGCTGTATAGTGTGTCACGTTGTCCAGTGTTAAGTGAAACAGTTTGGAACTCGCCTTCACTTGTAACATATCCTGAACTTGTTGCGTTTGTAACACCGCCACGTCTTGTACCTGCTGGTGCAAACCACGGATAAGCAACTTGGTCGTTTAGTATGATAGTGCGTAGTGCCATATGACTTGGTGGAACAACAACATTGTTTCCTAAGTTGTCGCTTGTGAAGCCCCATGGATAATACATACCTAAGTATTCATCACGGCTAACTGCACCATCATCATTATCTTCAACTGCGCCAGCAACGTTAGTTGCCCACTCATTTAGTGAAGTTGCATCTGGTGTTAGTCTTGCTGGTGTATCACCAACAACAAACGCTGTTAGACGTCTGTCATAGTTTAGACTAATCATTTCGCCGATTAGTTCTGAATAACCTGGGCAAGCAATCAAGTTAAACTGACGTGATTCTTCATCTCTAATATCAACATTGCTGTTAACTTCTGCTTGTAGAGCCTGTACAACAGTCTTGCGTACTGCATGACGTCCAAATGTACCTGATCCATCTTCGTTGTTACCTGAAGCAGTAACCCAACGGTTTGCATAGTAACCGCTCATTGATTCATCTTCTAAAGAACCACTTGCACCAATAACTTGATAACGCCCGTTGTCACCTGATGTATCAATATAGTTACGACGGAATTCTTTAACATTAAATCCGCTTCTACGCATGTTCCATAGCAACATACCTTTTGGATATAGTGCTGGATCTGGAGCATCTGGATCTAAGTAGTCACTTGTTAGTAGATCTACAATATCAGCTGCTGCTGAGTTAGAACCTGCATCACTCCAACGTGCATCTGCAAACAATACACCATTATCAGTTGTTTGATCTGTGATATCTCTTTGTACCCAACTTTCTAGTACAGCGTTATAAATGTAAACACCTGGATATTCTTCAATAGTTGAAGTATCAATCCAAACATCGCCATCTACTAGTGCTGTTCCGTCTGACTGTTCAGTAGGTTCAGTTGCACTTACAATCGGTCCTTCTGGATCACAGTCTGCATAATCTGAACTAAAGTTTTGGTATCCAACCCAGTTGCTACCATCATGAATCATCATGTCAACTTCGTCTACAACAGAACTATACCAGATCTTACCATCTTCAGTAAGACTTGATGGAGCATCTTCACTAGCTGTGTAGCTTAGTTCTTTCCATAAGCTGATTACATAGTCATACACATCATCGCCTGTTGGAGCATCATAAAAGTTTGCTGTTCCTTCTTCGGTAGTGTAATTATATGCTGCAAAACCTGCTAGTGCGATCAATCCATCTGTATCATCTACACGAATCTCACCGCCTAGTTTGTGTTCAATAACTACTTTATTTGTGCTATCAACATAAGATACAATATTTGTAAATCCTGCTGCGTTGATCTCACCTGCAATAACATCAGCGTCTGCACTTGCTGCTGTTGTTGTTACAGAAATAGTTTTTGGTGTACCTAGTGCATTATCGTTTGCAACTGTTTCTGCAAGATCAAATGTATATGTGCTTGCTGTAAGTTGAGTAGTAATCTTAGCACTCTTTGCAGAAGTAGCGCCTGTTCCATTACGAACATAAATCTTAAAGTTTGAAATGGATGGGTCTTCTTCTTCTACGTTTGCTTTTACAAACAAATCACCAGCTCTTAGTGCTGTACCGCCTGTTTTATCAAGATCGTAAATAGCACCTTCAGCTGTTGTATACATAGGAGCATCTATGGAGTTCCATAGTTGAGTATCTTCATTATATTGTTTAACACTAAACTCTGCTCCACCATTTGGATTGGTTGTTTTAATCCAAATGCTGCCTGTTGGTGCAGGATCTGTGTCAGTTGACTTAAATGCAGGTACACTTGTATGTGATTGAATGGCTAGCTGCGGTGACTGGTATGTTTTTTCAACAATACCTAATGCACCAGCGTCAGATGCAGTGTCTGACGGTCCAGTTAATGTTCCAACACCGCCTTCGATTTTTAGTTTGCCGTCGGCTGTTGTCCCGCCGCCACCTTCGTCACTAATAGCTGCACTTGTTGCATATATTTCTAATGAACTGTCTACAACTGCTGCTGCAACACCTGTAATGCCAGCAGTGTTAATAGCTGTAGCCATATCTGAAATAGTTGTACCACTTAATAGTACTGTTGTTTCGTTGATTAACATAGTGTCGCCATTTTGCAGAGTTGGATTTGTATTTGCGCCACGTACTGTGTAGTGACTTGCCTTCCATGCATCCGAACCAACTTCAACCCATGTACCTGATGATCCTGCTAGTGTGTTTGTACCAGCTGTTTTGTACCACAAACGATTCATTGTTGTTGTTGCATCTACAGCGTAATTTCCGATTTGACCGATTGAAGTCTTTGGAGCATCTGTAATGCTATCAATGTCTGATGTTTCAGTTACAACAATCCTTGTCTGTGCTGTGAATGATTGTCCGCCTGTTGTTGATAGCGGTGCTGCATTCCATTCTAGAATGCCGAAACTTGTGATTTGTGTATCAAACCAGTTTGCGCCGTCTGCTGGCTCGCCTTCTGGAGCAGTTGCACTAGGATCTAGTTCTCCTAGATCTAAGTCTGCTCTTACAACGTATACTGAGTTTGTTACACCTAATAAACTGTATGCTGCTTGAAGTCCGTATTCGTTTTGCTCGCCTGCATGGATCATGTTACCATTGTTATCAGACTTGAAGACCGGATCTCCAAATGTTTCTCCTAGCTCTCTTTGACTAGTGATTAAATATGCTCGTCCAGCATTAGCTTTCGTTGTACCAGGAGCAATACCCGATCCTGAACTACTTGTCTTATTGCTGGCAGAAGCAACAAATATTACAGGAACTGTGCCTGCTGCTGCTGGGGTGTAAAAACTTTCGTCAATTACGTTAACCTCTACACCGGGTGATACTAATGCCATTTTATTTCTCCTATAGGATAGTGTTCTGCTACTGTATTTACCACTTGTAGGATAAAAATACTGGATAATAGCATAGAAAAAGGGACCGAAAAGGTGAGGTAAATATGTATATGAGACCTTTATGTAAATGTGGGCAAAGGCCTGCTGCTATAAACTATAAAAAAGATGGCAAGATCTACTATAGACGTCTATGTGAAAAATGTTTACGTAATGGTGTAGGACACGGTATACCTAAATGGAAACAGCGTGGTTACGAGAAAAAGGATGAATGCGAGAAATGCGGCCACACTAGCAAACATCCTGAGCAGTTTAATGTATTTCATATTGACGGAGATTTGAACAACTGCCGTCCTACAAATCTAAAAACTATTTGTGCTAACTGTCAGCGTATTCTGCAGAAAACTGGAGTGCGGTGGAAGCAGGGAGACTTACGCCCTGACTTCTAAAAATAGTACGCATTAGAATATCGACATTCTTTTGTAGTCTTTTTAAATCGCCATTGTTATCAATAGTATAATCACACATCCACTGTTCAATACTCATCGAGCTAGGATCTTCAGTAGGCAGGTGATCACAACGATCTACCCAAATAGCATAATCAAATATTTTTTCATTTTGCATTGCAAAAAACTCACGCTTGTTTCGTAAGCCGCAGTAAATATCATGCTTTGCAAACAAGTTACGGCCAAGACGTGCTAAATCATCTTTACAATAGTCGTGAATCATATTATACCATTCAGTGCGGTGATTGTGTCTATCTGCATAGCACTCTTCTTCACTTGAATAGTTATATTTTTCTTTTAGATCGTTATAGATAAACAGTTCAGAACAAAACTTAGAACTTGATTCAAAGGTATAACCGTATGCCTCTAGCATTTCACATACAGTATCTTTGCCATGTCTGCCGTGGCCAACAACTAAAAGTTTAGGTAACATTTAAAATCCTTTATACAATATTTTTATATTATACGAGGATTTAGACAGTTTGTCAACCGATTAAAAAGCTATAGCCTACGCCGCCGCCTATTTGTGTAGATACTTCAGCATCAAGTTTTTCCATTTCTTGCTGTGCTTCTGCTTTAAGTGCATCACCGTTAAGTGTTGATCCACCTTGCGGACCTGCAATAGTAGCAAACTTTGAACGTGCTTCGCCTAGCATATACTTACAACTTGCAAGTGTATAATCTTTAATCCATTGTTTTGCTAGATAGTCGTCAAGTAGTTGACTATCTGGACGATAGTTATAGCAGTATAACAATAGGTCTTCTTCTGCTCTAGGACGTTGTAGTAGTGTAAGTTTTTTGCTTGTAGTGTTCCATTTAAACTCAATAAATGATCCAAACATACGTCCAACAAGTTCTTGGTGTTGTGCAAATAAATCATATGTTGCTAGTCCGCCTAGTTGTGAACTAGACAGCAAATATGTGTTTGTATATGCAAGATTAAATGGTTCAAAGATTGTGCCGCCATCGCCACCACCGGTTCTAGAACCTACACTTCTACGGAATATTTTACGAACTTCAATAACTTCATTAGGAAGTGTGTAGTCATTCTGATCAATGACTGTTGTCATAAACAAGTATGATTCTTCAACACTATTGTCTGAACGTTGTCTAAAACGTGTCAGTGCTTTTGTAAGTGCAGTTTCGTAGTGGATTGGATCTAGTTCAACATCAACCATTCCGCCACCTAGCATTGCATTTACATAATCAAAAATCTCTTGTTTTTGTGTTGCTAAGTCTGCCATATAGAAGTTCTCCGTATTGTATTTATCTAACGATAAATATGTATATGCCAAGACTATCTTTATATAAACCAGAACGCGGCAATGATTATCATTTTATAGACAAACAAGTCTATGAAATGTTTACTATTGGCGGTACTGATATCAATATTCACAAATATATAGGACCAAACGCTCCTTCAGAGGAAGATAGAAGTTCTACACAGCCAGAGTATGATGTTGTAAAAGAAACAAATATTCAAGATTTGTTATTTTTAGAAAATAGAGATAGAAAGTATGATCCGGATGTTTATACTACACGTGGTATATACAACGTTCAAGATATAGACTTTGACCTTAGTGCATTTGGTTTATTTTTAAGCAATGATACACTTTTTCTTACAGTACACATTAATAGTATTGTAAAAACAATAGGACGCAAGCCTATGGCAGGTGATGTTATCGAGTTGCCTCATTTAAAAGACGAATATGCACTTAACGACTATGATATTGCACTAAAAAGATTTTATGTTATAGAAGACGTAAATCGTGCAGCAGAGGGGTTTTCACATACTTGGTATCCGCACTTATATCGTTTAAAACTTAAACAAATATACGACGGACAAGAATATGCAGAAATACTCGACTTACCAGCAGCAGAAGGTTCAGACACTACACTAAGAGATTTGCTATCTACATACGAAAAAGAAATGCAAATAAACAATGCTGTTGTTGCACAAGCAGAAATAGATTCACCAAAAAGCGGTTTTGATATTGATCACTATTATACTGTTGCTACAAATGATGATGGCTCAGTTGCACTTAAAACAGCAGACGAAACTGATTTAGATGCAAGTAATATTAGTATAGGTGCAGACGAAGTCACAGACAGACCTGATAGAGAAGGTTATACAGGTTATCTTGTTGGAACAGGTAGCGACACACCTAACGGCGCACCGTTTGGTTTTGGAATACAGTTTCCAAGAGACAAACAAGAAGGTGATTATTTTTTAAGAACAGATTTTTTACCTAACAGAATGTTTAAATATGATGGAACCCGCTGGGTAAAAGTACAAGACGACATACGTATGGAACTAAGTAATACATTAGAGCGTCAAACTTATAAGACACAGTTTATTAATAATACTAAAACTTCCGACATAGGTAGCGAACAAGTAGAAGAAAGACAAAGTCTTACGAAAGCACTTAAACCAAGGGCAGATAACTAATGCTTCATTTTTATGATGGACAAATAAGAAGATATACTACTCAAATGATGCGCATTTTGAGTAACTTTCCTGTCAAAGATGGAAAGGGCAATGTTAAAGATGTTCCTGTAATGTATGGTGATTTAACTAGACAAGTTGCAAACATTATTAGAGAGAACAGTGAAAACAAACTTCCTAGTGCTCCACGTATTAGTGTTTATATAACAGGCTTAGAACTAGACAAAGCAAGATTATTAGACGCTACGTTTGTTAAAAAATCTAATATAAGAGAACGTGCATTTAATGAAGAAACAGGCGAATACGAAAATTATCAAGGTAAAAACTATACTGTAGAAAGACTAATGCCTACACCTTACATTTTACGTGTTAATGCAGACATATGGGCAAGCAACACTGATCAGAAGTTACAAATACTAGAGCAAATATTAGTTCTTTTTAATCCAAGTTTGGAAATGCAAAAAAGTGATAACTTTGTTGACTGGACTGCTATTACTGTTGTAAACCTTGAAAATGTAAACTGGTCAAATCGTAGTATTCCTGTAGGCGTTGATAGTGAAATAGATATTGCAACACTTACATTTAGTGTTCCTATCTATATTAGTCCACCTGTAAAAGTTAAGAAAATGGGTGTTGTTACAAATATTATTACTAGCATGTTTGACGAAAATAGAGGAACTATTGAAGATGGTATTAGTATTCCTCAACTTAATCAGTTTGACGATGCCCCAGTACCTGGTGCAACAACTAACGAGTTTGGACAAAAAGCAAATACTATTTTAGCAAATGAAATGGCTAATGTAAACTATAATACTTATGGAGTATATTTAGAAAATGGTATTGCACAACTTTATGCGAACGGTAGAGTGGGATCTAAAAACTGGCAAGATATATTTGAAGCACTACCAGGTCAGTATGGAGCAGGCGTAAGTAGAATTTATCTTACAAACTTAGATACTGACGTCACTGTGACAGGCACGTTTGCTCAAAATCCATTAGACGATACACAAATACAAATAGACTTTGATGAAGATACATTTCCACAAGACACTATTATTGAAGGTAGAACTAGTATAGATTATATTATCGATCCTACAACATTTAATCCTCTTACACGACTAACTGACGGGCTAAGACTTCTTATACTCGAAGATATAGGTAAAGAAGGCCAAACTGTTCATGCTCAAGCATGGACAAACAATGATGGGACCGGTCTTGTTGCAAAAGCAAATGATATAATCGAATGGGACGGATCAAAATGGAATATTGTTTTTGATTCTAATGCAAGTTCTGAAACTACATATACTACAAATCTTAACACACAAATACAATACCGCTATGATAATGGTGATTGGCTAAAAGCTGTTGATGGCGATTATCCAGTTGGCACCTGGCGAATAGAACTAGCCGGCTAACTATTAGTATGGACAAGATTATATGCAGCGGTGCTCTCTTCTATACACGTAACACTAATCGTTTTTTATTTCTACACAGAGTAGGTGGAAAGAAAAGTGAAATGTGGGGCCTTGTAGGCGGCGGTAACGAAGCAGGTGAAACACCTTGGGAAGGCTTACAACGAGAAATAAAAGAAGAAATAGGCTTTCTTCCTGAAATCAAAAAAACACTTCCTCTTGAAAGTTTTATTAGTGCAGATACTAAGTTTTACTTTCATACCTATCTATGTATTGTCGACGAAGAGTTTATACCAAAACTAAACGACGAACATGACGGATATGCATGGTGTAGTTTTACAAAATGGCCTAAGCCACTGCATCACGGTTTGCGTAATACTTTACAAAGCAAAGTCAATCTAACTAAACTAGAAACTGTATTCCAAACTATTAATCTTCTTGACTAAAATATAAAGGTATAGTATAATAAAGCATGATTAGAGTTTATGGCGATATTATGTTGGACAGATGGATTATTGGCAAAGCCAAAAGAATCAGTCCTGAAGCACCTGTTCCTGTGCTTAAAGAAAGTGAACAAAAGTTTTGTCCCGGCGGTGCTGCTAACCTTGCACTTAATATTGCAAGTCTTAATGGAAATATAGCTATCTACGGAACTATAGCGCCAGACAGAGAAGGTTATAGAGTTATTGATTGTTTTAAACCTTATAACAAAATAGATTTTAGAGCAACACTTGATAGCAAGGTTACAACTACTAAAAATAGACTAGTAGGACAAGGCGGGCAACACATTGTACGTTGGGATCGTGAAGAACATTATACAGGCACGGAAGCATTTAATAGACTTATTAATGATCAAGTAACAAACGATCTTGTTTGTATAAGTGACTATAACAAAGGTACTATAAAAAAAGACACTGTGCCTACACTAGTTAAAAGAGGCTGCAAAGTACTTGTGGATCCTAAACAAGATCCTGAATACTATAAAGGTGCGTTTCTTGTTAAACCTAATATGAAAGAATACAAACAGTGGTTTGGCGATTTCCGTAAAGAAACTGCACTGCTAAAAATGAAAAAGTATAACTGGACTTGGTTAGTAGTTACAGACGGCAAGAATGGGCTTACTGTAATGAATGAAGATGGCAGAATCAAACACTATCAAGAACCTGTAAAAGAAGTAGCAGATGTAACAGGTGCAGGTGATACTGTACTTGCAGTTCTTGCATATTATATTCATCAAGATATAGATGTTTTTGACGCTGCTGCAAAAGCATGTTTTGCTGCTGCACGAAGTGTTGAATATAGAGGTGTACATGTTGTAACACATGAAGACCTTACTAAAGGTGTGGTTTTTACAAACGGTGTTTTTGATATACTACACAAAGGACACTTACAGTTATTAAAAGAAGCTCGCAGTTTAGGAAATAAACTAGTTGTTGGTGTTAATACAGATGCTAGTGTACAAAGATTAAAAGGTAGCGATCGCCCTATAAATGATGTGCAAACAAGAGTTGCACAACTTGAAATGTTACCTTGGGTAGACGAAGTAGTTACATTTACAGACGATACTCCTTATGAGTTAATCAAAACTATACAACCCGACCTAATAGTAAAAGGTGGCGATTATACGGTAGAACAAGTTGTAGGACATGATATTGCGCCTGTGCATATTGTTCCTACTGTAGACGGCTATTCTACAACAAAGTTGATTGGAGAAATAAATGGATCTTAATCTTATAGTCATAGATAACTTTTTACCAGATCCTGACAAGATTAGAAACTTTGCTCTCAAACAAACGTTTGCCGGAGCAGGAACTCATCCAGGTGTTAGATCTAGATGGAAAAGTGAACCTTATAATCAATTTCTTGAAGAACAGTTTATTTCTATATTCGGTAAAAAACCTATACACAAAATGGCTAGTAAACAGTTTCAGATAGTTACGTCTGCAGAAGGCCCTGAAGATAACTGGATACACCACGATTTAGAGCCGTGGGCAGGTGTACTATACTTGACACCCGATGCACCCATTGAATACGGAACAAGTCTTTATAGGCATAAAAATACAAAAATAATGTACGGGCGCGATAACACTACCGAAGATCATTTAAACCCAAACGAGTGGGAAGAAATGGCAAGAGTAGGAAATATCTATAATAGATTGATTCTTTATAACGGAGAAATATATCATAGAAGTACTACTACAGGATTTGGAACAAAACTAGAAGATTCTAGGTTAACACAAGTTTTCTTTTTTGAATTAGAGGATATTAATGAAAATACTAGTAACGGGTCATAAAGGATTTATCGGTTCAAATCTTGCATTATATTTGCAGGCACAAGGACACGAAGTAGAAGGTTGGGATTATATTCCTAACACTATTCCAGATCCTAGCGGATATGATTGGGTTATGCACATCGGTGCAAACAGTAGCACAACAGAAACTAATGTAGACTTTATTATGGAACAGAATCTTGAACATAGTTTACGTTTGCTACAAGCATGTGATATGATAGGTGTTAACTTCCAATATTCATCAAGTGCAAGTGTGTACGGACCTACTGAACACTTTACAGAAAATGGTCCTTTACAGCCACAAAGCCCTTATGCTTGGACAAAATATTTGTTTGATAGATTTGTTACACAAAATCTAGAACACTTTCAAGTTATTGTTCAAGGCATGCGTTATTTCAATGTATATGGTGCAAATGGCGAAGAACAAAAAGGCGATATGGCTAGTCCTTATACTAAGTTTACAAAGCAAGCCAAACAAGGCAAAATCAAAGTATTTGAAAACAGTGAAAACTATAAGCGAGACTTTGTATGTGTAGAAGATGTGTGTAGGGTACACGAAAAAATGCTAGGTGTAGATCAATCAGGAATCTACAATGTAGGAACAGGCACAGCAGAAAGTTTTGAAACAGTAGCAAGAACTATTGCAAAAAAATACAATGCAGATATTGAATATATTCCTATGCCTGAAAACCTTAAAGGTCAATATCAAAAATACACCTGTGCAAACATAAACAAGTTAACTAATAATATAGACGTTGATTGGACTAACATTAAGGATTATATAAATGACAGATAAGCCAACTAGACTACAAGGTGCAGTACAAAAAGGATGGGGATATGAACTTATCTTTGCCACTAACGACAAGTATTGCGGTAAGATTCTTTTCTTTGAAAAAGCAGGTTCAAAGTTTAGCATGCATTTTCACAAAGAAAAAGATGAAACTTGGTTTGTAAACAGCGGTAAGTTTAAACTACGTTACATCAATCCAAACAATGCTACACTTATGGAACAGGAACTAAAAGAAGGTGATGTATGGAATAATCCTCCGTGTTTGCCGCATCAACTAGAAGCACTTACTGACGGTGCTAGTATTACAGAAGTAAGCACACCGGATTCAGTTGAAGACAACTATCGTATTATTCCAGGCGATAGTCAAAGTAACAAAGAAGAAGAAACTCCAAAAGATGAATAATATGTGGGGTCCTCAAGGACAAGATGATCTAAGCAAATATACAAAGTGTGTAGTTGGTATAGATCGCGACGGTACTATAAACAAAGACTTAGGAACATATGTTACTAGGCCGGGTGATTTTGTACCTATCGAAGGAAGTCTTGAGGCTCTTGCTATTATAAGATCAAAAGGACATAAAATTGCTATCATTACTAACCAAGGCGGTATTATGAAGGGCAGTTTAACTGTAGAACAGGTAGAACAAGTACATTCTTATATGTTCCAACTGCTAGGAGAAGCAGGATGTCCTAGCATAGACGCACTCTACTACAGCACAAGCAGTATGAAAGATGATATCTATGCAAAGCCTAATATTGGAATGTTTCAACGCTGTGAAAAAGAAAATCCTCAAATAAAGTTCAAGCAAGGATTCTATGTAGGTGATAAACTAAACGATTTAAAGGCTGCTGTAAAAGCAAGAGCAAGACCTGTGCTTGTAAGAACAGGTTATGGTTCAGAAACTGAAAAAGAACTCAATAAGTTTACCTACAAAAAGCTCAAAAAACAAACCTATGTGTTTGATAATCTATTAGAGTTTGCACAGGCACTTTAAGCCTGAGCTTCACCCCATCTTAGAATAATATTTGCATCAATTGATGTGCCAGTAACCTTATACACGTTGATAGCAAGCACATCCGGACCATTCGGAAATGTACCTCTACCACCTAGTGTAGTATTTGTAAGTTCTTTTAGTTGATTTAAACTAAGAACTGAGCGTTCTCCTGGGTTAGCAATAAACGAAAATACAGTTTCACCTGGCTGTGCATAAGGTGGTTCAACAAACTCAAACTCGATTGTTCCTGAACCTGCTGCAAATGTACCTGAGAAACTGTTGTTAAATCTAACTTCGTAGAACTCTGTGCCGCCGTGGTTTAAAGGTATAATCTGAGATATCAATGTTCCAGCTGGGAAGTTAACACTTCCGCCTGTTTGTGTAACTCCTGTACCAATAGTAGCGTTAGTACTGTCAAAAGTAGTTTTTGTTAAATAAACAAAGTTTCTGTTAGATAAGTTACCACCAAATGTAAATGTAAAGTCATCATCATATCTATCATCAGGGTCAGCCGACACTGTTATTCTGTAGTCGTTGTCATTTTGTCTATACTGAATACTTTGTACAGTAACACCGTCGGCTGCATCATAAACAGTATCTCCACTTGAGTTAGTTGAACTAACAATAGCACCCCGTACAACTGGCCCTGAAGTTTCATAGTCAATAGCATCAAAATCAATTTCATCGTTTTTGCCGTTGTTTTCGTTTGTTGGCATTGTCACTGATAGAGTTGCAATAGCTGTTGCCGATGCAGTTGTTGCTGCTGCGCCTGTTGACCAAGTTACAGAACCACCTGCTGCAACTTGAGCAAAGCTAGGTTGTCCACCTTGGGCTTCTGTACTTAGTGTCTGCCAACCAATATTTGCTGGGTTTGTTGGATAGTTCTTTGGATTTAACACACCTTCAATAACAATACCGCCGGTTCCTGTATCCGAAGTACACTCAATACCTTGTAATAGTAACTGGGCACGGTTTAGGAGTTCTCGTTCTCCTAAATCTCCAATAATAGCGTTAGAAACACTAGGTGCTAGTCGAATCAAAAATGCTGTCTGTTTAGTTGTAGTAACAGGAACACTAGATTCAGTGTAAGAGAAAATGTAACCGCGGTCTTCGTCAAATCCGCCGTCTGTAATAAACGCACTACCCCAGTGTGATATAAGTGGAGTAATAGTTTGTGATATTAGTATAACACCAGTTTTATTACTATGTGATGCTGCATTTCCTGCTGCATAAGCTCTTGTTGCGCCTGCTTGGAAGTTTGTAAGAGTACTTCCTCTTGTAAGCCCAGTAAGTGTGTTTGTTGTCTTATTATTTCCTGTAAATCTAATAACTTCGTTGTCGATGTATAAAGTACCTGTAGTTGGGAAGAAACTTGAATCTTCTAAAACAAGACTTGTTTGGGTTGCATCTATATCTGCCACAAGTTTACCTGGAGGACCTTCATTAGAAACTTCATAACGTACAGGTAAGTTACCTGAACGCATAAATGCTTCAGTGTTTACGTTTGAGTTACGCATTCTATGTGCAAACACAAAATTACCATCTGAACCACGTACCATAAAGTCAATGAAACCAGCACCATACCATGAGTATTGAATACCGATCATTTGCATTTTAGCATGATCAAAGTTGTAGTTGCTCGGTCCTGTACCATCTAGGCTATCTAAGTTAAACTCACTTTGTTTTACTTTTTTGTCAGTGATTAGCATCGCTTTTGCACCACTAATATCAACTACGCCTCTAAAATCCGGAGTTACATACATTGTATCTTGATCAACAATGTTAGAAATAACATGTGTCATACCTTTGATGATGATCCTATCGCCGGCTTTTAGCTGATCTCTAAATCTTGTATTTGTACCTCTTACTTGGCTATCGTCTACAGTCATAGCAATAGTACCTGCTACTTGTTTTGTACCAGTACGCTGTACTACGCTTAGTTGTGTTCCGTCGTATTCCCAAAAAATTCCGTTTTGATCGTCAAAAATACCAGAACGTACTGTAGCACCATGCCAACTAACGACACTCATTTGTGCTGCAAATCCTAGTACTGCACTTGTTGCTCCTAGTCTACGCTGTGCTTCAACTTCAAAAGTTCTTTCGTCAACTACTCTAGTAACTGTATAATCAAACTTCGGTTCGTGATAGCTTTCTGTACCGCTATTGTAACCTTCAGTTTCAACGCCAATCAATCTAATAACGCCGCCAGCTTGTACACCGTGGTCATTATCGTCTGTAACTATAGTAATAGTTGATCCTACTTCTACTCCGTCTGATGTTACACTACGCAAATCATAACTTGGTGCAAATAGCGCACCAGTTGTATACATAATACCTTTACCAGACTGGTAACGAATATAGTTTTTACTTTGACGTATTGCTTGCGAACCGTGTTGTGGACCGCCTGTACCAAGCTGTACACCTCCATCATATGGTCTATGTGTAAAGAATGCATCTGGTCTTGGATATACTACTCCGTCTAATTTTATTGTAGCAGCATCTATATTTCCTGCTGCTCTTGCTTGGAATGTAAGAGAATCATCTGTTGGAATATCCGTTGCAATGAATGAACCAGCTGCTAGGTTATGATTGTTAGCACCATCATCTGATGTAACTGTTGTAATAAATGTATCTCCAGGTACAAGTCCGTGATTATTTGGAAAAGTTACATTTAATGTAGCTAATGCACTAAATGTTATTTCTTCTAATGGAAGTATATCACCTGTGGTAGCCTCTGACATTGTTACAGTAGCAATGAAGTTTGCTGATTCTCCTGTTACTGCTGCTTCGTAGTTTTCTGTTACTGTAAGTATTTCACCACCTGTGTCAACACTTGCTACTACGATTTCTAAATCATGTAATGGAGATTGTCCACCAAGGAGGTCTCCTGTAATAATCATTCTATTGCCGTTGGTATACAGTGTACCTTGGTCAATAACAGTTACAGAATATGCACTTGCTGATCTAACAACATCAAATGTTGCACCGTCTCCTTCAGGTAACTCGTTAGTACCTCCAACTGAAGTTACACTACCTGTATCTGTTATAGCTGTACCAGCTATAGTTGCTCCTGTAATAGTTCCACTAGCATCTACTGTACTAACTGTAATAGTTGCATCGTTTGTAGGTGTAGTGCCTCCTAAAGATGTACCTTCTATAACAAAAGTTTGGTTTGTTGCGTAATCAAAACCACCATCATCAATAGTTACAGAATATACTCCAGCTGCAATATCTATTGTAAATATAGCCCCTGTACCTGACAAGTTTGTGCCTGAAACAGCTAACTTTGTATCTGTGTTAGCTGCTGTACCTGAAACACTAACTGCAGATATTTCGCCAGATCCGCCGACATTATCAACTGTAATAATACAATCGTTAGTTGTTGTTACACCACCTAAGTTTGCACCGTCAATAGTAAATGTTTCTGTAGGCAAATAGTTTGAACCTGCAACATCAATAGAAGCACTATACACAGTACCGTTTCTAGTTACAGTAAACTCTGCACCCGAACCAGTTGTTCCGCTATATACGTATGTAATATCAACGTTATCAACACCATAGTTTACACTTGCATTCGGTGCTGTACCTGTTACTGTTGCAGCAGTAATACCTCCTGATCCGTCAACTGTTGTTACTTTAACTGTTGCATCATTTGTTCCTGATGAGCCTCCAAGAAAGTTATTACCATCAATAACAATAACATCATTTGCAGTATATGATTCGCCCGATGTATCTATAGTAACACTACCATATGTATTATCAGTATATGTAACATCAAATATTGAACCAAAACCTAATCCACCTTCAACAGGAGGTTGTTCTCCTGGTAAATTACCAGTTCCATCAAATGCTGTACCTGTTGCTGTAAGTGCATTAATAGAACCTAAGCTAAATATTCCGTCAACTGTAATAATAATATCATTATCGGGACTAAACCCGCCTACATCGCTACCTAATATGCGTATTTTATCCCCAACCTCGTATGCTTCACCTGCGTCATTTATGCCTGCGCCAACTGCTACAGTATATGTACCTCCGGTCCATGATACATCAAACTTTGCATTAAAACCAACGCCAGTTTCTGGAGCTGCTGATACACCGCTATAGGTAACAGTAGTACCTGAAATATCTCTTGTGAAGTTATCACTTATTGTAATATCTTCACCTATAATGTTTGTTATAAATGCTGCAACACCGTCACCTCTATCAATAGCTAAATCTGTGATAATACCTGTTGCATCTGTAACTGTAAATGTATTCGAACCATTAGAAATATCTTGTGCAATACCTGCTGTTAAATATGTACCGCCGCCTGACGATTGTGTAATAGATTGAGTAACCTGAGAACCTGTTGGGATATTTCCGCCAGCATGTACTAGTGGAGCACCTAGTTCTGGGGTGTTTCCATCATATGGTATTCTTGTTTCACCTGTTGGAACAGTTAGTTCTGCAACCATCGTTCCGCTAAAACCATTACTTTCAACAGTAAACACAGGGTTTGAACTTATATTTGAACCAGTATAAAATCCTGCTGCGCGAAGCTGAGTATATGTTGTACTAAGTACTTCGCCGCTTGTTGTGCCTACTTTTGCTTTTGCATAATATCTAAAGGATCGTGTACTAGGTGTTTCAACAATTACAAAACTACCTTCTGCTCTTGATGCTCCCGCTACACTATTTTCTAGTGCTTTGATTGTTATAGGCTTGCCTGGAGTAAATCCATGTGGTGAAACAGTGTTCACTGTTACTAAACTTTGACCTACTCCGCCTGTACCTGCTGATGCATCAGTAGTTACAGATGATACATTTAGTTCAGATCCTGGGACTTCATAAATACTAGGATAGCCGCGCATCATACCGATAGCAGACCATTTGGTAGGCTGTAGTCCGTACTCAAAGTCAGCGTCAAGCATTGATAGTGCAGGTGCAACACGCATACGTTCAATAGCATCTGTACCAAAGTCGTACGGTCTAGTTACAGTTAAACTTTTTCCGTTTTCTGTGTATTCAACAAATATTTGTAAATCATCATCTGCAGATTGCGAAGCAGTGCTTGCATTTAGCTTTAGAGTTGTAACGCCGTCTGTTGTTTGTAGGTACTTTGGAAAGTCAACGTCTTGTGAGTTATCTACAGTCTGTGCGTCTTTGACTTCAATAACTGCACCAGTGTCGTTGTTAGTAAAGTTGAATATAACGTCATTGGTTGTATTGTTAGTAATAAGAAGTATATCAGAAAGATTATACTTTCCTTGCATCTTAACATAACCAAATGTATTAGGATCAAGTGTTGGAAGCTGTCCTAATCCGTTTTCTATAACATCAACTAAAAATGTTGAAAGCGTAGTTATTGTAGTAGATGCACTTGCTTCTGCTGTTTTTGTTGTATCAATAACTTGGGTTTCGTCGCTTAAACTTGTAAATGCCGTATTTGTTAGAATATAGTTATTGATAAGATTTTTAATGTAAGTATGAGTTACTACCTCGGGCTGTCTATCACCGTCTAACTGAGATACAGAACCTTCCCAATACTTTTGGGCATATAATCTTGTTTTTTCGTTGCCGCCATAGCGTAGATCATTCTTGTAACTACTTAGTATAAAACCAATATCTCTTTCGCACTTGGATTGGTTGTAAGTGTACCCTATAAACGGTGCATTATCTGCATCTATTTCTTGCTGTATCCATGATATTGCTTCTGCAATAATATAGTTTGTATTACTGTCTATAAGTGAATACGCATTAGGAACAAGATTGTCTTTGTAGGACATTCCTGGACTAAAAACATAATTATCTATTTTTCTTTTTGCCATTTATTAACTTCCAAGTGCTATTGTTAATGCAATATCTTGCTGATCTACATATGCTTTGTTTGTTACATTATTTACCGTAGTTGGAACTTCTGTGACATCAGCATTGGTAAATGTTGCTGTTGTTGGTGTTGCAGATCCTATCACAGTATTATCTATTGTTGTATTTGCTATCGGTGTTTCTATACCTTCGCTAGTTATCTCTCCTAGCTTATTGCCATTAATAACTATAATAACCTTGTTAACTGCTCCAAGTGTAAGATTAGAAGCACTATCAAACTTTACATCGCCAGTGCTATCTAAAATTAAACTTCCGCCTAGATATAAATCTTTGGCAATGCTTGCGCCGCCGGATACTTGTAGAGAACCTGTTCCAATACCTGTTGATTGCGTTGTATTTGTAACTGATAGACCACCAAACACGCCAGTAGGATTAACTACCTCAAACTGTCCTGTAACATCACCCGAATCGTCTTTATATATTAACGGATTTGTTGTGGAACTTGTAATAGTTATTTGTATTAGACCAGTTTTTTTACCTTGTGCTAATAACCCTGTGTTTCCTTGATCATCTAAAATATTTTGATAAGGTGTAGAACCATCCGATTCATATATAAATAGTTCTAGATCTTCAAGTTGTAAATCAAAGGTATAAGTTGTTCCTCTTTGTAACTGTATTGTTGGATTTGGAGAATCATTACCAGTAAACAAAAACGCTGTGTTGCTTAAATTTTCTGTTACAATAAAGTTTGAAATACCCGAACTTCCATCAGCTCCACTGCCAATGGGTTCTGTGGTACTAATGCTATTTGCAATAATATTACCAAGCGCATCTACACTGAAACTAGGACTTTTAAATCCATAATCTGACTCAAATGCTGTATTGGCGGCTTTCTTCATCTCATACTCCAACTATTGTATTTATCAGAATCAAATACTTACTTAGAGTTGATGAAGATTGTGAAAGTATTGTGCTGTGTGAATAAATCTCGATGCTTTAAATGCATCGTTTTTAGGGTTAATGTAAAGTTCTACATATTGATTGTTTACTAAAGCATAAACTTCAGCAAGGCTATTGTTTGTATAGTTACGAGCAAACACTACTACTTTTGCTTCGTTTAAACTGCTCGTAACTAAACATTTAAAGATTTCTTTGTTATCAGAGTTTAAATCAATACTAATAGTATATTCTGCAGAACTTATATCTCCAATATAATATCTATCAACTAGAGTATCACTCTGCAAATTTTTCCAAGGACCGTTATGACTAAACCCTCCGTTGTTTTTTACAAGAAGTGTGTCATTTAATCCATTAGTTAAATAGTCATCAATATTCATCTCAACTCCGAACTTACAGAGTATTTATGCGTTTTTGATTGACAACAACTTACCATATTCTGGAAGATAACAGTATTCAATATCACTTTGCTGTAGTGTCCAAAATGCATCTTCTAGTGTTTCTACTAATGGTTCACCGCCTAAGTTAAAGCTAGTATTAAAGATAATCGGACAGCCTGTCTTTTCTTTAAAGGCTTTAATCAAATCATAATAGTTTGCATTTTGTTCTCTATTAACAGTTTGTATACGACAAGTACCGTCTACATGAATAATAGCAGGAATCTTTTCTTCAATGCCTGGCTGACAGTTTACAGCATACATCATTGTAGGTGAGCTTTCCATACCACGTAAATCAAACCATTCGTGTACATCTTCTTCAAGGATACTACCAGCAAACGGACGGAAGTATTCTCTGCGTTTTACAGTATTAACAAAATCTTTTCCATCTGGATCTGTTGGATCATAAAGTATACTTCTGTTACCAAGTGCTCTAGGTCCTGATTCTGATCCTCCTTGGAATACACTTACAATGTTTTTACTAGTGATTAAATCAACTACATCTTCATTTGTAGCATCTGTTACTGTTGCTCCGTATTCTTGTGCTAATGATTCAATCTCGTCTATTTCATAAGTATAAGGAATACCTAAATATAAGTTATGGTTAATACCTTTATTTTCAGTGCTTTCAGACAAATGGTAATATGTCATTAGTGCACCACCTATAGCTGTGCCTGCATCATTACTAACAGGTTCTACATATATGTTAATATCTTCGTCTTTGAGTGCTTCTAAGTAATGATAGTTAGCAACACAGTTTAATCCATAGCCGCCTGAAATAACAACATTCTTTTTACCACTCATTGCAACAGCCTGACGAATATATTCTACAACCTGATCTTGTGATTGTGTCTGGACAGCATATGCTAGATCTCTGCGATTTTGTAACTTAGTTAAGTCACTTGCTAAACCGTCTTTTAGTTCATCATATTGTTGAAAGTTTACTAGTGCAGAGTTAGGATACGTTGGTATAATAACATTTCTATTACTTAATCTAACACGACCGCCTTTTTCAAACAACGGTGGAATATTTTCGTTAGGTTCACCGTACGGAAATAGTCCCATAGTTTTACCTGCTTCAATAGCAGGAAATCCACAAAACTCAGTAACAGCTTCATACACTTTAACAATACCTGCTCTATCATGTATAACGCTTTCGTATTCTTCTCCAAAAGTTTCTACATTATCTATTTGAGTACGAACTCCGCCATTTTTAAGTCCTATACTTTTAAATAAAGTAGCAAAGTTTGCAGGATAAGAACAGTCGAATAAACTTTCAACTTCAAATCCGTATGCATGTTCATTCTCATTTATTTGCATTGGAATAAAAGTACCGGCGCCATCAACAATAACGGCTACTGCTTCGTCAAATCCAGATCTATAAAAAGCACAAGCAGCATGTAGTCTATGATGCATGTGGCTTAGATCCATTACTTGTGGGTGATTTCTTAAATCTACATTCTTTCTTTCTATAAGGCCTAACTTTCTTGCCCAACCAGTATACATGTCATCGCCTGAGAAATCAATAATACCTGCTGTATCTTTTAAACTTTGCGTGTGAGCAACAACTATATAATCAAGTTTATCTGTATATTCTTTAATTTTAAGCATACTAGCTAGTGGTCCGCCATCATACTTGTACCGAGAATAACGTTCTTCTTCAGTAGCAAATATAACTTCGCCGTTTTTTAATAAACAGACACCTCCATTATGTCCTCTTGTAATACCTGCAATCCAAATGTCTTTATTTTCTTCGCTCATTTTTATTCCTTAATAGGTGATAAACCAGGCACCAGCTTAGGTGCTGTATTGTTTGTTTTGTTAGTAAGTTCAGAAACTTTCTTTTTTACTGTAGTTTCTTTTTTTACATATTTTTCAAAGTTTTTTATTAAGTTTTTAATAATCTCGTCTTCAATGGGACCATTCATAGCCATTATACCATCGTTGTTTTTTGCAACAACTTCGTCTGGTACTATTCTAATAGGATCATATTTTCTTTTACTTTCTCCCATGTCTTGAATATCAAACTTTTCATCATCTAAAAAACTAACATTTTCAGCAAAAGTGCTACCAGTTACTACTGTAGCAGGTTTATTTAAACTGTGTGCAATATGTTGTCCCACACTATCGCAGCCTAAGAAATAGTCTGCTTCGGCAATAATAGCTGCCCACTGCTTTAAACCTATTCCACTTGGCTGTGCAACAGGTTTCGGCGTTCCTTCTTTTTGGAAGTCTAAGTTTAGTTCACTCATTAAAATAACTGCAAACTCTTTTTCTTGTAACTTCTTCACAATGCTTATTATATTTGCATATTCAAAACTTCTTCCACTTGGATCTGTTAAAAACCCTGCGTGTTCTCCTATGCCTCTTCCAAATGGTTGGAATACGATAGTTTTATTAAAACCTACATTATCTAATACCTCTTTAATGCATGCTTTACCATTTACTTTTTCTTCTTGTGTTAAATGTATAAAAGGTCTTGGAAGATCTCTTATACCTTTACCGTTTATTTCTATATCAAAACCTTGTTGTAGGTTACATTTTTGATTGTAGTACTCCCACACTCTGTATGGTTCTGGAGTTACTACATCCATATTTTTAATTTTGTCTTGGAATATTCCTTTATGCCAAACATCATATGCACGTTCATGTAGTATTGGATGACCTTTATAGAGGTCCATTCCGCCTTCTGCTACAATAATAAAGTCTTGGCTAGTTTCTTCATAATACTTTTCTAATGCTGGAATACTAGCAAGCACCCTGCCTGCACCTCCATTAATAAAAAAGGCTTTTGCTCTATCTGTCATTTTTATGTTCCTGGTTGTAATACAAAGTTTAATACTATTCTTTTATCAGCTTTAAACGGGGGTGTGCTTGCATGAAATCTATTTGATTTAAACATTACAGCTCTTCCTTTCTTAGGACTAATGCCTGCTATAGTATATAAGTCTTTGTGTCCTTCGTCAAGTGTTTTGTGAAATATTTTAGTATCACCGTCTGCATTGTTTACATAATAAACCATGCTAATATAATCGTCGCTTGGAGAATCAACATGAGGAATATTATAGTTATCTAAGTTTGATCTACCTGGCATTAAAAGATTTGCTTTTACACGTACAATATTTTTAATACTCATTTGCATTTCTTTTTCTAAAAACCAAACTACTGGTTGTATTAGAGAAGCATACGGAGATATTGGTTCATTTTCTTCAATAAAAACATGTTGCATTTGGGGAGAATCAAAAATATTTTTGTCATCGGGATCTACAGCAACATCTCCTGAAGCACTTGGATACCAATACCAATGTATTTTAGAAAGTTCAGCTTCTAAAAGATCTGCATAGGATTTAGGTAAAAGATTTGGTAATATACGATATTCATCTCTTGGATCTTCCATGCAAATATTTATATACGCACTTTAATCCAGCCATAAAAAAAGGCTTCTAGAAATGAAGCCTTTTTTATCTATTTTATTCTGTTGGAGCGTCTTCGTCTGGTAGTTCACCTGCTTCAGTTTGCTGGCTATCTGTGTTAGGAAATGCTTCGCTTTCTGATGCTGGAGTAGGTTCGTTATTTTCTGGCTGATAGTTAGTTTCAGCACCCGCACCTTCTGAGCCATCAGCTGCTGAATCCCAACGTTCTGCTTCTGGTACATCAGTGTCTTCTTCCATATTAGGATCCCAATCTGGTGTAGGAGGACAAGGTGGCCACATCCAATAAGGAACATTTGCTCCGTCTGGACCATATTTTGCTACAATACCTTCTGCTGTAGTTTTAGCTGCTGTCATTGTTGTTTTTTGATCAGCTGTTAAACCACTGTTAGAGTCAGCAATATGTTTTTCAATATCTGCTATGTATGCAGCTATATATCCTTCAACATCGTCCTGTGTTTGTTTAGGTGTTTGCATAGGATAAGGTTGTTTCCAAGTGCTGCTATCAAACAAATATACAAAAGAAGGATAATCATAAATCAGTTGTGGTGGTAAAGGATCAGGGTGTCTATAATAAGGCTCAGTTTCTCCGTCAAGTGTGAACGTTTTTTCTCCTAAAGAATCCCAATCAAGATCGCCATACATTGCCCAACAAATCAAAGGATTTTGATCGAAATGAACAAGTATTGGTTTATGATATTGTCCTGCATGAGTTATTGCTATTTCTTGCATTCCTTCGTCAAAGTTAATAAGTGCATGCATACTCCAGTCCAGTTTTCCTGAAACTTTATCAACAAATACCCATATTTCATTAGGTCCTGTATAGGTAAGAGTGTTAGTTTTACCTTCTGTTGTTGCAGTACTTAGGTAACTATCTGGAACATTGTATGTAAAATCTTCTGTTATAATTTCCATTTTATTTTTACCTTATCTATATGTTACTCTTACTAATCCTGGTGTACCTTGTAGTCCACAGCGACATACACCGTCTTCTGTTGGCATTGTTCCGCCGCCTACTCCTGGCATATAACCGTTACAGCAATATTGGCTTCCTGCAGTACTACCAAGTATACCTATTGCATAGTTTTGTAGTGCTGAGCCGTGTGCATATTTACAGCATACTTGTGTCCAAACAACGCCGCCACATTTGTTGTTAAGTCCGCCTGGATAAGCAAAACCTATCTTGTCATAGCAGTGATCTTCTAAACATCTGTGCCAGAAACAACCTGGGTGTCCTTTTACGTTAATGTCTCCACCGTAAGCACATTTTTGCTCACATGTGCAGTATGCATTAGTTGTACAGCAATCTGCAAAACAATACCAGCATCCACGTCCGCCGCCTTCTGAACAAACTCTTACAAAGTCGTTTTCAATACTACATACACAGCTATAGTTACCTGCGCATCCTGTCTGATCTTGTGAGCAGTAAGTAGCACGACCGACTGTAACTCTATAACAATCGCCTATGCCAAACTCTTCACTATTAATACATCTACGTGCCCAAGCACCGGATCCACCTGGTCCACCTGCGCCACAGCATGCTGAACGGCCACCGCCGCCACCGCCGCCCCATACATCGAAAATAATCTCTGATGTACCTGATGGAACAATAAACACGTTACAACACCAGTCACCGTAAGAGTCAAACTGACACTGCTGACATGTAGCCTGTGCTACCCATTGTTTTCCAGGTACAGCGCCGGCTTGTCCTGCTAGATCTGCTGCTGTTTCTATGTTTAGTAAATCTCTTAAACTTGCCATTTCCTGTCCTTATTTATATGTGATTCTTACTTGTCCAGAACCGCCTGGGTTACCACAGCAAGTACCATCACCACATGTTGTCATACTTACACCGCCCATTGCTCTTGGGAAGTTATAGTGTCCGTGATCTGGTCCGTTTACTGAACATTGTGTGTATTCATTATTACATGCCCAACCTTGTACACGAACACCGTTATGCATTCCGCCGGTTGAAACTATACCTGGTGAGTTTGGAACCCATTGTTTTACCCAACACGGTGTACAATCTGATCCGCAACCACAATAGTTTGTATACCAACCTGGAACACCATATTCGCCGCAGTCTGCACCAAAGTATTCTGAACAGCATCCGCTACGACCCATATAGTGCCAGCCATAGTCTACGCCACGTCCGTCACCGTTTGGTCCTGAAATACAACACTGTCTAATATAGCAGAAGCAGTTAACATATCCGCCAAATCCGCCATCTGCACAAAAGTTAGTTAATCCGTTACCTGTAACATATGATTTACATCCACGGCAACCAATACATTGACAACAGCACCAACGTCCGCCGTTTCCTGAACACAACAAGTAGCAGTCACCGTCTGAAAAATCTGTGCTAGTAATACTTTTTACAGCCCAAGAACCAGATCCACCTGGAATACCTCCATGACAGCCACGCATACCTGCGCCGGCGCCGCCACCGCCCCAGATTTCAATCTTCATGCCAGTTGTGCCTGCTGGCACACACCAGTAACAAACTAAGTTTGCGTTGTAAGCATCACAACAAGTAGGACCATTCATCGATGGATGACAGAATGTGTCAACAGTAAACATTTTACCGTCATAGCCGGTAACTTCAATAGTTCCGCCATCGATTTCGCTTTGTGTTACTTGTTCATATTTTCCAAATAAGTCTCTTAATCCTGCCATTTTACTTCCAATTTATCCTTACTAAACCAGGACCGCCACCCCAGCCGCAGCAACAACCGTCGCCGCATACTCTAGTACTGTTACCACCTACTCCGATTGGAATATTTTCGCTATCGCCTCTCATGCCTGCTGCCATAAAGCCGCCTGCTTTACATCTATCATGATACGCTTCTACGTTACCGCAGAATCTTACTAAATGATAAACAGTATCGTTGTTACCGTCAAACGGTGGTCCTGCAAATATTTGTGAATAATAACACCAGTTACTGTCACAATGGAAGTTTGCGTATAAAAATCCATGTCTACCTGGAACACCAGTTACTGTTGGATCTGTGCAATCATAATAACAAGCACATGTTCCATCATTTGGGTGTGGACACATACCTGTCCAGTTACCGCCACATCCTGTCATACAGAACAACGTACAACCCGGCTCTCCGCCATCTGCACAGAAGTTGCTTAGTCCTGAACCTATAATCCAGCTTTTGCAGCCTTTGTATCCACAAGTTTCGTTTGGCGAGCAACAACTTGCTGGAGAAATACACATACAATAGCAAGTTCCTTTTGCTGTTGCAATTTCTGCTTGTGTAAATGTTTTCTTTACATATGCTCCAGACCCGCCTGGCCAACCAAAGTTACAACCACACGTTCCACTACCAGCGCCGCCTCCGCCGCCGCCCCAGACTTCCATAGTAACTGTGCTTGTTACGTCGGAAGGTAGTTGCCACCAGTCAATACAGTTTTTTCCATATGATGTTTCATATTGCTGTGTACATCTTGTATGAAAGTACATTGACTCGTAGTCACCTTCCATATAGGCTGGCTGCGGTCCTGCATTTAATGAGTCAACACTTCCTTTGTCTAGTAGTGATCGTAGTGATGCCATATCTTATGTTCCTATAATAATCCAACCGTATGTTGATCCGCTATACATAAGTGTAATAGATGCACCATTTAGGTCTAAATCTAAATTATCACTTGCGCCTTGTATTAGTGAACCGTTTCTTGATAATGTTACTGCATTAGTTCCAAAACTAGAAGTAACATCAATTATTTGAATAGTGTCGTTTACTAACAAACTTGAGTTAACAGGTAAAGTGATTGTAAAAGCACTGACTGTTGTATCTGCAAGAATACGGTCATTAACTTCGGCTGTATAGGTTCCACTTACTTCACGAATTACTGTAGAAGCTGTTCCGGTCTCTGTAATAAATCTTCCCATTGTAGTAGTTTCCTTTGTTAATGTATTTATGCCGTTGAGGTCTCAATTCCAAATGCAACTGCTGAAACATTTTCAGCACTTGAATAAGCTACTATTCTTTTGGTTGCATCTAGAACAATACCTGTTCTTTCCAAGACACCTTTAGCTTGTATAGTGGTGTCATATTCTATATATTCGTCTGCTGTTGCGGTGTCTGCTACGCACACTGCAAGTCGTACAGTGATTGCAGCATTACCTCTATTACAGAACGAAACACTTGTTACAGCAAATGTATCTGCAGGAACAGTATACAGAACTGTTTCTGTACCTGCTGCCATATCTGCTGTTCCTAATATTCCTGTTGCCATTTTGTTTTGTCTCCGTTATGATAAGAAATAATTCATTGCTACTGGTACGCCCGTAACACCTTTTTCAAAGTTCATTACTGTTTGAACATCAATTTTGGTTTCAAGGTTAGTGGTTATTTCTTGACCACTAATAGTAATCTGACCAGCAGTTACACTATTTACGTTTAGTGTTGCTGCGCCGCCACCAATTTGTGAAGTAATATATGTTTTAATAGCTTTTTGCGTTGGAACAATATTATCACTATTAGCAGTAAACGTACCATCTGTACTAAACTCACTAATCACCGCACCTGTGCTTCCTAATCCAAGTTCGCCTAGTGACAGTTCTTGTAGACCACTGATATTAAATGCATCAGCATTTAGTGTAGCAATACCAGTACTCTGTTCAACGGAGAACAAGTCGCCAACTCTAAAGTTACCATCTTGGTCCGTTGAGGTGAAGAACACTCGTCCTCCTCCTGATTCTGTAGTTTCTTTTTCTGGATCCGAATCATACAAAGGTTGATTTGGATAGTTTGTTTCTGAAAAGTTACCAGTACCAATGTCTAAGAAGTCATGACCTGTTAGACGTACTTGAGAGTAACGTATTCTCATTTCTAAGGATTCGTTGTGTTCAGGTGCTTCTGTAATAGTAAGTTCTGGTGACACTTGTAACTGTGCTGAATAAGGACCTGCACCTGAAAAATCTCTTACTGTAACAAGTTTAAACACTTTATCTGGTAAATGGTTAAACACAATATTTGAACCAGGCTGTGGTTCTTCTGTAAGATTTGATACTTCTACAAAATCTCCTGGTTGATACTGATCTGCATAACCGTCTCCGCTTACTTCTGCTGTAGCAGTAGTAAATGCTGTACCTCTGTCTGAGAATGTAGGTTGTGCAAGTACACCGTCGCCTATTCTAACTTGAGTAGGTGCTTCGATAGTATTGTTAGGATCTGTAATAGTTAGTGTAGGAGCACTTGTGTATCCTGTGCCTGGATCCCAAATAACAATACGTGCAATTTGTTCGTCAGCTATAATAGCACGACCTTTTGCAGTATCTGCGTATAATCCACTTGGTGGAGCACTAAGTGTTAATCTCGGTTCGATTGAATATTCAGTTGTAGCATCAAGCGCACTTACAATAGCATTTCCGATCACATGATCCCAACCAGCTGTACCATCACTCATTTTGTATACTTGAGCAACCTTTGTACCTTGGTTATAGCTGTTAATGTATCCATACTGTCCTGCACCTGTTCCTGCTGTAATATATATTGCCATACCAATGTATTGCGCACTTAAAGCAGTATCAGTGTTTGAAATAGTAATACTAGTTGCATCACCTTCCTGCGCACTATTTGTTGAACCTTTATAATCGGCTCCGCCAGTGTCTGCTGTGCTGTCTCCGTCTACATCAGTATCTAACATTCTAACTTGAAAGACGCCACCATTTACAGTAGTAGGTGTTACAGTACCTAAGCCATAACCTTCACCGCTAATGCTAATAGTTGTGCCGCCTGCTGTATAGTTCTGTCCTGCATTTAAGTAGTTGAGAACAAGTACATCATCACCATCTGTCATAACACTATCAACAATAGCATCAAGTGTCCTGTTGTCTACATCAGCAGTTACAGGAACTTCTGTGTCATCAATACCTTCTGATACTGAACCAAAGTCACCGTATGAGTTGTTACCGTTTGTTGCACGGATCTTACCACCGTTCTCTGCTAGGTAACCAATATGGTTATAATATGTAAACACAGATACAAGTTCTGAACGTCCTAAGTTTGTAACCCAATAACCAATACCGTCACTTAAGATTTGTGTAAAGTCGTTAGCAACAATAGAGTCGTTACCACCGTTGTGTAGATCACCGTCTACTTTTAGACCTATACAACCTGTACCGAATGTTGAAACATTTTGTACATATGGGGATTTGTTTGTTACCCAAACTCTAGAATCATCTGGTCCCCAACCTGGATCTAATGATACATATGCTCCAGCTGTAGGACGACTTGTTCCGTACTGATTAGCAGCACTTAATGTACCTGTTAAATCAGCTAGTGTACAATTTCTTAGCCCAGTAGCATTACGCATATAGAACATATCTTCTGTAGTTGATCCGTTTACAGCATTTACATATAGTCTTGCTGCACTAAGTGACTTATAGTTACCTTTAGTTTCTACTGGTGTTGCTGAAGAATCTGGCTGATATATAAGATCATATTTGATAGCGTCAATATATCTGTTTGTATCTCTACGACACCTGTCTTCGTCGTATGTATATGCAGGATAAGTAGCAGCAATGTATGCAATAACTTCCTCTACTAAGAATGTTCTGTTTGCTTCTAGTACTTCAACAGCATATGTGAAGTCTGTTGAAGTTTGAGGAGTATTTGTTCCATTAAATACAGGTTCTGTTGAGTCACCTGATGCACCGTTTACACCCCAGTTAATATAATCATAAATTTGTTGCCACAAATCAGCTGCATGAATAGCAGGATTAGCTCCGCCTGCTGGACGGGTTGTAACTTGTGATTCAGCATTACCTGCTGTCTTTGTAACTGCTGTATTTGTAACAATATCTTCTGTAAGTGATTGTAGTCTAGCAATACCCGCTAGTGTATAAGTTGTATCACCACTATCTACTAAGCTGCCTGCTGGCGTAATACGTGTTGAACGTAGTTCATCGCCTACAACTGCTGTTTGTACAGGAACAACCATCGGAAGTGTTTCTGAGTAAATTCCAGTTTTAACAAACAATGAATTGTTTGGAATAACTTGAGCAGGAACATCTGCCGAGCTTTCTGCATCTAGTGCATCTGTTACAATAGCCATCAGTGTATCAAGTCTAGTTTGTGCACCAGTCTCTTCAGGATATGTAGCTAAATCTTTTACTTGTGTTATCGGACTACCTACAGCATTTTCAGTTTGATAGTTTGTTGCAGGATCAATACTTTGTAGTATAGCACTATCAATAAGTTCTAGTGTATACTTTAGTGCTGCTGATGTTTCACCATCTTCGTCAGCAATTTCTGCGATTAAGTCGCCGCTGCTGTCAAAGTAAGTAAGTGTAGCATCACGCATACGCTTATTACCGCCGTGTGTTAAATCCCAAATAAGTGCATCAATGATTTGACCTACGTCTCTACGGCATGTTTCTTTTGTGTATGTAAATGATCCAGTAAATGGAGCAATAACGTTTGCAATCTGATAGTCAACCCACTCAACTGTTTCTGCTTGTATAAATGCTCTATTTGCTTCGAGTATATATGCAGCGTTTGGATATAGAGCACCTTTTTCAATCTGCTCTAGTGCATAGCGTATAGTTTTCCAAGGTTGATCAAGTGTAGTACCGTAGTTTGGTGCTGGACTGTCAACCCCATTGTCTGTTGATGTATACCATACGTGATTAATCTTTCCAAAGAAGCTCCACTCGGGTGCATCACCTGTTGCGTTTACTCTTAGTGATTGCCCTGGATCACCGATTGGTAATCTTGTTGGACCTGCGCCGCCGTAGTAAACTATATCACCTTCAGTTGTAAGCGGAAGTGTTTCGCCTCCTCCTGATAGCAGGTTCCAGTAGTCTCCTGTTACATCTTGATCTGGTCTGTTTTGTGTACCAACTTCGTCTGAAGTATGTTTTTGCACTGCAATATAACTGCTGCTTCCGTAGCGCACTGCATCGCCCAAATCATATTCGGTTGCATCTGTCCAGGCATCGTTCCATTCAATACCTTGGTTAAGTCTTTCCCAGTATGTTGTGTTCGGAGGCTCTTGTCCTGTATGATCAAGAATACATAGATATGTATATCCACCTTGACGTACAACATCACCTACAAAATATTCATAACTACTTGAATCTTCGCCCCAATCTCCAACTAGTCTAAAACCAGTAGTAAATAGATCCCAATCTGTTGGATTATCCGATGGACGTTGTCCTACGTTATTTGTAATAGCAACATATGAGTAACCACCGTATGTTACAAAATCGCCTGCTTGATATCTACGTGTGCCGCTCCAGCTATCTTCAAACTCTAAACCTTCAGTAAACTGAGCCCATTTTGCTTCATCATCTGATAGGTAGTTTTGACTTGTGTGGTATGTTGTACAAATCCAAATACCTCCGCCTGATTTTACTAAATCGTTTAGTTTATATCTTGTACCAGAGGCCCATTCTCCTTTGTATTCAATACCGTCATGGAAAATATCCCAACTTGCTTGGTTTGCTTCTAGTCCTAGTGCTGCTGTTAAAGCACTTACATGACCTGTGTTACAAAGATAAGTTCTACCACCGTAACGAATAATATCATTTACAAGATATCTTGTGTTAGTTTGCCAATCTCCCTGCCAACTTACACCTTGAGAAAACACATCCCACTTGTCTTGATCTACTTCAAGACCTGTTAGTGAGTCTGCTGCCGAAGTATGGCCTTCTGTACATAGATAGATAGTTGAGTTATACTTTACAATGTCGTTAATTTTGTAGCGATAGTTTGGCTGCCAATCTGCTTGATAATCAAAACCTTCAGCATACAAATCCCATTTAGCTTGATCGTTTTCTAATCCTGCTGTGGCTGTTACTGCTGAAGTGTGTGCAGTATTTGCAATATATAAATAACCGCCATATTTTACAATATCGTTTTCTTTATAATATGTGCTAACTGCCCAATCTGCTTTCCACTCTTGGCCATCTGTTATTTTATTCCAGTTTGACTGATCATCTGGAAAACTAATACTAGATGTATGTCCTGTTATACATACATATGTATTACCACCGTTCCTTACGATGTCATCTTTGTAATATGTAGTTGAGGCACTCCAGTCCCCCTTCCATATAAATCTAATTCTACCAAGTTTAAAATCAGCCATTTATTGCTCCGAAATCATTGTTGTAAGTATTTATCGTATTCATTACTCATGTTGTCCCATAGTGTAGAACATACTGGCGAAATAATGTCCATCTACGCCGCCATTGACGTTCATTACAGGTGGTACTATTATTGGGTTACCACTTGTTGTATCTATATTATTTTGTTGCAGCCTGACTTGTCCTGCTACTAGTGCGTTAGTTTGTACATTAGATCCACCGCCACTTATTCTACTTTCAATATAGGTTTTAATAGCACGTTGGGTAGGAACAATGTTATTTGAGTTTGCAATAAAGCTAGGCTCTTTCGAAAACTCTCTAATAACAACTGCACTACCACCAACTTGAATGCCGCCTAGTGAAAGTTCTGTAAGTCCTGATAAATCAAACTGTGATGCGTTAATAGTAACAATACCTGTTGCCTGTTCAACTTCAAATAGTTCACCTACTCTAAAGTTACCATCTTGGTCAGAACTTGTATAGAATACACGCCCGCCGCCGTTTGCTACAGTTTCATTAAATGGTTGTAACTCGTTAATATCTGTTACACCTTCTACATATCTTAAAGGATATTGTGTATCTCCAAAGTTACCAGAACCTATATCTAAGAAATCATGACCTGTTAAACGTATCTGACTATAGCGTTCACGAATAATCATTCCTGTTCCATGATCAGGTGATTCTTCAACATCTATAGTAGGTGTTATTTCAAAAGTTGCAGTAAAGTTTGGTGCTGTACCACTAAAAGAAACTACTTTTGAAATACTAAATCTCACTTCGTCGATACCGTTTATTTCTAAGTTAGCACCCGGTCCGGGTATTGTAGTTAACCCTTCTACTTTAAAGTTTTTACCTATTTGATAAATTTCAGCAAACCCGTTTCCTGATATAGTTGCACCAAACTGTACATAACCTTGACCTCTATACAATAGTTTTGGTTGAGGTAAAACGCCATCTCTAAGATTTATTTGAGGTATTGTAGATATTGTAGCAACATTGTCGTAAATGTTTACTGTAGGAGCACTTGTGTAGTTGCTTCCAGAATCATAAAGATTTATACCTGTAAGTCTACTTGCTTCAACTTTTGCTCTACCTATAGGTCTTGCACCTGTTTCAATCTTATTCCAAGTATCTGAATCGTTTTGTACAACTACCCACTGTCCTGCTCTGTATGCGCTTCCTTCCCAGAAACCTAGTTCTGTTGTAGAATAGTTTGAACTGTCGTCACCGTAAGTACGCCATGTTGCGCCGCTTTGAGATTTACCAACAAATGTACTTGTACCTGTAGCAATAAACACACCTGCGCCATAGCTTATTCTATGTAAATCGCCAAACTCAATAAATCCTGTACCCCATTCTTCTCCGTCAAATGTGTATGGAGTTGGAATATATCCGCCTGCACTATCATCTGCTTCTCTTCCTATAAACACTAGTCTATTATTACCATAAGCATTATCTGTCATTTCATATGCAGGAGCAAGTCTTGGATTTGAAACTGCTGGAGTAATGTTAGTTCCGTCAATAGTTCTCCAGTAGTGGCCGTCTGCACTCCAAGCTACATATCCGTAGTCAGCATCAACTGCTAGGAATATACCTTTACTAAACCATTCGTCTGGTAAATCACCTGTTCTTATTTGACGTTCAATAGCTCTAGTTTCTATGCTTTCGAGTCTTGCAGCTTGTGCTGTTGTAATCGTTGCATCTGATTTGCCCCAGCCTGTTGCTAGTGCTACATCAGTAGCATTAAAGCTACTGTCATGGTTAATATCACCTATTTCGTAAACTTGATTTGTAGGAATATCTAACCAGAACTGATGTCTTTCACCTGTGTTTGTTCCTGCAGATGCTGCTGTCATATCAGTAACCATGTTTTCCCAGTTTACCCAATATTTGCTTTCTAGTGCGCCTACAGATGTCCATTTAACTTGTGCTGGGCCTCTACCACCGTTTATTTGGCTATTAACCCATGCTGTGCCGTTCCATGACACAACTGTACCATCAGTTGCTAGTATAGCAATATTTCCATTTAGTGTAGAAATACTATTCCAATTTTTTGCAGGTGCTGACGAAGAAGCTGACGGCCAAGTTGAACCTCCGTCAGTACTTTCTGCTATCAGTGCTGTAGGAGCGTTACCTACAGTTCTTAGTGCTGCAACATATTTAGAGCCATTCCAAACAACCCCGGCAACGTCTATTCCTGTACCAACTATACCTCCGGCTGTACTCCAGTTAGTTCCGTCTGCACTAGTAGCAGCTTGACCGTCTTCAGTCATTGCAAGAAACTCATTGTCACCCCAAATCACATGTTTCCATGCTGCTGAACTCGGAGCACTTACAGCAGTTGCTACAAAATCTGGTTCTTCAAAAGTTACTTTAGGTTCAATAGCGTATTGTGTTGTTTCGTCTAGAATAGGTTCTATTAACCATCCCGGTTGATAGTGATCCCAACCTAAACTTCCATCACTTTCTTTTGATACAGTTATTATCTTAGTTGTTTCATTAAACGCTGTAATCTCAGCATATTGACCTACACCTAGACCTGATATAATACTAATACGTTGTCCAATATACAACTCAGGAGTACCAATATCAGCTGCTGACAGTCTAATACTTCCCGGTCCGCCTTCCTGTGCATTGTTAACTATATATGTATAGTTTAAACCTCCAGGTATTGTACTGTCGCCTCTTGCTTGTATTCTAACATTTGCAACAGCACCATCTCTTATTTCGTCAGGATCATATTCACCAAATCCTAGTTCACCTGATCCGCCAAACTCAATACTTGCAGTACTATAGTCTTGACCAGCATGACTATATCCTAGTGCAAATATTTCTTGACGTATTGTTCCATACGTGAAGGCTTCGTCAACCTGTGCTTCATTGTGTTGGTTATCAACAGTTGCTTCTATAGGCACTTCGTTTTCGTCAAAGCCTTCTGCAACTGAACCATATAATCCGTAAGAGTTGTTACCGTTTGTTGCACGAACAATACCGCCATTTGTACACAAATACCCAATATGACAGTAGTACGTAAACACAGACACAAGTTCTGAACGCCCAACATTATCAGCCCAGTAGCCAATACCATCACTTAAGATTTGTGTAAAGTCGTTAGCAACTATTGATTTGTTGCCGCCTGTGTGTAATGCTCCGTCAACTTTCATGCCTATACAACCAGTACCAAAAGTAGTAACATTTTGTACATATGGTGACTTATTAGTAATCCAAACTGAGCTATCTCCTGGACCTGTACCAGGATCAAGACTTACAAATGCACCGGCTGTTGGTCTTCTAGTAAGATATTCATTTGGAGCGCCTAGTGTTCCATATAATCCTTGTAGTGTACAGTTTCTTAGTCCTGAACCATTATGCATGTAAAACATATCACTAGATTCATAACCTTCTGCAGGTTGAATATTTGTGCTTCTTAACTCATCTCCAACAAGTGCTGTATCTTTAGGAATAACAATAGGTAGAACTTCTTCGTAAACACCAGTTCCAACAAAAACTGTTGCAGGTGTTCTATTAACTGTATCTGCAGAAATCCAATCCATTGCATACTTAATAGTTCTAAATGCACTTGTAGCTTGTGTACCTGCTGTAGGTATATCTTGTCCTTCTACACTTACATAGAAAACGTTTTTAATAACACCGTAATCTGACCAAGTAGGTAATGCATTTACTTGCTGTAGAGGTTGTCCTGGTGTTCCAATAGCAAGACGTTCTTTGCCTACAGGTGCATCATAAATCTGCATATCTCCTCGGTATACAAGAACGTTTGTAGGTGTACCTTGGATAAACACTTCCCAGAAAGTTAAATCTGGTTGTAGTGTTTCTAAATCTGGTCTACTTTCACTGTTTGCACTATAATGTCTTTCGGTACAACGATATAGTGTACCTGCATATAATGCGATATCACCTAAGAAATATTCTGTATTATCTTGCCACTCTGCTCTGTAAAATGTTTCATCAACAAGTAGCTGCCAAGTACTTGATCCTTCTTCGGCTGCTAGTGCATCTGCAGGATATGTTGTAATAGTGCCTGCGCGGTACGCTTCTTGAGCTGCTTGTATAGCATAAGCTAATGGTTCGTTATATATTGTAGATCCGTCGCCTTCAGCTAGTGCTACATCAGCGTCATCTATTACTCCGTCTTTATTTAAATCTCCGTATTTAAATCCGGTGTCTGGGTCAACGCTATCCCAAAATAATACTAAGTCTGTTGATGTGCCGCTGTCTATGATTTCTTGTATTACTTCACCGTATGTACTAGCACCATCAATATGATCTTTTAGTGTAAACAACTGATCAGGATAAACTGCTTGACTATCTTTGACTGCTTGATAAAGATAGCCGTTAGTTCTTATTACATCACCTGTTCTGTAAGCCGTTGTAATATCCCAATCACCTTTGTGAGTAAATCCTGTTGTTAAAACTTCCCAATCACCTGTATTTTGTGCTAACAAGTTTATGCTAGGAATACTACCGATATTATTTGTTAGTGCTGTATATGAATATCCGCCATATTTGACTACATCGCCTTTGTTGTATTCAGTTAGCGTATCCCATTCAGCTTCATATTGTAATCCTGGAGCCCATTCAGTCCAGTTTGATTCGTCAGATCTTAAACTTTCATTTCCTGATGTATGATAAGTGCTACATATCCATAACCCAGCACCGTATTTTACAACGTCATTAATTTTATACCTTGTACCTGTTGTCCAAAATCCTTTGTAATCTATTCCTATATGTACTTCATTCCATAGAGATTGATTTGCTTCTAACCCTAATAATGCATCATCTGCAGATGTATGGTGTGTATTTGCTCTATAAACTTTACCACCGTATCTAACTACATCGTCAAATCTATATACAGTTACAGGTTGCCAATCACCTCTCCAGTTATCTGAGCGTGTTACAATGCTCCATTTACTTAAATCGTCTGCAAGTCCGTCGTTTGCTGATACAGCTGATAGATGTTTTTCTATACATATGTAAACTACACCATTTTCTCTAACAACATCACCTAAATCGTAGTATGTAGATACTTGCCATTCGCTTGTCCAGTTATAAGTAGTTGCATACAAAACCCAGCTAGTAATATCTCCTGGCAATCCAACAGCGGTTGATGATGAAGAAATATGACTAGTTATACACTGGTATACATAACCTTTGTACTTAACAATATCACCTTCTGAATAGAATGTTCCAATATTCCAATCACCCTTCCAAGTGTAACCGTCAAACATTAGTTCCCACATACTAGAATAACGTGTATCTAGTTTGTTACCCATGCCTGTGTGATTTTCACAGTAGTAATATAGTTTTGCTGGTCCTGTTGCAGGAAGTGTTACTTCAATAGTTCTTTCTTCAGCTGCTGCAAATCCATCGATATATGCTTGTCTGTCAGCAACTTCTACAGCGTCTAACTTGTAGACAACACCAGTTGTCCAGATGTCGCCGCCTTCATGTAATCCATCTAGTGTACCACTAAACTGCAAATAGTGAGGATTATCTTCCTGTTCTTCAGTTTCAGCATCTATTGCTCCGCCAAACTTTAAGTTAGAAATATCTGATTGATCAAAAATGTATTTTCGAGTTTTGTTCATAACTTGAACTGGCTTTTCTACACCGTTAAACTTAAATACATTTTGTCCTGTTTTTATAGAGCTTTCTGCAACTGTAACTGTAATAGTTACACTGTCTGCAGTGTCTCTTGAGTCGTAAAAGTTATCAGTAGCTGTATGATTTTCAAGAGCAACATATGCTTTACCCATGTAGCGAACTACATCATCTTTTCTATAAGATCTTTCAGCTTGCCAGTCACCTGCCCATCTAAACTTTAATCTATCTAACTTAAAATCTGCCATTTGCGCTCTCTTTAATAATCTTCTTCACTGTCTGATGCTGATAACGGATCATATGTGTAGTTACGGTTAACTCTTGCAACTAACTGTCCGTCTGCATCAACATAGTACATTATATTTCTATTATCCCATTTAAACTGTTCGTAGTTTAAGTTTTCAAAAACTTTTTTGTGAGTATTATCTCTACCTTCAAAAAAGTTTTGTCCTTCTTCAAGGTTGTCAAAGTTGTCTTCAGGATCTCCTGGCATATTAATAGCTAAACTAGAATCAGGTTGCATTTGATCAAGTTTGCCAAACCATAGTTCACCTTGGTCGGTTCTTTTGAGACCATACAAGTAACGCTTTCCGAAACTTTGTACTATCTCTCCTGGTGTTTGTCCTGTATAGTTTGTAGACATCTTTATTCCTTAAACAATATTCACATAACTTATTACTGCATCAAATCCCTCAGTTGTATCGCTTAATAGATACAGCTGATTTTCTGGTGCTAATATTAACTTTTCTCCCGCACTTAGAGCACGTAAACTCGTATTAGGGGGTATTTGTACATCTTTGAGCCAGTAGCCTTCAACACTAGTGTCGTCGTGGACTAAAACACTAGCAAAAACAGTATTGTCTGTAAGATTTGCTAAACTTAGTCCAATAATAGTAGAGCGTGTACCTGCATCTGTTTCGATTGCAAGTATTGGTGTTGTTCCTACTTCTTTAATAACTTTGTTTAAAAATACTGTTGCCATTTCTTATCCTAGTGTTAATACGTACTCTACAGCCAAATCTTCAGCTTGGTTAAATGTAATCGAACCAGTTGCACCTGCGACTGACACCCAACTAAGCCCGTCCCATATTTCCAAATATCCTTGTTCGCTATTAAAGCGAGTCATTCCAGTTTCTCTATAAGCTGGTACAGGACGTTCACTGTTATCACCTACTGGTACAACAAATCCACCTGTTCCTTCAAACTTAAAATATCCTGATCCGGACTGTTGGAAGTATAAGACTCCGTTGCTAGTAGTATTTATTATACTACTGTCTTTGAAGGCTAATTCATCTATAGCAACCTGTCCTGTTCCGTTTGCACTTAATAAAAGATCAGTATTAGTTGTTATAGTTTCAATAACGTTACCATCTATTCTAATATCGTCAACTTCGATAATAGGTGTTTCTAGCTTTACACTATCCATAGTTGCTATTAAATCACCATTTACATAGTATCTAATAACTCCGTCGTTATCACCTGGATTTAGTTCTGCTGTAATCTTTGAATCTAAATCTAAATCATAAACACCATTAAGTGCAATCCAGTTACCGTCATAACCTTCAAACAAGTTTGTTTCTGTGTTATAACGAATCATACCGGTTGCAGGTGTAGGACGTTCTGCTGTAGTTCCTTTAGGTAACTGTAAAGATCCTGTTGAAGTAATCTTTACAACACCGCTATCTGATTCTAAGTTAATATCACCGCTTAAACTCTCAATAGTGTTGCCGCTTATTCTCAAGTTTCCAGTATCAATCTTTTCACCAGTAATAACAGTAGTGCTTGAACCAGTTGTAATACTAATACCGTCTGTTGTGTCAATAGCAAGTTCTGTACTTGTAAAATCTACGGTTCCGTCTTCTTGATTTACGTAGAATAGATCACCTACTCTAAAATCACCTCTGTGGTCAACTGAACTATATCTTACTTTTGCATTGTTTAGCGCAACTGCTTCGTTTGCTTGAATAACATCTGTTTGGTCGTTATCATCGCCTTTGCCTGTACCAATGTATGCAAAGTTTTGTGCAATAAGATACATTAGTACGCCGTTGCCGTCACCGTATGCTCCATAGTTACCATACACGTTTGCACTTGCAATACTGCGTATTTCGCCGCCAAAGTCTGTAGTATCTTTTAAATCAACAAAGTCTGCTGACGCTGATGGACCTGTAAATCTTAAATCTTGTGATACTGTTGTATCATCTGTTATTGTAACAGAACTATCTACTGCATTGTTAAAGTGTAAAAGTAGCACTGTATTTGCGTCACTAACAAGTTCTCCGCTTGGTGGAGCAAATGCAACGGTATACTTTGCTTCGCCTTTAACAACTCTTACTTCATCAATGTTACCATCTAAATATTCTGATAATCCACTCCACTTAGAACCAATAATAAGTGGTTTGGCAGTTCCCATGTTTGTTGAATCTGTTGCTGTATCTTTTACAATACCATCTACAAACAGTTTAAGTGCTGTACCTTCTCTTGAAACTGCAATGTGATACCATGTACCTGTGCTTAAAGCTGTTGCGCTTGTTAGCACACTGCTTCCGTTAAGGTAAACATCTGGCTGTCCAGCGTTTAGATTTAAGTAAAGACCTACATCTGTATCTGCGCCTGCTCTAAAGTCTAATAAACCTTTTGTACCTGTAACATCATCAAAGTAAAACCAACCTTCTACAGTATAATCATCTGTACCAAATCCAAAGTCGTCATTTGATGCTATACCTAAATAATCTTCTGTGCCGTCAAGTTGTAAACTACTAGATCCGTATTTTTTAATACCCGTATCTGTAACAGGATTCTGATATCTTGTAACTTCTTTACCGCCGCGGGCTTGTGCTTCCTCTAAACCTGTCAAGTTTCCAGTAATGTAAAACTTACCGTCAGCGTCAACACTGTCAATAACACCTGTTGCTAATACAGTAACGTTATCAGTGTCATAATATGTAAATGTTTGTCCTGCTTGTATAGTTCCAGTAACACCACTTACTCTTATAGCAGTTTTGCCGGTGCCTTTTAGACCGTTTGCGCTGTCAACAGCATATAACCCTTTGTCCGCATAATATGTAAAACAGTTAAGCCATTCTACTCTAGCACCGTTTGTAACTTTAAGTGCTTCTACTCCAGGTGTAATAAATGTTACACTATGGAATAATGCACCTGCTTCAATACTAGAAACACTTGCTTGTTCACCGTCAATAAGTGCGCCGCCGCCGGCGTCTCCTTCGTCAAACCCTCTCGGATCACTTGCACTTGTTACACTGCCTTTTGTAAGAACTGTAATGTTTCTAATGTAAGGCGAACGACTAGATACTGTAAATCCGCTATCAAACTCAAATGCGTAACCTGGCGCATAAAAGTCTGCAATAGTTAAATCTTCTACAGTAGATTCACCGTTTAGTAAGAAGCAACTATTTGTATTTGTAAGAGCAGTAGGAACAATCTTAACACTACGTATGCTATGTCCTTTAACTGTAACACCTGCTGGTATTGTTAAAGGAAATGTTTCTTCGTAAGTTCCTGGAAAAATATGTATAGTGTCGCCATTTACTGCTGCACTTAGAGCTTGTCCTACACTTGCAAACGGATCGTTTGGATGATCTCCTGAATAAGTATCGTCGCCGTTTTCAGCAACATAGTAAATGTTACCTTGGCGAAGTGCTAGGTCAACACCTGCAACAATAAGTTCTGTAGCCCTAACTGTTCCCGCATAAAGGTCTCTAACTTGTACGTCAGCCCATTGTTTTGTTGCGCTACCTAATGAATAAGTGTCTGTTGCATCTGGAATAATATCTGACGCAACTTCTGCGTTAAAAATAACATCGTCGGTGTCTGCATCACCAATAGTAATATCGCCTTCTGCTGTGATACTTCCTGTAGCTACAATGTTACCATAAACATTTGTGTTTGCAAATATTTCTACACTACCTGTTCCGTTAGGAGCAAACTCAATATTTGAGTTTGATACTGTAGTTTCAATTTGATTATTTCTTAATCTTAAATCATCAATAAGTAGAGTACTTTGATATACAACATTGTCTGCTGTTCCTAAGTTTAAAGGACTTGCATAAGTTGTAATAAGATTGTTTGATATTCTAATGTCACCAATTTCAGCAAAGTCTGCTATCTCTGCTCCTGGTGCTCTAAGTGTTCCGTTAACGTCTAAATCATATTGAGGTGTGCTAGTCTTGATACCAACACGGCTGTTTACAACATCTAAGTATAGAAGGTCTGTCTCAAAAGCAAGGTTTACACCTTCACGAAGAAGGTTTTGCTTTAAGAGCGGACCCGATATGCGACCTATAGCCATCTCTTCTCCTCAATACGGGGATCCTGTCCCTCTAGCCAAATTCTCATCCCTTAGGCTCTTTGCTGGCTAACCACAGTTTGGACCTGCAGGACAATGGTCGCTGTACTGCATTAATAGTATTTATCGTTTTTGGAGATTATCCTAGTACAAGGGTGTAAATATCAACCAGTTCTTTTAGAACAATATCAGTAACTTCTTCACCTTCACCAGCAGCTCTTTGCCAGCTAGTTCCGTTCCATGTTTCTAGTATTTCAAGGTCTGTATTCCAACGTGTATCACCAACATCCGGTGTTGGTGTTCTTTCGGCTATTGTCCCAAATGGTATAACTATACCTGTTGTAGCATCAAACTTTACATACCCGTCATCTGTTCCTACAAAAGATAAGTTTGTATCGTCAGATGTTAAGTTGGTTATAGTATTTTTATAAAGTTGTATATCATCAATCCTTACAACTCCACTATCTCTACGTAGTTCTAAATCTGAGTTTGAAAGTGTTGTAGTAATAAGATTATCATTTATTAAAATATCTTCGTCGCTTAAACCGTGTAGTTCTAGTCCATAATCGTTTACTTGACCTACTTGGACGCCATCAAAACCAAATGTAATAGCACCCGTTGTTTGATTTGGTCTAATAAATGTTTGTCTATCATCTGAAAATACGCCGCCAAATGCTATGTTTCCTGTGTCAGCATAACCTTCAAACAAGTTTGTTTCCGTATTATATCTCAGGTCAGCAGTTTGCTCTGGACGATTTAAATCAGTATCATTAGGAAGTACAAGTCCAGGGTTGTTGTCTAAGTTTAAAACTTCTGTTACTGGAGTAAGATTAAGTTGTCCGTCAATAGTAGATATAGTGTTACCACTTATTCTAATATTTCCTGTATCAACACGTTCTCCGTCAATGTAAGTAAAGTTAGTATCGTCTCCAACTCGTATGCTACTTACACCGCTAAAAGTTAAATCGCCTGCATCAAAACTTGTTTGTCCTGTTTCAAAGTCAACGTAAAAGTTTTTACCTACTCTAAACGTTCCAGTATGGTCTTGGCTTGTATAATATATTTTACCACTGTTAAGTTCTACTGCTTCATTTGTTTGATTAACAAGTGTTTTATCGTTTTCTGAATCTTTACCTGTACCTATATAAGCCATGTTATGGTTAATAAGATACATCAATGTATTAGCACCGTCTGCAACAGCACCGTAGTTTCCGTATATACTTGCTGAACCTATTGAACGTATTTCTGCACCATAGCGTAGTGTACTATCAGGTAGTTCAAAACCTACACTACCTTGTGTAGCATACAAACTTCTATTTGCATAATATGTAAAACTATTAAGCCATTCTACTCTAACACCATTAGTCATTGTAATACAATCAACACCAGGTGTAATAAATGTTACACTATGGAAAAGCATACTTGCTTCGTTACTTGCTTGTGGGTCTAGTTCGCTACCGTCAATCCAAGCACCCTTACCTGCATCGCCTGTTAAAAATCCTCTTGGATCGCTTGCACTTGTTACACTGCCTTTTGTAATAATAGTACAGTTTCTAATATATGGTGAACGTGTGTTTACAGTTCCGTTAGGTGTAAATCGGAAAGCATATCCTGTGTTTAAAAAACTATCATAATAAAAGTCTTTGATAGTAATATCTTCAATAGTACAATCTTCTTGTATATGGAATACATCTTCACTTTGACTTGAAGTATCTGGTTTAACTATAGTGTTTCTTAAATCTTCACCACGTATAGTTACATGTGGAGGTACAACTAAAGGACATGCTTCTTCATAAGTTCCTGGAAATACATGAATAACACAAGGACCACCTAAACTACTGTCTGCTGCATCTAATGCTCTAGCAATAGTAGCAAATGGATCTTGTGGGTGATCTCCGGAATGTAGATCGTCACCTTCTACACTTACATAAAATATATTTCCTTGACGTAGTGCTAAACTTGTGTCACTAACTGCTACTGCACCGACATCGACTATTCTACCATTTATAAGATTTGTATATAGTTCTAACCAACGTTTTCCTGGTCTACCTAAATCTCTTGTACTGTCTGAATCTGGTATAATATCACTAGCAAGTTCAGCATCAAAGTATACGCTATCTCTATCGTCATCACCGATAGTTAAACTTCCGCCAAATGTAATATCGCCTGTTGCATGTATGTTACCAGTGTTATTCCAGTTTGCTCTAATATCAACTTCGCCTGTTCCGTCTGGTCTTATTTCTATATTTGTATTAGGTGTAGTTGTGCTGATTGTATTAAAGTCAAACTTCAAATCATCTGTTGCAATAGCAGTTGCGTTAATAACATCAAACTGTGCCCAAAGTCTTAAGTCGCCTGCATTACTTCTTATTTCACTGTTTTCTATAGAAATATCGCTAATGTTTGCGTAGTCGTTATTTAAACCTAAACTACCTATAGTACCAGGAATATAAAGTTCGTCACTAGGTGCTTCATTATTCACACCAATCTTATTGTTTACAGCATCTATATGTAATAATGCAGTATCAGTGCTTGTATTTTTGAAGTTGAGATAATCTTTACCAAGGCCTCCTTGATAAAGTTCTAAATTATCTTTTAAGACGCCGCCCCCAATGCGGCCATTTTGTGGTTCTGGCATTCAGTATCTCCTGATACTGTATTTATTTGTCTAGGTTATGAATTATTGTAACAGGTTTACCTAGTGGAACTGCACTTGTAAACTCAATCCACCAACCAGTGTCTGATTCAGTATAAGGTGCATTAGGCCCTGTTGCATCAACTTGTGCTGTTTGACGTATTTCGTAGTTTGTTGTTGGTATTTGAATAACGTTTTCAATAAGAACTAAAACGTTTTCTGCTGCATCTGGAACAGGAAAATTTGAATCTCCACTGTTAAGTTCACCAAATACAGTTTCTGTTGCATCACCTACGCCTAAGTTTTGCCATACTATTCCTGGATCTTGATTTGGTTCTTTAAATCGTATTTCTCTCCAGGCACCATTTTGATATACTTCAAACTGATTGTCTGTAGTATTATATCTCATCATACCATTAATATTAGTTGTAGGTCTTTGATTTTGGGGAGTTCCAGCACCAAATGCTTCGTCTCCTGTACCTTTAGGCACAATCATACTATTAGTACTCTCAACAGTTACTAAGTCGTCAATAGCATACTTAACGCCTTTCCCTGCAATGTTTCTTAAATTTGTATTTTGTGCCTTGAGTAATCTCATATTATACTTCCAAATAACTTACCGTTGCTGATAAATCTGTAAGTCCTGCTCCGATATTAGGTTCTGCAACAAAACTAATTTTATCACCTTCTTCTAGTATTATTCTTTCACTATCAAAAGTAAATGTTTCTTCTGCAGGCAATGTTAAGTTGTTTACAACTCTAGTTATTGCATTATCTAACGGATCTCCACTAGGAATAAAATGCAAATCAAAACTTGCATCATCAGTTCCGTCATTATTACAAACTAATATGTTTGTAATCGCATAAGTTTTTCCTGCAGGAACAGTTAGTATATCTAGTTGTGTTGATGTAAGTTGTGCGTTAACTATTGCCATTTCTGTTCCTTAAAATAACATTCCAAAAAGGAGTGCTCTATTCTTACTTACTAGTTCGTCTCTAGTTTCATTCTCATTTACGAAATATATACCAGTTTTTCCAGTATATTCATCTGACACATATATTTTTGCGCCGTCTGTTGGTGCTAAAGGCTCAACTAAAAAGTCGCCTGCACCCGGAGTACTGTTTATATGTAGTGTATCATCTATTCTAACTGACCCTGTTCCCCAAGCTCTAAGTAGCAAGTCGTCTGAATCAGTTGTTATAGTTTCTAATGTAGTACCAGTGATTCTTAAATCTTTAAAGTTCCACTCGTCTTCATAAACTGTAGATATTACATTACCGTCAATACTAAATGTAATATTACTTAATGCAGCACCACTACCGTCTGGAGATGGTTCGCTATCTGCAACAACAATACTTGAAGGACTAGTAACACCGTCACCGATCTGTTTCAAGAAAACTGTAGCAAATGCTGTACTAATAGCATCGTCTACATATTTTTTGTTAGTAATATCGTCGTCATCAGTAACTTGGGTTTCATAGTTAACTGTACCACTTACTGTAATAACTCCAGTACCACTGTTTATTAAATGTAAATCACTACCAGCAGTGTTAATATGGTTTGTTCTAATGCCACTTACTGCACCGCTATCTAATCTAAATGCAAACAGACCTCCTGTATTAACAGGATCTGTAAGATTATCGTCATAGACCATAAATGCATTTAGTAAAGTGCCACGGTCAATTTCAATACCAGAACTGTTTGACGGATCTGTAATACCGGCGCCAACTTCTCCTTTATTAAGTACAATAATATTGTCCTCAATAGTCATATTAGTTGTATTAACTGTAGTAGTTTCTCCTAATACAGTTAAATCGCCGGTTATTACAACTGTTCCTTCTTCTGTGCCGGTGTCGAGAGTTATTTGACCACCATTTTGTACTGTGATCTTATAATCTCCGCCATCAACTCTAAAGAACTTTGACATGTGTTATCCTTAGATTGCTGTTAGACGTAATACTGTGTCAGTTGAATCGTCTTCTAGTTCCCATGTATAACGAGTGTTATCAAAGTCGACTGCTGTTCTATTGAATAGTTTTTGTACTACTTTGCGTCCGCCGCCTGTATCCATTGCTTCAATAACCATTTCGCCTGCTGCGATAGATGCTGTTGCTTTGTTAACTAAACGACATACTGCTGTTGCAGTACCTGCATTGTTAGATACTGTGAACTTGTTAGTTCCTCTTTGGTCTACAATGTATGCTTTTTCATCGATACCACCATCTACATATGCACGAACTGTAATGTTAGTGCCGTCTGCTGGATCTCCGAAGTTTCTTTTATTTACTGGACGTCCCATTTGTTTCTCCTATTTTGACGTTCTAAGTCTACGCGGTTGAACGATCTTCCGCATAAGTCCTCTTCATCGAGGCTCTTTCTCGACAATAGTATTTATCAAATAAAGAAAAAGCCCGACACAGTTAAGCATCGGGCTTTATAAAATAAGGGTGGGTGAAGGACTTGGGTTTACCTCCAACTAAGCGTCCAGATACCGTTTCATCTATCGCCTAGAACCTCAGTTCTGCTTAGTATCGCAGTTTGCGTACTGCTTGTCTCCAAACTCTACGCCGGGCACTACCCCTAACCAAGTGCGCTTATCTCCTCTAGAGTGGAAATTATTAGCGCCAACCCATATAACAACGTCTTGTTATATTATTAATATAACATCATACAAATAAAAGTCAACCTTTTTTTAATAAAAAGTTAATCTTTTTTTCACGATATTGTTTGATTAGTCTTTTGAAGTACCAAAACGTTAATCGATCCATTACACTTCTCCTAGTTAAAGGTTAAAGTGCGTTCCTTCGCAGTATGCTACTTCCGTCCCGTAGGATGAACGTAAAAATATTTAGTCATAAAAAAAGGCCCCGTAGGGCCTTTTTTCGTTTTAGTTAAGTTATAACTTAGCTGAAGCTTAGGTTACCACTGTTAACTTCTACCTTTTCTAGGTAGTCAGCTGCGTTACCTAGAGATGAAGCAGTATTTGATAGCTCAACATATCCATAACGTGTCATGAATGAAACTGTTGGCTCAAATGTGCCTGGATCTAGGACAACACCTGAAGACATTAGTGGGATATATGGGCAGTAGAACGCTGCTGCGTCTGACTCGCTTGAACCCTTATAACCAACTAGTACGTCATCATCTGCTGCATATGTGTTAACGTAAACTTTCATTGCGTTGTTCAATGTACCAACCATTTTAGTGTTTGTTGGTGCTTCGAATGTACCTTCAGTTGTACGTGCAAATGCTGATGTTGTTGCTGACTGTAGAACAGTTAGGATAGCTGGAGATACAACTGCCCAGTTACCTGCACCGCGTCTTGTACGCTGTGCAATACGGTTTGCTGCTCTGTTGACTAGAACTGCAAGTGCTGCATGCTCGTCACCAACAAAAGTAGCTGTACCGCTAACTGCTGCTTGGTTGAATGTATCTGTACCAGTACCAGCAAGAGTACTTAGAGATGCTAGGACCTCTTGGTCGATTTCAGCAGTAATCTCTTGAGCAAGTGCTGCCATGATTTCTGCTTCAACATCGATACCGTGCTGTGACTGTGCATCCTGTGCTGATTCAAATGTCCAGCGAGCTGATAGCTTTCTGGATTTTGCTTCTACAGTTTGCTTCAAGATTTGAATGCTTAGTCTGTTTCCAGCTTCGCCTTCTAGTGCTGCTGTTGCATCAGCTTTTGCAGTTGTTGCATTACCTGAATATGCTTCAGCAATCTTGAATGGTGAAAGTGCTTCTTCACCAGCTACTGCACCAGCTGCACCTGTACCTGCTGTGTCGCTGTAGCGAACACGTAGAGTATGGATTTGACCAACTGGACCAGTCATTGGTTGTACACCAACAAGTTCATTTGCAATGACTGTTGGCATAACACGTCTGATCACTGGAAGGATCACACGATTTAGTGTTGCGACGTTACCGGCGGATGTAGCACCAGCTGTAGCAGTCTCTGACAAATACTGTCTTGTATTTTCTAGAGTAGCAGCCATAACTGACTTCTTGTTGCCTTGAAGGCCTTCAAGTAGTGCGCTCTTTGTATCCTGCCAGCGACTTTCTAGTAGTTCTGACATTATTATCTCCTTAATTTAATCCAGCTAAACGACGAATGTCAACTACGACACCATCATCTGCTGTTGAACTAACGTTAGTTGTGTTTTCTCTATTGCCTGTTATTTCTTTTGCCTCTGATAGGACCTTCTTCTTGGCTGGAGTGTTACCGTCGATAACCGCTGGTAGGTACTTGTCAAACTGTGTACGTAAACGTGCAGTTTGAACTGATTCCAGTAAGTCTGTCATAATCTCTCGTTGGTCTTTGCCTAGTGGCGCAACCAACTCGTTCATAATCTTTTCACGTTGTGCTGATTCAACTAAACGCTGCTTTTCTTTGTTTGTTGATTCTGCTAGTGTCTTTGCTTTCGCAGCAAATGCTTTTGCTTCTGCAAGTTGCTTGTCTTTAGCAGTAAGTACTTGCATTAGTTTTGCAGTTTCTGAATTTTCATTTAAATATGAACTTCCATATTCTGCTGCAAATGCTTCGAAGATTTTACGACCAAAGTCGTTTCTACGTGCTGTGTCAATATCTTCTTTAAGTGAGGTAATCTCTGCTTTAAGAGTTTTACCAACCATTTCTGATACTGCTGTAGCACTTCTTTCGATAAAGTTAGCTTTAACTTTAGCGAAGTGATTCTTAGCTTCACGTACTAAACGTACTTTTGTTTCTGCTAAGTCTTTCTTGTCTTCGTAGAACTCTGCAATTTCGTTCGATAGGGCGTCTACTACAAACTCTTCTAGCTTTGCATAATTCTTATGCATTGCTACTTTGTCTGTACGTAGTTCTTGGATTTCTTTTTGTAGTTGCTCTACAACAAAACCCTTTAACAGATCTGAATTTTCACGCATTGCAATAGCATATTTGGCTTTCGCCTCAGCTAGTTGCGCACGATCTTCTGCAAATTCAGTAATTTCTGCTTCTAGACGCTCAGAAAGCATCGAGTCGATAGCTTCAACCATAGTTGACTTATCATGCTCATACTTTGCTGCAAATTCTTCGCGGAGTTCGGCTGTTACGGCCTGCTTATTTTCACGAACTTTTGCTTCCCAAGCTTCTTCGATTTGTGCCCTGACTTCTTCGTTAACTACATCGTTTTCAAAGAGTGTCTTCAGTGCATCTATCATTACATTCTCCTAGTTTATTGGAGTTTGTTGATTATGTTAATCAACGACTCTTTTAGATACTTTTGTGCCTTGTTATCATGTTTTGTTGCCTGAGCTAGTTCGTATGCCTGATATCCTCCGCGAGCGTTCATTAGGTGCTCGTAAATTGGTGTTGGATATGCACCAGGGGCGCTAGGCTGTGCCACAACGTCCACGGTGATTATTTCAAAGTCAGAGACGGTATTGCTACCGTCTTCTGAAACATTTCCGCTACCTCTTGATGAAACGCCTAGTTTGACGCCGCTTTCTAGCATTGTTTTAACTAGTTGTCCCATTGGAGTAGGTAAAATTTTAAGTTTACCGTAACCGTTTGCATCATCCATCCAGCATTCGCTGATCATATGACTTACACGGTCTAGGTTAATGTTAAGGCCTTCCGGATGATCAACTTCTCCGAGAACACTATATCCTCCTTGTATTTGATCATTGAGAGTTTTGACAGCCCTGCCAATTTCATTTACAGGATACACACGCTGATTAGCATTGCGTACTCCTCCTTGTATCATGATACCTTTCATGTACAAGTCTTTCCCTTCATTAGCAGACTCAACAACCAATTTAGCTTGGTCGAATGTCAAATGCTCTCGTAAGTTTCTCATTCAAACTTCCTTATATTATACTGCTTACTTGCCTACAATAGACTTTTTATTGTCAGCAGTCTCTGGCTTGCCCTTTTTCTCAGCGCCGTGGCCAGGTTCGGTTTTGCCAGCTTTCGCTGCTTTACCACCAGGAACGTTAATGTTCTTGGTATTCATATCCTTAGCGTTCTGATCACTTAGTGCAGAACCTTTAAGGTTACCTTTGTTAGCTTCTACGCCTGCTTCTGTACCCGCTTTTGCGATGTTAGCAGTTGTTCCGCCCATGTCATTTTTACCAGCTACTATTGACTTAGCGTTTGCGCCGTTGTCGCCCATTGTTGCTGATACTTTATCTACATACTCACGCATTTGATCACGTGCGCTTTTTGGTTCGTTTGATGCTTCTTCAACTTCGTCATCTGACTCGTCAACTTCTTCATCTGCTGCTTCGTCAACTTCTTCGTCGTCTGATTCAAATGCATATGCTTCTTCTTCTGGTGCTACGTCTGTTTCTAGATCATCAGCAGCATCGCCACCCATGTCATCATCGCCTTCGTCGTCACCTTCGTCGCCAGCCATCATTTTTTCAAATTCTGCTTTTAGATCTTCTAGCGCATCTTCTAGGTCTTCAACACGATCTTCAACATCGCCTTCGTCGCCTTCTTCGTCGCCTTCTTCACCTTCGTCTTCGTCATCGCCGCCCATGTCCATGTCCATGTCCATTGGGTCTGCTTCAACTTCAAACTCATCTAGATCAAAGCCTTCGTCAACTTCTTCGTCTTCGTCGTCGTCTTCGTCTGCTGTTTCGTCTAGGTCTTCGTCTGACTCATCTACTTCTTCGTCAGCTGCTTCTTCTACATCTTCATCAGATGCTTCTTCAACGTCTGTTTCGTCTTCTAGTAGTGATTCGTAAATATCTCTTGATTTTTCTACCACAATCTCGTGGAATAGCTCTTCTGCGCCATCCTTATCTTCATTGATAAGACGCTCAAGCATTTCTTCAAATTTGTTGCGATCTGCCATTTTTCAACTCCTATAAATGTTTGTACGCCTACAAGGCGTGGGCTGTCATATATTATTTAACAAAAACTACGTATATATAGAGGAAATAGGCTCAAAACGAGCCGTTTTATATGCAGATTATTAAATATTAAAGATTTTCTTAAAATCTTCAATACTTATATGCTCTAAGTTAGGTATTTTTTCAAACTCTTTAGGGATATAGTTTGGCTCCCCCAACACTCTTATATATCTCTTTTTACTAAATTTCTGGCAAGTTATACAAGTTTGTTTGAGCCAGTTACCGTGATAAGTTGCGCCATCATGTGGTTTTTTATAGTTAAAGGTTCCTGCATATAAGTTATTAACTTTTGTATTGTTTTCTAAGCCTACATAATCAAAACCTAAAATATAGATTTCATTATTTTTATGTTCACTTGCTAAGTGTAAAGCTGTCGGGCCACTACTCCATCCTTTACTTGGACTAAAATAACTAAACCCTGTAAACTTAGTAAATGCTTTGTTAGGATTTGTCCATACTTCGTGATTTTTTTGATAACCAGCTTTGTTTATTTCGATTATCATTTTAGTATCCACAGCAACTAGATAATCAGGTTCAAACTCCCTGTACATAGCATTGCAACCATATATTGTTCCGTAACTTTGTAAATGTTCTAAAGGAATACTAGCCCTACTATATCCATTTCCTATAACAAATGCAACTCCATTCTTTGGTCTAGGTTTACTAGTTGTAGGTATGGATTTTTTTGAAGATATGTGTTGAGCAGACTTTTCTTGAAGATCTTTTATTCTACGATCATTTGCTTTTTTCGCACGGCGCTCTTCGCGTATTTGCCGCCATTCTTCTTTTGTGTATTGAGACTTATCTACTTTTGCCAACTATTACACTCCGCCAGCCTCTGCATTCGCAGCAATGCCGTACATCTGCTTAACGAACTCAAGATCTCTCTTGCTTTCTTCGTTATGTAGTTCACTTGCTTTACGTATGCGATTAATCTGACGTAGTGTTAGTTTTGTTTTACGAGTATCACTTTTCTTTACAATAGAGTCATCTGAATCAGCCTCGTAGCGTTTATCGTCTACAGGATCAATAGTTTCTCTATCAAAGTAAAAAAGTTCTCTTAGTATCATGTTAGTATTTATACAGTTTGGTCCGTTGCAGGTGCTGCTGCTGCGCCACCTACTGGTTGATCAGTTGCACTTTCAGGTCCTGCGCCTGCGCCTGCATCTACAGGTGCTTCGCCTCCTTCAGCTTCGTCTTCGATTCCTCCTAGGTCAGTTCCTAGTGCAGCACTAGATACGCCTCCGCCTCTTAGTTCTGCTGCGGCATCTCCAGGGATTGGATCTAAGTTCTCGTCATTTTCTTCACGCCACATACGTTCGTTTTCTGCAAGTTCCTCTTCTGTTAGTCCTAAGAAACGCTTTAGTGCAAAGCGATTTGAAATATAAGGTATTGCTGCCATTTGTGTATAAGTTGGTACACGAGCATTATCAATCTCTGATTGACGGTATGCAGCAAAGTTTTGTGGTGGTTGAAACTTAAGATCAAACATTGCTGTATCAATGTTGATTCCTTTTTCTAGTAAGTAGCGTTTAAACTCTTGGCTAAACTCTTCTACAACTAGATTTTGTAGTCTCTCACAATAAGTGTTAAATCTTAACTCTTGGATGTAAGCAGTTCCGACTCTTCCGTCATTGTACTGGCTAGCACTGTCGTCAGCGCCGGTAGGTAGGTAACTGCTAGGAATTCGTAAACCACGTACGAGCTTATTAGTAAAATATCTAAGATCATCAATCTCTCCAAGATTAGTTCCTCCTGGTAATGTTTCAACCTTTGATCCGCGACCTTCTGCAGTCTGCGGGAAGAAGTAATCTTCGTTGATTGACAGCGGATTGTATGAACTGTCTATGACATTAGTGCCTCCGCCTGTTGACGATGGGATCCTTCTTTGATGGATTTCTGTCTTAACACGTTCTACAAACTGCATCGCTAAGTGCGATGGCATGTTACCCACATCAACGTAGAATACTCTGCGCTCTGGCGCACGTTGGACACGATAAATGATTATCGCATCTTCAAGCAGTTCTTTCTGCTTATAAACTTTAAAGATAGTTTCTAATAGACTGTTGCCAAATGGATAGTTGTTGTCTAATCCTTCTGATAAACTTAGATGAACTACGTGTTGTGCATCAATAGTTACTTCGTTATCATCTGTGCTAAATCTTGTACCACTTGAACTTGCTTGTGGCTGTCCTACCATTCCTCTAGCATTACCTTGAGGCATATAATCTGTGCCATAACCTCTACCACCTGGGCCACTACCTGTAGTGTACGGTGTAGTTGCTACCATTTCTTTGAAGTTAAGATTTATATTCTTAACAACATATTGTTCTGGTGTTTTGCCTTCTGATTCGTTTACAATAATACGTGTTACGTTTGCAGGATCAATATGAAACCATTTCTTAGTTTCAGGATCTCTTACAAAAAACTGATCGCCATATTTAAATGAATTTCTTAGTATACGGAATATTCTTGTTTCAAACTTTTGTAACTTACACCATTGTTGTAAGTACTGTTGAATAATTTGTACTTCTGAGTTTGTTGCTTGCTGTTTAAAATCAATAAGAAATGGTGTTTCGTTTCTTTTATTTTTTTGTGTGCAAAACTCTGCAAGAATATCTAGTGCAGCATTTACTTCTGAATCCATATCCATAGTATTATACTGGCCGTAGCGTTCAATACGATTTGGTGTTCCTGTATATACATCTGGTAAGAAAGATGAATAGTTGCTTTTAGCAGGACCAGCTAAACCTCCACGATTACTTCCAAGAGGACTATATGATCCGTCTATGTTATCTCCTGTTGGCACAGGTGTAAAATATTTTTTCCAACTCATGTTCTTTCCATCATGTTCTACTTACATAGCCGCCCGCTAAGTTGCCACTTGTGATTGCTTGTGTATTCTTTTCTACTTTTGTATTGATGTCCTTTACTTCGCCTAGTATTTGTAACATTGCTTGCATAGTACTATTTAACGATTCTATGCCAGCTGCACTACCACTACTGGACGTACTGATGCCATTTAATAGTTCACCTGCATCTGCTCTACTAGTCATTAGCGTATCGTTGTCTTGTTTTAATTCGTCATTTAATCTATCAAGAGCTTCTGTTAATCCTTCAATAGCTTCAGTATACTCAATAATGGGAGTTTTGTCAAGATCTACTTCTGTAAATCCAGACAATGCTCCTGCCATTGTGCGTATAGCATTAGCATTTGTAGTTATTTGTTCAGTGTTAAGTTGCATTTCACCAAACTCTTTAACCTGTTCAAGAGGAGTATCAGCGCCAAAGAAACTTGCAATAGCATTACCTATTGCACCTATAGCATTTCCTGCGCCGCTTGCGGCTGCTCCGCCTCCTGCTACAGCCATTGCAGAACTAAATGCTGCCATTGCTTCTGCGTTTTGTTTTACTTTTGCTGTGTCAATATCATAACTTGCAAACTTAACCATATCTTCAAAGATATCGTCTGTAGTGTCGCCACCAAATAGTGCTCCAATACCGCCTGCGATGCCACTTACTAAACTACCTAATCCTTCAGCAGCACTTGCTCCTCCTGCTGCTGCCATTGCTGTACTAAATGCAACCATTGCTTCAGCATTTGTTTTTACTTTATCTGCATCAATATCTGCATCTGCAAAACGTTTTACTTTGTCTAAAGGATCTTCAGCACCAAATAGTTTTCCTATTCCTTCAGTAATGCCACCTACTAGTGCGCCTAGTCCTGCAACTGCTGAACCTGCGCCAAATGCTACCATAGCACCACTTACTGCTAACATACCTACGGCTGCTGATTTTAGTTTGTCTCCGTCTATAGTTTCAAAACTTTTAATACCTTCAACAAGTGTTGGAAGTGCTTTACCTAGCAACCAACTTGCGCCTGCAATAGCACCACCAATAACAAGTATTACACCTGCTACTACTGCTGCACCAATAGCAACTTGTGGATTAGCAAATGCTTTTAGTCCGCCTGCGATGCCTTTTAGTATGCCGCCACCTAGGTTTCCTAGTCCTTTACCAATGCCGCCGCCTGCTGCTGCTGCATTTTTTCCAAGAGCTGCGCCTGCTCTAGGAGCAGCTCTTCTAGTATTACCTCCTGCAACAGGTGCTTCACCACCTCCGAATATACTTGCAAGTTTATTTTCAATACCACGACTTGCTGCACCTGCTACACTGCTTACAACTGCTTTTGCAGCTAACAATCCACCAATTCCTGCAACTAGTGCAGCAATAACACCTTTGTTTTCCCAAAGTCCGCCTAGTCCGTTTGTTATAGCTGTAGTGATTGCATCAAACCATTTACCTTCTTTAAACAAGTTGACAACTTCAGTTAATCCTTCTCCAAAGCCTTGCAGTAGATCAGCAAATGCCGTTAATCCTATCTGTATAGCATCTAGCACACCACTTTCTAGTAGTGCCTTGGCTAGTGCTCCTCTGATCTCTTTCATTCTATCATCAAAGGTTGTCATTGTTTGTGTTAGTTCGTCAGTTTGTTTTTGTTGCGCTTGCATTTCTGTTAGATTTCTGCTTCCAACATCTAATAGTTTTGTTGCATCATCTAAGAAATCAGCCATAGGATCGCCTGCTGCTCTCATCTGTTGGATTATTCTTGCTCTGGCAGTTGCATCTGCTCCTGCAAAGTTTTCAAGTGCTCCACCTGCGTTTTTAAATGCATCTAACATAACCTGTGGATCAGCACCCTGTCCTATTTGTTTCATTGCATCTAAAACAGCAGGTCCTGACTGTCCTAGAATACCTAAAAGTTTACCTGCTTCTTCTGTTGGATTGCCAGTTAACATACCTTTAAGTGCTTCAGCAGTTGACCCGCCTATTTCATCTAGTAATCCCATACTTAATTGCAAGTTATTAAACTGTTCTGATCCTTCTTCAAACTGATTTAAAAGTGTACGTACAACACTGTCTTGTGCTTGTGCTGCAAGTGCCTTTTCAGCTTCTTCTCTTGTTTTTCCTGTAACTTTTGCTAGTCTGTCAATCTGCATCATATAGTTTGCACTACTTACTGCAAGATCTTTTGTGCTTCTGCCTTGTAATCTACCCATTCTAGCTTGTAAACTAATATAGTCACCCATACCTTCGTTTACTTCTTCAATAGTAAATCCCATATTTTTTAACTGTGAAAAGTCGCCAGTAGCTTTAAGATTCTTGTTCATTGCAGCAAATCTGTTTACACCTTGCTGCACTGTTCCGCCTAATGATGCAAGTGCTTGTGAATTACTAGAAACAAAACTAGCCATTTCACCTAGATTAAGTTCTAAGTCTGCTGCTGTTCCTAGCATTTGTTCAATGCTGTTGCCAAAACTTGCACCAGTAGAACTTAAACTTCTAAATGTTCCTACTGAGTCATCTAAAAATCCTGTAAGTGATCCTAAGTATCCACCAACTAGCGGAATATGTTTTGCAAAGTCGCTTATATTATCGCCGCCGCGTAAAAACTCGTTTGATAATCCTACGATACTTCCGACTGTTTGACCTAATGCAGTTTTAAATGCACCAAGTGCTATAGTTCCAAGTTTGATATTTGCAGTGTTGTCGCTAACCGCTGCGGTGTTAATTTTTGTACCATCAGTGTTTGCTTTAGTAGCATTAGTACCTTTAGTAAGTGTTTGATTGTATAGAGCTTGTACTTTTGAACCTTGGCCGCCGCCTTTGCCTTGCTCTCTTGCTAGTTTTTCAACAGCCGCAACGAGTTTCGCAAGCGTTTCTTCACTTGCAACGGTTCCGCCATTGCCAACGTTACTGATTTCGACTTCTTCTGCCACTTATAAAAATCCAAGTTAAGTACGTACATAAATAATATGATACATACTATTATAATGTATTTATACGGAGACAAAGATGGCAGAATTTAACCCAGAACAGTTTTCAGGAAACTTTGAGCAAAACCCTCTAAGAAAGTACTTTAGACAGCCAAAGATACATATTCCTTTGCCAAGCAAAGGACAATATTACCCTGAAGGTTCTATTGAAATGCCAGAAACAGGTGAAGTTCCAGTTTTTGCAATGACTGCAAAAGATGAACTTACTATGAAAACACCAGATGCACTATTAAATGGAGCAGCAACAGTTGACGTTATTAAAAGTTGTGTTCCTGCAATCAAAGATCCATGGAAGATGCCTACACTTGATCTTGATGCTCTTTTGATTGCAATAAGGATTGCTACCTATGGCGAAACAATGGAGATTTCAACTCCTATACCTGGTACAACTGAAAGTAGAAAGTTTGATGTTGATCTTAGAAAGATTTTAAACAAACTTGTTTCGGCAACTTATATTGACACTGTAACAATGAATGAGTTAACAGTGTATACTAAACCTTTAACATATAGAGAGTTTACACAAACTAGTTTAAAAACTTTTGAAGAGCAAAGAGTATTTGCTATCATTAACAATGACAACATGTCAGACGAAGAAAAAATTGACAAGTTTGGAGAAAGTTTTAAAAAACTTACAGATCTTACTGTAAAAGTTCTTAACAAAAGTATTGCAAAGATTATTGTAGGCGACACCGAAGTAACTAATCAAAAACACATTGATGAGTTTATGGAAAACAGTGACAAAGAATTTTATAAGTTTATAATGGATCACCTTGAAGAACAAAGAAAAATGTTTGAGATAGAACCGTTAAAAGTTACTAGTACAGAAGAAGATCAAGCAAAAGGTGCTCCTGAAGAATGGGAAGTTCCCATTACATTTGATTCATCAAATTTTTTCGGATAAGGATCTTATCTCTGAGCGTGGATGAGATCCTAGCAATAGTTAAAGAATACGAAGGCGAACAGAAAGAGCTCAAAAATGAATGCTTTAAACTTACGTGGTTTATGCGAGGTGGAGTATCTGTTGACGAAGTGTTTACTTTAAGCTATGAAGATAGAAGTATTATTTCCGAAATAATCAAAGAAAATCTAGATACAACTAAAAAAACTGGACAGCCTTTCTTTTAGGCTGTCGTTTTTGGCTTAGGTGCTACTGTTCCTGGCTTGGCAATACCTGCTTTAGGTTTATTTTGTGCTGCTGGTAATGCTTGAGTACCTTTTGCTCCTGCTTGTTTAGCAACTTGAGCATCCTTAGTACCTGCTTTTACACCTTTACTGCTGATTTGATCTAGCACCATTGCCATTACATCTGGTCCTGCTGCTTTGACTGCATCACGTACAGGGTCAATCTTAGGATGCGGTAGCCCCATATCTACAGTAGCTTGTACACCAACTGTGCGTCCTGTATCAAGATCAGTGTATAATGCACCTTCCCATCTGTACTGCTTTCCGTCTTTGCCTTTTACAACATCACCTTTTGCAACTGTTTTAGTTGCTTCAGGTTTGGCTGCGCCGCCACCTTGTGCTGCTGCGGCTTTTTTGATTGCAGCAATACCTTTTTTGTCATTAGGCTTAACGTTAGTTGGTTTGCCGTCTACACCTGCAATAACATCTTGACCGCTTGCACTTTTTACAACACTTCCTGGTTCTGCTGGTGGTGCAGAGTCATCAGCGCCTGCTGCGTTTCCACCTTGTGCTGCTGAATCATCTGCGGGAGTATCTGTAGCAGTTGAAGCTGCTGGCTCGGCAGCTGGTGTTTCCGGATCACCTACGTTTTTCGCTACAAGTTCTACACCCTGCTCTTGGCCGACAGAGGAAATTTGTTCCGGAGTCATTCCCATGCCTTGCAGAATATTTATTATCGAACCTGTGTCAGTTGGTTCGCCTGCTTTCTTCCAAGCACTCATCATTTTATTATAAGTTGCTTTGTTACCTAGTTCTTTACCTGCTGCTTTAGCACCTTTGGCAATAGCACCCCCGGCTGCTTTAGCACCTTGTGCAACTTTTCCTGCTGCACCTTTGATCATGTCACCAAAGCCTGCTTCTGCTAGATAGCGATCAAACTCTGATTGCATGTCAACAGATTCTCCTGCTGCTCTCATTATACCAGCTCGACCTTTTAGATCGCTCGGATCAACTGCTGTTGCTTTGCTGTCTACACCTGCAATCTTTTTATTGCCTGCTGCACTGTCTACAACATCTCCAGGCTTAACTTCGTCGCCGCCGACTTTAAATGCACCCTTTTCGCCTTGCGACTGAATACTACCTTGTGCAACTGCTGCAATAGCCTGATTTGCCATTGTTAGGTTTTGTAAGAATGCATCATTCTGTGCTGCAACGTTTTGTGCGATTTCATTTGCAAGATTCATATCTGCAATAAACTCTTTTGTATCAAATGATTTTGCAAAGGTCCACAGATCGTTAAATGCATCAATCGCACCAGGGTCTGTTGTGCTTCCTGTTGCTGCTGTTGCATCTTTCATAGCATCTAGAAGTGATGTAAACTCTGCAACACGATCTTCAGGAACCACCATTGAACCTAATTCTTTAACAGATTCAAATCCAGGCGATGTAAGTTCTTTTGTAAATCCTACTTCAAGTGTAGAAAGTCCTGGTGCTTTATCATATGGAACTGCGTCAAAGCGCAATCCTTCTAACCAATCACCAATACCTTGTAATGCCCAACCAGCAATAGCACCATAGGCAGCTGTCTTAACTGATTTACCAATAGCACTAGAAAGATCTTCACCTTTGAGTAACTCATTTGTTGAACGAAGTATTAAACCTGCTGCTGCACCGCCTGCTGGTCCGCCTGCAAAGGCTGCAATAGCTGTTAAGATACCAACTGCAATACTTGCCTTGCCAGGATTTGCTTTTGCCCAGTCACTAACTTTAACAATACCTTGTACAATCTTATTGTCTGGTTTGTTTGCCATAATATCTGCTTTAAGATCATTAAACTTTTTGTCCATGTCCTTAACTGGTCCAGCTTCTTTAGCAGCTCTACCAAGTTCTTTAATTTTAGCATCAACTTTTTTAGCTAGTTCCGCAGTCATCTTAACGCCTGCAACAGCAGCGCCGCCTGCTTTAGCTGCTGCTGAACCTGCTTTACCTAGTGCATTTTGATTAGTGCCACTTGCCATTGCATTTGCTTCTGCACTTTTAAATATTGCTTGAATTTGATCTGCTGTTAGTTCTGCTTCTGCTAGTTTAACATATTGCTCTAGCAATGGAAATAGTTCACGTTCCCATCTTAACTGATACTTTTGTTGTGCTTCAGTAAGATCGTGCCAACCTTCTTTTAGTATTCTATGTGAACGATTTTCGTATAGTGTTACTTCTTGTAGTTTCATTTTAACATTCCTGCTAGTGCTTGTTTTTCAGTTGCTGATAGTGTGTCTAACATTTTTTGTACGTCTGGTGGTATTTCAGTTGCACCACTCGCTGCTTGTTTAGCACCAGCTTGTGCAGCTGGCTTAGCGGCTGCGCCGCCTGCTGCTTTTTGATTTGCAGGAGCTGTTTTGCCACCTTGTGCTGTGCCTTGAGCATTGCCGCCTGGTGCTAGTGCTGGATCGCCTACAGCCTTTCCACCTGTGCCGCCTTGTTGCTGTCCGCCTTGTTGCTGTCCGCCTTGTTGCTGTCCGCCTTGTTGCTGTCCGCCTTGTTGCTGTCTGCCAGGAGCGGCTTGTCCGCCTCCGGCTCCTCCACCCTTGCCCATTTGAGCATAACCGTCTTTGGCCATTTGTGTAATAACATCATACACTTGCTGTTTGTTAAGAGTACCTTGAGGAACCTTTGCTTGATTATAGTTGTAGGTGTTTTGAAGAAAGTTTGCTAAATCGTCACCTGTTGCAGTCTTTACATTTTTTTGCTGTGTTCCAAGATACTTGTTAAACTTAGTATAAACATCATTTGCTGTTTTACCAACTTCTGCTTTACCTTGCAAGTTAGCCGCAGTATTTTTCATTCCAACAGCACCAGCAAGCCCAGCTCCAACTTTACGTCCTAGCTGTTTTAAAAAACCAGCAGGTGCTTCATCAATTTGTTTTTGTTCTAGTTCCGATATCTCAGCGATCTTCATGTCAAACGATTCCTTTGTGATTATAATGTATTTATTTAACTTTTTCAATATCTACTTCGTAGATATTTGTTTTCGCTAACGCTCAAACTATGCACTTCGTTTGTTGATAGAAGTAAATGATATAAAGATCAAATCGTTATTACGAAGTAATAACGTTTAAGCTTCATGTAGATTGTTTCAGTCAGACGGAACCTGTTACGGTTCCATCTAATCTCAAAACTTCATGTGAGTTCGTCACAGCCGAGACTTGGAAGTAGGTGTTTTCTGCTGTACAATGGGCTCTGACCTTTCCCAACCTACGTCGACATTGTGTACTATATAGAGTGCATAAGACGCTCTTATGCTTTCTGTATAATACATTACCCGTTGCTTCGTTCCTGTGCATACGGTTTTTATGTACTTTGCAGTTTTTCGACAGCCAACATTCCATCTATGTCAATCAAACACCCTACTACCGGATGCCGCTCAACATGTTACGTGTGTTCCTATACGGAAACTTTTTCCACAGCGGTGTTTTCGAACTGGCCCGCCAACCTTAAGTGTTGGATTGTTTTGCCTTGATGCTATGTTCTAGCAATGCCTGTTTGAGTTTGTCTGATCCGCCTACTCTAACATTAATGATACCATTGTAGTAATCATCTGTTTCGAGTACACGCCTATCAAACTGTTCTCTTGCCTCTATGTAGGACATTTCGCCCCTACCTTTACATAGGTATAATATTTCTCTTGTGAAGTGTTCTGGGCCTAGTGCTTCAACATCAGCGTTAAGTCTATCAGATGATCCCCAATAGTCTTTCCAGTCTGATTCTTTGTAGCCTCTGCGTTTGTTCTTTTTGCCTTTAAGTGGTGGCTTTGTGGTTTTAAACTTTGCTAGTTTCTTGCCTATATACTTTTGCCCAGTCTTTAGATTGGTTATGAGATAAACAAATCCTTCATACTCGTCTGGTATAGTATCGATTTGTTTCCCATCATAAGTCCATTGCATGAACTTACTTATAGATTGCCTTTTTTCTGTGCCTCTTTTTTGGTTTGGTGTTTGTTATGTACTTCTTCCATCCGATCTTTTGCTAAACTACGAATGTCTCTGAGACATTTACGTACATAACGATGTGTGCGTACACTGTTACGTTTTTCAAACTGTTCGTTTGCACGGAAGTATTCTAAATATGCCTGTGCTAACTGATCGTGTGTGTCTTCTTGTTCACTCATTCTACAATATCTATATCATTTGCGTAACTTGTAAATCCGTTTTCTTTAACGACTTTAAGAACATGGTTAACTCTACCTACTAGTTCATCCTTGTGGCTGATCAAATAGATATTTTTATCACGTTCTCTTCCCATTTTCTTAAGAATGCCTAGTGAGTTTTCAACTCCAGCAGTGTCCATACCTGAATCAATCAACTCATCGATAAACAACAAGTTAATATTTTGGTATAGGCTTTCCCAAACATCACGGAATGCAAAACTTAGTCCGAGAATCAAGCGGTTGCGTTCACCTCTTGACAAGTTATCAAAGTCTAAGTCCTGTCCTAGTTGGGTAATTTCTACATTTAGATCGTTTTGGAATACTACTTGGTGTGGTAAGCCTAGTTTATCAAGGTAATATGTGAGCCTGTTGTTCAAATATGCAAGATTCTGATCAATAATCTTCTTACGAATGAAACTATCTTTGTTTGTTAGTAGTTTTAATAAAAACTCTTGGTGTTCTTTGAACGAAGTAAGCTCATTTACAGTATCCCATTTGATTTCTTGGATAGCTGTGTTGTTTAAATCGTCGATTTGTACTTGATAAGGGTCTTCTTCTTGCTGTTTACTTATCAATGTTTGCTTTAAGTTATCTACGTTGTTTCTATGTTCATATGCTTCTTTTGCTGTTTCATAAAAAGTACTAGGACGACCGTTGATATCGCCGATATCATCCAACCCGTTCATAACTTCTTCTAGTTTTCCAGCAACTTCTGTTTGGTATGCCATAGCATCTGTAAGTTCTTTAGTTTTTCGTGCTTCGATTTCTGCTTTTTTGTCGTCATGTAGTGCTTGTCCGCATGTATAACAAGTAGCATCGTCAAGATTTGCGATGTCTTTTTCAGCCTTTTCTACACTTTTAGTAGCACGTAGTAATGCACTCTCTAATGTGCTTTTTTCTTTATTAAGAGCCAAAATAGCATTGTTCATTTCTGTCCAGTTTGACAGTTTTTCATGTAGTTCTAGTTCTACATCAATGTCTAGTTGCTCTAATTCTTGTATTTTTTGTTCTAGTTTATCAACGGTTGACTGTTGTGATGTACGCCAGGCACGTTGTCTACTTACTAGGCTTTCAATAGTTGATTCAATCTTGCTATTTGCAGTTTGTATCGCATCGATACGCATTGTTTCTTCTGTGATAGCATCTCTTGTTTGTTTAACCTGTTCTTTTAGTAGTTCAGCCTTTTCAGAAAGCAGTGTAATACCTAGCAACTGTTCAATAATAGCACGTTGATCGTTTTGTCGCATGCTTAAGAAAGGTTCTGAGTAGGTGTTTAGTGCAACAATGTGCTTAAACATGTCATGACTCATGCCTAATAGGTCATTAATGCTTTCTTGTGTCTTACGACTGTCGCCTTGCGACTCGTCTGTAAGTTCTTGCTCATGTTCATCGATAAAGAACTTGAGTACATTAGGAGAGCGTCCACGCTCAATCCGATAATCTACTCCATCTTTTTCGAAATGTAGGGTGACCAACATCCCCTTACTATTAGTTTTGTTAATAAGGTTGTTGCGTTTGATGTTGGTCAGTGCTTGACCGTACAGTGCATAGGATAATGCGTTGATTATCGTAGTTTTGCCTGTACCGTTTCGTGATCCTTGGTCGTCACCTCCTTGGTCTAAGTTTTCGCCAAGCACTAAAGTGAGCTGTTCACGGTTAAAGTCAACAGCTTGAGTTTGGTTGCCCACACTCATAAAGTTTTTTACGGTTAAATCTTTGATTCTAATCATTCTAAACCATTATAGATGTCTAGCAACATCTTCTTGTTAAAGTTTTCAGTGTCAAGTTCTGCGATTTCACTTGCTACAATCTGATCGACACTTTCAAACTGTGCAATATCTAAGTCTGTTGAGATTTCTTCAATCTGTTTTTGCGGTATTAGTGTAATTTCTCTACAACCGTACTGACTTATAAATGTTTCTTTAAGGAAGTTTGCTTCTTCGTAACTAACTGGCAAGTCAAGTGTAACACGAAGATACATTTTAGGCTTGATTATTTCGTCTGTACGGTCAAGAAGCTCTGAAAGTTTAACTGTTCTATATTTAGGACAGTTCCACCAGTTCAAGTATTCAGGATCTTTACCATTTTCTTTGTCAAGAATCATCATACCACGGTCATCATCCCAAGCATCTGCATAGTTATGTGGGAAAGCGTTACCAATATAATGTATCTTGCCTTGCTTTTGACGTTTGTGGAAGTGTCCTGAGAACACATAGTCTTGGTGTTTAAAGTGTCCAGGTTTTAGATCACCGTGGTCCGGCATCTGCACCATAGCGTTCATGTAGAAACTTGGTAGTTCAAAGTGACCAAACAGATACTTGGCTTTGATCTTTTCCATTTTCTTCCATTCGTCACCTACTAGCCACGGAACAAGCGCAACATCATCCTCTACAGTAATCTTATCCACTACTGTAATACCTGGAATATGTCTTGCAAACTCAGTTGAACTTACATCACGTTTGTCTTTGTAGTACAAATCATGGTTACCAACAAACATCAAGCATTGTTCAAACGCTTGTCCGAGCTTTTCCATGCTCCTAATGGTTGCATCCATAGTTGTAAGGTTAAGACTGTTACGGTTGTGATGCCAATCACCGCAAAAAATAGCAGTTTCGCAGTTATTTTCTTTTGCTTGTTCGATAAACCAATCAATAAACTCTTCACAGTCGTCATTATGCACCCGACTGTTGCCTTTGAGGCCGAAATGGATGTCTGTAAACACCGCGGCTTTTTTAAACAAAGAATATCCTCCATATATACTTGTTAAAGTATACTATGTAATTACACACTTGTCAACTATTTTTTCTCAGAAAAGACTGAAGCACTTGCTTCTTCGTTTCTCTTAACACTTGCTTCCCATTCTCCTTGGTGCTGTCTAGTGTACGAAGGATTTAGATCATTCATTTCAAGAATATCGTCTCGAATGTTCTGATTACGCTTTTCAATATTAATAACACGAACAAAACTGTTAGTAACTGCGGCAGTATAATATGCAAATGGGTTTTGCGATTTACTTTCGTCAAACTGTAAGCCGATTTGTGCTAACTGTAGTATTGCTTGTCCTCGCATTTCGTCATTATATGTATATCCACGCACATTGCCTCTAGTTGCATAGCGTTCGCATAGTTTGATCCACATTAATGCAAGATTGTCTGTTGCTTTTCCATGTTCTTTTGAAAAATGTCCGTTTTCCATGCCACCTTCCCAGTGACTCTTGCCTACACATACAAGTTCTCCATCATCGTTAAACTTGTAATGTTGAAAGGGGGGAAAGTTTAGTTTAGTTTTAGTATCTGCTACTGTTTTTGGATTCTTTTTACGTCCTGGTTCTTCTGGGATATGATCAAAAGTCATAATACGAAAGATTAGTTCTTCTTTAGTAATAGACTTATAGTTTACTTCGCATTCTGCTTGCTTAACTTTTTCTCCAGCCATGCGTCTTGACTCATAATCTTCCGTGCTAAGGCGTTTTGCTTTGTTTCTCTTTGCTTCTGCTATAGTTCTAATGTTGATTTTGTCAACACTTTCAAGAATAATGTCATAACTAGCGTAGTCCTTTTCTACATAGCTGTTAAATGTGTTTTTTGATTTGTGTATTTCAGATAAAATGTCTCGATTATTAAGATAATTTCTTTTTCTCATATGTTGTTGGCTCCGGTTAATGTATTTATATTATAATATACGTAGTTAAGTTTGTCAACTAAATACTATAGGAGATATTAAAATATGGCAACAAGACCATCATACCAAGGTTCTAATATAGACCAAACTGTAGATTACACAGACAATGCTGATGCTTATACTGGTGGTTGGCAACCGCCATCGACTGCTGGAATAAGTCCTAGAAACGTAGGTACAGCAAATAGAATGGCACAAAATGCTACAGCAGGTGTTGGAGCACAAGCAAGACCGCAACGACCTACTTTGGTTCAAGCACAAGTAGGCGAGTCTGCTAGAGAATCTGAAGATACAGACTGGAGAGTAAGTTTAAGTGTTCCTAGCCAGCTACAAGAATCAAATGTTTTTGCTCCTTTTGCTGAACTTAATAAACTAGTATTTCCTTTTAACCCAACTATATTGTTAGGTAGTAGTGCAAACTATACTAGTGTGCAACCAACACATACTAATCATCCTTTTTATGCTTATGAAAACAGTCAAATTGATCAGATTACAATCACAGGAGAGTTTATACAAGAAAATGAAAGAGACGCAAAATATTGGATTGCAGTCCTTCATTACTTTAGAACTATGACTAAAATGTTTTATGGCGAAAGCGATCCATTAGGCAATCCGCCAATGGTTGTAAGACTCAATGGTTACGGAAAACATGTTTTAAACAATATTCCTGTGGTAATAACAAACTTTACAACAGACATGCCACAAGATGTTGACTATATTGAATGTAAAGTTAATAATGAAGTAAACTTTGTTCCGATACAATCAACATTTACAGTTACAGTACAGCCACAATATGCAAGACGTAGTCATTCAAGATTTAGTTTAAATGATTATATCAACGGAACACATATTGGTTCAAGCGAAGGATTTGTATAATGCCTAGAAGTTTAAGTCCTTACAGTCAAACAGCAATAACCGGCTCAGGATATTTAGATATATTAAAACCTATACCTATACCAATAGCAGGCGACGATGTACTATATGCTATAAAACCTGCATACAATCATAGACCAGATTTACTTGCTTATGATTTATACGGCTACAAAGATTTATGGTGGGTATTTTCTCAAAGAAATCCTGACATTTTAAAAGATCCTGTTTTTGATTTTATAACCGGAACAGAAATATACTTGCCACAAGGTAAAAATCTAAGAGAGAGGCTAAACTATTAATGGCATTTAGGTTTAACAACCCATTAAGACAAGTTGCTAATACACAAACCGCTATTAATAGGGGACTAGGCCAGTTTGGTCAAGTTTCTCAAGGCCTTGCACAGTTTAACGATATCCAAAAAAACATAGGTAGAATAAGCAGCAGTATAGGACAAATAACAGGAAACACTGGATCATTACAAGGAACTATTAGTAATATTAGTTCGGCAGGAGATTTAGTTAATACTCTAAGTGGAAATAGTTCTATACAAAACACTTTTAGAAGTGTAAGTGCATTAACTAGAGATGCACAATCGCTTATGCCTGGAAACTCGAGAGTAGTAGGTCAAGCAGCAACTTTATCTAAAAAAGCTGAAGACTTTTTTGCAAATACACAAAGAAATGCACAAGGTATAAGAGGTATTACCGGCGGTATTAGCGATGTACTTAATGGTACACTAGATGTAGGAAACTTGTCTGGTAGGAGTTTAGGCCCATTAACTGGTGGACTAAACTTAAATCAACTTACAAATGGACTTCCTGGTATTACAGGAGCAAGCGGACTAACAAGAAATATTGCTTCAGGGTTACAGTCTAGTGTTTCTAGTTTAGGATCAGGACAATCTATTAGTTCTAGTGTTTCTAGAGCAGTTGATAATATTGTAAGTTCTGCTCCTGAACTACAAAGTATAAAAAATAATCCAATATCTGTAGTTCCAAGGAGTGTTGCAGAGCTCACTAGTGCTATAGGCGAAAGATATGATGGTTTAAGAGAACTATACAACGAAGCACTACAGCAAAGTGAGTTTGCTGACTATGCTACTAGACTAAGTGCTCCTATACCGCAAGCAAGTTTAGGACAGTTTGAAGATCTTCCACAACAAGCATGGGCAGGAGTACGAACAGGAGCCGGAACATCATTCAGTAAAATAGCAAATCCTTTAAGAAACTATTCGAGTTTTAACTATATTATTACTCTTGGTATTTTAAGTGCAGAAGAATACAACAATCCTGACGTTTACAGAAACGGTGGAGGATTTAGAAACTATATTATTAAAGGAGGCGGCGGCAACTACAATAAAAGATATCGTGTTGATTCAGAGTTTAACAATGATAATCCTGGACACGCAGAATATTTTATTGACAACTTAGAAATGGATGCAGTTATTGCACCTAACCAAAACACAAATGTTTCTCTAGGAACAAGTTTAACTTTTTCAGTACAAGAACCTTACAGTATGGGTAACTTTATTGAAGCAATAATAGGAGCTTCAGCTGAGTCAGGATTTTCAAACTACCTTGATGCACCGTTTTGTATAAGAATAGATTTTGTTGGATGGGATGAGTATGGAAATAGACCTCAAGAAAGAGTAATGAATCCTATATTCATTCCTATTAAGTTTACTAAAATGGACTTTAATGTAGATGGTAAAGGATCTATATATGAAGTTAAAGCAATACCTATGAGTGAAACAGGATTAGGTGATGATATTAATGAAATAAAAACACCTATAAATGCCAATGGCGATGTTGTTAGTACTGTTTTAGAAACAGGCGCACGAAGTGTAACAAATATTATGAACGCTAGAATAAGTGCATTAGAAGAAAGCGGAACAATAGCACCTTATGATAGGTATGTTGTAATATTTCCAAAATCGAGACAAGAACTTAAAGATTATCTAGCAAGAGATGTAATCAGTGAAGATGCACTAAGAATAGACATTGACGAAAGAATAAGCGATGCTATCGGTGGAAATCCCGAACTTGCAGGATCTCCGCCACCGGCTTTGGCACGTGCAGAACAAACTCTTCGAAGAAGATACGAAGATACAAATAATAATATTGTTAGTGCAACAATATCAAGTGTAGGCAGAGCTTATGCTAAGTTAAAAACATTTGCAGAAGATGTTAATGCAATGAACGAAATAGGAACAAGTGTTTTGGTAGAAGATGTTGCTGAAGGCGGAAACCAAGCACATGGATCTCAAGCAGGAACATATGATGATGCTATACTTAGGACTACTCGAAACTCTCCTGAACTTGCACCAGCAGAACGTTCTAGAGATTATCAGTTTGCGCAAGGTATGAAAATTACTGAAGTAGTAGAAAGACTGGTTGTTAGCAGTAAGTATTGTAGAGATAGAGCAACAGAACCTGCCGAAAACGGTATAAGACAATGGTTTAAAATAGACACATATACCTTTATAGAAGAAAATCCTGCTACAGAAGCACAACTAGGACGTCCTCCTAGAGTTTATGTTTATAGTATAATACCTTATGAAGCAGACGAAGCTAAGTTCAATGCTCCAAATGAAAGACCTGCAAATACAGAACAACTAAAAGCAGCCTCAGCAAAAGAATATAACTATATCTATACAGGAAAAAATGAAGATATTTTAAACTTTGATATTTCGTTTAACAATGCATTTATGCAAACAGCATTTGCAAACTTTGGACAAAATGCAGGAGGTGTAGCAGGAGGAACATCAACGTCATCAGTTGCAAGAGATGTATCATCTGGATCGTCTTTGTCACAAAACTCTGGCACTGGAGGTGTTAGCTCGGGAGGACAAGTTGCAGAAGTTACAAATCCTCAATCTGGCGGATTTGGTGATATGACAGGCAGCGGTGATATAAAACGCAGAATAGCCGAAACATTTCATGATAGAATTATTAACCAAACTATTGATATGGTTACAGCAGAAATGGAAATATTTGGTGATCCCTTCTTTATGCCGCAAGAAATGGGCAACTTTGTTGCAAGAAATGGCGACTCTCCAAATGCTACACAAGAAGGTACTATGAGATACCAAGAAAATGAAGTATTTTGTGTTGTAAATTTCAAAACCCCATTTGATTACCAAGTTGAAGGCGCAACAATGGAGTTTCCTAAAGTAGTTCCTCAGTTTAGTGGATTGTTTAGTGTTTGGGCAGTAACAAATAAATTTTCCGGCGGCAAGTTTACACAAACTCTTAAAATGATTAGACGTAGAGGACAAGATGATCCACCTACAGATAATAACAGAGGTCCTGTACAAGAAAATCCAGAAACAGATATTACAGGTGCACAAGGTTCGGGAGAATCAGTAACAGGTAATACCACTCCAAATGCAGGAGTAGGAAGCGGCACAGCACCAACTACACCAAATCCACATGCTACTGGAGGAACAACTGTAAATACTGCACCAACAACAGCAACTAGCCCTGAAGGTGTAAGATATGCTAGTATGGATCAAGCATTAAGTTCAGCAAGAGCTTATCAACAAGCTAATCCGGGTTACACATATGCAGTAAGTCAAGGTTCGAACGGAGGATGGACAATAGGTCCTAGACCTGCTGCACAGCAACCGAGTACTGTTACTGCACCTGATTTATCAAATCAAGTTGGTAGCGTTCCGCAAGCAACACAACCAACTAGCCCAGCGTGTTAAGGAAGAAAAATGTCAAGAAATTTACCTTTAGATGCAAATGATGAAGATTTAATCCAAAGAGGACTTAGACGTCCAAGTTTAGACGATGTTTTATTACCAGTACAAAATACTTTTACAGCGGTAAGAGCACAATATGATAATGCTGCTGCTGGTTTAGTGAGTGTGGATAATATTTGGCCTATTAGACATGCTGAAGAACTTGCTAATCTCGATGCTGCGCAAAGAAGAGAATATCTAGAACAAAGAGGTTTAGTTCCTCCTATAGACAGTATTCCTTACGATCAAGTTTTATCTAATGTAGATGAAGTAGTATCAACTTTAGGTAATCCTACAGAAGCAATAGAAAGTTTAAACACAAGACTTGATGCAGCACTTAATCCTCCTAGAGATAGTTACGGACAGCCATTAACAGGACCAACAGTACAACCTACTCCTATAACTGCTCCTCCTCCAGGAGGATCTTATACTCCCCCGGGAACACAACCTACTACTGGAGGCACCGGTAGCGTTTATAACTATACTCCGATTGACTTATACGATGATAGATATGATTTTAACACAGGACAAGTAGTACGTAAAGGGGTCGCTACAGGTGCAAAAGGCGGCGTAGGTCAAGAAGACAGACCTGGAAATACAGTATCTCCTCAAGGACAAGCAGGAACTCAACAAGAACCTGTTAGTTTACCTCCTAATGTTACTCAAAATGATACAACACCAGGACAATATGATGATGCAATCTTAAGACAAGCAAGAGCTCAAGAATACAGTAGTCCTACGGTTAATAATGAAACTACAGCAAGAGTAGCTCAACAAGAAGATCAAACAGTAGACTATACAGATAATACAGAAGCAGATACAGGGAATTGGACACCACCTGCTAGAACAACAGAAACAGCACCTCCAGTACAGCGAGCTTCAAGAGCTGAAATACAAAACAGTAGAACACAGACTAGCCAAGATATTAAAGAAGCAAGACGTAACGGAGTTGTACTATCTAGACAACGTAGACCAGACGGTACTTATTATGCAGCCCCGGCAAGCGATATTTCTAATAATAAAAACTTGCCGCAACGAATAAGAGATTTTTAATATATCTATAACTATTATAAACAGGATAAACAATGGCAACAACAGGAAACTATACTAGATCACCGTCCAGAGGAAATACTCTAAAAGATCCAGGCCCCTACGAAGCCATTGTGGTTAACCATCTTGATAGAAAATATATGGGTGGCTTAGAAGTAGAAATACTTAGATATACCGGATCTGGTAGTACGCCTGAAAGAACAGGTCAGTTAGCAAACGTTCGTTACCTAATGCCTTTTTATGGTGTTACACCTAACAAAGGCCTAACAGATAATGACGGATACCAGTTTACACAAAAATCTTATGGCATGTGGATGGTACCACCGGATATCGGAACTAAGGTTCTTTGTATATTTGCTGAAGGTGATCTAAACATGGGTTACTGGATTGGATGTATTCCTGAAGATTATATGAACTTTATGGTTCCAGACGGTCGTGCAAGCACAGAGCGTACAACGGAACAAACTCCTCCAAACTTAAAAGGAGCAAAACTACCTGTAGGTGAATACAATAAAAAAGTGGAAAAGGGAGAACTTATAGATCCTACACTTTTTAACAAACCTTTTAACAAAGATTTTACAAATGTACTAGAAACACAAGGTTTAATTTTTGACGAGGTAAGAGGAACAACTACTTCTAGTGCCAGACGAGAAGTTCCTAGTGCAGTTTTTGGCATCAACACGCCGGGAACAAAAGATAGAAGACAAGGTTCACCAAAGTTTGAAGTTGGTGCAGCACCAGAAAAAACAAATGCCCCGTACAACCGACTAGGCGGACATAGTTTTGTTATGGATGATGGTGATGACAAGTTTATAAGAAAAACACACGCAGAAGATGGACCTCCTATCTATGTAAACAAAGAAATAGGTGATCTCGGTGGCGACGAGACTATTCCTCAAAATGAAGTTATGCGTTTCAGAACACGCACCGGACACCAAATACTTTTACATAACTCAGAAGATTTAATTTATATTGGTAACAGCAGAGGAACAGCATGGATTGAACTTACAAGTGACGGTAAAATAGACATTCATGCAGATGATAGTATTAGTATTATGACTGATAATGATTTAAACATTACTGCCGAAAGAGATATTAACTTTGAAGCTGGTCGTAATATTAACATGAAAGCCACAGCAAGATACAGCAAAGGTGCAGAAACTGATGCTAGAAGTTTGGAAAGTGGTAGAATACAGTTTGAAGCACAACATAACTACAACTTAATGGTAGGCAAAGATTCTAAAATTACAGTAGGTAGAGACCAACATAACGGCGTTGGTAGAGATAGTTATCATACAAACGGTAGATTTTATCATCTAAACAGTACTCAAGATAATAGATTTAGCACACAAGGATCGACACATATAAGCAGTTCTAGAGAACATAGAGAAACTGCTACATATATTCATATGAATGGTCCAGGAGCAGCACCTGCTAGCCAAGCAAAAACTGTAGATCCGTTAAGTACTACTACATTACCTTATGTTATACCTGGCGGACAAAAGCCAGTTGCTTACCAAAGTATTTTAACAAGAGCTCCGCAACACGAACCATGGCCTCATCATGAGAATATGGATCCTTTATCTTACAAAAAACCTGAAACAGATAGAGAATCACCAGGAGGCCTTGCTACAGCAGATAGAGTTATTACTCCTGATACATTTGCTAAAAACAAAGGTAACAGAGCATGTTCAGCATATGTAGCAGGCAGCGGAGGAAATATTAGTTCTGGAAACTACGATAGTAGAGCAGGCGGCTCGGGCTCAGGTACAGGTACAGTGCCACAAGGCGACTATACAAGTAGTGTACAACTTCCTGACACTGGAGATTATAGATTAGGTACATTATCAGCTTCTTACGAGTCAGGAAGAGAAGGCCCTATTGCTATTGGGTGGGATAGTACCGGCGGCTGGAGTTATGGACAGTACCAGCTTGCTGCTAAAACAGGTGCAGTCGGCGAATATGTAAGTTGGTGTCAGACTAATGCTACATCAGTATACGAATCATTGTCGAGAGCTGGCGGTGATGGTGCAGCAAGAGATGGAAATGAAACCTTTAAACAAACATGGCGCACATTAATGTCAGATGCACATGCTGCTGAAACACAGCATGAATACATTGCAAACAAATACTATGGAGGAGGATTAAGAGCTATACAACGTAGAACAGGTGTTGATTTAAGTTCTCGTTCTCCTATTGTCGGTGATGTTATCTGGAGTACAAGTGTTCAACATGGCGCAGGAGGTTGTGCAAGAATATTTGAAAGAGCATTTCAAGCATTAGGTACTACAAACCCGAGCGATAGTGCTATTATTGAAGCAGTGTACAATGAAAGAGGTAGGAATAACGGACAAGCATACTTTGGTAGAAGCACTGCTGCTGTTAGATCAAGTGTAGTAAGGCGTTTCCAAAATGAAAAAGCAGATGCATTACGTTATCTAGCACAGTGGACTGAATCACAAGGCCGACCTACACTTAATAGTGGTGATACAGTAGATGGAACCACTCCAACAGTAGGTTAAATACAGTATGAGCGATTTAGAAAAAAACTTATATAAACGAGTAACTGTTCCTGCAAAAAGCAAAACAGCAACTTCAGGACGAGCATACAGGGGATTCAGCACAGTTGCATCTGAAACTAACGACTGGACACTGTATGATTTTGAACTTGTTAAACAAGATTTAATAAATCATTTTCATATTCGTCAAGGCGAAAAACTAAGCGATCCTCAGTTTGGATGTATTATTTGGGATCTTCTTTTTGAACCTTTTACACAAGAAACACGAACTGCTATTATTGAAAATGTTACAGAAATTATTAACTATGATCCTAGATTACAAGCTAGAGATGTAATAGTAGATACTTATGAGAATGGCATACAAGTAGAAGCAAGCGTTACTTTTATAAACTACAATATTTCGGATACACTAAAGTTTAAGTTTGATCAAACTATTGGCCTAAGTTAAACGCTCGGTTAATAGATCAGATAAATATCATAGTATAGAAGGAAATGCCATGTCATCAACAGATAGACAATCTAGATTATTAGTTGCAGAGGATTGGAAACGCATTTATCAGTCATTTAGAAATGCTGATTTCCAAAGCTATGACTTTGATAACTTAAGACGCACTATGATTCAATATTTGCGTCAAAACTACCCTGAAGATTTTAATGATTATATTGAGTCAAGCGAGTTCCTTGCTTTAATAGATATGATAGCATATCTAGGACAAAACCTTTCCTTCAGAATAGATTTAAATGCAAGAGAAAACTTTTTAGAAACAGCTGAACGCAGAGAAAGCATCTTGCGTCTTGCAAGAATGTTAGCATATAATCCAAGAAGAAATCAATGTGCAAATGGTTTACTTAAAATATCAACAGTAAAAACTACTGAAAGCATTTTCGATTCAAACGGGTTAAATCTTGCAAATACAGTTATTAAATGGAATGACCAATCTAACTCAAGTTATTTTGAACAGTTTATTAAAGTTTTAAATGCAGCACTACCTGTACAAAACACTATCGGTAATCCTTTAAAAACGGCAACAATCAATGACATTGTAACACAAAAGTATCGTATAAATGCTACTAATACAAAACAAGCAATATATCCTTTTAGTAAAAGAATAGAAGGTAGTACAACTAGATTTGAAGTTGTTAGTGTTGATATACAAGATCAGTCTTTAGTTGAAGAGCCACCTCTACCAGGCAATAGTTTAGCATATGTTTTTAGAGATGACGGGCAAGGCGCAGCAAGTATTAATACAGGATTCTTTTGCCAGTTCCGTCAAGGTAAACTAGATGAAGGGTCATTTGGTATAACTAATCCAACACCTAATCAAGCAGTTGCTATTGATGCACAAAATATTAATGATACAGATATTTGGCTTTATGGTGTAGATACTGTTGGTGTAGAAGTTGCGCCCTGGACAAAGATTGACAGCGTAGAAGGTAACAACATTATATACAATAATCTTTTCCAAGGTATTAAAGATGTATTTGCTGTTAATACAAGAGTTGGCGATAGAATCAGTTTAATCTTTAGCGATGGAGTGTTTGGCAATCTTCCTAGCGGAAACTTTAAGACATATTATAGAACAAGTGCAAATAGAAGCATGGTAGTTACTCCTAGTGCAATAGGTAGAATAGATATTGAAATACCTTATCAAGGAAGAAACGGAAATCTAGAAACATTGTTTTTTGGATTAGAACTTAAAACTACAGTATCTAATAGTTCTCCTAGTGAAACTAATGATGAAATAAGAACAAATGCACCTGCAACTTATTATACACAAAATAGGCTAATAACCGGCGAAGATTATAATATTGGACCGCTGGCAATAAGTCAAGATATTATTAAAACAAAAAGTACAAATAGAATAAGTGCAGGAATAAGTAGATATCTTGATTTAAAAGACGTAAGCGGAAAATATAGCAATACTGATTTGTTCTCTACAGATGGTATTGTCTATAAAGAAGAGTTTGAAGAAAAAACAAAGTTTAGTTTTAATACACAAAGTGATATTGAAGGTATTGTTAATAATGCAGTCGAAGGTATTATTTCAGGCACTTATTTAAGAAACTATTATTTAGATAAGTTTCCAAGAAATATTGTAAGTGATCTTTCTGTTTCTTGGAACGCAGCTACAGAAGCAACTAACTTTTACACAGGTACAGTAAAAGATATCGACGATGCTATTGTCCAAGTAGGATCGTTTACAGCTAATGCTCTTAGATATCTTGAAAGCGGAGCACTTGTTAAGTTTGTTCCACCTGAAGGATATTACTTTGATAAAAATAACGATCTTGTGTTAGGAACAGCTACAACTAAAAACTCTAAAACTTACATTTGGACAAAAGTTGTTAGTGTAGTTGACGATGGTACAGCAATAGATAATAACGGTTTTGGAGCAATCACAGTAAATGACGATATTCCACAGGATGCATTATTATCAGAGATTATTCCAAAGTTTAACCGCTCTTTAAATAACGATGTGAAGGCACAAATTATTGATCAAACTTTTAACTATAATGATTATGCACTTAGATACGATACTGAATCTAGAGAATGGAAGTTAATTCTTGGAGAAAATATAAACACTGCAAGCGATTTTGCAGTAGGTAAATCAGGCGATGACAGCGGACAAAATCTTGATGCAAGCTGGTTATTACGTTTTAAAACAGACGGACAAACATACGAAGTATTTTATAGAAATCTTCGTTTTGTATTTGAAAGTGATACTGAGATTAAGTTTTTCTTTGACAGTTCGGATAAAGTTTATGATGTAAAAACCGGAAAAACCTATAGAGATAAAATTGATATTTTAAGTATTAATACAGTACAAGGATCAACTGATGCATATACAAGAGATTTTACTTGGACTATCCAGGATGCATATAGAGATATAGAAGGTTATGTTGATAACAAAAAAATAGTTATTACATATTTAGATTCAGACGATGACGGAGTAGTTGATGATCCTGAACTTTTTGACATTTTAGTTGACTATGATAACACACTTGTTGCTAATGAAGATAAAATAGTTTTCCAAGAAAGATATTATACATCAGACGGCGTAGAAAACTACAAATATTTTCCTAATACTGATAACACTATTTTGATTGTAGAAAACGAAGCAGCAGTTGCTCCTTATAGTTCTAGAACTGAAGGACAAATATTTTATTTGCTTGAAGAAAAAGTATTTAAAAAACTTAATAAAGCAGCAAATAATTTAAGTCTTGTAGTTGAATATAAAGCATATGAAGGAAGATCTAATCTAAAGTTCCACTATTCGCATGTTGCAGATAGCAACTATAGAATAGATCCTGCTGTAAGTAATATTATAGATACATATGTGTTAACAAAAAGTTATGATACTCGACTTAGAACCTGGCTTAAAGAAGAGAATACAACAAAGCCATTGCCACCAAGTAACGACGAACTATATAGACAGTTTGGATCTAAAATCAATGCAATAAAGTCAATAAGTGACGAAGTCATTTATCATCCAACGAGGTATAAAATATTGTTTGGAACAAAAGCAAAGGAAGATTTGCAAGTTATTTTTAAAATAGTAAAAAATCCGGATTTAGTAACTAATAATAACGAACTTAAAGCAGACATTATTAGTGCGATTGATAGATTCTTTGCACTTGAAAACTGGGACTTTGGAGAAACTTTCTACTTCCAAGAACTTAGTACATATGTTTTATCACAACTAAGTCCAAAACTTGTTAGTTTCTTAATGATACCGAAACAAGAAACACAAAGTTTTGGTAGTTTATTCCAGATTAAATCAGAACAAGATGAAATACTTATAAGTGGAGCTACTGTAGACGATGTTGAAATTATTGACGAGATAACAGCAGCATCATTACAAGCAAGCGGCGCAGTTATACAAAGTTCTGATAATACAAACTATACAGCAATACAAAGTAGTTCTAGTTCTAGAACTACGTATTCATCAAACACAACTTCTAGTTCATCTAGTTCTAGTTCATCTAGTTCTAGTTCATCTTCAACAGGCGGAGGCTATAGTTACTAATGGCTTTTAATGACGATAACGAAACAAATCAGTCTAACTCAAAAATAACAAGTTCAGACTTTTTGCCAAAGTTTTTTAGAACTAATGCTAATAAAAAGTTTTTACAAGCAACATTAGACCAACTTATACAACCTGGCGAAGCTGAAAAAATAGAAGGTTATTTTGGCAGAACCAATGCTAAAGCATTTAAGGCTACAGATAACTATATTGAAGATTTTTCAGACGAAAGAAAAAACTATCAGCTGGAACCTGCGTTAGTTTCGAAAGACGAGTTTGATAATGTTACTTTTTATAAAGATTATAATGATTACGTAAATCAACTTAAAGTGTTTGGCGCAGACACTAGAAACCACAGCATTCTTAATAGTCAAGAAACTTATCCTTGGAATCCTAATATTGATTGGGATAAGTTTGTAAACTTTAGAGAATATTATTGGTTGCCAAATGGTCCTCAAACTGTTAATGTTAGAGGACAAGCAAAAGAAGTTGTTAGTACATATACCGTAACTACAGTTGATGACGACGATAACACATCATATGTTTTTAATGATGGTTTAACAAGGAACCCTACACTTACTCTTTACAGAGGTCAAACGTACCGATTTGAAGTAGATGTTCCAGGAAACCCTATTGCTTTTGCAATCAGTAGGACTTTTACTCCTGGTGCAGCAATACTTGTTGCTGGCACAGAAGGTATAAGAGCAAATGGTCTATATGACGGAACTCTTTACGACGAAGAAGATGCAAACTATGATTTAGGCGAGTTTATTGTTTTACCAAGTGGCGGCAGTGTTACCTTTGAAGAAGATGAAAACGTAAGCACAATTTATCCAGACGGTATTAGAAAGTTTGGAGAAGAAGGTGAAGAAGTAGCAACAGTATACCTAGAAAAAGGAACAATAGAGCTTACTATTCCGGAAAATGCTCCAGAAAGATTGTTTTATGTTAGTAAAAATAATATTGATACTAGTGGATATGTAAAAATAGCCGACATTGAAGAAAACACTTTCTTGAATGTTACAAGTGATATTTTAGGTAAAAAAACATATACTAGTGCCAATGGTATAGAGTTTACTAACGGACTTAAAATAAGATTTCAAGGCGATGTAACTCCAGATATATATGAAACTGATAACTGGTATGTAGAAGGTGTCGGATCGAATATTAAACTAATCAATGAAAAAGACTTGATTATTCCAGCAGCATATGCTGAAGACAACTTTGTTCCTTTTGATAGAGAAAGTTTTGATACATTACCTTTTAGTAGAGCAAATAGTTATACTGGAACAAAAGATTATCTAGTTATTAACCGTGCAAGTCAAGATAGAAATGCGTGGAGTAGATATAATAAATGGTTCCACAAAGATGTTATATTAAAAAGTGTAGAATATAACGGAACAGAGAATACAACAGACGAAAGTTTTAGAGCAAAACGTCCTATTATTGAGTTTGAAGCAGGACTTAAACTTAACAACTATGGAGTCTATGCAAAACAAGATGTTGATTTAATCGATACTGTAACAACTGATGTGTTTTCAAATATTGAAGGCCAGGTTGGATATAGAGTAGACGGTGTAAGTCTTGCTGATAATATGAGAGTTCTTTTTGTTGCTGATCCTGATATCTTAGTAAACGGAAAAATTTATATTGTTAAGTTTATAAGAATAGGCAACAAACGTCAAATCAATCTTATAGAAGCAACTGATGCAACACCACAATCTTTAGAAACTGTATTAGTTACCAGTGGTAATAAAAACGCAGGTAAAAGTTATTTTTACAATGGATCATCTTGGCAACTTTGCCAAGAAAAAATTGAAACTAACCAAGAACCTCTTTTTGATGTATTTGACATTGACAAAAATAGTTTTAGTGATACCCAGACGTATAACTCTTCTACTTTTGTAGGAACTAAACTGTTTTCTTACAAAAGAGGAACTGGTAGTAATGATACAGAACTAGGATTTCCTTTAAGTTATAGGAATATTAATAATAGTGGAGATATTGTATTTGACTTTAATCTTATGTTGGATACATTTACATATGAACAGGATACAGATTTTTTTCAAAAATCTATAAATCCGGGATTTTTGAAAAAGTATAAAAATCTTACTGACTTTGAATGGGTAAATGGATTATCTAAAACTCCTCAAAAAAGTATCCAAAAAGTTATACGCCAATACGTAGTAGATGAATTTGAAAATCAATCATTTGAAATAGATGTGTATAATAATGCGGCCACACTATCTGATCTTGTAGTTAATGTACTTGTTAATAATAAGCTAAGAAAAGATTATATTATTGATCGTACAAATAATAGTGCATATGTTGTTTTTAACGAAGAACTTTCCGATGGTGATAATGTTATTATAAAAACAAGAAGTTCAGCTAAAAAGAATATAAATGGGTATTATGATTTTCCAATAAACTTAGAAAGAAATCCGCAAAACGAAGATTTTACAGAGTTTACATTAGGCGAAGTTATTGATCATGTTGATACAATGATCGAAGATTTACGTAGTTTTGAAGGTGTATATCCTGGAACAAGTAATCTTAGAGATATCGGCGATATAGATGTATACGGAAAGAGATTTGTAAAACATGCAGGTCCTATTAACTTATCTTCGTATCATGTAACTAATAAGAACTATAACTTAATTAAAGCTCTTAACTACAGTAGAAGAGAGTATGCTCGTTTTAAAAGAAACTTTATCGAAGTATCTACTGGGTTAGGTATAGATACTAATACAAAGCAACATGTTGATTTAATACTTAAAGATCTTAACAAGGATAAGCTAAAAACTGAACCATTTTATTTTAGTGATACTCTTGCATATCAATCAGCAAACGTTATTGAATATACTATTTTAGATGTTAGAACTAGAAGCTATGCATTATCGCAAGAGTTTAATCTGTTAGATCTTACGAATAAAAGTGTAAATGTTTACTTAAACGGCGAACAACTTATACACGGTGTTGATTATGATTTTAGTAATCCGGGGTTTGTTGATGTATTTGCAGATTTTTTACAAGAAGGCGATATATTAGAAATATATGAATATGACTCAACAGATGGCAGTTTTATACCTCCTACTCCTACAAAGTTAGGATTATATCCTAAGTATGCTCCTGCACTTACGTATGATGATACTTTTAGACCTGAAGCAGGCGAAAGACCTGAAGACAATATTGGTTATAAGATTTATGCCCAGTCAGAAGAAGGATATAATGCTGCTGGAAAAATTGGTTGGTTCTATCCTTTATATACAACTTTACAAGCAGCACAAGATAAAGATTTGTCATTAGGCGGCTCGGGATCTGCACACAAGCATATGTTTAAAGGCTCAAACATTATATTGTACATGCCTAATACAAATGCAGTTCATGCTGGAGTAGATACTAACGTTTATGATGCATATCCTGTAGGACAACCTATGGTGAAAGGGCACGACGGAAGTTATGTAAGATGCTTTTATGATTACAGAGACAATCTATTACTAGAACTAGAAAAAAGATTATTTAATAATATTAAAAATGATTATAATAAAGAAATCCTTAATGTACAGGATTTTATAGGCGGCGAGTTTAGAAATAGTGATTATACTAGAGAAGAAGTAAACAGTGTATTGCTAAGAGACTTTGCAGATTGGCTAACAATAGTTAACAATGACTATTCAGATCATTATTTCTATTTGAGACAGGACGAGTTTACTTTTAACTATTCTTCTATGAAGTCTTATAATGGAAATACAATGCCAGGATTTTGGAGAGGCATCTATCAACATATTTTTGATACAGATCGTCCTCATACACATCCTTGGGAAATGTTAGGATTTACAATTAAGCCAACATGGTGGAATGATGTTTATGGACCTGCTCCATATACAGCAGATAACTTAATACTTTGGGAAGATTTACAAGAAGGCAAAATAGCAGAACCTGGAAATATTAGATATGATAACAAATATACTAGAAAAGATTTGTTACTTCATATTCCAGTAAACTCAGACGGTAGTTTAAAAACTCCTCTAGAAGCAAATATTCCTGATAACTTTGTTTTAAGACCTACAACTAATAACTTTAGTTTTGGAGATTGGGCACCTGTAGAAAATGCATGGCGTAGAAGTTCTGAATATCCGTTTGCTGTACTTACTGCAATGGTACTTAATAAACCTGCTGAAACAATAGGCTTAGGTTTTGACATTAGCAGAATACAGCGTAACTTTGTAGGTCAATACATTTATAATCCTACCAGTAAAACAATTAAACTAGATGATATATTACTACCTAATACAGTACAATCTTCACAACGTGTTATGACAGCTGGTCTTGCAAACTATATTTCAAATCTTATATCGAGTAATATCTTGAAAGTGTACGAAGACTACCAAACTGAACTGAAGTCTATAACAAACCAGTTAGGTCTAAAAATCGGCGGCTTTACTGATAAAAATAAGGTTAAGATTATTCTTGATAGCAGAAGTATTGTAGAAGATCAGAGTCAAAATGGCGTTTTTGTACCTGAAGAAAACTACGATGTATTTTTAAACACTAGTTCTCCAACAGACTTGATTACTTACAGTGGATTGATTATAGAAAAAGTTTCAAACGGATTTAACATTAGAGGATATAGTAAAGACAATCCTTATTTTGATTATTACTTGCCACTTACAGGAACTAGATCGGTTGATATTACTGTCGGCGGCATCGGCGAAGCTACCACGGATTGGGCAAGTAGAAAGATTTTTGCTAAAGGCGAAGTAGCTGAAAACGGAGGAAAGTATTATAGAGTTACTGCTGATTTTACTTCTGGCGCAACATTTGATACAGAAAATCTAGCATTATTACCTAAGTTACCTGTTGTAGGCGGAAAAACTGCAAACTTTAAGCGTAACTTTAGTAAACAAAGTATTGAAAGAATACCTTACGGTCATAGATTTACAACTAGCCAACAAGTAGTTGATTTTATACTTGGATATGGAGAGCGTTTAAAAGACATTGGTTTTGATTTTAGCTACACTATAAACGGACGTCAAATAGATGACTGGAATGACAGTGCTAAAGAGTTTTTATTCTGGACAACACAAGGATGGGCAAGTGGAACATTATTAACTATAAGTCCTGCTGCTAACCAACTTTATTTTGACAGAGACTATCATGTTGTTGACAGCCTAAGCGACCCATTTTACGGATATACTATATTTGATGAAAACGGCCAACCATTAGATTTGAGATTTAATAGTATACTTAGAGATCAAAATAGTTTTGGTATCGAGGTAGTCAATACCGATCACGGATTATATCATGTTGCACTTCCTATTGTTCAGAAAGAACATGTTGTATTATTTGATAACAAAACAGTGTTTAACGACATTATATACCAGCCGTCTACAGGCTATAGACAAGAACGTCTAAAAATAAATGCTTATAGAACTGACAACTGGCAAGGTGGGTTTAATGTTCCAGGATTTATTTTTGATGACGGACAGTACACTTCGTGGTCAGAATATAAAGATTATAAAATAGGCGACATGGTAAAATATCGCCAGTATTATTATATTGCTACACAAAATATACCTGGTACAAATATTTTTAATGACTCACAATGGTATAGATTAAATGAAGAACCAGAAAAGAAACTATTAACAAACTTTGACTACCGAATCAATCAGTTTATGGACTTTTATGATTTAGACAATGCAGGGTTTGACGAAAGTCAACAAGAGCTTGCACAGCACTTAGTCGGTTACCAAAAAAGACAGTACCTAGCAAATATTATAAACGATGATGTAAGTCAGTTTAAGTTCTATAATGGGTTCATTCAAGATAAAGGTACAATGAATGCTGTAGTAAAACTATTTGACAGTTTATCTGATAACGAAGAAGATAAAGTAAAGCTATACGAAGAATGGGCAGTACAGCTTGGTAGATATGGTTCTATCGATAACGAAAAACAAATTGAGTACAAACTTACAGATGATAAGTTAGAAGAAGCCCCTCAAATATTTGAGATTGTAAACTCTGATCCTAAAGTTATCGATAAGATTTATAGATTATTACCAGCAGATGTTAACGATAAGCCTGAAGGCTATATTCATGAGTCTGCAATGCCTGTTAAGGCTGTAAGAGAATATTTGAAAACAGGTGGCTATGTAAACCAGGATCATGTAACCTATATTGCTTATGACAAAGAAGAACTAGCAAATACTGATGTAAACTTAGTTAAGCTAGGAGATTATATCTGGTTAATAGAAACCGGCGCAGATGATTGGACTGTTTACCAAATAATAGATACAAAGATAAAAGCAATAGACCTAGAACCTAACACTGGTGATTTTACAGAAGATAACGATCCGCTTATAGAAATAACACTAGATAAGTGGACAAAAAATAATATACAAGTAGGCGAAATATTTGGAGTATTAGGTGCTTCATCTTATGAGTTAGAAGGACTTTATGAAGTTCAAAAAGCAGAACTTAACAAAATAAAGTTTGTGTCTACAACTACTCCAACTAACTTTGAAAATCAAGAGTTAGCTTTAGTAAAACTTAGACCTGTAAGAGTTACAAAATCTTCTGAAATAAATGATGTTGTTAAAGAGTCATTATTAAACGATCAGCGTTTTTGGGTAGATGATTTTAATAATGGGTCGTGGGCAGTTGTTGAAAATAATCCGGTTTATAGCCAGCGTCAAGTAGTTGCTAATCCAAGTGATTGGGATAGTACAGATCAAGAGTTTGGAAAAACTATGGCTGTTACCGCAAATAACAGAACTATGGTTATAGGTGCACCAGGTGACGAAAATGGTAAGATAACAGTATATCAAAGACCTAGAGAAAATAGTAACTTTATTGTTAACCAGGAAATAACATTTACTGAAGAAGATAAGTTTGATGTTACTGATAGTAGATTTTCACAATCTGTGGATATTTCACCCGACGGAGAATATATTGTTGTAGGTATACCTAATGCCTCTAATGTAAAGACAAAATATAAAGGAGAGTTTAATCCTACTTTGGGTTATGTTAAAGGAGATATTGTAAAATATAGAGAAAGTTTATGGCAAGCTCTCCGAGAAATACAACCGAAAACTGTTTCCCAAGATTTCTCAACTTTTGATAACTATCAAAATATCATCCAAGATCCATCCGTCGATTCAACAAACTTAACATTACTTGTGTCCGGTGATCCGGGATTAGAAAATAACTATGTAGATCACTTCTTAGTAAGAGCACCGCTTGATATGTACTTAGGTACAAAATCAAGAAACTTTGAAACAGACGAGTCGGGAGATTTTGTAAGCCTTATTTGGAATCAGCGCAGTTTTGCATATCCAACACTTGATAACTATCAACCGTTTAACGGAGCATTTCCAAATCTAAATGCTTCTTGGTTAACAAATACATTGCATGAGATTATTCATAAAGTAGATGCTGTATTGCAAATACCGACATTTATTGCCCTTCCTGATGTCGGAGATTTTGTAACATCAAACACAGGTAGAGCAGAAGTTGTCTATGTTTCTACAGCAGAAGACAGTGCAGTGATATATGTTAAAGAAATAAATGGTATATTTGAAATAACAGGAGAGCTTTTTGTTAACGAAACAGAGTTTATAGGACTTTATTCATTAGAAGAAACCTTTACTACTAGCGATTTGCTAGGCGGATATTGGGTATTCAAAACTTATAATTCAGATGCAGCACCTGTATCGGGTTGGGAAAGCGAAATAGTAGATGTTGACGGATTTACGTATAGAAACTTATCAAGTTTTTATGATGTTGGCCAGGGGTTGACAGTTTCAGATGTTATTATTGCTGCTGAAGAAGGAAGAGCAGTTAGAAGATACTATAATGTTCAAGACGATGTAGGAGAAATAGGTGAATATGTTAACTTAAAAAACAGAGTAAGTTTTATGACACAACTGTCCTACACCGGTGATCCAACAGATGCAGACGGCCAAGATGGAACAGAACTAGTCCGTATTACAAATAAATGGGTAGTAAGAGTTGGAAAGCAATTTTCAAATGATTTAAGTCCTGGAGATAGTTTTAATCTACAAATATATGATGTCGATGTAGACATTAATTATGATGGAACACTATTATCAGACTCGATAGTAAACACTGAACAAACTATCTCAGAAATTTGGGATGGATATATCGATTGTGAACTATCTAGGTTTGACGCTTCTGGATTCCCCTTCCAGCCACAAGGAAGATATTATCATGACGGAACCATTTTACAAACTAGAGATCGAGGCGATGTGATTATTGATGTACAAACAGCAAGTGACGGGTCTGGAGGACTTGCTGTTAGTGCATTGGCTCCTAATAGTGCTGCCGAAGTAATGTATGTGCAGCGTGATTTTAATAAACTAAGATTATACGTTCGATTACTTGATGAATACACAGAAGCAGATGGAACTGTTGTATCAGTAAGCGGAACTTTTGAAGAACTTAATAATATTGGAAGGTATGAACTAAAACGGTTAGCCAATGATGATATTAGAGGCAGCGGCGATGTTGACAGAGTATTTGGAGAAGTCGAGTCTTCTCAAAACGATATAGTTGTAGGAACAAGTGTTGTAGGAAAGTTACTAGTGTTTGAAGCAGATTCTGATTTTGTAAACTCTAGTAATTCTTGGACAGATACTCCTATATTATCAGACATAGAATATTATTTCTTTAGAGAAGGAATAAATCCTGGTATACCTCTTGATGAAAATCCGCCTTATAGTTTAAATAAGGATTACCGACAGTTGTTCAATATGCCTGTAGATGAGTTTGGTACTTCAAATGGCTTTGCTAACGAAGGAGTAATAGCAATATACAGGCGTAAAAATGATTCCACTTATGCTTTACAAAAAACCCTTGCAAGTTTATATTTTAAAGAAGATAGACAGTTTGGGTCTAAAGTTAGAATCGTACAAAATAACAAGTATTATACCTTATTAGTATCTGCAAGTGGATCAGGTACTAAAGAAAATGCAGGACAAATAGAAATATTTAGACACGGTATTAGACCGACAGACGCCTTTAGCGGAGATTACCAAGTTAGAGATTATGAAATAGACGAAATAGTTTATTATAAAGATGAATATTATGAAGCTATTAGATCTGTGCCTAGCATAGTTATTCCTACAGATCCAGTTTATTGGAGAAATATAAGTTGGAGATATGGTAAAGACGTTAACTACAGAGGCGAATGGAATAATGCTTACAGCTATGCAGAAGACAATATTGTACTCAAAGACAATACTCTTTATAAAGCAACTACTAATATAAGTCAAGATGTTCCTTTTACCACTAGTGATTGGACTGAAGTTGATAGTAGAATAGACTATGTAGGGTATTTGCCTAATCTAACTGGACAAACGTTATACGATGAAGACATCTATGATCCAGCAACTGATGTTTTACAGTTTACACAAACATTTGATATAAGCGACGATGCTGAAGTATTAGTTGTAAAATCAGAACTTGCTGCTAGTGATAGTACTACTAAAAAGCGCATAGTTGTTTACCGTGCTATAGACAATAAGTTTGCTGTTGACCAGATTATAGAATCTCCTAATAATGATACAGAATGGGGCGAAAACATCAGTCTTAATCCGCAAGGTGACAAGTTTGCAGTAAGTGCGTCTAAAAATGATGAAGCTGGTACAGACAAAGGAATAGTTTATATTTACAAACTACAAAACGGACAGTTTGTATTAGATCAAATGCTAACTAGTCAGCAAAACGAAGTAGCAGAAGAGTTTGGACATGCACTAGACTTTGGTAGTGAAAACTTATTGATTAGCAGTCTTAATGGCGATCAAAAAATTCCAACTACATTTGACAGCGAAACAACATTCTTTGATAGTAGATTTACTAAGTTTGAAAATATTAAACTAGATAAAGGTGTGATTTATATCTACGAAGATTTAAACAACGAACTTGTTTATTCTGAAAACATAATATATCCGAGTGTACAAGCAACATTTGGCGAAAACTTATACAATGTTAAAAACCATATCTATGTTGGTATCCCTCTACAAAGTTCTGGAACATGGGACGCAGAAAATGATACACTTGACGGATATAGAGGACAAGTAGTAAACTTTAGAAAAGATGTTGGTTCAACAGCATGGGAAAGATTAGACACACAAGTACTTCCTGTTGATGTTGATAAGATTTCTGGAATAACTTTGTATAACAAGAGAACTAATACTTTTATATCAAGACTAGACTATATCGATCCCTTACAAGGAAAAATAGCAGGCCCTGCAGAACAAGAAATAGATTACAAAGCTGGGTTTGATCCTGCAAACTATAATACAGGACTAGCAAGCGATTTCTTAGTAGACCCTGCAAGATATTGGGGGAAAGAGCATGTCGGTGAAACATGGTGGGCAACTAACGGCGCAAGATTTACATATCCATACCGTGGCTCTATTAATGATCAAAAACGTGATTGGAATAAACTTATTAGAGGTTCTAGTATAGATATTTTTGAATGGGTAGAAAGCGATTACGTACCACAAGTTTGGGACGAACTTGCAGATACTGACAATGGATTAAAACTCGGAATAAGTGGACAAAGTGTTTACGGAAATACTCGTTACAGCACACAGTTAACATATGATAAAATATCTCAAAACTTTAGAGCAAAATACTATTTCTGGGTGCAAAATAAACGTACAATACCTACAGATTATAAACCTAAGAGAAAACTAAACTGTGTAGATATTTCAAACTTAATAGAAAATCCTAGATTGCAGGGTTATAAGTATGCAAGTCTTATAGGCGCAAATAGATTTATTCTTAATAACTGTAATGATCTTATACAAGGTGACGATGTTATACTTCAAATAAGATATAAAGAAGATACTGAAAATGTTATCAATAGACATAACGAATATCAAATCTTAAGTGAAGGTTTAGAAACTAGCTTTATTCACCCTGACATAGAAAGAAAATGGTGGGACAGTCTTATTGGGTTTGACACCAACTTAAGGCCTGTTCCGGATTTAGGCATCCCTGCTAACAAGAGATATGGTATACAGAATAGACCTAGGCAGAGTATGTTTAAAAATCGTTTCGAAGCACTGAAACAAACAATCGAGCGTGTAAACTTAGCAGTAGAATCTCAACTACTTATTGATAGTTACGATTTATCAAGGTTGCTAGAAAAAGAGGCACAACCTCTAGAAACAACAGGGCAATATGATACTAAGATTACAAACTATAGTGATATCCGATTTGTTAGTACAAATAAAGTACAACAAGCTGAGATTGACTTAGTTATTAGTAATGGGCGTATTGTAAGTGCAAATATTATTAATGCCGGACGTGGTTACAAAGTTGCTCCGTCGTTTGATATAGAAGGACCAGGATCTGGTGTTATTATTGATTTTACAATCAATAATCTAGGACAAATAACTGCGGTGAATATCTCAAATAGCGGCTCAGGATATCTTGATACTACTAGACTGATAGTAAGACCATTTAGTGTTCTTGTAGAAACAAATGAAAACCTATATGGTAAGTGGACCATTTACAGTTGGAATGGTAGTTCTTGGTATGTTAGAAGTATACAAGATTATGATGTTTCTAACTATTGGGAATATCAAGATTGGTATGCTGAAGGATTTAACCAGTTCTCAACTATCAACTATTCAGTAAAAGGAACATACTTATTACCTAGTCTAACTGATCAGTTAGGAGACATTGTAAAAGTTGAGTCTACTGGTTCAGGCGGCTGGATACTTTTACAAAAAGTTGCTTCTGGTTATACTGAGGATTATACTGAAAACTACAATGTTGTTGGTAGAGAAAAAGGAACTATATATTTTAAAGAATCTTTATACGACTATAGTGTAAATGCTGTAGGATTTGATAATAGATCTTTCGACAGTTTCTTTTACGATAATAATCCAGTAAAAGAGTTGCGTATTATATTAGAAACACTTAGAGATGATATATTTGTTAATGATCTAGCAGCAGAATATAATAACTTATTCTTTGTTTCGGTAAGATATGCTCTTGCAGAGCAGCCTGGTTTAGATTGGATATTTAAAACTAGTTTCGTAAAAGCAAAATATAATGTTAGCGAACTTAGAAATGATTTAACGTTTAACAGCGATAATCTTAAGAGTTTTGAAGATTATTTGAAAGAAGTAAAACCTTATAAAACAAAAATAAGAGAATACGTTGACGTTTATGATAAAGTAGATCCTACAAATACTAGTGTTACAGATTTTGATCTACCACCATTTTATAGTGTTTCAGACGGTACTATTGTACCAAATAGAAGTGTAGTAAAGAACAGCAATATTGATACTGTAAACACTACTGAGTTTGACGAATATCCGAGAAAACATTTTATTGAAAATGTAGGCTACACCGTTACCGAAATAAAAATAAAAGACGGAGGAAGCGGTTATACATTTACTCCTAAGATTAACATTATCGGAGAAAGCACAAGACAAGCTAAAGCAGTTGCATATATTGGTTACGGAAAGATTACAAATGTAAAAATAACAGACCCTGGTAGTGGATATATCACAAGTCCTATTGTTGAAATACAAGGAGCCCAAACAGATGACGGCACTCCTGCAAGACTTAGTGTAATATTAGGCGATAGTCCGATAAGAACAGCACACCTGCGTATTAAGTTTGATAGACATTCTGGAACAGTGTTTATTGAAGAACTCCAAGAAGTTGAAACATTTACTGGGAATAATGTGCAAGCACAGTTTGAACTAGAATGGCCAATGGATGTTGATCGTAAGAAAGTTTCAATCACAATAGATGGTAAAGAACTTTTAAACAGTGCATATACATACGAAAACGTAGAAAATACAGATAAGACTTATACAAGACAAAATGGTAAGATTACGTTTGCTACACCTCCTTTACAAGGAGAACAGATTGTAGTTAGTTATTATAAGCCTATTGATATGTTAGCAGCACAAGATAGAATACATCATTTTTACGAACCAATGACAGGAATGCTAGGCAAAGATTTTTCACAGTTAATGAAAGGTATTGATTACGGTGGAGTAGAAGTTAAGTCAATTGATTTTGCAGGACCAAGTGGTTGGGATACAGCAGGATGGTATACTGACACTTGGGATACATTTGATAATACTTATGAAGATGAAGTATTTGTTGCAGATGGATCTACTATATTTGTAGAACTAAGTAAGCCATTGGAAAGTGGTATTATTTATAATGTTTACAAAGGTGAATCAGGATCAGTTAATCTTGTAAGACTTGATGACCCTAACTTTGGAACTGAACAGCAAGTAAATGAAGATGCTATTATAGAAAGTATTACTGGTGACAGCACAACTACAGTTATTGATCTTGATACATTGGGTATTAGCTTTAATGACGGCGAAACACTTGTTGTAAGAAAAGTTTCAAGTGATGGTTCGATTACACCTGATCCTACAAGCTATGACACACAAATAAGCGGTGGCGATTTACCATATGCAACGGCAAAAGGTGTAAATGCTGAAGAAATAGTTGTTGATGGCGACGGATTTATTAATCCTGTAACACATGCAGGCCCTGAAGAACTTATTCCTGGATTAGTTACAGATGCACTTGATATTAAAGTATACACTAGAGATCAAGACGGCAACGGAGTTATTCATAGTCAAAGTTATACAACTGATGGAATAAGAACTAAGTTTAGTTTAGGAACAATACCTTCTACAAAATATGCAGTATTTGTAAAAATAAATGATATCTTAGTTGTAGATACAGAGTATACAATAGATTGGACTAATAATATTTTAACACTTAACAGTGTTCCAGCAGCAAATCAGGAACTTAATATTATTGCTCAGTCTTTGGGTACTAATAGCTTGCTAGATTATGGAAAACATATTACAGACGGGTCGACTTCTGAAATCATAACAACTGTTGATTGGGTTGACGGAGCAAGTGTAAGTGCATCAGTTGATGGCGAGCCTATAGATATTATTGTATTCAATAGCAAGGATGAAGGATACGATTTACCTAATCCTAAAGTTGGAATTAGGTTTGAGGAAATCTTGTTAGAAGACAGGGTTGTACACTATGCAGTATTTTCTTCAAACGATATTACAAACTACAGTAGAGTTATTGTTAGTAACTTTATCGGAGACGGATCAAGAACGGCGTTTACACTAGATGACGTTCCATTTACAGCAGTACCATTAGAACATAAAATAATTGTAAAAGTTGGAAACAAGATTTTAAATCCGGGATACAATATTAAGTTTACAATACCTGAAAATAATCAAAGAACTTATGCATTTGAATCATTCCAACAAGCAATAGGAACACTAGATGTTGAAGAATTAAAAGTATTCTTAAATGGCGAAGAAATATTTTCTCCTATAGATTGGAGATATGATGTTGCAAATGCTACTATTTTATTGACAGATAATACCGGACAACCAGGAGATACATTGGAAATATTTGCTATTGCAGACGGTGAATATGCGTTTGGATATTTAAACGGTTCGGATGTGTGGATTGATACTCCAGGAACCTTACATCTAGACACACCACCATTGTTAGGTGAAGAACTTGAAGTATATCAGTTCAGTAATCATGATTTCTTGGGCATTGAACGCATAAATTATGATGTAGTTGATAGAGGTTCTAGATCTATTGCAAGCGAGGTTACAACTTACAGATTATTAAAATCTGGAACTATTAGACTACGCGAGCCTGCAGTTGATGCACAGTATGTTTGGGTAAGCAAAAATAACGAGCTGCTTACTCCGAGTGTGGATTATTATATAAACGATGATAAGACTGAAGTGAAACTAGTTCAAACTCCTGCTGATGATGATGTTATAGATATATTACACTTTACAGCACCAGTTGGTGCAGCTAAGTTTGCATATCGTCAGTTTAAAGATATGCTTAATAGAACACATTATAAGCGTTTAGATAAAGCAGAGGTTACACTACGCCAGCCATTAAACTATTATGATCAGCGAATCGAAGTTAGAAAAGGCAATCTATTAGCAGAACCAAATAAAGGTAAAAACTTACCAGGCATTATTTGGATTAATGGAGAGCGTATAGAGTACTTTGTTAAAGAAGAAAACACTCTACGTCAGCTTCGTAGAGGTACATTAGGTACAGGTATTAAAAATATTCATGAGGAAGGTTCTGAGGTTTATGACCAAAATGTTAGTAAAACTGTTCCTTATCAGGATATTACAGTGAGCAAAGCATTTATAGCAGATGGCGTAACAACAGATTTTGAACCAGGATTTGAAATATCTAATATAAACGAAGTAGAAGTATTTGCAGGCGGAACAAGATTGCGCAAAGCATCTATAGAAGTATTTGATCCTACAGTTGCCCAAGACAGTCCAGAAGGTGACAGTACTGAATCTGCAGAGTTTAGTGTAGAAAACAATATTGTTAGTATTGTAAATATACCAGCAGATGAAACACAAGTTATGATAGTTAAAAAGACAGGTTCTTTATGGAGCCCCGAAGGTGAACAGTTAGCACAGACAGAAAATAACATTGCAAGATTCTTACGTGCAGGCACAAGTGAGTTACCAGAATAAATACAGTATAGGAAAAGTGATGAGTAACATGCAAGACACAAACAATTTTTTGGTTCAAGGACATATTAAAATCTTTGATCCTCAAACACAAGAGATTCTAGTAAACAAGCGTAATGCAATACATTATGAAAATATGAGTATTGCAATGGCAGAAAGTCTAGGAAACGAAGGACAAGGATATATTTCAACCATGGCACTAGGCAATGGCGGAACAAGTGTTGATCCTACAGGTATTATTACATACCTTACACCAAACAGTACAGGTGCAAATGCAAGTTTGTATAACGAAACATATACTAAGATTGTAGATGATAGAAATGTTAATAACACTGATCCAGCACGTAATAAAATAGAAATAAGACACTTGAGCGGTACTTCCTATACTGATATTGTTGTAAGCTGTTTATTAGATTACGGTGAGCCAGACGGACAGCAAGCGTTCGATACTGCAACAGGATCTGATAATGCTTATGTCTTTGATGAACTAGGATTAAAAAGTTACTCTGCAACAGGCGAAGGAAGATTACTAACACATGTTATTTTCCATCCTGTACAAAAGTCATTAAACAGACTTATACAGATAGATTATACAGTGCGTGTACAGAGTTTAACAGGGTAAGGAATAAAATATGGCATATGAAATAAACTATACTGACTCTGTTAACAAAGGTACTATTGTTATAGAAGACGGCACCCTTAACCAGGATACTAGTTTACAGTTTCCTGGAAGACAGAGAACTGATTATGGTTCGGCTATTAACACAAACTTTTTACATTTATTAGAAAACTTTGCAAATAGTTCGGCTCCTGCTAGTCCTGTAGAAGGACAGTTATGGTATGATAATACAGACGGTATTGACCAGTTAAAGATTTATGACGGTACACAGTGGGTAACTGCTGGCGGACTTAAAAAAGCAGGAAGTGCTCCGGAAGTAGCAAACTCTAACCCAGGCGATTTATGGGCTAATACAGCTACACAGCAGTTATACTTGTTTACAGGATCAAACTGGATATTAGTTGGTCCTGAGTTTAGTGACGGATTGCTTACAGGTACAGCAGCAGAAAATATTCTTGGTGACGACGATGTTGCATACAATATACTAACAGTAAAGATTGAAGACGAAGTTGCTGCAATTTTTAGTGCGCAAGAGTTTGTTCCAAAAGTTACAATACCAGGATTTAGATCAGGGGTTAAGGCAGGTTTAAATCTTAGTGACGAAGCACTAGTTGGTACAGAAACATTAAAATATTATGGAACAGCTGAAAAAGCAGAAGCACTTGTAATAGGCGGAGAATCAGTACCTGCAAGTAACTTCTTAAGAAGTAACTCAAGTTCAACTACTAACTTTGATTTAAAAGTTAAAAATAATGAAGGTATTCAAATTGGAACAGGTGGACAACTTGGTCTTTTAGTAAGCGGACAAGCAGGCGTTATTCAACATAACACTTCAGGTTCAAATATTGACTTTCGTTTACGTAACGGAGATTTAATACCTACGGTAATGCGCTTAGATTCTGCAGGAAATGTAGGTATTAATACAGGTGCTCCAGAACAGAAACTTGAAGTTTCTGGAAATATAAAAGTTAACCCAGAATCGGGTGTTCCGGATAGCGGATTTATACAAGTAGAAAGTACAGTCCAATCTTCGAACATTAGTACAGGTTCTATTAGAACTAAAGGCGGACTAGGTGTAGCTAGAGATACGTTCATAGGCGGAAATCTTACAGTTGAAGGAGCAACAACAACTGCTAATATTGCTCCAGATAACCCTGCTTCAAGGAATATAGGTACTGCAAACAATAAGTTTGATCAAGTTTATGCAAATAACTTTATAGGAAATTTGCAAGGTAACGTTAGTGGTACAGTTTCGGGCAGAGCTGGATCTGCTGATAAACTTGCTAGTGCTACTACATTTTCTGCAACAGGTGATGTTGACAATGTAAGTTTTGAGTTTGACGGACAATCTGGCGGCAGCACTAAAACATTTAACTTAAGAGTTTCAAACAGTTTTATTAGTAATAAAAACGTTACTTATGATGCTGGAAATGCAGACGAGTTATTACTTAATGTTAAAACAGGAACAACTGGGGTATATAGAATTACTAAACGTAACTTCTTAAAAACAATACCTTTAAATCCACCAGGTATTATATTACCATTTGGTGGAGAAGAATCACCAGACGGGTGGTTATTATGCGATGGTAGTGAAGTTAAGATTTCAGACTATACTGCGCTGTTTAATGTAATCAGGTATAACTTTAAAGATGCAAGTTTGCTTGCTGACGAAGGTGTGAATAGTTTTGCATTGCCTGATATGAGAGGACGTTTTCCATTAGGCCTGGATAACATGGGCGGGCCTAGTATAAACAGAGTTACAGATATTGCTGCTGACTCAATAGGTGGTAATGCTGGTGACGAAGGTGCAACTATTGAACTTGAAAACTTACCAGAACATGAACACGACATGGAAGGCGATTCAGGTACACAGTACTATGCAACACGAGTTGGCTCCGGAGCAGTTCTAGACGATGAAGCAGTTTCATTGACTATTGAACCAGGAGCAGGAGGCACACAAGGGTATGCATCAAGTGGCGGTGTTAAACAACCAAATACAGTAACAGATTCACTGGGTAACATTGTTCCTCGACTAGGCGAAGAACTTAATGTTATGAATCCTTACTTAGCATTAAATTATATTATCTATACTGGAGAATAAAGTGAGTTATCAGTTAAACAAAACAAATGGAGATTTATTAACAGACCTAGTAGACGGACAAATAGATAATAGTTCTACAAACTTAGTACTAGTAGGACGCAACTATAGCGGATATGGTGAATATTTTAACGAAAACTTTATCAAGCTATTAGAAAATTTTGCAAACACAGCAGCTCCTAGTAATCCTTTACAAGGTCAAACTTGGTGGGATAATACTGAACAACGGTTAAAAGTTTATGATGGCACACAGTGGAAAGCCTCCGGCGGCCCTTTTGTTCAAGACGATCAACCCCAAATGGTTGCAGGTGATTTATGGATTGATAATCTAAAAAATCAAATGTATGCATTTGACGGAACAGATTTATTTTTAGTAGGTCCTCAATATACAACAGCACAAGGCAAAAGTGGATTTGAAATAGGAAGTTTGCTAGATGAACAAAGTAGATCTAGAACAGTAGTTTATCTTTATGCAGCAAATACATTATTAGCAGTTATTAGTTATCTTGACTTTACACCTATTTACAGTCAAAGAATATTAGGACTAGTTACAGATGCTAATCCGGACGGTAGAATATTTACTGGATTTAATATTATTGATAAAGACAATTTTAAATACAGAGGTATTGCAGAGTCAGCAAACGCACTTGTAACAGGTGCCGGAGTTGTAAGAACTGCTGATTCATTCTTACCATCAAATGCTAATGGTGAGACAGTTGGTACATTGAAGATACTTAACAATGGTGGTCTAACTATTGGTGCTTCACAAGCAAACGTACAAAAAGTAGTTGGTCCTAGATTTTATATTGAAAACCAGCTTAATGACGATGATATAAGTCTACGTGTTAGTTCATCTAGTTATGGTAGTATTACCGTTGATGCACTTTATATTGATGCTAGTGAAGGGCGTGTAGGTATATTTACTACTGAAAGATTGCCTGAATATACACTTGATGTTGAAGGCGATTTAAGAGTTACAGGAAACTTGCTAGTAGAAGGTGAAACAACTAGTATAGATGTTTCTACACTTCGTGTTGAAGATAAAAACATTGAAATAGCTAAGACTAGTGACGGAGATATATTAGATGCAGTTGACGCTGACGGCGCCGGATTGACACTAGAAACAAATGATGATGGATCTAAGACATGGACATGGATTAATGTACAAGATTCTTGGACATCAAATGTACATATTAATTTAAGTGACGATACAAAAACTTATAAAATAGGCGGTCAGCCAAAACTTACAGATACAAGTTTAACAAATATTACAGATGCAACAGATCTTGTAAGAATAAGTTCAACATTAGAATATTTAAATATTGACGATATAAACATAAATGGCGCTACTATTACAAATAGTGCAATAGCACTAAGTCCGTTAACATTTACATCTTCAACAGGTTTAAATATTACAGCTGGCGGTGACATTGCGATACAAGATAGTCAGAAGATTACAGGACTTGCAGACCCCACTGATAATCAGGATGCTGCTACAAAGTTTTATGTAGATGATCAGATCGCAACAGAAACTATTGTATTTTCTCTAGACATTACAGGCTTATTAGATCCAAATCCGATTGGAACATCGGATGGTCCTATTAACGATGTTGCAGCAATATTACAATCATTATATCCTGCACAAGGTCAAAATAATGGTAAGATTGCAAGGATACATGCAACATCGTATGCAGGTGCAAGTGCAACATTGGCAGCAGCAGATATTAACGCTGCAATCAACTATAGTAGAATAGATGTTGATTCAAACGGCACACAAAATGAATCTGTTGTACAAGACTTTACATTTAGTAACATTGACGGTGATGTTACACTAATACCTTCAAGGTATACACTAATATTTGAATCAAACGGTTCATCATGGTCACATGTGTCAACAGCGGCATATACATAAATGGATAAATAATATTATAACACTAGGGGTTACATAAATGGCGTATCAAATTGATAGATATAATAATACACTGTTAACAAGTGTAGAAGACGGCACAATAGATCAAACTACTGACCTTAAGTTCATTGGTAAGAACTATGCTGGTTACGGTGAAATACAAAACGAAAACTTTTTGTTCTTGCTAGAAAACTTTAGCGGAGCAAATCAACCTTCAAGACCAATAAGCGGTCAAAACTGGTTTGATAGTGGTGCAAGTAAAATGAAGTTTTACGATGGCACACAATGGAGAACTTCGGGTGGTGCTGAAGTAAGTGCAACTGAACCTTCAGGATTAGCAGAAGGTGATTTTTGGTGGGATAACCAAAACGAACAACTATATGCACAAGGTTCAAGCGGATTTGTACTAGTAGGACCGCAAACAGCAGGCGAAGGTGTAACCCAAATGCAAAGCCTGTCGGTGCAAGATTTAAGCGGCACCGCTAAAATTATTATTGCTGCTACTATTGAAGATACTATAGTATACGTTATTAGTCCAGATGAGTTTACACTAAACGCAGTAACGCCATTAGAAGGTTTTGATAGAATCAAAAAAGGTTTGACCCTAAAGTGGACAAAAGCAGCTGACAATGGTGTTACAAATAGTGCATCAGTAAGCGGCCAAGATTTTTATTATTGGGGTACTGCTTCAAACTCTGAAAAGTTAGGCGGATTACCAGCAAGCAGTTTTGTACAAGTTTCGTCAGGATCAAACACTGTTTTTAACGAAGCAGTTGAGTTTCCAGATAGCGGTGTACTTGTTGGTGACAGCCAAGATTTTCAGCTTATAGTTGAAAACGGAGACGAAGGTGTCATCCAAAATATTTCCGGAACAAATAGTATTGTAAAAGTAAAAGTTACAGACGGTACTGGCTCATTAACTCATATGGCTACATTTAATATTAATGGCCTTATTCCAGCAGCAGACAATACTTTTGATATTGGTAGCTCAAGTTTAGCATGGAAAAACATACATGCATATAGTTTTGTAGGTGAAGCAACTAAAGCAACATCGGTGCGTGTCGGAACAGACTTCCGTACAGCAAGCGTAAGTGCATCAAATAATACTGTAGCAGTACGTGATGCAACTGGCAACTTAGCAGCAAATCTATTCCAAGGTACTGCTACACAAGCACGTTACGCTGACTTAGCAGAAAAATATACAACAGAATCAGAGTATGCAGTAGGTACTGTAGTAGCAGTTTGTGCTCATGAAGAACATGAGATGGCACTTGCTACTCCAGCAAGCATTGTTTCAGGTGTTATTTCCGACAAGCCTGCTTACTTAATGAATGCAGAAGCAGAAGGACAAGCTATTGCACTAGTCGGAAGAGTTCCTGTGAGAGTAACTGGTCCGGTAAATAAAGGTGATGCAGTAAAAGTTTTTGCTGATGGTATTGCTTCTGTTGATGGATTAGGAGATATGGTCGGCGTTGCGTTAGAGTCTAACAGCGACGAGGCCGAAAAACTAGTAGAGTGCATATTAAAAGTTTAAGGATATTATAGATGGCTATTATTGACTCCGCCCGATTTAACAACTTACAATCAAGAATCGAACTTATTTTCGGAAATGGTGCAGGACAAAACGGATACGGACAAACACTATCCAGTGCAAACGTTACTGCTGACGGAAGTGATGTAGTTGAAGCCACAGATATCAATAAAATATATGCAGATATGCTTAAAGCAAGAGTACACCAAGTTGGACCCGGAGATATAAGCATAGCTCAAATGACACAAAACTTAAATGTTGTTGCAGAAGATGAAAGTTTTTTTGTAGATGACGCCGGAGCAACAACAGCAGATCCAGACGGTGCTAAAAAAGGTTTAACAGACTTTGAAGATCTTATGACAACTATTGAAACTGACAAGTTTCTAGTACACTCTAGCCAAGCTGATTTAGACTCAGCTATCAGCAGTGTAAGAACTACAGCATGGAATGGTTTAATATATCACGAAATCGTTGTAACATTTGATGATGCAGATCATCGTAGACATTTTTTCAATACAGGCGGCCAAATAAGATTTAGTGCAAACAATACTTTAGCAGCCCAAGCTAAAGGCCTAGATTGGGCAGAGCTTTGTTCAGAGATTGGTACAGTTGTGTTTAACTATGATGCAACAACTTCTACAGGTGACGGCTCAGAATCGTCTATAGGAAACTATGATTTAACAGGCGCTGACCAAGTAATATATCAAAAAGTGGGTGCAGGAACCTATAGCGGTATATACGCTGGAAACTTGTATACTATTAAAGCAAGAACAGACGGAGATAACAGAATAGTTTTCCGTATCGAGTTCAATGACGTTGTCACTGACCCTGCAATCGATAACAATGTAGACGGAAGACTAGAAAGTGTTGTTCAATACTATAGAGCTTACGGTTCTTATGTGGATGTTGCAGCACCTAGTTTTTATAACAATAATACACTGGCTTAAAAAGAACTTGTTCTTTTTAAGGGGTTGTGTTATAGTAAGAAAGTAAATACTATGGTGGAGACATAATAAATGGCAGTCGCAGCAAGTCCTATATTATATTTAGATCGTGCATTAGGCACTACAGATCAGGCCGGCAACTACACCATTACCTATACTAATACAGATATCTATACAGATAATAGTGCATATTTTAACTTTGATGCTGAAGAACAAGTAGCATTCACAGCAACCCCTGATAGTACATTCATTACGTTAAGTAGAAACGCAAGTTCTTTCAGTGTTTGGTTTAAAACTAATACAGATTATTCTAATAAAGGTAACTACACAGGTAGAGGAACTATTTTAGGTGTCGGCGGCGCCTCATGGCCTTTATACTCTCTTTGGGTACAAAACAGTCCTCCGTATAGAATATTCGGAGAAACAACTACAAACAACGAAGAATATATAGATATTGCTGGAGCTATTCCTGGAGATACATGGACAAACGTAACTGTAGTATGCGACAGTGGTGTAGCAACAGCATATATAAACAATATTGAGCGCGGTCAGAAAACTATTACAGGGGACTTGCGGTTTTCTACTTTAAGTGCAATTATTCCGGGTAGTATCGGCTTTGATGTAGACTATAGAGGTAACATAGGTCCTGTTCAGTTTTGGGACAGAACACTTACAAGAGCAGAAGTAAGAGACAACTATAACCACTATGCTCCGACATTTGGCAGAGTTCTTACAAGTATCGATACAACAAGATACAATACATTAAGAGATGAATGTAACTTAGTTTTAGGTAACTCTAACACTCCAACTCCAACATTCGGTTATGGTGAATCTACAGGAACAACTGCGGTAACAGGAGATTATGACACTAACTTATCTGCTACTGACAAAATTACTGCACAGCAATATGCTGATCTATACATTGATCTGATTAGAGCTAGAGCACACCAAGTTGGAACAACAGCTCTTTCAATCGCCCCGTATTTAATCGGTGATTATGAAACTAACTTGGTAGATACAGATAAGGTAGAACTTACACACATAGAAGCATTAGAAAATCTAGGTGCAAATATTACTACTGATAGATTTGAAATAGACGCTACTGGACAAGCACAAGTAATAAATCTTGAAACGACCAGCAGCGTACCTATTGTTAGTACACGACTTAATGCAGGCAGCGGAGCATGGAATGGTACTATTAGCCATATCTTTACTGTAACTTTCAATAATGCTCAACAAAGACGACAGTTCTTTAATGCAGGAGGCCAAGTAAGATTTAGTGCTAGAGTAGATTATTCTGGCTCTCAAGCAAAAACAGTAGATTGGCAAACAGAAATGTCAGATATGGGTGTAACTAGTTTTAGAGCAACCAACACTATCAACAACAACGGCGAAGGCACTGGTTCTAATATAGGAAACTTTGATTTAACATCTACTTACCAAGTTTGCTACAGCAAATCAGGCGGCGCAAGTTATGTTCGTAACGATTACAGAGTGTTAGCACAAAATGTAAATGATACTGTAATACGGTTTAAAGCTGAGTTTAGAGACAATCAACCAAACGATCTTACCTGGGGTATTGACGAACCGGTATACGGAGATTTCAACAGTATTATTGAACTTCTCCAACCTATTGGAACAGTAACTATCAATGGCACTATATATGATACAGTTGAAATACCGGATAACGAACTGCCTTCAGGTGCTACTACTTCAAATCTTTGATTGACAAATCTTACAAAACCATATATACTTAACAGTATAGGAGTATTATATGGACGAAAAACTTTCCAAAGCACTAGACTTTGCAAACTATACCAGAACATTTGAAGATCAAAAAACTCAAATCAAAGAAAAGTACTTTGATAGTTTAGTGTATTTTTATAATGGCGGCCAGTTTACTGTTGATAAAACACTAGTAACTTTTGTTAGTTTACTTAGTAGTAAACAAGAGTCTGCTATACTAATCGATGACAATGACAATCCTCTTAAAATAGACAACCTACAAGATTTTCTTGATTCTATTTTAGATTTGTATTTCCAATCTTCTAATGCATATTTTACAAAACTTACTGAACTTAAAACTAAACGGTCTATAGAAAAACTAGTAGAATATGACTAAGGGATATTTGCTTATTGCACAAAACAACAGTGCAAATAACTATGTAAAACAAGCAGTATATTGTGCAAAGCGAATAAAGAAGTTTTGTAACAATGCTTCTGTATCTATTGTGACTAAAGATACAGACTATTTAGAAAAAAACTTTGACAGTTCAATATTTGATTATGTCATTGACGGTACTGTTCTACCTTCAAGAACTAACAACAGAATAATATTTGATGGTGCGTTGTCTAACAAAACAGTTCAGTGGAAAAATGTTGGAAGAGATATGGCGTACGATCTTACGCCATACGATGAAACTATTCTATTAGACACTGATTACATATTTTCTAACAACTTATTAGATCAATGTTTTGGTAGCGTTAACGATATTATGATGTATAAAAAGTCAGAATATTTAGGATATATAAAAACAGACGAGTTTAAAAGATGTAGCGATCAAAGTATTGATTTTTATTGGGCAACGGTAATTTATTTTAAAAAGAATAATAACACAAAAATATTTTTTGATCTAGTATCTCATCTACGAGAAAACTGGTCTTACTATAACTCACTTTACCAGATAAGTAGTCCTAACTTTAGAAATGACTTTGCATTTAGTATGGCTATACACATAATGAATGATATGAAGTCAGGATCTTTTATGTCTGAGTTACCTGGTAAGATGTATTATATAAAAGATCAAGATTTTTTACATAATATTAAATCCGATAAGATGACATTTTTGTTAGGTAAAAAAGATCACCTAGGAGAATATACACTTTGTTCCACGCAAGGATTAAATGTCCATGTTCTAAATAAAGCAAGTTTGGAGAGAGAAATTGGATAAAGGTATTTTATTAGTTGCACAAAATAATAAAGATGACAACTATGTAGAGCAAGCATCTGCACTAGCAATGAGTTTAAAAAAGTTTAACAACGTATCAGTATCCTTAGTTACTGACGACGATGTTTCTTCGGTCGAAAAATATTTTGATAATATCTATCCTATTGCTTGGGGAGATATGGCAAGCGAAAGCGACTGGAAAGTAGAAAATAGATGGAAGGTTTTTCATCAAACACCATACAAAGAAACAATAGTTATGGATACGGACATGCTAGTTTTTCAAAATATTGATAACTTATGGAACTTCTATTCTAACTATGATTTGTTCTTTACTACTTCACCTGTTACATATAGAAATGAAGCAGTAGATTCTAACTATTATAGAAAAATGTTTGTTGAAAATAATCTTCCTAATATCTATTGTGCATTGTACTACTTTAAGAAAACAGAGTTTACGCACAACTTTTTTGCATACTTAGAACTAGTAATAAAAAACTTTAAAGATTTTCAAAAAGAACTTTGCCCAAAACTAATACAAGAGCATGTAAGTATGGATGTTGCTATAGCAATGACAGTTAAGTTGATGGGAATAGAAAATCAAGTTACGAATAAAAAGAATATGTTGTCTAAGTTTGTACATATGAAACCTTATGTACAGAACTGGCACAAGCATAGAAATAGCTGGCAAAAAACTGTTCCTTCTTTTTTAACAAAAAATATAGAACTTTTTGTAGGCGGTTATAAACAAGATGGTATTTTTCATTATACCGAAAAAGATTTTTTACATAATGTCGGTGCCTTAACAAAACTAGGAGACACATATGTCTGATAGTATTTTAGATTTGCTTTCAAAGTTGAAAGTTGAGAATACACAAAAACAACAACATTATGTTTATTACAACTCTGATACAATGGCTATAACAAAAATATCTCCAGTAAAAAAAGATTCGGAATATAAAGTTTTTGCTATAGATTCAGAAAGAGTTGAATCTATATTATTAGGAACATCTAAACTTGACGATTACATAGTATTTTTTGATTACAATACTAAAGACTATAATATCAAAAAGAAAAAATCCCAAAACATAGACACTATTCCTTTAATTGAAGTAGGAGAAAAGTTATCTAACTTTGATTTAGAAGTCGTGTTAACATTAACTAATATTGCTTTTGTAGTTAACCGAGATCTTATCGAACATATTAAAGATGATACAGGAACAATGATGTTTGTGTTTACAGAACAAAATAATCCTTACAAAATGTATTCAAATATTGAAATACAAACAAAAGATCTACTCGACAACAATGCTTATGAGCATCACTTAACACCGCAGCAAATAGAAAATGGTGTAAGTATATACACAAATAAAATATTTGAAAAATATAGCCTTGAGGTAACTAATGACTAAAAAATTCCGTCCAGTAGAATACGACATCATATATCTTTCTTATGATGAACCTAATGCAGAAGAAAACTATGCGGACTTGTGTAGTAAAGTACCTTGGGCAAAACGTGTACACGGAGTAGAAGGATCAGATGCCGCACACAAAGCCTGTGCAGAACTAAGTGAGACTGACCGTTTTATCACAATCGATGGTGATAATAAAATCCGTGATGGGTTTTTAGACCAAGAAATTGATATTGAAGATTTTCAAGTTTTAGAAAGCAGTGTTATTAGTTGGTGCGGACAGAATGTAATCAATAATCTTATGTACGGCAACGGCGGTATCAAATGCTGGCCCAAAGAATATGTGCTTAAAATGCGTACACACGAAAACGCAGACCCAAATAACAAACAAGCACAAGTAGATTTTTGCTGGGACGTAAACTACATTCAGCAAAATAGTTGTTTTTCAGATGTATATAATAATGCTACTGCACAACAAGCATGGAGAGCAGGTTTTCGTGAAGGTGTAAAAATGGCATTAGATAGAGGTATTAAAGTTGAAAGTGCAGAAGCTCTACGCAACAGCCATTGGAAAAACTTACATAGATTGTATATCTGGACAATGTTAGGTGCAGACGTTGAAAACGGCTTGTGGGCAGTATACGGCGCTAGAGAAGGCCTGTACAAAACTATGTGTACAGATTGGGATTATGTAAATGTACGTGATTTTAAATATTTGAATAATCTATGGGATACCAAATACAGTAAAATTACAGAAGAAAGTTTACGTTATGAAATAATGGGTCTAGGCGAAACACTAAAGTATGAACTTGACATTCCTATTGCAACAGATCCTCTTGATCCTGAACAGAGCAAGTTTTTTAAGACAGTTTATATTAATCCTTCACGCAACTCTAATAAGCTCATTGATGTAGAAGATGGTGCAAATGGATGAGCGAAAGTTCAAGACCCTATAGTAAACTATCTGATGGTAGGACTGTAGATCCTTTGTTTGGACCTGTATGGATCAAAGAAACAAAGGGAATGGAATCATCAAAAAAAGATCTATCCGGAAAGTATTGTAATAAACTTTATACATGGTTAGAGTTTGATATGTTTGGCAAAGCATGGATGTGTTGTCCAAGTTGGTTACCTTATCCTATAGGTAATGTGCTAACACAAACATTAGACGAAATATGGAACGGCAAAAGAGCTCAAGAACTACGAAATCAAATATTTACAGGAGATTGGAAGTATTGCCAACACGAGTTTTGTCCTCTTATTGCAGGTGATAATCTACCTAATCTTAATACTATAGATAATCCTCCAACAAGTACAGTTGCAGATCTTCCGACTATGTTTAACTTTTCAAATGACGAAAGTTGCAATCTTCGCTGTCCGAGTTGTAGAGTTGATAAACTTCTTTATACTGAAGGTCCATTGTACGACAGACGAAAAGAAGTAAATGACAAAATATTTAATATGTTATTTAAAGAGCCAACTGATAGGCATTTTAGTATACATGTAACCGGAAGCGGCGATCCTTTTGCAAGCAAAATATATAGAGATATGTTACAAAAAATAGATGGGGACCTTTTTCCTAACCTAGAAGTTAACTTACAAACTAATGGTACAATGTTTACTCCTACAAATTGGAGACGTATATCTAAAATACATAAAAATCTAAGAAGGTGTGCTATTAGTTTTGATGCTGGAACAAAAGAAACATATGAAAATAAAACTCGTCTAGGAGGCGATTGGGATCTACTAATAGAAAATTGTAAATATTTAGATAATAAGGTGTTAGAATATCCTAACTTTAAAATAGCATATGACTTTGTTGTACAATCAGATAACTATACTGAAATGAGACGGTATATACGTTTAATAGAGAATCAACTTCCTAATGCAGAAAGTATTAACTTTAGTCTTGTAACCGACTGGGGCACTTGGCCTAAAGAAGTGTACGAAGAAAAATGTATATGGAAGGATAGTCATCCAGAGCATAGTAAACTATTAACAGTTTTACAAGATAACATATTCAAAAATCCTAAAGTTCGTTTAGGAAATCTTAAGCCTATTTGGAAAAAAGCAAATGGACTTCGATAAAACACCAAAAGAAATATATAAAGCTACAAAGCATTATTGCCCGTTGCTATGGAATCATTTGCATATAAACACCGAAGGTGATGTACAGCCTTGTTGTATGGCACCTTTTGGTACAAGTTTAGGAAATATAAACGAAAAACCTTTAGATGAAATTTGGAATGGTCGTGCTATGAAAAAAGCACGTAGACGCTTGCTAAAAGATATGCCGTTAAGCACATGTACCGGTTGCTATGAAAAAGAACGCAGTAGTGATTGGAGTTTGAGAAAAGCAAGTATAATGAAATATCACGACAGCGTCAAACCTTTATTAGAAACTACATTTGAAGATGGTGCAAGTTTAGATAGTAAACCTACATATTGGGATATACGTTTTTCAAATATATGCAATATGCGTTGCAGAATGTGCGGACATTTTAGCAGTAGCAAGTGGTTTGCTGATGCAAAAAAACTAGCAGAAGAATATGATAATCCGGGTTACCTAGGAAATAAAGACAGAGCTATTATTCATGCTGTAGAAGATACAGAAGGATTGCTTTCAAGATTAGATGAGTATCTGCCGCATATACAAGAAATATATTTTGCAGGCGGCGAACCTATGATAATGGAAGAACATTATCGTATACTTAAAAGATTATCTAAACTAAAACTTTACAATACTTTTATTAGATACAATACAAACTTTTTGCAGTTATATTACAAAGACAAAGATATTTTAGAGTTATGGAAAGACTTTAATAATGTACATTGTACAATAAGTGTTGATACTTACGGAGAGAGAGCTGAGATACTAAGGCATGATACTGTATGGTCCACAATAGAAGATAATGTAAAACGTGTAAAAGCAGAAGCGCCGCACATTAGATTTAATATCGCACCAACTATACAGATACTTAATGTTTTAACTATTCCAGAACTACACAAGCAATGGTGCCAAAAAGGATGGCTAAAGCCAAATGATTTATTTTTAAACATTTTACATGATCCTAGTTTTTATAATATAAAAGCATTACCGCAGCATCTAAAAGAACAAGCAAAACAAAAGTTTGAAGAACACATTGATTGGTTATCAAAAACCTATACAGATAACTTGTATAGTGTAAAAAATACAATAAATAACTCTATAAACTATATGATGAGTGAACAACTAGAAGAAGAAAGACTGTACGAAATGTGCAAACAAACTAAACAGTTAGATATAATAAGAAACCAAAATACACCTGCTACATTTCCTGAACTTGAATACATATGGAGTAACTATGCTTAAACCGATTAAACTTGATTATGATTTTAGCATCTTCTTAGATGCAGATTATAGCGTACACGAAGGTAGCTGTATAGCACACCAAGTTCATGAGTTAACAGACATACATGAAGAATATGGTGGTTTTCCAGATAGCTATGAAAGTGAGAATACGAAAATAAGACAGTTGTGGTGGAACGAATCACAAGTAGACTTTGAAAAGATAGGTCAGCAACTTGATATGCAAGTTGTAACAGTTAGTTCAATATTGCAACCTCCAGGAAATACTATTCCTATTCATAGAGATACTTTTTTTCAGATTAACAAACGATATCCTGATGATACTAGATTAAAAGTAAGAGCTAATATGTATCTTGAAGATTGGAAAGTAGGACATTTTCTACAGTATCAGGATGCAGATAAAGAATGGTATAACAGCACTCATTGGAAACAAGGTGAAGGTTGGATGTGGGATAGTAAACACTTGCATCTTAGTTCTAACGCAGGAATGAAACCAAAGTATACTTTACAAGTAAGTGGATTTTTAAATTAGTTTTTTGCCTCTTACTTTTTTAAGTTCTGTAATCCAAAATCTAGGTGCCCGATTTGCATAATATAGATATAACTCTTGATTGTAGTCAAGTGTATCTTGCATTTCTTCCCACATAGTATCACACTCTTGTATAGACATATTGTCTATACGCCTAATAACACGCATGATTTTTTCAATATGTATTTTAACATCACCTTCTTCTGCAAAATCTTCGTTCCACCAACGATCGAAAGTTTTGAATCCTAGTCGATGTAACTCGTCATATAACCCGGGATTAGCACTTGTAATAAACGGACGTCTAGCAAGTATAGGTTTACATATTTTTTCTGTTATAAACAAATCGTTATGATATGGGCCTTCTCTTTCGTTATATGTTTCACAACTTATATCTATAAACGCTCTAGAATAATGTGTTGGATTTGGCAACCAAAACCATTTTAAATGATGATAGTCGATATTTCCTTCTTGTATTTCTTTTGGAAATGTATTAATAGGAAGTTTATGGTATAACTCTATCATATTTTCGATATCAGTTCTGTGATAGTGCGACCTTTTGAACAATCTTTGCTGATATGCTTGGTGATATTGCATTATTTCTTTTATTTCTACTTCAGGATCAACCATATCAGTGGGTTTTGATATTTTCATCCACAAGTGTTCAGGTTGTACTATTTTTTGTAGTTTTGACAGGTAAGTATATCTAGCAGGACGAAATCTTCCTGAATAACACAAAAATCTTCCTTTTTTAAACAAGGGCTTTCTTTTAGATAATCTTATTATTTCGTTTATATGCTTTTTAGTCATTGTATAAGATACAAACTGCATCCAATGACTGCACGAAAGAAATACTAACCAATCTGGAATATTATATACTGAGTTTTCGTATATTGATTTTGTGTTTGCATGAGAATCTAAGAACACAAATCTGTTTTCTAGTTTGAATTCTTTACGTTTTACTATTAAACTTGGTATTGTAACAAAGTCTCTGCTACTTACTGCTTTTGCTTCGTGAGCATCATGAAAAACTATAGCACAATCTTTATGTTTCTGCAACCATTCTATTGTTTCGTTGGGCAAGTTTCCAAAAGGACAAAGGTTTTTGTAAGTAAAAACTTGGTCATCGTTTGCAACCAATCTAATAGGAAATATGTTTATATCTTTAGGATCATAGTTTCTAAAATCTTTGTTGATAAATCTTACTTCAGTTTGTGTATAAAAGTCTACCCAACTATGCCATTCAGGATCTGATCTAAAACTATATCTACCAATCTCGTCTTCGCTTTTGTTATCATCCATTTCTCGTATAGTCTGTAGCACACTCATAGTTTGGAGTTTTTTCCACGGGAAATAGTTTGACAAATGTTTGTCAATATGGGGATTAGGTATATCGGATACGTACCATTGAATAACTTTACTCATGCTTAGATATTTATGTGCGTATATAACCATGAATGTTTGCTATTGACAAAACCACCAATAAGTAGTATAATAAGTTATGTTTGATATTGTCTTTATTTCATACCAAGAACCTAATGCTGACGAGAACTGGAACCGTCTTATTAAACGTTTCCCTACAGCAAAACGTATACACGGTGTAAAAGGTATACACCAAGCACACATTGCAGGTGCTAAACAGTGCTGGACTAAAATGTTCTGGATTGTAGATGGTGATGCACATATAGTTGATGATTTTGATTTTAGTTTTAAGCCACACAAATGGAACTTAGATACTGTTCATGTATGGCGTAGTCGTAATCCGATTAACGATATGGAATATGGTTACGGAGGTGTAAAACTATTTCCTACACAACTTACTATTGACATGGATACTAGCAAGCCTGATATGACAACTAGCATTAGCGACAAGTTTTGTGCAATGCACGATGTAAGTAATATTACAGCATTTAATACTGCACCTTTTGAAACTTGGAAAAGTGCGTTTAGAGAATGTTGTAAACTGTCTAGCAAAATCATAGACAGACAAAAAGATAATGAAACACAAGAACGGTTACATACTTGGTGTACAGTTGGCGAAGATAGACCTTTCGGCGATTATGCTATTAAAGGAGCCAAAGCAGGCGCAGCATATGGTGCAAGAAATAAAGAAAATATAGACAAGCTAAGAGAAATAAACGATTTTGACTGGCTAATGGAGAAGTTTAATGAATAAAGAAAATACACTAAACTGGGTTCGAGGACTGTCTTCATTTTTAGAGTTTGACAACGACTTAGAATCTAAAAAGTTTATCGATTTTTTAGAGAAGTCCATGTATTCCGAAAACAATATTATTGATACAACTAATCAAGCAGGCATGGTTGAGTTTATTAGTGTGCTTCGTAAGTTTGCTCCTAATCCTATATTCGATATATTCCACAAATATTATAGATCAGGTCAAGATCCAGCAGCATTACAAGATGCATTCAGTAGAGGACAAGTATTAAGTAAAATATGGCTTTCGCAAGAGTTAGCTAAAATTGACCAAAAAGATTTTCATACTATTTTTATACTTGCCGGCTGGTTTGGTCAAACAGTAAAGTATCTTGATAAATCTGGTATATCATATAGTTGTATAAGAAACTTTGATATTGATCCAACTGCTTGTTGGGTTAGTGATAAGATTTTTAACATAGACAAGATTGAAGGGTTCACTGTAAAAAGTTCCGAAATGGACATCAATGATCTAACTACTCTTCATCAAAATGGATTGGAGTTTTCTTTAAAAAACTATACTTCCGGAAAAGTTATCGTAGAAAAAAGATTTCCAAGTTTGATTATTAATACTAGTGCAGAGCATTTTAAAGAAGATTGGTATAACAAGTTTGTAACTAGGACGACAGAAAGTGATCCATTATATATTATTCAGTCAAACAATCTTTTTACTATCAAAGAACATATAAACTGTGTACATAGCCTTGATGAAATGTTAAAAAAGTTTCCAATGAGTAGACTATATTATTCCGGAGAAAAAGAACTATACGGATATAAAAGATTTATGTTAATAGGAAGACCATGAACATCGACGATCTAACTCTTAGAGAGCTTCAAAAAGAAAGTGCCAGAGCACTGAGTACAATGGAAGCAACAAATAATAACATTTATCAGTTTAATAAACTAGCACACCATAACAGTCAAAACTGGTATAAGGCTGTTATAGAATGGTATGTAGAGCAGTATGGAGATTTGCCAAGTCGTATTGGACCTGCTAAAGATATAAAACTAGTCTTTGACGAGGAATAGATAGTTGAAAAACGTTTTAATACTCGGGTGCAGTCACTCTAGAGGAAGTTATAGTTTAAGTAATACTATACGAGATAAAGGTGAAGAATACACTGCCTTTAATCTTGGAGGATGGTGGGCACATTGTGACTATATTAAAGATATGAACAAACGCATATACGCTGGAGGAGGAGTAGGTTGGTTTTGGTATGCTGAAGTTATATTATCGATATTAGAATCTCAAACTTTAAAATACTATGACATGTGTATAATACAAGAAACTATTGAACCAAGATTTCATATTTCTAATCAAACTGAATGCACCAAAGAAAAATATAAAGACTTTAATGCTGAGTTAATAGATTTTAACGTAAGTGTAAACTCTTTCTTTAGTAATCAATTTCAAAATATGGATTATATAATAAAAAGTCAGTTTCCTAAAACACACATTAGTAAAGATTTTTATGTAGCTATATCTGGAGAATCAAATACATATAAAACTGCAACTTATCTTTCTAAACTTTTTGTTTCTAATCTTATGCAAGAATATCAAATACCTACATATACATTTCAAATGGGAGACAAGGTAGGAACTAGCGATTATTTTATAGATCTTGAACTTACAAATATGTACGAAAAGTCTACAATAAAAGAAAGAACATCGGATGCTCACGGCGCCCACTTAAATATACACGGAAATAAAATATTAGGAAATAAAATAAGCAACGCACTGAGAAAAAAGCAAAATGTACGAATATAAAAATATAAAAACAATTCATTTAGAAGTAACACAAAACTGTCAAGCCAGTTGTCCTATGTGTGATCGAAATATGAACGGCGAAGGCGTTAATCCGCATATTAATCTTGATGAGCTTACACTTGAAGATTGCAAACGTATTTTTGAACCTGATTTTATTGCTCAACTTAATACAATGTATATGTGCGGTAACTTAGGAGATCCTATTGTTGCACGAGATACATTAGAAATATTCCGTTACTTTAGAGAACATAACCCTAATATGTGGTTAAGCATGAATACAAATGGAGGAGCAAAAGATGAAGCGTGGTGGAGTGAACTGGCCAAAGTCTTTGGCAGGATGGGTGCTGTTATTTTCAGTGTGGACGGTCTTAGGGACACTAATCATATATACAGGCAGGGTGTTGTCTGGGACAATGTAGAACGCAACATGAAAACTTTTATCAATGCCGGCGGTAGAGCCCGTTGGGACTTTTTAATATTTGAACATAATCAACACCAAGTTGAAGAAGCAGAAGCTCTTGCCAACGAGTGGGGTGTTGAAAAGTTTATGAAAAAGAAGACTGGAAGATTTATTGACACAAAATCAAACAAAAAAGAAAAGCATCAAGCCAAAGACCGTAAAGGCAAAGATACAGCAGAGCTTAAAAAGCCAGAAGAAAAATACCAGAATAAAGCTCTTACCAAGCAAGAAACAATACTCAAGAAATACGGCAGTATGGACGCATATTATGATGCAGCTCCTATCATTTGTAAAGTTAAAAAAGAAAACAGTTTGTTCATCACAGCAGAAGGACTAGCATTGCCTTGTTGCTGGACTGCTGGACGTATGTATAAATGGTGGAATGAAAATCCTTACCAAGAACAAATATGGAGATTCATTGATTTATCGGGTGGTAAAGAAAAACTTGATGCACGTAAAGGATTAAAAAATGTATTCGGTACTGGAATTTTTAATCGAATAGAAAAAAGTTGGAATATAAATAGTTGTAGTTCAGGTAAACTAAAAGTATGTGCTATGAAGTGTGGTGCCGAGTTTGACCCCTTTGCAGAGCAGTTTAAATAAGTACAGTATGACTAAGAATATATCCCCAACATTTTGTGCTCTACCTTGGATGCATTTAAGTAGTAGACCAGACGGTAAAATGCGTACCTGCTGTACGTCAAATGCAAGTTCAGTACAAGATCCAGATAGCAACAAAAAAATAGGTGGCGGCGAAGTCGGCATTGTAAAAAATGATGACGGTATCCCCGCTAACTTTAACCATACAACATTAGAAGATGCATGGAATAGTTCATATATGCGTAATGTGCGTAAAATGATGTTGCGCGGCGAAAAACCTGCAAGTTGCTTAAAGTGCTATAAAGAAGAAGAAGCAGGACACCTTAGTAAAAGAAACTGGGAAACAGAATACTGGGGTCATAGATATGACTTACAGCAACTAGTTGATGAAACTAAGGAAGATGGCAGTATTCCTCCTAAGATACGCTACATAGACCTTAGAATGGGTACAAAGTGCCAACTAGCATGTGTTATGTGTAGCCCGCACGATAGTTCAGGATGGATTAAAGAATGGCAAGACATCTATCCACAGATGCAAAATGAAAAACTTAAAAATACAAGTGCATGGGAAAATAAAGGACGTAATCACGGCGCAAGTTATAACTGGCACAAAAATAATCCAAGATTTTGGAAGGAACTTATGGAACAAGTTCCACATATGTATCAGCTATATTTTGCTGGTGGAGAAAGTTTAATCATTGATGAACATTACGATTTACTAGAAGAATGTATTCGTCAAGGATACGCAAAGAACATTGAACTACGTTATAACTCAAATGCAGTCGAATGGAGAGATGATTTGTTTGACCTTTGGGCAGAGTTTAAGAGAGTACGGTTTCATTATAGTATAGATGCGTTTGGCGAACAAAATGATTATATTCGTTATCCTAGTAAATGGGATCATCAAGTTGAGCAAATGTGGAAGCTAGACGCCACAGGTGACAACGTCGAACTAACTTCAGCAACTACTATTATGGCACTTAATGTTGCTTACATTCCTGAGTTTGTAAAATGGAAAACACAAGCAGGATTTAAAAAATGGAATAAATGGCCTTTAGGAGCAGGAGGCATTAACATGCATTTTGCATATTGGCCTCCGCAACTTAACTTGAAAGTTTTACCACAAAATGTGAAGCAAAAGATTACAGAAAAATATGAAAAAGAGTTTTATCCTTGGATAGAAGAAAATTGGGATCAGTTTACCGGAGTAAAGGAAGCAGGAATCGACAAAGAAACATTCCTAACTGCTAACTATGGATTAAAAAGATTTAAAGGTATTATTAACTTTATGAATGCTGAAGACTGGAGCGCAAGGCTTCCAGAAACTAAAGAATATTTAACCCTTGTAAATAAACAAAGAAACTGGGAAAATAAATTTTTAGAAGTATTTCCGATATTTGAGGACATTATGTAATGGAAAAAATAAATCAGATTGATTATTTAGACAATCGATTAAAAAACCATCTTTTATTTGATATAAATTTAGGAAATCTATGTGTTTGGGCTTGTAGCTATTGTCCTGCTGGTTCACATGACGGAACAATGCCTTGGATCCCAGCAGATGATTTAACCAAGTTTCTTAAAAAAGCAATGAGGTTTTATACTGAATCTCTAGGTAAAGATGTTTTTATTTTTAACTTTTTAGGAGGAGAAACATCTTTATATAAAGACTTTAGTACTATATGTGCAGCAATAAAAGAAGAAGCTGAAATATTAAATGTTAATACACAAGTTGAGTTTATAACAAATGCATATAGAAAGATAGACTATTGGAAGAAAAATGCTCCATATTTTGATGTGGTAAAAGTTACTCATCATGCTGAAAATGCTAAAGCAGAGCATAGTACCGAAGTTTGCGATACATTAATCGAACATGGTTGCCATGCTAATATATCTATTCCTATGATACCTGACTTATGGGATAAATGCATAAGTGATATTGAAATAATGAAACAAAGTCGGAATAACTTCCATATAGAAGCTAAAGTTTTGCTTAAAGATTTTGATACAGATCCTTATGACTATACTCCTGAGCAGTTAACTATATTTCAAAAACCTGTTAGAGCAGGAAGTGCTAATCCTAAAGATAGATATTATAGGATTTCGAGTATTAATAACGAAACTAAAAAAACTGCTCCTGGAACTATTATGTCAAACGGATTAAACTATTTTAAAGGTTTCGAATGTTGGGCTGGTGTTGATATTTTAAAAATTAATAATAATGGATCTTTAGCATTAGGGGGTAAATGTCCTGTAAAAACTAAAGGATTAACAGACAAAACAATATACGACGAGGATATTAGTTTTTTGACTCAGCCGATAGTTTGTACGGTTGATAGATGTACATGTCTTCCTGATATCAATACAAGGAAGCGTCGGTTATGACTAAAAAACATGTAGAACAAGCAAAAAATAGCAAAACATTTTGTCTTCTACCATTTACACACATGGCAACTAAAACAGATGGCGATTTAAAGTTATGTTGTAGAAGTTGGCCTATTGGAAATATTAAAGATATTTCGATTAAAGAGTTATGGAATAGTGAAAAATATAAAGAAGTTAGGGAAAAGTTATTAAAAGGAGAAAAACCTCAGGAATGTCATGCATGCTGGCGCCACGAAGAAATTGGTGTTCGAAGTATGCGACAAAGATATAATAAAACCCGAACAGAAAGATTTATTAATAATCTAGAAAGTTTAGATGACGAATACAATATGCCATTTAAAATTCCTGTTATTGAAGCAAAGTTAAGTAACTTTTGTAATTTAAAATGTAGAATGTGTCATCCTTTAGATTCTACTAGTTGGAGTAAGGATTGGAAAAGTATTGAACATTTGATGGAAAATGCAAATGGTAGTACATACAGAAAAGTTAAAGAATATGATCTAACTTCTAAACCTTATATAAGTGCATTTGATGATAATAAGGGATTCTGGGAAGAGTTTGAACTATTAGCACCTTTTATAGAAAGAATCGAATTTGCAGGCGGCGAACCTTTAATAGATCCTATACACTATAAGATTCTTCATATTTTAAAACCTTACGGAGAGAATATAGGTATAAAATACAGCACAAACTTAACTAAACTAAACTATAAAAAAGATAGTATTGAAGAACTTTGGAATCATTTTCAGTCTGTAAATGTTATGATTAGTATCGACGGCACATACGATGTATACGATTATATTAGACAACTTGGTGATTATTCTGAAGTTAAAAAAAATATTATAAAGATTGGAAATCATCCTAAGATTACATTTTTAGGAGCAGCATGTACGTTACAGATTTACAATAGTTTTCATATACCTGAAATATTTGACGAGTTTACTGAAGAACTTAATATCGAAATACACACACATCGTGTAAACTATCCTATGTTCTTAGATAGCAGAGTAATACCTTCTAATCTTAGAAAAAATATAGTAAAAGATTTAGAAAAATACTTAGAATCTATTCCTACTAAAACCCATAAAAACTGGACTCATAATAGAAAGCGTAATGCAATGCAACACATGCAAGATGCTATAAACATGTTAAATGGCGGTGATATGAGCGACCAAATTCCTTATTTTATAGAATATAGTGATAAACTAGATCAGGTACAAAATGTTAAAAAAACTTGGAGAGAGTTACTTCCGGAGTTAGCAAAAGAGGTAGATAATGTCTAATACTTATTGCCCTTTACCTTGGATGCATATGTCTGCAAAAACAAATGGCGTTGCAAGAGCATGCTGTTTAGCAAAATCGCTACAAAAAGAAGACGGATCTAACTACCGCTTTGGCACAGATAGTTTAGAAAGTATTTACAACTCTCCGCATATGAAAAAAATAAGAAAAGAAATGCTTTCAAATAAAAAACCTGATGCATGCTCTTTGTGTTGGAAAAATGAAGAAGAAGCTAAAGTAAGTAGACGGACTAAAATACTTAACGATATACAAAATCCTTTACTTGATATAAAAACAGCTATGTCCTATACTGAAGAAGACGGAACATCAAAGTTTAAACCTACTTTTTTTGATTTAAGATTTGGAAATGTTTGCAATCTAAAATGTACTATGTGTCATCCGTCTAGTAGTAACTTTTGGTATTCTGATTATGTTCAGTTAAATAACCGGATGTCATATTTTGATGAAGGCGTTGAGATTAAACTTAAAAAGCAAGGTAAAAAATATATAGATACTACAAACTCATACAAGTGGTATGAGGATGAAGGGTTTTGGAAAGATTTAGAATCTTATTCGGCTAATATAGATACATTGTATTTTGTAGGCGGCGAACCAATGCTTATTGAAAGACATTTTAAATATTTAGAATATTTTGTAGAAAAGGGATTAAGCCATAATATTACAATACAATATGATACAAATCTAACAATGCTTTACGAAAAATACATTAATATCTGGAAAAACTTTAAAAAAGTAGAACTTACTGCAAGTATAGATAGTTTAGAAGACAGAAATAACTACATAAGATTTCCTAGCGACTGGAATAAAATTGTTAAAAATATTTCAAAAGTAAAACAAATAGAAAATATACGTGTAGCTATTTCTTATACTTGGCAAATACTAAATGCTTATAATGTTATAGATATGCTTGACTGGGCAACTGAACAAAAAGTTAAAGTTAGTTTTAGAATACTCAGAGTACCCGAAATGTATGAAGTAAAAATACTTCCTATTAAGAATAAAAAAGAGTTAGTAAAAATGTATAGTTCAAGTGTTTATAAACAAAAACTTTTACATTTGATAAACTATTTAGAATCAAATATGGATTATGAAAACAAAGAATCTTTAGATTTGTGTTTTGAAACTTTATCTAAACTTGATAATATCCGTAACACTGATTATAAAAAAACCTTTCCTGAACTTAAAGGACTATAAATGGCTGACACATTTTGTATATTACCCTGGATGCATCTTGCTACAAATGCTGGAGGAACTCTTCGTGTTTGTTGTAATAGCACTCCTGGTAAAAACTTTATTGCAAAATCAGATGGCAAACCTTATAAACTACAAAGAGATGACTTAGTAGAAGCATGGAACAGTGAAACATATAAAAAAATAAGAACACAAATGCTTAACGGCGAGCGTCCTGAAATGTGTACACGGTGTTTTCGCGAGGAAGATGTAGGTATTAAAAGTTCTAGGCAAGCATGGAATGAAAAATGGAAAGAGGATATTAAGTATACAGTAGATGCACCTTTTGACATTAAATATGTGGACTTACGTTTAGGTAACTTGTGTAATCTAAAATGTCGTATGTGCAATCCTTATTCGAGTAATCAATGGGTTAAAGAATGGCACCTAGTTGAAGAAAAGTTAAACAACGAAGAAGTAAAATGGTTGTCGAATATGGAATGGCCAGAACATCCAAAGACATGGGAAAATCTTTTTAGCATTGCTGATACTGTTGAAGAAATCTATTTAACAGGCGGCGAGCCTACTATTATTAAAGAACAACATAAACTTCTAGACTATTTTATAGATAACGATTCTGCAAAAAATATAAAGTTAAAATACAATACAAATCTTACTAATATTCCTAGACACTTATTAGACAAATGGAAAAAGTTTAAATCTATCCAACTAAACTGTAGTATAGATGCCATCGGCGAGTTAGATAGATATATACGATATCCAAGTGATTGGAAAACGATAGAGAAAAACTTTGAAATCATTAGAAGTTTAGATAATGCAAATATAGAAATACACTGTACAGTTCAGATGTATAATATATTAAGATTGCATGAGTTAATAGAATGGGCTAAACCATATAACCATAGGATTTATTTTAATATTTTAAATCATCCTGAATATTTAAATATTAGATGTTTGCCTGATAGATTAAAAAAACAAGCAAAGGAAAAACTAAACTCATATTTAGAAATTCCTAAAGTGCAAGGAATAATAGATTACATGTTTGCTGAAGATTGGTCTAGTAAGTTAAAAGATTTTGTGCATTACACTACTGAACTAGATAAAAGTAGATCTCAATCAATATTAAATATTATTCCAGAGTTTGAAGATACTATAAAAGGAGAATCAACATGAAACTAGGTGTTGCTGTCTGGAACACAAAAAGTTTAAAAAACCTAAATAGTTTAAGTGATGACATGTTTAGAGTTACTCACTTAGCAGCTTCTCATATTACTAGCGAAATTTATAAAACAACTAATACACGATCTGAGTTACTTGAAAGCACTAATATAAATGATATGATATCAGACGTTGTAAAGTTAAACTTAGATTATGTTGTAGTATTTGCAAGTGGCACAATAGTAAAAAGTGCACCAGAGATTGCTAGAGAAATTGTTAAGTATTGCAAATCTGTTAAAATAGATGTTGCTGGACATATTGTAGATATTGGTAGGAAAAATAAAGACATAATAGATCTTCAAAACTTATATGGCTTGCACGAACAGTTTTTTATTTTAGGACGCCATTTTTGCATGAATGCTTATCGAAGATTTAAAGTAAAAGAATCTTTCAAATACCAATCAAACAGATTTCCTGTTTGTGCAAGAAGTTCTGAAGATATACATGACGATTATACTCCTCTTTGGATTAAAAAAGGTAAAAAAAGAAAAAGAACTATAGTTAAAAAAGATTTTAATTTTTGTGTATTACATGACTTAATACAGTTTGCAGTTAACGAACAGTGTGTTATAAGGAATATTCCAAAAGAAATAAGAAATCAAAAGTTTTACTCTTATCATTTAGAAGATAGTGAAAACAGTTTCCAAGAAAAGTTAAGAGGTAATAAAGATAGTTGTCATGCTGGACAACTAGACTTTTTTGAAAACTTTTCTCTTATGAGTAAGAGACAAGTATACATTTGTAATACAGAGCACATAGATACTTTACCAACAGGAAAAGATTTAATAGTTTCAGTTGCAAGTGGACAGTTGCCCTTAGAACTAATATACGAAAATCGAAAAACCTTAAAAAAATATATTTTTGTAGATATTAATAATGAATCAGTAAACTTCTATAAACATATTATAAAAAATTGTAAAGATTATAACAGTTGGAAAGACTTAGTTGAAGATTTTTCTGACGAAGTTAAAAAAAGTAAAATTAGTGTTATAACAGATGAACATAATCTCATTCTCCAAAAAATAAAAGAAGTTGATTTATCTAAAATACAGTTTTCGTATTATAATGAGAATATTATTTACTTAAACAAAACTATTAAAAAAGAACTAACAAACAGTAAAAATCCTTATGTTTGGTTTTCTAATGTTTTTTCCTATTTGCCTGAGTATAAACAACTAAACGATATTGATAATCAAATATGTAATCTTTTAACAGAAATATTAAAATCAAACTATTCGACAGATTGGTTTGGATCAGGACCGCGGGGCCATATTGATAGTTTACAAAATATACCAAAAGACGGATATAACTATTTTAGTGAAAATCCTTGGAGATTTCCTGTTGAAGTATTTCTAGAAGAAATAAAAAACTTAGAAGAACGTAATCTGTTCACACCTCATAGGGATAGCGAAAGCCATAAAGGTTGGAGTAGTTTTGTATTACACGGAATAGGTTACAATAAAACTTTAAGCTATGATCAATATGGGTATGCTAATGATGCTGAAACACCTTATAAATGGACAGATGAAGCTATCGAAAATGTTCCTTCTATTGTTAGGTATTTTAAAGAAAGAAAAATAAAGAAAAAGTATTTTCGTGTTAGAATAATGAAACTAGATCCTGGAGGATTTATTGGTGTTCATTGTGACAATAAAAAATCTGATGTTTGGGCAACTAATATAAGTATTAATAATCCAAAAGGGTGTGAAATGCACTTTTGGACAAAGAACTTTGCTTACGCTGGCAAAGTTCCTTGGAAAGATAATATAAGTTATAACATACGCATAGGTGATTATCATTGTGTATTTAATAATAGTGATCAAGTAAGATATCACATGATAGTTCATGGGGAAGATTAATGGGTTTAGTAGGAAAAAATATTGATTATGATTATGATATAGATTTTTTAAATGATTCTATACTAACTTTTGGTTGTAGTTTCACATCGGGACCGTTTTTGTGTGCCACTGAAAATATACCGTGTTGGCCATTACATTTATCAAATATGGTAGATTGTAATGTAATAAACTTTGCTCAAGGCGGATCTTGTTTACTATACTCTATTCAACAACTTGAATGGGTTCTGAACTCTGGTATAAAACCTAAGTTTGTCTTTTTTCAAATGACAAAATCACCTCGGGTGTCAATTATTCCTAAGCCAGAGCCACATTGCATAATAAAAAAGTTTCCTAACTATTATCAAACAGGGACAGCTGATTTACTAACTAGTAATCCTAGTACTCTTAGAGATGGCCATTTTAAAGAATACTGGAAGCATTTTATTATAAACAACACTCCTTTGTATGAAACAAATCTTAGAGCACAAGTAAGCTATTTAAAACAGCTAATGTCAAAAGTTAATGGTTTAATATTTTCTCAGATTCCTGATGATTTTTATAAAGGGGTTGCGGAGTTTGACGTGCAAAATAGAATATTTAAAGGCAAACCCGCATATCAATCACACTGCATCGATGATGGAGGTCATTTGTCGTCGGGTGGGTTATTAAAGCAAGCTCGATTCTTAAAAATGAAACTTGACAAAAGAATAAAGTTGTAGTACAATATATTATGAATGAAGATTTAAAATGGTCAAACTATGACTTTACCGAAATACCTTTTGACGACATTGTTCAAGTTGGACAACGTACTCTTCTTTATAGAGATTTGTTTACTGTTAGTTGGCTACTTGGTAGGTTTTGCAATTATCGTTGCAGCTATTGTTGGCCATACGCCCGTTCAGACAAAAAAGATCACAGACCAACAGAGCTTTGTTTACGAACGATTGATGAAATAAAAAGACAAGCTCGTGATAATGGATTTAACAGTTTTCACTTTAGTCTTAGTGGCGGCGAACCTACTTTCCATCCAGGCTACTTAGATATTTTACAATACCTTGCCGAAGACGTACCAAATACTAACTATACTAGTGTTCATATGACATCAAACTGCTCACGCCCAATGAAGTGGTTTGAGCAATATGTAGAAAGTGTAAAACCATTTCATAGAGCAAGTATTACAGCAAGTCTGCACACAGAACACTTAAATACTAGTGATAAGTTACAAGACTTTGCAGACAAACTAATACTATGTCAGGAGCATGATGTACAGGTTACAATTAATCAAGTTATGGTTCCAGAATGGTTTGAGCGTGATTGGGAAAACGCTCTTTTCTTCCATGAGCAAGGAATCAATGTCACTCTCAAGCCTCAATCGGATCCGACTGCGTCAAGAGTGGTTGATGGATACACTGGGGATATGCTTGAGCGACTCTGGAACGGTATGCCACAAAGAGCATACACGGAAAGTAAACGAAAATGGCAGGACCGCCCTAAGCCGAGCTTCCAAGTACCTAAAGGAATAATGGGTAAAAACGATGCTAGTGTCCCGTGGCACATGCAAGTTGAACTAAAAGACTCTAAAGGTAAAAGCTGGTATATGGACCAAGCAGAACGCTTTAATGCCTTTAATTTCAACAATTTCGAAGGCTGGCGGTGTAACGCCGGTTTTAGCGGAATAATAATACGGGAGCCTGACGGTTCGGTAAAAAGGAGTTATTCTTGCCATGATGCACCCCTTGGTAACATCGAAACAGGGTTTACCTTGTTTAAAGAGCCAAAAACGTGTATTACAAAAAGTTGTGTAAGTTCAGCAGATTCAAAAATACCTAAAAGGAAAGTTATTTAAAGAGAAAGTAATGGATTTATTAAGCAAATATGAACTAAGTTTTTTTGATAATCAAAAATGGTATAATAACTATAACAAGATTATAAACAAGCAGTTAGATGAAGTCTTTTCAGAATACACATATACAGATTGTTTAATACTTCGCGAAGTTTTTAATATTAATGTTAACCCTACAGTAGATAAAACAAAACAGGACGAAGATTTTGAAATACATTTTGATTATATAAAGCGTAGCATTAAAGAAAATACAAATACATACACATTTATAAAAAACTACAGTTTAGATTTATCTAAAGATACAGAAAAAGCATTAGAATATATTGATATTGAACTAGATAAAAATAGACACCAAGATGCATTTATAAGTGATACGTTATATATTCAAAGTACAAGAACAACTAAAAACTTAGACTTGAAAGATTTCCCTACATTCGCTGAAATAGTTGACGATTTAAAAATACAAGAAGCTAAAGTAAGATTCATGGTCCAGCCTCCCGGACATTTAGTTCCTACACACATTGATAACTTAAATCATAAAACTAATCATAAACGATTCGGAATAGCATGTAATGATTGGGAATACGGACAGTTTTGGCATTTTGGAAATACTATATGGGCAAACTGGAAATCTGGAGACTGTATTCAATGGCACAATCTTACACCACACGGAACAGGTAATGTAGGTCATAGTGACAGATATACGTTACAGATTACCGGAGTTCCTTCTTAGTCTACTATATCGAGTTTATAGTTCATTAACTTTCTATTTTTTCCATAAACAAGACACATTGCATAATAATATCTATCCATTTTAACATTTAACTTTTTAAAATGTCGAATGTATGTGTTATTAAACTTTATTGTGTATTTTTTTGGTTTTGCAGAAATATAGTTTTTATCTTTTATTAACTTTTTCCAGTTATAGTTATATGTTTTTTGGAAATCTTCTACAGTGTCATATCCAACAATGTAATCCATGCTGAACTCAAAAAGTTCAGGTATCATATCAAAATAGCCGAACTCGTCTTGTATTATTTTCGGCCATTTTTTTGATATATGTTCTTTATGTTCTGCTATCCAGCTTTGTATTACAACACTCATATCAAACCCTATAGTATCGTTGTATCCTGTTATAGTCACTTCAGCATATTCTTTTTCTTTCATGCTAAACTTTAAAGTTTGATTAAAAATATCGTGATATATTTCTGCAAAAAGTGGATCTTTTTCTACTAAAAGTTCAAGAAATCTGTGTATGAATGTTTTATATGAAACACCGTTTTCATTATAAAAATCGCTTAAAAACTTAAAAATACCTAGCTCAACTAATCCATTAAATATGTTTAACCAACTAAACATATTTGCCCATTCTCTTTCATCAAAACTATACGAACCTATAACCAGTTCGCTTTTGTCTTCCGTTTCACTCCATAAAGTATCAGCATATGCACTTTGATCATCGTGATCCATACCGTTGCAGGTAGCTAGATCGTAGCCGTTATAGCCTTGACCTGTTGTAATGTCTCTGCATATAACACCACTATATGCAGATGTAGTTTTAAACTGCATTTCTTTTCTGTATTTTGGATCTGCTGCTGGTGCATTTGGAAATAAACCTAAAATAAAGTTTTCAACCTCATAGCTAACTCCCATTTCATAAAGGTAAGTTACACTATCTTTTAATGTTTTTATAGTGTCGCCTGGCAATCCTATAATAAGTTGACTTTTTACAGGAACACCTCTTTCATGTAACATCTCTGCAATCTTTTTTTGGCGTTCTGCTGGTAAGTTACTTCTTTTAACATTAGCAAGCACAGTTTCATCTGTGCTTTGCATACTCATCATATGTCCACTGCTAACTGTTCCTTTATAAAAAATATCAGCAATTTCTACGATCTGTTCTGTTTGATTTTTAGCAGTCTGATATAACACTCCTCTAGGATATCCGTATTCCTTTTTAGTATCGACAATAATCTTTGCTACTTCTATATCTCTTTTAAGTATTCCAAAGTTTGCGTCAGTAATAAAATATTTCCAGATTTTATTTTGACCAGACCATTCAATCTCTTTTTGTAAAATATCTACAGGACGTTGCCTGATTTTTGTATGTATACCTCCGCCCCAGTCGCAATATGTACAGCTATAAGGACAGCCTCTAGTAGTTTCAAACTGAAGTAGTGTTTTTAATCCTAACGATGCGTTTTCTTCTACTACTTCAGACATATATTCTTTGTGGTCTAATAAAGGACTGTATTCCCAATCTCTGATCCACGGCAACGGAGGAGTTTTTATAACTTTATCCTTGCCACGGTACACTATACCTCCAACGTCTCTCCAATCTTGATTTTTTACAAATCTATCTAATAACGCACTGAATGTTGCTTCCCCTTCTATCGGAACATATAAGTCAATAAGTTTTCCAAAGTTCTTTTTATTAGTTGTGTCAAACTCAGGACCGCCACATATTACAAAACAGTTAGGATTTCTTTTTTTAATTTCTTCTGTAAGATATGTATTAATCTTACTATTCCACATATAGTTGCTTAAACCTAAAACATCAACTTTTACGTTTGACTTTAAAAAGTTTTCAATATCTACACTGTTTTTTAAAGGAGGTAACCAGTTTATTTTTTCTGGATATTTTCCTTTATGATCATGATAACTTTTAAGACAAGCCCACACTAAAGGTAAGTACCTCATTCCACTTAAAGGAAAGGTAGGAACACTAATAAGAACATTCATGTTTGTATTTATTGATACAAAAACTATGTAAATATAACTATGAGCGTAAATGTATTGATCTCCCAGCCAAACCTTTATGACTCAAAAGTGTTTATGCCTTTGGTATTCCTCTGCCTTAAAACATATACTGATCTACAAGATGATATTGAACCGGTAAACTGGTTAGATCCTTTATTCCGGAATACTGATGTAGATACTATGTTAAATGGAGTAGACATTGAGTCGATAGATGTGCTAGGACTAAGTTGTTATGATTGGAACTGGAGTCTTAACTTACAAATAGCAAAAAGGGTAAAGGATGCTAACCCTGGATGTTTAGTTGTAGCTGGAGGACCTCATCCCGATTGGAAAGATCAAAGTATATTTTTAAAGCATCCTCAAATAGATGCTATTGTTTATAATGACGGCGAAAAACCGTTTGCAGATGTAATAAGATGTGTACAACAAGGAAAGTCATTAGATACTGTAAATAATTTAATACTGCCTCATACAAAAACTCCTGCGAGTTCTTTATTTAAAGATTTTGAAGTTAGTCCTTGGCTACAAAATAAAGAATGGATCTTAAAGTTTAAAGAAAAATACATAGACAATGGCCTTAACAAACAGTTTACATTATTATGGGAAACTGATAGGGGATGTCCTTTTAAATGTAGTTTTTGTGATTGGGGGAGTGCTACTAACAGTAAAGTAAGAAGATTTCCAGATGATAGAATAGCACAAGAAATAGATTTTTTTACAAACGATCTTAACGTCGATGTGTTGTATCACGTCGGAGCAAATCTAGGAATACTTCCTAGAGATTTAGATTTTGTTAGACATATATGTGAAAAGAAAAAAGAAACAGGGTATCCAAAAAGTTTTCAGTATAGTACAAGTAAAAATACACCCGAACGTACAGTTGAAATAGCAAAGTTACTATATGACGCAAAACTTTTAAAGAAGCATGTAGTTAGTTTACAGCATACAGTACAAGATGTTTTAGATTGTATTGATCGTTATAATATCCCAGTTAAAAGACAGATACCGATGATACAAGAACTAAACAAAAATAAAATGCCTTGTATTAGTCAAATGATAATGGGAATGCCTGGCGATAGATATGAACTATGGATTAAAGCTCTTACAGATACTTTAGAATGGGGAATACATTATGAATGTAGGATATATGATTTTCAGTTGTTACCTAACTCTCCAGCAGCACAACCTGATTATATGGAAAAATGGAATATAGGAACTAGAACCAGATACCATTTTATAAATGGATATCATAAAATGCTTGAACAATCGCATGCATTAGATCCCCATTCGACAGAGTTTATAGTTAGCACAAGTACATATACATTAGATGACTGGCTGGAAATGAAAGTCTTTGGAAAAATTTTTATGGCTTTACATGGAGGAAGCATTTCGAAATGGGCAAGTATGTTTTGTAGAAATACCCTTGGAGTTTCTTACTACGATTTTTATAAAGATATTTATGAAAACTTTTTTAAAAATAAAAAATACAAGTGTGCCTATTCTATTTTTGAAGAAGGATATTTACATTTTAAAAACTTTCTACACGATGACAGTGCAACAGATGAAATAAAAATACCTGCATTAAAGAATGGAAGATATTATCAACTAGAAGAATATGTTTTATGGAATTGTTTATACAACGAGGAATATAACTTGAATCAAGATTTTTGGAATGAGTTTGAAACATATATTTTAGAAACATATGAAGATCCGTTGTTAAAAGATTTAATAAACTTTAACAAAAATATGTTGCTTACATTAGACTATAACCATAGAAAAGGAAAAGAAATACTTTGCACTCACGATTGGTTTGAGTATTTAGAATATTGTACATGGAACTGTGCAGATAATACTGAAGAAGATTTTAATATTGAAGAAACACTAATACCAAAACCAAAAGAGTTTGATAGTCCTAAAGTCTGGCTTACAAAAGATTGTAAACTAGGTGCATTTCCAATGGGCCCAAATCAGGACACTACATGGTCAAATAAAGAAGGCGAAGAAAAAATAACAATGTTTGTAAACAGCATATTGGCACCAACATATATGAGAGGAACAAGAACAGTGTTTAACAGGGGAAGCTATGTTTAATTGGAACAACTGCATTTTTTATAAAGAACCATTTAACTACATTGTCTGTGATAACTTTTTACAAGATTATTCAGATGACTTGTTTCCTAATACAAAATGGACAGAAAAATACCTTAGTAAAAGAGAAAATGAAGTTACTAAAGGTATAAGTGCTATACACAGTCTAGACATTATAGAAGGAAAAACAAAAGATCTTCTAGAGTCTATTTTAAGTCAACAGTTTTTTGATCAAGTTTGCAAACTTTTAAAAATACCTTTATTAGGAGAAACTACAAATGTAAGAAGATCAAACGGTGAATATAGAATAGCAAGAGAAGCAATGTTTGTCGAAAACTACAAAACTAACGAAAATATCTTAGAACCTCACTACGATAGCGAAGTCACTATATGGACAGGATTGTTATATTTCGTAGATAGCCAATATGGAACCTTTAATATACACGATAGTAATAAAGACATTGTAAAAACTATAAATGTCAAACGTAACAGATTAATATTAACGGAAAATAGTAATAAGTCTTGGCACAGTGTAAGCCAATGGTTAGAAAACTATCCTAGAAGAAGTATATATACTACAGCAGAATTTAAAAACTTTGGTAGAGACAAGGATAGAAAGCCTATAGGAGCAACAGAAACATGGATAAAGTAGCAGAATACGGACTTTACGATTATGAAAAATATTCATTTGACGATTTAATACAAAAATACGATATTGGTATTGATTGTCAAAGAATGGTAAAAGACTTTAATATGTTACTACCTGAAATGGATAAGATGGGTTGGTGGTCTGTAGGCAAGCAAAAGCATCAAGCACAGTTTGCAATACAATGTAGACCATATTCTGATAATCCTTACTATGAAAGTTGCGGGCCTCAACCAGATCTTGCAAAAGACCATTTAGGAAACCCTTTGACTGAAGGAAGTTATAATCAAATAAATGAACTTTTCAAAGGATCTTATTTTGAAGAAATAATAAAAATGTTTCCATTTGAGGTAACACGAGTAAGATTTGTGCGTCTTAGCTCTAAAGCATGTTATAGATTTCATAGAGATATGACGTTTAAGTTTCATATACCTATTCTCACAAATCCTAGTAATATAATGATCTGGCCAGAACAAAGTCATAGATTGATTGTACATATGCCTGCTGATGGACACATATATTTTACTGAAACAGCAATACCACATACAGCATTAAATGGAGGCGCTGATTATAGATATCATATTGTGTTAAGTTCTATAGTTGATAGGACTTCTCTTTTTAACAGTTTATCAAATTATAAAAAAGATTTTGATTCTAGTAACTTTCCTAGTCTAGATCCGGAGGGTAAATGGAAGTAGTTATACTTTCTGATGTCTATGCTGAAGGTTGGATTAGAGCAGCAGGAGCATACAGACTTGCCACTGAGCTTAGAAAGCACGGTTATTCTACACAAGTGATCGATTTTTGTAGCAGATTAACTGAAAATGAAGCACGAAAAGTTTTTGACAAGTTTATTACTAGCGAAACAAAACTAGTAGGTGTAAGTAATACATTTATGCACAATGAAGGACACAAGATATTTGACCAAGATTGGATGTTTAGTCTTTTACAAGAGTACAAAGACAAGTACAATGTAAAGTTTGCTATAGGAGGTAATAGAGGCGGTATTGGACATTATAGCAAAGCAGCAAAATCATTGTTTGATATTTTAGTTGCTGGATTTGCTGACAAAGCAATCATAGAAATAGCTGAAGCGTGTCGTAAAGATGATTTAACTTTGTTGAAATCAAAAAAGTTTAACGATAAACAGATACTAGTAGATTGCAAGTTTGAATATGTATACGATGATTTTCAAAACAGTCAAATTATTTGGGAAAAACAAGATTGTATTTTTCCAGGCGAAGCATTACCAATAGAAACTGCAAGAGGATGTATTTTTAGATGTAGCTTTTGTTTCTTTCCTGGTAATGGAAAACGTGGCACAAACGATTACATGAAAAATAAAGATATACTCCGGCAAGAACTTCTGCGTAACTATGAAATGTTTGGAACTACAGTCTACGATATAATGGATGATTTGTTAAATGATAGTCCAGAAAAATGTGAGTTTGTTCATGATGTTTTTACAAGTCTTCCTTTCAAAATAAAATACGGAGCGTATGCAAGAGCAGATCTTTTAATAAGCCAGCCACAAACTTTGTCGTTACTAGAAGAAAGTGGTTGTATTGGAATGCAGTTTGGTATAGAAACATTAAACAAACAATCAGGCGCAGCAATCGGAAAGGGTATGGGCCGACAGAAAACTATTGAAGGTTTACATTGGGTTAAAGAAAATGCAGATATAAGTTTGGGAAGCGGATTTATTATGGGACTGCCTTTTGAAAGTTTAGAAAGCATGAGAGAAACAATTGAATGGTTAGATAGCCCTACATGTCCATTAGATAATAAAGAAGTATATGCACTAAGTATTCCTAGTTTGAAAAGTCATTTTGATCACAGTAAACTAATGGTAGATCCGGTTAAATATGGATACAAGGATTTAGAACCTGATAATGAACATAAAATGATTTGGGATAACGGATATATAAACTGGTATCAAGCTGAAGAACTTAAAAAAGAATGTTTAGAAAGATTTAGAAAACACAATCATTTTAATGCACATCAGTTAGCACGGGTTTACAATACTGGATCAAGTATGGATTATATTTTAAAAACTCCGGCTGCAATGTTTAGAAAAGAAAATCCTAGTATTAAACCAGGAAGTGATAAACTTAAAAGTTTAAAAGAAAAATATTTAGAGATGCTATATGAGTTATAAAGTTACACATATACCTAAAAATCAAGATATAGTAATAGCTACTGTTCCTAGCATTGAGTTACGACCTCCTATTGGACCTGCACGTATAAAAGCATATCTTAATACAGTAAACTTAAAATGTTATAATATTGACCTAAACCTCGACTTGTGGCACAGGCTTCAAAAAGACAAAGAGTTTTTTCAAAGTGACGAAGACCGATTTTGGGAAGGCAGCGACAAATGGCAGTTATGGCAAGATAAAATGATGTTTGATGATTTTTATGAAGTTACTCTTGGTAATATTGTAGAAGAATGGACTGATATTATTGTTGAAGCAAACCCAAAGTTTTTTGGTATTAGTGTACACTTTTTACGAAGCCAGATGACAGCAAAAAGATTACTAGAAAGTTTGAAACGTAAAGCTCCTCATATACAAACTGTATTAGGTGGTAGCGCCGCAGAACATTTTGGCCTTGAACTTGGTTGGGATATTTTAGATTGGATTATTGTTGGAGAAGGCGAACGTGGCGTAGAAATGCTTATAAACAATGATATTAATCTTATACCTAACGGAGTATATAATAAACATACATATGACCCTAACTGGCAACTAGAAGCCCCCCGCACACCTAAAGTAGATATTACGGCAGTACCTTATCCAGACTATAGCGATTTTATTTTTAATGCTTATCCTAAAGATGCATATGAAGTAGCAGAAGATACAATGGGAGTTGCTAGTTTGTTTATTGAAGGAACACGTAGTTGTGTTTTTGATTGTAAGTTTTGTAATGTAAGAGGTGAGTTTGGTGTATATAGAGCAAGAGACGGAAAAGCTATTGCTACAGAAATGATATATTATTATGAACAATACGGTGTATTAGATTTTGTATTTGTTGATAATATATTAAATGGTGTATTAAAAAATCTAAATGAAATGGTAGATGTATTACTAGAATACCAAAATATCCATAATATAAAGTTTGCATGGACTGCTTATTTTGCTATTAGAGCTAAAAAACAAATGCCGCCGGAGATGTGGGATAAACTTAGAGCCAGCGGTTTACATCATATTAAACTAGGTATCGAAAGTGGTAGTACTGCTACGCTAAAAGAAATGGATAAAAAATATACCAAAGAAGATTTGTTGTATTGTATGGAGCAATGTCATAGAGTTGGTATTACTACAAGAAGTATGTATTTTGTAGGCTATCCTACAGAAAGCGAAGAAGAGTTTCAAGATACATTAGATACTATTGAAAAACTAAAACCTTATGATGATATTTTAAAGCCGTTATATATAGGTGTATTGATGCGTGTTAAGCCTAATACAAGAGCCAAAGATGAATATGTTTCAAAAGGATATCTTAAAAAGGATCAAAGATTCCCCAAAGGTTGGCCTTTTAGAATGTATTGGATTTATGATGATGGTAAAGTTTATAATGATTTAGAAGTTCGTGTAAGAAGACACAAGCAACTTGCTTCGAGATGTAAAGAGTTAGGTTTTAAGTATTTCGACGATCCTATGCAGTTTGAACTACCAAAACTAGAAAAAGAAATAAAAACTTATATAAAATGATCTTTAAAGATTTCTAAAGCTCTGTCCCATTCTAATCTTTTATCTTTTCCTTTTTCTTTCATAAAGAATGCAAAAGTGTGTCGATCTGCAGGACTATATACACTATGGATTATTCCAGTGTTAACAAGAACACCACTTTTTACATGTGCATGATCTATTACTCTAACTTTGTCTTTATTATATGAACGAACAGTTTCATTATTTTCGCTTACATAAAAATCAAAGTTATCCGGATCATTAGGATCTTTTAACTCGTACCAGGACATAATACTTCCAACGCCGTCAAAAATAAAGTTTAATCTGACATAGTTATTAGGATAATCCATAACATCTATATGTAACGGCAGTTCAAATCCTTTAGGTATGTAAAAATAACGAGAATATTTTATTTCTAGATTAAACTGTTCAAGCCACTTTTTTAAATCTTCGTTATGTAGCTCTTTCGGAACCTTAAGTTCTCGGTAGGTGCTTCCGGTAAATCTTTCCCAAGGAGGCTCAAAGTTAAAAGGTATTCTCAGTTGCTTGTAAGTTTTCATTGTAAAAATATTTATAAAAAGTACGGGTTAAAATAACTAGTTACATCGTTCCAATCGAGGAACTTTAAGTCAAATCTAAAACTTAAACTCAATCTAAAGTTATCTTTCATAAAAACAGTATGAGGAATATCAGTTCTTACCAATGTAGGTGTAGTTCCTATGGTACATCTTTCTCCTGCTTCGGTTAAAGTTTCAATAGGCCATTCGGCATATGCACTGCCAATCATACTATATTCAACTTGTTCTCTCCAATTTTCTGGAAGATTATACCAAGTCATTTCACTTTTATCTTCAGGGTCAATAGTCCAGTTTACTGCATAAATTCTATCATTATCTCCTGTGCTGTCGTTCAAATCTATATGAGCACCCCAGTGTTGATAGTTTTCTTCTCGATAAAAAAATATTAAACTTCTAGGTTCTAACCCTATATCTTTCATGTATTGTAACCATTCTTTTGATATAAGATCATTTTCTTTTTTAAGGTTATAAGGATATAAAGTAGGCTCTATAAACTCTCGTGTTTTTATTTTATGTAAAAACGAATCAAAATCAAAACTATCTTTAAAACAGTTTGTATCTAAATTTAATCTATAAAAGTTTTTAATCAATGCATTAGTTCCTTCAACCACTCAAATCTTCCATCTGTAGGTTTGCCGTTTTCAAATCTCCAGTTATGGTTATTTGACATTTTTCTTAGTTTGCCTTGATTAAACCAACAGCTTAAAAACGTTGCTAGACTTTCTTGATCCCATCTAACAGTATAAGGTTTCGGGCTCCATGCCCTGTAAATAATATCATCCATGATAATATTTTCGCAGTCTTTTAGTTCTTTTACAAAACACCCAAAGAAAACTACTTTATAGTCTCCTTTATATTCTTTTGCTTCCTTAGCAGTTAGTACAATACAATCTATATTGTGTTGATAAACACTATTTAAAAATGATTGTTTTGCGCTGTTACTTGCTACTACTACTAAGTTCTTAATGCTACACAGTTGGAATGCCAAGTCCACTTTTTGGATACCTCCATGGAATGTCTGTTAAGTCTTCGTACATTTCTCTGTACAAGTTTTTCTTTCCTTTGTAGTGGCTGGGCATATTTGTGCAAGCCTCTATAAAGTTATTTTCTGCATAAGGATGCACCCATTTTAGATCATCTTGTCCATAGTTAAATAATCTATATGCACCTTCATCTTGTAATCTACTAAACATAACTCTGTTTAAAATGTCTGGGTGTCTGTCCCATTGTGCAAATCTTTTTTTAAAGTGTTCTACACATTCTAAATAAATCTTATTTTCACTTAATGGTTTAACACTGTTTATTCGTCTGTAACTTCCGCATACATTTACATGCCAGTAAGATAATGCTACTGGGTCGTACCCCATCATAGCAGTATATTGTAAAGACTGATTAACTTGCATTTCGCCTGTGCCTATTTCACCTGTAAATATAGTGTGGTCTTCTAGACCTAGTTCTTTTATTGCAAGTACTTTTGCTGTATATGGATTTTCAATCCAATACGGAAACTCTACTTTTGGTATAGTGTCTATTTTTACATATTCAACATCAAGTTTCATCTGATCTGCAATTTGTTTTACTATATTACTTTCAGTTGTTGTAGATATATCACTATATAAACTTACAGGTATAAAAGGAACATTATTTTTTATAAATGCATGTGCAAGTGCTGTACTATCTTTTCCTCCTGATAGAAATATAACGTTTTTATCAGTTGCGTATTTTTTAATGTTGTCTTCGAGTATTGCACGTAAAAAACTTGGGGCTATATCATATACTTTTTCTTTGGGTAATATTTTGTCTGAACTTTTTCTTTTAAGACCTGTTAAAGGATGCCGATTGCTTACAGTCCAGCCGCCTAGAAACTTTCTTTCTTCGTAGAAGTCTTGATTTATCTTATTAGATTCACCAACTTCAAACTCGCAATAAAAATAGTCAATATTATTTAGGTTCATAATTTGAAATCTTTAATGTCTAATACCTTTACAAAATCTTCAATCAGTATACGATATTTTTCTTGGAACTTAGATTGGAAATAAGGTTGCCAAAATCCCTCTTGTAGATGTGTTACATCATGTTGGACACGATAACATAAACGTTGTTTGGTATCTCCTAATCTTCGATGTAGTGTAATACTGTTATCAAAAAACAAAAAGTCTCCTTCATTCTGGTACCAATGATCGTAAACATATTTTTCAACAAAAAGATTTTTATTGATTTCTGCAAACACTTTGTCGCTATCTTCTTTACTCATACCCTTAATGCTATATACAGTGTTTACACTATAATGCAATCCTTTAATACCACCTGGACTTTGTATTACTAAAGGTATTTCAATATCATCTACAGGACACTGACTTGCTTTGCTTATTCTGTCCTGTTCTTCAATATATCCTGGATTAATGGCACCTTTAAGATATCTATGATGTATAATCATGTCGTCTAGCTCAGATCTAAAACTTTCACTTACGTTTTCATAGTAATCTACAGTTTGAACAAATCCTGTACTTGTTCCTTTAACACCCTCTTTAGCAAAAAGTGCAATGCCGGGTGTAAAAGCTAATGTTCCTGCTTCGTTACTGTGCCATAATAAATCACCTTCTGCAAACATACCAGTAGGATTTCCGATTTCGTCTTTTTTACCGCTCACACGCATCATACTTCCTGATCGTGTAGGCTCTAGAACACGATCAATCGCTGCTAACAAATAATAATCATCTTCGCTAATATTAGGATCTTTTTCTCTTACTTTTTTCCATAGTTCATCGTAGTTTAAGTTATAGCGTTTAGCCATATCATATCTAACAATATCTCTATTGCCGCCAAACTTTCTAACCCATTTTTGTTGATCTTGATAATCTAAGTTAGTATTACGTATAATAACAACTAAGTTTTTTATATAAAGATCACCAATCTCCATCCATTCTTCATCTGTAATATGATTAAAATCTACACCGTCTACAAATACTCCATAACTTCCTAATCCTGGTATTTTACTTACTTTCATATGCATTCTTCCTTGTGATCTAAATCTTTATAAACATAACAGTTAGGCCCGAACTCCATTCCTTCGTCAAAAAACTCACTAGTTTTTTTAAATCCTACCTTTTCGTATGCCGGCAACGCTTCTTTTCTAGGTATACTCCAAATAGCTTTGCATTTTTCTTTTATTGCCTGACCGTGAAGTTCGCAGAACAAAACTCCGCTTACTCCTAGTTTTCTATATCGAGGATCTACCCAGATGCCTCTACTCCTGTACAAATCGTCTGTTGTTCTATGACCGCTATTTACACCTACTATTTCTCCGACTACATTATATACTGCAAAAAATGTAGGAGAATATTTTTTGTATATTTCCATATCAAATCCACCTTGATACATCATACTACTCATTGGTTTGATTTCACTGGTCCTATTAGGCCATAACTTTTCCTGCCAAAAAGGCAGTATAGTTTCAAAATCTACAACTCCGCTACGACCTTTCATTTTGCCTCCAGGTGCTTTATTGTACACTTATAGTTATTCTCGGTTAACGGTATGTTTAATACAAGTTGAACTGAATCGTCTACAAATGAAAACACACTATGTTCTTTTCTTGTGTTTATAAAGTAAGGTCTTCCAGGTTCTAAAGGAATAACACGATCTTCGTATATAAACTTAAACTGGCCTTTATTGCAGTTATGACACATTGTAAGTATACGAAAACACGTTGCATTAAGTATTTTTCCGTCTCGATGAGGCGGGAAAAAACCGCCCTTATTTAGGCGTATAAAGTGTGAACGTCCAAGAGTATCAAATATATCTAAAAGCGGCTGTATGACGCTTATATTGCTTGCAACAGGTGTTTTTACGTTGATATTAACTTCGTTTATGTTTGTATTATTCTGTTTGTTATACTCGAACAAGCTATCTAAATCTGGAATGCCGCTAAGATTACCATCTAAACTTGTAACACTTAGTCCTTGTCTATTGTTAGGTTTTCTTGGGTTATATTGCTTCCAATCTTCAGAAAACTGGTTTAGTTCTTCTTTAAGTTTATTAACATTAAGACAAAAGTCTAGAGGAACAATGTCCCCTAGACTTGCTAAATGCAATAACAGATTTGAATCTGTATTAGTCAATAGTTTTACCTTCGACATATGTTGCAGTCGACCATTCCATGTTATTCTTAGCAAAATCTGTCAAATATGTTAAGCGTTCTTTAGTAACATATTTGTATAATGAATCCATAATGATATTTGACTCGTCACCGAAGTACATAGGATAGTCACCTAGTTTGCTAACAAGATAAGCACGACTTTCGTCATTGGCCATCATGCGTTCAAAAGCATTAATCACTTCTGCTGTATTAGCACCTGGATGCATAAACAAACCTTTTTGTAAACCATCTCTCCATACTGCTGCAAGAATATATGCTTCAAATACAGGACCCTTTGGCTCTTTACCAAACTCTTTAGTATATAGATCTACAGCCGTTGGAGTATCAGGCCAGTTGTAGTCTTGTACAAATCCATTGTCTGGTGTAAACATACCGTGATTGAATAAACGAACTGCTTCGCCTTCTTCTACCATTGGAGCAGTATTTTTAATATGTCTGCTTGCTGGCTCACGGATATATTTAAAGTCTCCACGCAACCAAGCCTGTTGTGCTTCACCAGCACTCATTTTGCGAATAAAGTTAATGTTGTCCCAACCCTTTAGCATAGTCCATGCAAGTGTTTCTGGAACACAGCCAGAACAATCTGCTAGATTTAAAGTTTCGTTTTTCCAATCCCAATCTGATGCAACTGTTGTTGTGATATTGTATGGTTGTACAAGTACCGGCTCCCAATCTTTGAAACTCCAGTTTACATCTTCAATCAACCATGCATTGGCATTACCACCATGTGCAAGTAGAATAGTTTTTGGATCGTCTTTGTACTTTGTGTTAAAAGTTTCAAGTCCTACATTTCCTTTACCGCCTTTGATGTTTTCAACAATAACTCGTTCACCGAGATATTTTTCAAGTTCAGCGGCTACAACATCTCCCCATATAGCGGTACCTGTGCCTTTAGGACTTGGTACTACGAGTCTGTAATCAGCCATTGCAGTCCCCACGGTTAAGAAAAGTGTCATAATTGCAGTTAGAATATATTTCATGTGTTTTTTTCTCCTTTTTATTTTCTAACATATTTTACTCCAGCGTAAGCTATTAAAAGTGTTAGGAGAAACAAACTTAAGAAAATTGGTCTCTCCATTAAACTAATAACATTATACAACGAAACCGTCTGTATTGTCAAGGCCTCAATCTTAGAAAATAAGATAAAAGCCAACAGCATCGCTGGTCTGTTTAGTTCAAATCGTTTGGAAAGTAGGCCAATCGTTGAACATACTGCCAATGTGGCAATATCATAGTATGTATGCGATACTTGATAACAAGCCCAACAAATAAGAACAAGTATCAAAGGCGCATAAATTTTTGTAGGAATTTTTAGTAGCAGTATAATCGGTTTGCTTAATGCTACGCATAGTAAGCCTACTAGTACAGTGCCACCTAAAAATCCCGTTGCAAGATATTTATAAAAGTCGGTATCTGACTGTATAGAAACTGAGCCTAAATCAAAGTGTAGCAGATAAAAAATGCTTAGTATTACAGCCGCAAATGGTGTACCAGGAATACCAAACACAACAGTAGGTACAAAACTAGCCGCATGTACTGCATTGTTTGCACCCTCAGGACCAACTACTCCTGCAATATTACCATATCCAAATTTTCTTTTTTGATAGGTAAATTTTGTTTGAGCATAACTTAACCAATCTGCAACTACACCATGCACTCCGGGAACTGCACCAACTATTGCTCCTATTATGCCTCCCTGCAAACTTACACGCCAGTATTTTCTCCAAGCACCTATTCCTAGTTTTACTTGTTGCCAACTAGGATTAAGTTTTTGCATTTTTGACTTTGAAAAGAACATATAAAAAAGTTCTGGCACTGCAAATATTCCACTTGCAAAAATAAGAACACTGATGCCATCTTTTAGATATTCTGTGCCAAAAGTTAATCTTGGAGCATTGTTTTCATCTATACCAACATAACCAAAAACAAATCCTATTAGGATACTCACAATACCTAAACCTATCTTTCCTTTTACTAAAAAGATCACACAGGTAAGTGCAAGTATGTTAAGCATCAATAGTTCAGGTATGCCAAACACAAGAAGTAATTTGCTATACAATGGCATGAATAGGAATACTATACTACCAAACAACAAGCCACTAAATGTACTACTGGTAAAAGCTGCACTCAGAGCCATTGTAGCCTTGCCTTTTTGCGCCAGAGGATATCCGTCTACAATAGTTGCGGCGCTTGAACTTGACCCAGGTATGCCGAGTAAGATACTACTCCATGTATCACCTGTGGTACAGGCTGCTATCATTGCTGTATAAAATGCAACACCTAGATAAGGATTGTCATAGAACAATGGAAAGAAAGCATATGATGTTAGAAGTGCTGTGGTAGGACCTGCTGTTGGAATCACACCAAAAACCAATCCCCATAATACTCCTAGAACAATAATAAGTAGAACTTCTAACATATTACTATTATACTATAAAACTGAGGAAGTGTCAAATATTTTTGTGTAATTAACAAATCCACAAAATCCATTCTTAACTAAACTAAACAACTCTCGAGGATAATGTTTATACATATTTTCCTCCATTTTATAATAAATTTCTAAATAAAAATCATCTGATGGATGAAAATGATCTGTTTTTGATTTGAATATAAGTTCAGGCCATTCGCTGTTTTTTAAAGCAATAGTATTACACACTCCTTTGTTTTGTTTACCATAACTTAGCAAAGGGTGTGTTGCTTGACTTTTTATTAAAGGTAGGGTGCTATTAAAAAAAGTCCACATACCTTGTTTTCCTGTTTCTTCACCGTATAACCACCAAATCATTTCTGTAGGAGGACACGGTATAACTACTTCTTTGTCCCAGTCTTCACCTATACAGTTTTCTATAGTTTTACGATATATCCAGCCATCTTTTTCAAGTTCGCCTAGTCCTCCTACAATAAACTGCTCATTTGGAATCTTATCAAACATACCCATGCTAATAAGGAACCCTCTACTCATATTACCTAGTTTTACACTGTAATATTTCATTCGTTCTAAGCATTCGTCGTAGTCGGCTTCGAACCCAATCCAATCATAACCAAGATCATATGCTAGTTTCATACTTTTTTCTTTATAACTAGAATCAGCCCAAGGATAGTCTTCGTAATATATAGTAGCCTTTTTTCCGTTAGCATGAGCAGAACGTGCTACTATTTCACTATCACTTCCGCTTACAGGTATTGCTAGATGTAGATCTGGAAGAAGAGATGCAGCACTGATGCATTCTTCTCTAAAGGATTTAGATTCAATAGAAATATTATTTAATATTTGATAATCAAACTTTTCTAGTTTTTCTGATTTATCTAAAAAACTCTTAAAGTTTGCATATGGAACATTATTAACAGACCACCATATGTGTTCTGGAAGATTTACATATTTCATTAAAATACTTATTTAAGTATTAGGACATTGCGTTCCAAGCTGAACCGTCGTAATAAACAACATAACTTCCGCCCGAACCTTTTGCAGCAGGATCCCAAGTTGCTCTATCAGCAACAGCAATCATTCCTTCTGCAACGTCTGTTGGTTCTGCATCTAAAGGAGTTAACATTAACTGTGAAGCAGACCATGTGCCGTATTTGTTACCTTCATATGTAATACCGGCAGTTGCTGTGGCGTTTGGAACTTGAAGTTGAACTTTAGCTGGTATTAAACTATTTGCTGCTGAACCATCTGCAATAAATTTAATAAATCCGCCGTCTGAAATGGTTGAACCATCGTAGCCTGAAGCTACAAACTCTAGTAATCTGTCACCGTTTTGATATGTTGCAGGAGCACTAGTTGTTCCTCTATATTTAACACTTCTAAAATCAGCAACATTATCACTTTCGTGATATGTTTCTATACTAAAAGCAATGCCACTAGTTCCATTTCTAGCTATGCTTAAAGTATTATTTTTGAATGTTCCGTCGTAGTCTGTTCCGCCAATCTGTACAGTATTTCCGTCATTTGCAACAATACCCAAAGTATCACCTTGTAGGTGTAATCTAGATGCTCCTGCATCTATTTTACGAGAATTTATAAATCCTGTTGGTCCATCTACGATTAAACTTGAATCATCGCCGAATACAGACCCCGAAAGTTCTCCAAATACTGTACCATTAACATTACCTGAAAGATCTCCGTCTACATTACCAATATGTTGTCCGACTGTAGTGCCTTCGAGTCTTCCGAAGAATCGAGCAGATACTGCATCTACCATTATAGTAGAATCGTCTGCAAATACACTACCTACTAAATCACCGCTAAAGGTAGTATCTCCACCTCCTACATTGTTTGCAGGAACCCAAGAAGTAGTTGCTGCATCAAATGCAAGAACTTGTCCGTCTAGTACTCCGCTAACTTCTACGTCTGATAAATCACCTAATGGAAGCTCACCTGCTACCCAATCGCCTGTTGCACTATCGTAAACTAGAACGTCACCGTCTTGCGGTAATGCGGCATCAACGTCATCTAGTTGATTAAGTGTATCAACAACTTCTCCTGATATTCTAATACCACCTAATGTGGTTCCATCACCTACATATAGTTCTGTGGTGTCTGTAACATAGATTAACTCGCCCTCGCTCGGCGTTATAAGTTGTCGTTGTGCGTCTGTACCGCGTCTTAGACGTAAAGCCATTATAATACTCCTAGAATATTCTCTTATATATATTTATCTCATATTGACTATTTACGTTTTTTCATAAATAGTCTAGTACGTTCTTTAACATCTTTGATGACTTTTTGGGTGTCCAAGCGAAAGTCAATATTGGAAATAGACTCGCTATATTCGTCAAAAAACGATGTTAAACTGTCTTCTACAGTTTCATCGCCTGTTAACTTAGTGCGATCTAAATCTATTTCCCATATTTTACCGTCATTAAATTCCACACGTATAGACACTAGATATTGTACAGGAATAGTCTGTATTTCAACATCACTAAATATTTCAGGCCAGTGTCTTACTACGTCGGGAGGTAGTTTACCATTACTGGACACTTTCTTCGGTCTTCTTTTTTCTCTTAGTAGGAACGAGTTCTTCTGCTTGTTCTCTTAGAGCCTTTGCTTCTTTAAATAAAGCATCAGCTTGTGACCGATATTGTGCCGCTAGTTGTTCGTCAGTAAGTACGCCATCTGTAGCAGGTGCTGGTGTAGCCTCTGTTGTATACTGTGCAACAGGATCTACTTCTGTTTCTACAGGAGTATCAGTTGCTGGTGTTGTACGCATTGCAAGATCGCCTACCGTGACACCTTTTTGCTCTGCAATCATCTTGTTAAGCTCTGCAAGATTAATTGTAGTGTTACCGTTTGGTGTCATTTCAATGTCTGCTGACGGTACTTTGCGCATCTTTCCTGTAGTATGGAATCCAGCAAGCATATTACGCCCGTCTGGAAGATATGCACGAGCCATTGCTACCGCAAACTCTTCTGCTTCTTGTCCAGCAGCTGATTCGACTGCTTTAATAAGTGCATCATGCTCGTCTGCAGAAAGGTTTTCTGTTTGTACAACAACACAGTTTTCTGGTTCATCCGGAACTACTCTGTATGCTACAACAACCTTTCTTCTGTTTGAGGCAATTCTGCCTACATGTTTAAATGCCATTTTATGCTCCTTGTTGTGGTTGTGCCTTAGATACTGCTTCTAAGAACATTTCTAGTTTTGAATATGTCTGACCAACTGTCATCATTTCATTTGGCTTAAATGCGCCGCGCTGACTTGCAACATCGATAATACTTTTAAGATTTTGCAAATCTTGTACAGTTAAATCTGGACCTTGTTGTTGCGGTACCGCAGGTGCTTCTGTTGCCGCTTCTGGCGCAGTTGTTTCAGAAACTTTCTTTTCGTCGCTCATATTTTTAACTCCTTACTAATATATATGCGTACTTTATTTAATTATATTTCAAATGTGGACAAGCCAACATGAAATAACTCATGTCTTTGTTTTGTTCAAACCCTACAGTAAGAACATTTACCATCTTTCTTTCATTGTCTAATACAATATTTTTACCTAAATAGAATCTGTGTTTGCAGTTCTTTTTAATCCATTTAGCTAGACTTTCTTCTAAGTTGTATTTTTGTGGTAGGTTTATATAGTCAAAGTGAGGCGGAGCAGACTTTACTTGCCTCACTTTGAATACATTTAAAGGATTTGGTTCTTTCTTATGCAACATTTTCTTCGTAGTGTGCAGTTATACCAAATGGTGCCTGTACATTTTTGTCATGGTGTGAGTGAATAACAAAGATTGTTTCACAGTAATCATCTTCACCCCAACTATCCCAAGCATAGCCGTCTGTGAACATAATGAACTTTTTAGGAACAATATCGTTTTCTTTCATGTAGTGCCAGTTAGCCATAAAGTCGGTGCCGCCACCGCCCATGATTTCGTAGTCCATAAGATCTTCACCGCCGTCTGCACTAAAGTCTTGCTCGTTATAAACTTTAGTATCAAAACACCAAATCTTGATATTGTAGTCTTTAAACTCGTCCATAATGCCTTTGATTTCACCTAAGAAGTCAGCAGCCTGCGGGTTACCAATACTACCACTCATATCAAGTGCAACACAAATATCAATAGTTGTGTCAAAGTTCATACCAGGCAAAATAGCACCAGTGTGCCAGCCTTTGCGTGATGGACGACTAAATGTAAAGTCGTTACGGATTGTTGATTGGATTTGTTGACGTAGTATTTCACGCCAGTTCATTTTAGGTTCTGTAAGCTCTTTAATCATGCGCTCAACACCTGCAGGAACGTTACCTGCGCCTGCCGATTGTGCGGCACTAAGCATACTTTCTTTTACTTCATCGCGAATCTTGCGTAAATCTTCTTTAGAATAACTAGGACGCTTCTTGCTAGTTTTGTTACCGTTTGAATCTTCGCCTTCTTGGCCTTCGCTACCGCCTTCGTTACCATCACCATCATCACCCCAGTCAAGATGCTCATCAAGCAGTTCGCCTAGTTGTTTAAGTTGTTCTTCATCATATTTTTTAAAGATGTCATCGTAAACTTCTTCTGAAGTCCAACCTTCGTATTTAAAGTCTTGGAAACAATTTACTAGTTTGGGCATTTCGCCAATACGATCACGTACTAGTGTGTTGTTTACAATATAGTCTGCACTAATGTTGAAGATCATAGGATCACGGTCTTCTCTACGATCTAAGTGGTCAAATACGCAGTGCAGGATTTCGTGTGCAATAACAAACTCGATTTCTTTGTTTGACATTGCATTAAAAAACTGTGTGTTGAAATAAAGGTTACGTCCGTCTACAGCGGCAGTAGGGCACCAGTCGTCTGCAGATAAAATACGCAGTCGTGTTGCCATGTTACCGAAGAAAGGATGACGTAGTAGCAAACCTACTCGTGCAACAATAATGCGGTCAAGTACTTCTACACGCATTTCGTCAAGTTGTTCAGGAGTAATGTTGGGGTCTGGAGTCCAACTTGTTTTACTCATATCGCTCATTGTGCTATGTCCTCTATCTTACTTTATACTTATATTATACATTATTTACAGGATTTGTCAACCATAAAAAAAAAGAGTGGGCTCAAAAGAACCCACTCTTTTGTACATTATACTGATTGAGCAGCCTTAATGTATTTGCCAAAACGATCGTGGAACTCATCAAAGCATTCCACTTCGTCTGGATCAATGGGCAATGCATACTGTGTTAGTGCGAGTTTAATACCCATAACAACTAACTCAGTATCAAAGTTATCCATTGCAAAGCGCAGGAAGTTGTTGACTTTGTCATCAAACTTTTTGTCATTTTTGTCTGATGCTTCTTTCAACTCATAGCAAAGAGAAACAGTAAGGGAATACATAGCACTGATTTCTTTGTTCTGTAGCTCTTTGACCTTACCTGCCAAAATATCAGTTGGGTTGGGCATCTTTGACGCAACTTTACGGTGCGCCATGAACTTGACAGCCAAACCTTCACCAACTGAACCTGATACAAGATCTGTTGTTGTTTCTTCATCGCCTTCGTCGTCAAGTAAGTCTGATACAAACGACCAAGAACGAGGTGTTGCAAAAGAACGGCTCGGTGACTTAGGATCAAAGTCATACAAGTCCTTCTTAGCAAACGTCAAGTAACCAACAACATCCTTGTGAATATCGTTGTTAACAGCCCACTGGAACCAGTCGTCAAAGTCAACTGCCATTTCCAAGTGAACAAAACGGTTTGCCAACGGAGCAGGCATACGATATGTAACACCTTTATCTGCTTCGCGGTTACCTGCCGCAACAATAAGAACATTGTCTGGCAGTACATATTGTCCTACTTTACGATTCAAAATCAACTGGTATGCTGCCGCTTGTACTGCTGGCGCTGCCGAGTTCATTTCGTCTAAGAACAAAATAACGTATTTGTGTTTTGCAGCCAGTTCTGCGTCTGGCAGTTCTGACGGAGCTGCCCACACCATTTTGTTATCGTTAGCCGCATAATAAGGAATACCCTTAATATCTGTTGGCTCCCAAAGTGACAAACGAATGTCAATAACGTGAGCATCCATATAATCACCAATCTGGTGAATAATATCTGATTTGCCAATGCCTGGAGGTCCCCAAAGGAAGATAGGACGCTTTTTAGCAAAAGCTCGTTGGATTGATTTCTTAGCCTTGTTAGGCGTTACAGTGCGTAGTGCTGAGTTTTCCATTTGTATTACCCTTCTTAGTCATCAGTGCTTATTTCTAACTATACATATAGTATAGCATCATTAGATTGTTTGTCAACCCCTAAATGCTAACATTTACATATCCATCTGCAATCGCTTGTGTATCGTTACCGCGACGCATTACAGGACTAAATTTTAAGTTTAAATCGTCTATATTTGACGGATCTGCAATGTTTACAACTTTACGATTTTCTTGGTTAATGTAAATAATGTTATTCCAGCCATCAACTTTTTGGTATTCGCGAAGCGCAAACTTGCCAACTGCTGTATTAAACTTTACTGGATCTTTATATGCGCCGCTAATAACTTCTTTTGCTAGTTCTTTTATATCACAATCTACATATAACTCTTTGAAGTAATCTTCGTATAGTTCTGGATTGTGAACTGCGCTCTGGTGCTCTCCAAATAGCTTCTTTGACTTTTTACCAGGTACTGTACCGCTCCAATACTTTTTGTTTAAAGTGTCTACCAATCCCTTTTTAGTAAGTCCGGTCTTAACAGGCTTTAAACTTGCACCATCTTTTTTGATTTCAACTTTTTTGTCGCTATCAAATACACCGTCTGAATCATTTGAAAACCGATAGTTTGCTAAAATCAAAGGAAGAGCAAGTTCACCAGCACCTACACCTTTACCGTTGTTATCCATTAACACAGTAAAAAGTTCCATAAAAACTTTATCGTTTCGTAGTGCTGGAGATATAAGGTCGTCTAATGTACAACGAAAGTTTTTATTAAGTATGGAACTATCTGTAAGATTGCTATCATCTTCTAAAAGATCAATAGTGTTTTCTGCATTACCTAAACCAGTTGCATCATAATAGACAAGATATGCTTTGAAGTCTTTTACAAACCGATCCGCGGCTGTATGTCCGGTAATACCGCGTTTCTCTAATAGAGCTTCTGCTCTTGTTAGGATGGTTGTATACATTTTTGATTCCCTCTTGCATTTTCAACTATACATATAGTATAACACAACTACGGTATAAGTCAACCTTTTTTAGATCTGCTCATTGCTTTTGTTAGCCCATATTTACGTAAATCACCGCTAAAAAGAGTAAGCTCAACTGCTTTCCTTTCATTAGTTACTGTAATACTTCTGTTTGTAAGATAGTATGGACAATCAATAAACTGATCTAAAAATATTATAACTTGTGTTGTAAGTGGCATATCCTTTGGGTAAGGGATATCATATGTAGCAAGTTCTATTTGCTGTAGCACTTCGTATCCCCGATCTGTAAGTCGAAGACCGCCTGTTTCTTTGTTTCTAGTGTTTTGCCACCATAATGGCATATACTCTTTTACATTGGCATCTGTTGTACTTTTGCCAAGTTCTTTTAAAAATACCTTAGTATATGTTTCTTTCCAGTTCATTCTTCTTCAACAACTAACTCGCCCTCAGTTAGTTTTACCACAGTAAAATCCTGTGAGTTAAACATCTTGTTTAGTTTTTCTGCAAGATTAAAAGCATGACCTGGATTGGAAAAGGAAGTCTTTTTATATTTAGGTCCGGGGTAGTTTGTAAGTGCGTTTGAGCTTTTTAAGTTAAACGGCTTGTTCTGATGAAACACTGCCCATATGGCATCTGCTTCAAGAACTTGTTCAGACCGATAGGTTTTATTATCTACATACTCTAAAAGTACATTGGGCTTTGGTCTACTCATATATACGTAATCCTTATTAACTACGTATATATTTATCTCTTTAACAGACTATTTAACCCCAGCCAGATCCTTGATCGAGTTTTATTTCGATTGTTTGATTATCTTCTTGTGATACTACTAGTTTTTCTAAGTCTCCGTGTAGACGACTCATTACAATACCTAGTGTGTACGCAAGGTTCTTTGCATTTTGTATATCAATACGAAGTTCTTTTGCACGACTGTTTTCAGCATTTTTTACTGCTGATATAAAGCGTTCTATTTCACTTGTGTTAAGAGGATCCATTTGCTTTACTCAATGCTTGTTTCATTTCTATATCAGTTTTAAATGGACCTTGGCTTTCATAACGTTCGATTGTGATTAGTTTAGGACAAAAACTTTTAACCCATCCTTTGTCGAAATGAATGATATAATAACCTGCACAATAAAGGCTTTTAGATTTTTCACTTTTAGTAAACAACGGTAACTTATGTTTAACATCATACATACTATTGTACGGACAAACACTAGTAGGAAATCCGTGAACTTCTTTATCAGGTGTAACAGATTCGATATTTGTTGTTGCATCACCCCATTCGATATCAATGCCAAACTTACGTTTCATTTGTCTTGTATTATCAAAGAAGCATGTTTCGGCAGCACTACTAAACATATAACGCTGTTCTTCGTTATATGACATAGTTCCTACACGTTCGCCATTTTGTTCTACAATCCAGAACTTATCTTTTAAAACAGGTTTAGCTTTTAATGTCATTTAGGATACCTCGCTTGTAATGGTTCTGCAAAAGATGCTGCTTGATCTGCAATACGTTGCATATCCCACTTAGCACAGAACTTCATAAGACGCATACCAACTTGTGTAATGTCTTTAGGTTCTACTTCTGCAATGGTATTATTAATTATCTCTTTTATGTCAGCTGGCTGTGCAGTTAAGTCACAAAGTGTAACATTGCGATTGTAGTCATCTAGCACACGATGTTCAACACCTTCATGATCTACCCAACGTTGTAGCATCATGTTATTCCAGTTATAGCCTTTTGTAGTCTTGTCTGCAAATGCTTCAATAAGTCCGACTTTGTTCTTTGTGCCTTTCTTGCGTACACCAGGATAAGCACTAAACACATTATCACTAGTATCGCCACGCATACACTTTTCAAACAGCATAAAGTCAGGCTCAGGCGCAGGCTTTGCTTCTTTAGTTTTCTTATCTACTACAGGCGCACCTTTATCGTCAAAGTAACCTTCGTGTGTAATAGTAACGTTTTGTATACCGTTGTATTGACGTACATTAGGTGCAATCAGTTGTGCAAAATCACCGTCAGTGCTAATAATAACATGATTGTCATTAGGGTGTGATTGTACCCAGCCTGCAATCAAATCATCTGCTTCTAGTTGCGAATGACGCATAACAGTACAGTTAGTCTTTGTACTTACAAAGTCTTTAAACTCGTCAAAGATTTCCCAAAACACAGTATCTTCTTCTTGCTGTGCAGGAGTCATCGCATCACGAGTTTCTTGCCTATTACGCTTGTAAGGTTCGTAATAATCCTTGCGCCAGCTACGACCTTCTAGGCAGAACACAACATGATCTGCATCGAAGTCACGCCATGCTTTCTTAACGCCACTAAGTGTAATATGTAGGGCCATGCCTACTTTTGTATCTAAGTCACCACGTACAACGTGCCGAGCTCTAAAGAAAGTGTTTGCTGTATCAACTAGTATATAAGTTGCCATTTAGTTCTTCTTCCACATATCGTTTCAGTTCATGATCACCGATGTTGTCGGGAATCTCATTCTTATAGAAAAGTCTATAGCTATCACTACCGTACTTCCCAATGCCATATAACATTGTAGCATCATTTCCGTCCCATGTCAAGTAATCTTTTGACATTTGGCGAAGACGCTTCTCTCGGACATTTAACATGCCCAAAGGTTGTATAATCATTTTGATTGTGTCTGGAGCAGTATTTATTAAGTGTACAGGTGTAGGACAAATGCCTAACAGCATAGGAAGAACACGCTTTACTTGTTTACGGTTTGTTTGATTCAAACAAATAACACCTACCATGTGTTGCCACACAGTAGACACTTGCTGTTGTACCATTAAATCATCACGCATCATGATCAAACTCTTGGTTATCTAGCCAACGATTTATTACATTTGTAAATCCACAGTACATAACACTATATTCGTTCATTTCTCTGTAAAACATTTCAAGTTCTTCAAACTGTGAAGGAGATAACAACTCAACTTCACTTACTTCGTAAAACTCACATACATATTCTTCTACACGATCGATAACATCTCTTTCTATATTTTCTTCGTGCTTATACATTCTATCCCAACTAAAAGACATTATGATACCTCCGAGCGGCCTTTATCAATCGGAACAACATTAATGTGTCCCATACCTCGGTCAGTTGACTGACCGTCTTCTTCAAGCATTTGAATAACAATAGTTTTAAACCAAGCATCAACAATCTGTTCGTTTGTTTCACCTTTATAACCTGCATCAAGCAGTTGTTCAATAAACTCATTATTCCAATCTAGTTCAAAGAAACCATTACGAATGTTTTCAGGATTAACTTGGGTATCTAGTACAGCAACCCAAGGTTCGCCTTTTGCAGTAGCCGCTTCTTTTTCTGCTTCTAGTGCTTCACGACGTAGTTCTTCAGAAGTCTTTACTTCTTCTGTAGCCTGCTCTTTCTTTTTGTCTCTTACGAGTTTGTTCCACCAACCCATTATTTTTCATCCTTTAAGTATTCCACGCTTTGTGTCATACGTGTTATTGAAAAGTACTTAGGATCGTTATAGGTATGTGTACCTTCTGCTCTTAGATCAATATACATACCTTCCTTTTGCAATGTAGCCCAAAGAGTGTTTAAGTCTTTCAACTGCTTTTTAAACTCATTAACAAGTTTTGTTACTTTTGGATCTTTCATAGTCCTGCCTCCCTAGCACGTTTTTCTAAATCTACATCATATTCTTTTTCTTTACGATTTACTGCATCGTAAGAAGGATAACCTTTTTCGAATACCGGTGCTTCAAATGCTTGTTCGTGTTTCTTTGCTTTTTCCAATGTCTTAGGTCCCCCATGCATTTCCGAATAGGCTGATGTGTAGTCGGGGGCTGAACCTCCAACCTCGCTCCATACATGCTTCGGCGACTTCTTTAACATTGAGGTTGTATTCTTCGCTACGTCCTCCAAGCGGCATAAGATATACCGGACACTCGACCCCGGCGCTACGATACTCTTCGACAGCTCTTGTAACTTCTTCGAAATCGTCAGCAGTAGCGACAACAAACTTGAGATACATGTCACTGCCGTCAACAAGGCTATACTCGCGAGCGACAGCAGGCAGTATAGCAGTATCCCAAGGTTCTCCGCTAACACTAAGTTTTGGGGAACAAGACCACGTGACCGCAAATCTGTCTTGGTCTGTGAGATAGTTGAAGAAATCGTCGTGTAAATGTTGTGTAGTGTTTGTTTCAAATGTGACATTTTTTAAATCCTGCATACGTGGATGTTCGAACAAATCAATGTAGAGCTTTTGCCACGCTAACAAAGGCTCTCCACCGGTCATAATCAAATGAATGTCTTGACCATTGTCCTGTGTCCACTTACCTTCTGGAGTAAGTGACAGCAAATGTTCAACTACTTCATCAACTTCTGCTAGTTTGTTGAAGTCTTTAAACTCTGGATAGATACTTGCATATGTGTCACAGCCTGTGTGAATGATAGGCAAGTCATTAAACTCTTTTGTAGTCTTATGAACACCAGCATCGATAAGAGCTTTAACTTCATCGTTATACTTCTTACCTTCTTTGTGCAGTGTCCATCGATCTTTTGTTTCGCCTGTGCCAAAGTTCATGCAACGAAAGTTACAACCAAATGTTCTTAAGAACACACTAGGGACTCCAACAAACTTGCCTTCGCCCTGTACACTATAAAATGCTTCTGAATATCTTAACTTCATCGTGGTGCAAACTCCTGTTGTAGTTTAATGTTGTCAAAGAACTCTTTCTTTGCACCTGGATCGTGTTTAAAACTACCTTCAAGTACAGTTGTCTGTGTAAGTGAACTATGTGCCATAATGCCACGATTTTCACAGCAACCGTGTGTTGCTTGAATGTATACACCTAAGTTTTGAGCACCAGTTGCAGCCTTAATCTCACGTGCAATATCGTTTGCAAGTTCTTCTTGCAGTGTACCACGTCTAGCACACCATTGTGCAATACGTGTGTACTTGCTAAGTCCGATAAGTTTGTCTGCGGCAATAATACCAATGTACGCTACACCAGTAACTGGCTGGTGATGATGTGAACATATACTTTTTAGTTCTGAACGTACAACTAGCATACCTTCATAACGGTCATCGCTATCATTTGGAAATGCTGTTGCGTCGGGTTTAGGATCATAGCGTCCTGCCATAATCTCATTAAAGTACATTTTTGCAAGACGTCTTGCTGTACCTTGCGAGTTAGGATCGTTATAGCGATCAATAACTAGTGCATCTAGTACTTGATTAAATGCTAGTGTGGCATCTTCAATAAGTGCTTCTTTGTCACCTGCTTGTAGGACTTCTGAGATGTTGTCACCTGCCCAATAGCGGATGCCAGCATCTTCTAGTTTTGCTTTTATTTGTTCTGCTTTGCTCATCAATTTTTATACTCCGAGTTAAAGACGAGGATGTCTTATTGTTTTATTATATGATATATTTAGGTTTTTGTCAATAGTTTTTTTCAATATACGGCAAGTAGTGTTCTGCTATTGCACTATGTACATCATATGTATAATGTTCTTTGTCTACTACGACCATTTTAGATATCTTCATTCGATGTCTTTCAAACAAGAAATCTTCGGCAGAAGTATATACAAACCTAACATTGTCAAAATCTTTGTATAAGTTTGTATTCTTAGGCAAATGTATTCTATTATTAATAGTCCAAACATAAACAGGAATATTTGTTTTTCTTACCATATGATCTATTACAGTAAAATCCATAAGGTATTCACGTAGTTGTAGATACGTTAGTGCTTCGTGCCAAAGTTTTGTATAGCGGTATTGGTTTTCTAATATTTCAAACTCTCCTTTTGGATTGTCTAAACTTCCTTTAAAACCTTTAAACTTGTCCCAGTATTCTTCATACTGTCCCATTAGATTTTCAAATCTATTACCTGCATATTTTTTATCAGTATATCTATGGACTAAACCGTTTTTACTATCTTCACTTCTTTCTAAAAAAGTATCGTTTTTGTAACTTTCGCCTAAGTCTAAACTAGGATCATTCGCAACAAGATATCTATTCCAGTGTGTGCTTTGTATAAATATTTTTGAAATATCATACCTATCTAGCATACAACTTAGCCATATAGGAAACTTTCTATTACAGCCTCCCGCTTGTGCGTAAATAACACTTGGTGTACTATTTTTTTCAGCGTATATTTCTGCATAGTTATTTTCAGTCCAGTATAGAGGTATACCTTCTTTGTTAATGGTATACCCTGCACTGTGACTGTCGCCTAAAAAAAGTGTAATAGACATTATGCTGAGAAATACTTATCTAGCATCTCAATACGATCTGTTGCAGAAGCCATTTTATCAAGTTCTTCTTGAATAGCTTCAACAATATCGCTGTGTTCACCAATACCTACACTTTGATTCATATAAACTAGGATGTTTGTTTTTGCACGTTCTAGTTCACCTTCGGCGTGCATACGTGCTGCTTTGACTAGTTGTTCTTTCATTCTTTTGACTCCTTTAATCTTTTTTGTAGTTGTTTTTCTTCGTATTCTGCAAGTTTTTGACGATACTCGTCTTCACTTAGTTTATGCCAACCTATGCATTTTCCGGTTGGCGATCTTCCGCATCCACATGCCATAGTCTATAGTTTCCTTTCTCTGGTATAACGTGACGCACCCCGCCACGAGGATCATCCATATCACCTTTACGGCGTGGAATCAAATGTACATGAGGCCACATAACAGTTTGTCCTGCTTCTTCGCCTACATTTTGTCCGATGTTGTAACTATCACAATAACCCTTTTGAACCCAGTCATAGCCCCAAGCATAAGCTGCTTTATAGCATTTAGCCAAGTGATCCCAATCTTCCACCTTAGGCACAAAAAGAACATGGCCTTCGGTAACTGGAAAACCATCTTTAAAAACTGTATATTCTCTTGTATCAACTAAAACGTCCTTCCAAGGTATTTCATTAAATGTCATTTTCTTTTGCCTTGCATTTCTTTTTTAGCTCTTGCAAGTGTTTTTTGCTTTCTTGTGATTTCTTCTCGAAAGTTAATACATGCTTGCATCTTTACTCCGTCTTTATACATTTGCTCAAGTTCAGCTTTTTTACGAGCTATAGTTTTTTCTAAAGCTTCAATATATTCTTTGTTCATTGTCCTACATTCTCCCATGGGTAAACTAACCATACATCTTCTTCTGCTTTGTTTACTTCGTGTGTAGTGTAGTCTACTTTACCGTTAAACTCGCTTGACAAGTTATCTGTAATAGTAGCAAACCGAACGTTACGATGCCAAACACTTTCCCAAGCCTTATCTTCATTTGGCAAGCATGTACTGCGCCAATCTTCTTTGATCCAGTTAAATGTAGCACCAGTGTCGTTAATGTCATCTACAACGAGAATGTTTTTACGTTTACTAATATCCCAACGAGTTTTAAACAAGTCTCGTTGTTCTTCGTCAACATAACCAAATGCATCTTCGCTCATCCAACAGTTAGATTCACTTTCACCGCCTTGATTGTCCCTTAAACTTACTTTAAGGGCATCGCCACGTACACCTAACATATTGCTAAGGATAGTAGCTGGTACATTGCCGCCACGTGTAATACCTACAATGTAGTCAGGACGCCAGTTATCTTTATACATTTGCAATGCAATGTTTAGGCAAGCACGTTCAATGTCTTGCCACGAATAATAATGTTTCTTAATCATTGTTCATATTTCTCTTTTAGATATTGTTCATTTTGAACCCACTCGCCTTTGCGAATGAATCCCCATTCTCTTATTTTAGGACCTGGTATAAAGAGTGTCCAAGCATCAACACCAGGCTCAAGCTCAATCCGATGCAAACTACTTGGAGTACTAATTCTGATGTGTCCCGGTGCTCTCCAAAAGCGTCCTCGGGGAGTATGCTCCCAATACCCGCCACGCAAAATGATAGTAAGATAAGGCCAAGGGTGATCGTGTAAATCATCTAAATCTCCTTTGTGAAAATTGTGTAGAAACACGTTAAACGGAAACCATTTACGGTTTTTTAAGAAAAGATAATAGCGAGTTAAGTACGGCTCGTTTTCATAACGGTCCATAATTACTCGCTTGCGTCCTAGCTTGTCTAACCAGGATAAAAATTTAGAACGGAATGTCATCGTCTAAGCCTCTTTCTTTTAGTTTGCCTTTGTAGTCTTGTTCAGTCATTTTGTATATTGTTTTGAAGTTTTCGTATGCCTTTGCAAGTGCAGGATATTCTTCGCACATATTATTAACACGATCTAAACTAGGCATAGTATCTACAAATGGAACACTACCAAATGTAATGTTACTGATATCAAAAGTATCATCACTTACATAATCGTTTATGTCAATAGTAACTGTATCTGCAGGATCACTGATAGTAAATGTATCTGCTGTTGTTATCATAGTGTCGAATGTAATATTAGGGGATTCATTAGAATGCCAAATAGTATCACCAACACTAATAGTAAAGGTATCATCTTTCTTTGATTGCGTCATACAATGCTGCTCCTGAAAAAAATTCTTTGTTTAGTTTAGTACGTTGCTTCTCAAGGCTTACTAAGAAATCGTCATAGTTTTCCATGTACTCACGTATTTGTGCAACTACTTTATTTCTATGCTGTCTGTAACTTGTAAAGTCTTCAGTCCACACACTTGGATACTTAAACTCGGGTAGTGCCATCTCTGAATAACTTAATCTATCAGGAACCATAGGAATAGCATTTACAAGAGCACCTTCATACCAACTAATGCCCAGTGTCTCTTGTAGGTTAGCACTAAACACAAGTTTTGCTTCACCTAACAAGTTATGGTATTCATTTTTAGTAAGTTCACGTTCTTGACAGATAACAAACTCGTACTCAGGAAGTTGCTCTGCTAGATCACGGAAAATATCAACTTGTTTTTCAGGAGCAACACGATGCGGAAAGAGAATAAGATCTCGTTTTTCCATACCTTTATAGCTATCTAAACTGTTCTTTAGATACTCCATGGGCCAACCTACACGATGTATTCTATTCCAGTCAACTGCATAATCTTCGTCAAATACATCTGTAAACATATCAATATGGAAATCACTTGCAAAGAAGTTGTCATCGTAACATTCAAACATTGACATCTCAGCATGTCTGACCCAAGGTTTGCTACCTATTAGTCTGCCCAAGAAATCTTGTGGGTCATAACTACCAGCATGCCAGAGGCCACCAATGCTAACATTAACACCAAGTAACTCTGCCATGTAGCGTAGTTGTATAACTGTAGGATTCCAGGCATCGGTATACAAAAAATAATCGCCGTTCTTAACTTCACCATTGCAGAACATTTCTCCAATCTGTTCTAGTTGTTTTGACTTATAAACATTTGTACCACCGAAGTTAAGAAAAGCCCCAGGCGTAGTAGCCTGAGGCGTTTCTCCTCCACTAATAACTACAACTTCTTTATTCGTAGCCCGTTGCAGTTGCTTTGGAAGATAGTCCTTCCATTGTTTAGTGTAACGTGTATCAACTGCTTCGATGTCTACGATATAGATAGTCATTTAGTTTCTCCGATTGTTAAATTTCCTTCCGGCAGTTCGAGCTTTTGCTCGTAGCCAACCTTGGTACTTTTGATAGGCTTGCCATCTTGGCGAATCCTTTTTAAAAAGGTCTGCTTCATCAAAGACCTTACCTTCAAAGCGACAGTAGTCGCGGTACTTATCCAAGTCGTTAAAGACTTTATTATATGCTTCTCGATTAAACTCGATTGCCATTTTAGGTTCCTCTGCATTAAAGTTGCGGTTTAGGATAAAAGATTGAACAGCCATTTTCGCCATCTTCGGCTACATCAATTTCAACAAAGCGGCCGGGATACTTTGCAGAAATAGCTTCATAGAGATCATCTGCGATCATCTCACATGATTTATGATTAAGTTCTAGTACACCTTCTACATCATAAAGACGCTCCATCCAACGTTTAAACTGAATAAACTCAATGTCACGATCATTATGAAATACCTGAATACGTACTTTGAAGTGAAAGATATGACGATGTGGAATGCCAAGGAATGATACATCATCCCAATCGCCTGTTGCTAGTTTAGGATCTTTGTCAGCACCTGGATACATATGCACACCTTCTTTGCGGAAGGTTACCCAAATACTACGATCTGCTTTACTCATTACATTGTCTTGAGCCATTTTAAAATCTTCTTCTTTCATTCTACGTTTCATATAAGTTTCGTAACGTTCTTGTTCCATTGTTTTTATAGTATACTTTCATTCAATAACTTTGTCAAGCCCATATTTGCCCCAATCTGTAAACTTTTCTCTGTCCATTAGATCGTGTAAACTATGACACCAAACACCAGGATTAGTTGCCTTAAAGTCTTTATCATCAATCTTCAACATTGTGTTGTAGTTCCACAGTTTTGCATAAGGCAATGGAATGCGTAGTTGTGGGATAAAGTTGTCGTATTCGATCAATGGTGATTCTAAAAATGCTTCTGCAAGTGAAATGGGAATATCTAAACTACACAGTTTGCCTGCTGTTAAAAATGCTTTGATCATATTGTCCCAAGGATCCCATTGATCATTATCTTCTGGAAAGTTTACACCTGGATTAAAACTATGATTAGCACCAAAGAAGATATGTTCGCATTGTTCTTCATCGTAATGTTTTTGAATAACATCACAAGGTTGTACACCTGTAACAAATAATGTTTTTAATCCAAATGCAGGAGTCTTTTCTACTTCTACGCCTATGAAGAAAACTGCATCATCTGCTACACCAGTTTCATAATCACGCTTCATACTGTGCCTCTACAAAAAACATTTTTGTTCGATTAAGGTTTGCAATGTTTTCCATTTCATTCATATACTTGTCAGTAATACGGAACTGATAGGAACCATTTTCTTGTAGTTCTAAATAAGCCCACATACCTTCTCCTCTAATATAAGAAAAGTCATGTCCGGAGTTCTGCACAAGAACATTTCGACAATGGCTCCATGCTTCTTTAAGTTTCGTTTGGATTGTATCGTCAGTAAAGTCATGTACTTTCGCACTTACAACAATGTTATCGCCTGTAAGTTCGTTTACTTTATGTTTAACTCTGTACTGACGTTGTACTTTGTCAAACATATTATTACCAGCTTGCCAATCTTCTTGAACAATGTCTTGTGGTAACATTGCACCTACTGTATGTCCGCTTCCGCTATCAACTTTACGAGTTTTGACTTCAATACCTAACTTTTGCAAATCAATACCTTTGCCTCTGTTAACAGAGTATCCGTTATCTTCAAGCTGATCTTCAACCCATCGGCCGATATTACCACCGCATTCTTTTAGAGGAATCACAGTTCCGACTTCGATTGCTTTGTTTAGTTTAACTACATTTAATGTCATCCTAGTGCCTTTAGTTCTGTTTCTAATCTGTGTATTTCATCTTTGAGCCATAGCTTTTGAGTTTTCTTACGGTTAATAGCACCGTCATCTGCAAACTTAGTATACATGTCTTTTACTTCTTCGTCAAGTGCTCTGTGCTTGCGATAAAGTTCTTGCAGGTGTGTAGCAAGTTTATTGTGTTTCTCCGTGAAGTTGCTCATCTTCTAGTTCCTCAAGTTTTTGTATTTGTGCTTCAGTAAACTCTTCCGAATCTACTTCTACTTCTTCTACATCAAATAGTTCAGCAAACTTAGGTCTAGCACTAACAATCTTTTTGCCAGTATAACCGCGTGTGCCTCTGATACTCATAAAGAACTTTTCGTGTTCTTTAATAACTGCAAGTGAATCTTCTAGCGTAGTCTTTGAGAATATTTCTTCCACAACATCTCTAAATAGAACCCTGTCAAATCGCTCTTGTACAAGCATTTTCGGAATAACTCCATTGTCGTATTGTCTGTTCGCTTCTTGAACTGCATTAATGTGACTCCACACGTTATGACCCATTTGGATCGCATATGAAAAACTATCCCATGATGTTTTTCCTTCTTTACCTATTTTATTTAGATCTCCGGGAGCATATGTACAAACGTCTGATACTTTGAGTTCGGCAGTGATGGGACTGTCTTCAAAGTTTTTAAATACCCCATCTGATACAGTAGCATCTCTAAACAGACGGGTGTCTGTAGCATATTTTTTATCGTCAACTGACGGCACCATTCGATATGTCCATTTCGACCTGTCCGTAGTTTCATTCTGTATGTATACCTGTCCGTTTGCGGTTGCAAGGAAAGGACTAGCACAGTCAAAAGTGATAGTGAAGTTTTCATTATAATACTTCCTTACTGCTCGTTGAATGTCTGTTAACAACAATGCCCATTCGAGTTTTGAAGTACCCAAGAAGTGCATTACATCGTGTACACCTTTTTGTAGCAAGCCGTCGTAGTGTAGTGTTACAATACGTCTTAGTGCAAGCTCTAGGTCACACATGTTTTGTCCACCCATTGACCAGCCATTAAAATGATTATCGGGATACTTAACTGGATCACAAAAGTCTTTCATCTGCTCGTACCAGTCATCTGCTTCCACATGGTTTTCGCCTTGTAGTACGTTTAAGAACTTACAAGCACCAGTACGATGTTTCATAAAGTATTCATTGTTAATACGTGTTGCTTCTACTGCTTCTTGGTATGTTGAAATGCCTGTTGCTTTTGCGCCTTCTGGGCTACGTGCAACCCATGCTGGAATATCAAGGATCATACCATAGTCCATATAAGCATCCATCCAACGTAACACACCATCACGTTTCTTTTGTGCTTTTGGACAGTTAAGATCCTTCCAATCACCTTCCCAAACGCCTTTACCAATCTGGAAGCCGCCTGAGTCGCCTAGTAGCCAAGTGTTCTCTCTATCTCTGTTACGCACCATATCTTCTTTTGGAACAAACTTAGTTGTGTCTAAGTCAGCGTGTCCTGCAGAGTATAGAGTCCATTTGTAAGTAAATGCACCTTCTTGTGCATTAAGATAGTTTAAACTCTCAACACCATTAGCAAAGTTGCTTGGAATACGATTTTTGTCTACGTATTCATCATGACGCTGTTTACCAACGTAAGTGGCATAGAAGCCACTTAACGCTGGAAGAAAAACAGCATAGTCATTTTGTGTTGCAGTTAAATCTCTGTTCATTACTTGCTCTGTGCTGGTAGAATGTAGTCGTACTTTACTAGTCCTGAATCAACAGTGATCTGCATAGCACCTTGATCTGAAATACTCATTGTAACATCACCGTCCAAGTTAAGAATTGCTTGAACTTGCGCTACCGGCCAACTCCAAGTATGTGTAAGTGTACCTTCTACATTTGTTTCAAATACAAACTTACCTGCGTGTGTGCTTGCATCACCAAAGCTAAACACTAGATCGTTAACACCGCCAGTTTCAGCAGTAGTAACATTAAATGTAGGCTCTTCTGAATGTGCTGCCGCTTGCAACTTCAAACGTCCAATAGCACCAATGCTAGGTTGCAGTTTTACATTCCATGCTGCACCTTTAAACTTAACTGTTTTAAGTTTTTCTTCGATAATCGCTTTGTTCATAAAACGATAGTCGTTTTGGAAATCACCAGCATCATTTTCAAAGTGAATGTGTGTTGGAACAGTTTCGCCATTACGCTCTGCTTCAACTACATTAATCTTTGCATCTTTTTGATACTCCGGATTCTTTAAGTGTAACGCTAACTTGTCTAAGTTAGGCATACCAAATGTGCCTTTAAACTCAGCAACAGGTGCATGTGCAGTTGCGCTCAAAATAACTGAACGATCTTCTGCCATAGCATCAATCTGTGTGCCTTCGTCGTTGCTTACTTTTACTAAGCTAAGGAAGCCAAGTGCGTGTGTGTGAGCAACTACGTCTTGTAAGATATCTTTCATACTGTTTCTCCATTGAATAAGTTTATTATATTATCTTTGCCTTTGTTTGTCAAGAAGTTTTCTACTGAGTATTTAGGTTTAAAGCCTAGTGCTTTCATTTTTTCTATGTTAGCACAAGTCCAACTTCTCTCTCCTGGGGTATTTAGACGGACAGGTAAGTCCGGCGCCAAGTCTTGGATCTTTACAGGATTGCCTGTTCCGATATCAACTACACCCTTGACATGTGTAGCGTTGATTAGTATTTCTATTGCATCTAGTATGTCGTTTAGATGTATAAAATCTCTATAGTGCCTAGTTACATATTCTAGTTTACCATTTAATAGTTTGTTAAAGAACATATTTTCTCTGGGACATTTTTCTGAATACACTGTATGGAAACGCATACCCAGTGTATTTGGATAACGTTCTGCAAGTTCTTCCAAACAAAACTTACTAGCCGCATAAGGATTTAGATCGGGTTCGTATGCGCTCGAACTACTCGCATATAGTATGCGTGTATCTGCATAACGTTCAAATAGTTTACGACTTGCTTCTACATTATTAAACCAATAAGAACTAGGATCACTTAGGCTTTCACGTACACCGCTTTTACCTGCAAGATGAATAACAAGATCTACTTCACGCCATCGATCAAATGTAAGTAAATCTTGTCCGTCTTTTAAGTCTATACCGTGTACCGCTTGTACATCGTTACGTAAACTCAATCTATCGTATAAAGCACTTCCTACGAAGCCTTTATTTCCCGTAATCAGTATATGCACGTAGTCTCTCCCAGGTATCCATCCAATCTTTCACATGATAGGCCATGCCGTATTTGATAATACTTCCTAAAGGATAGTCGTTTCCAGCTGGATCCATTCTATCACCAAAAAAGTTTATCCATTCATATTTTGTAAAGTCATTGATTATTTGACTTTTATTTGCACCTTCGGGTGCAATATCTATTCCTGTTTCGCCACCAGGCCTTGCTTCTAGTTCTTTAAATAGTTTATTAAAGTTATGTGAAATAACTTCTCGTTCGTTATGCTCTGTATCCCATTCAACATATAGCTTACGTTCGCCTAGTGTAGCGTTACGTCCTACTATACTAAAGTTTACTAATCCGGGCCTATGTTCAAAGTGTAACCCAGTACGCAACGGAAATGCACTTGCAGTTAGTTGTTCACTTAACCATTCGTGTGCATCTTCTGGCAGTGTCCATTCATTTGTGCGAACATTTACACCTTTTTCCCAAACATCATTGCCTGAACAGTTATAGATGCGCTTTACTTTGTTGCATATTTCGGGACCTAACTGCTCAAGAGTTTTTGCGTAGTCGCTACCAGTTACAAGATATACAGCATGTTCGTCACAAAAGTGTTTAAAGTACTCTCTAAACTGAGGAACTATTTCTTGTCTACTTGGCGTTAGTGTGCCGTCTACATCAAATATAAAGTTATCCATTTGATTCCTTGCAATACGCAATTTCATTTTGCGTAAACTTTTCGGTTAGGTTATACCATTCGACATAACACTCATGCTTAGTGTCAAACTCTGCATAGCGTGTTACTTTAGGTTCTTCTAATCCAACAACTGTGCTAATAACAAATAATGCCCACATTATGGATTCTCCTTGATCCAAACACATTCTGAAATATCTTCTGGTGTTGTATACATACGCTTACATTCTTCATAAGGGTGTGTAAGTGTTACTAGTAAACCACCTAATACAAACCCTGCTAAGAATGTTATCGTTAATGTAAGTTTCATACATTACTCTCCTTTTTTGGTCTGCCAGCCTTTTTCTTTTTGCCCCAAAGGGACCTAATCTCGTTTGCGTCTGTGCGAGCATTTGGTGCTAACACTGTGACTTTGTTCTTGCTTAACCATTCGTCGATTAACCTTTGATCTTCTGCTGTTCTTTCGGGTCTAGCCATTTTCTTTCTCCTTAATAATAAAGTGTACTTTAGCTACATTGCCTTTTTCTTTCTTGATGTAAAACTCTAAACCAGCATCAATAAAGATTCTTCTAAGTTCGTTAATAGTAGGATCTTGGTTAAGCACTATTTTGTCTTTCTGCTACACGCTTCCTCAACCCACTTGAGCTAAAGCGATGGTCTCGTTTATTGAAGTATAGATCAATATCACGTCTACGGCAAATATCTTTGCCTGTGAAGTCTTTATCTCTATACTCCTCTCCCAGTATTCTAACATCAATATGATACATTGTTAAAATATCTTCTAGATCCTGTTCTGTACCATATGGAACTATCTCGTCTACATAACCTACTGCTTTTAGTTGTGTATAACGTTCAACAATAGTTTGTATAGGAGCGTTTTTTTCTGCTCTATCTTGACTAGGGTCTACTTGTAGTCCGCAGATCAAATATTCACACTGCTCTTTTGCTTCACGTAACATTTGTACGTGCCCTGCATGCAATAAATCAAATGTTGAACAGGTAAAACCTACTTTCATTCTCTATACTCCTAATATTATAATACAGTATTTAGGTTAGTTTGTCAACCGATAAATACTTTATGAACGATGCTTTTACTAATGCCTTCTTTGGTATAGTTAGAGAAGCTCAGGAAACATCGGGCTATGAGTTGCCGGTGCATCTTGAGCATTATGTTGTTATGGTACTTGCAGTACACATAGATAAACCTAACTGGCATCCTGAAAACTCTTTTGCAGAAGCATATTTAAAAATCAACAATAGATCAAATGCAAAAGAACTTGGTGATACTTGCCTTTTTGTTTCTGGTGTGTTTCCGTCTTTTGGATCTAACAAAGGACTTCCTAGATCATATTTCCAAAACATAGGTAAAACCTCTTACAGCCAAGTTACAGGTGAGCTTTTTAACGACCTATCAAACCATTTCGAGTTTCTTAGTGATTTTATTAATATCAGTTTACATTCAAAAAAGATAACTAATCTCCAAAGTCAAACAAACTGTTAAATGTATTATGTTGTTTTGTATCCTCTAATGGATAGTCAAGCACACCGATTAAGTTGTCTAACTTATTATCAATAATAGTTTCAGCCATAGCTGCATCGTCAAATGGCAGTTCTTTAAACCACTCTGGCAACCGCAACTCATCTGTCGGATATGCAACACTTGTATAGCCCAGCGGATTCTGCTTGAGCTTGCAAACAATAACTTTCATACCGTCTACAATCTCTTGCGAGTACTTGTCACCATTCATACGTTTTAGTGTGTTCCAGTTAATGCTTGCTCTTACATGTCCAGGCATATTTGCTTTACCTTGTTTCTGCTCAAGACGCTGATAGTGTCCAATCTTGTTTGCACGTTTAGGCGAACCTTTTTCATGTCCTGGACGTTCTTCAAACTCTTTACGGAACTCTGTAATACGTTCTAATACTTGTTCTTGAGGCTTGTCAGTAAGAACCATAAGTAATAGTTCACTTAGAAACTCTTGCATGAACACAGGTGTGTCTGATCTACGCAAGTCCAAGCCCATTGCTTTTACTTTGCCTGGCTTGCCATCTGTGTCTGCTCTAAAGCCTTCTAAGTCGATAACAAGAGCCGCATAACGCTTCTTAGTAATATACAAACCTGACTGTGCAACAATCTCTCTACCTGCCGCAATAACATCTGAACGACTCTTTGGACAGTGAAATGCTTTTGCCATAAAGTCTGTAAATGTTGTATTTGCTTGTTCTGCTACTTGGTCATAAAGTGTAATACACTTGTCAATGTTCCAATCAAGACGTCCTGCTTCTACATCATCTTTAAGCACAGGCCACGCACTAAAGTACACAGAGTCAGTGTCGCCATAGATAACACTTTTACCTACGTGATCATATTCGCCTGTGATAACTTTGTTTACTTCTGCACTCATATGCTTAACAATCTGTCTACCAGTAAGTGTAGTTGACTGTCCTATACGTTTGTCAAAAAATCTGCAACCAGGATTAAGAATGGCCCCATAAAGAGAGTTAAGATTAATCTTTTTAACAAGTTGTCGTTTGTCCCAAAATGCAATCTCCGCTTCATTGCCAGCGTCTTTTGCCTTCTTGAGCATCTTCTGTAGATCTTTTCGTTCTGCATACCACCTCTTTAGAATACCAGGAATAACTCCTTCAAACTCTGTTGTAAATATTGTGCCGTTTGCACTTAGCATCCATGGCATATTACTGTCGAATATAAGTTGATGAATCTCTGCACCACTTAGTACATCTGAACGTCCATCTTCCCAGTCGATAGTTAGTGCAACGTCTTTGCGCTTTTCCATAACCATATCGTATTCTTCAACATTGAAACGTCCTTCCCAACTGCCTGCAAAGCTCTTTTTCTTCAGCGTCATATCTTCGTGTACACGGGCATCTGAAATCTCAGGACGAAGTTGTCCTACAATAGTTTCTGGAGCCATGTTGAGCGCACGAATCACCGACGGATACAGTGAGTTCAAGTCCATTGAACCAATATACTTGTGTAAGCCTTTTTTCGGAAATGCAACATAAGCACCTGCGGCTTGTGTATTTTCGTCATCACGTCTTGGACGATTAGGAACTTGTAGTCCTCTATGATGTGCTTCGTTAATAATAGCTTGCTCTGTAACAGCAACAGCACCCATAGTGGTCTGTAGCAAAACCGTATTTGCATGAGCCAGCTCATTACTTAGGTCAATAAATCTTAGTTTTTTGTCCAGCTTGTCCAGTAGTGCGGTATCTTGTATGTTGTATTCGATGAACTTTCTAAAGTCATTGTTGTACAACTGGTCCAAAGTGCCTTCATAAGGAACTTTATTCTCCCCAACTTCGATTTCGCCAATGGCATCAAGTCTATATGTATGTCTTTCTTCATATGTGTATTTACGATATAATTCCAAACTATCTAAATGCACTCTGCCTATTAGGTCAAAGGTAACAGCTGATTTGCCATACTTTTCATATTCACGTTTCTTAGGAAGTTGTCCCCACAAACAAAAACGTCTTGTGTCATCTTTGCTTAGTACACGACTTGTTCTATTTACAGTATACGGAATATCATAACCTTCACTGTTCCAACCTGATAGTATATCAGCATCTTCAATCAGTGTCAAGAAAGTGTCAATCATGTCACTTTCTTTTTCAAACAGCATTACATTTTCAATGCCTTCAAGTTCTTTTTTAGCTTCGTCCATTGTAAGTGTCTTAGGTGGAACTGCTAAACAAATCATTGTCTCCATCCATTGCAAGTATACCGAGATACTTGTAATAGGCATAAAGGGATCTGCTGGATCAGCAAATCCACGTTCTGGATCAAAGTCTGTTTCAATATCGAAGAACGCAATGTTTAGTTTAGGTGCGTCTTGATTGAGATAGTTTTCACTTAGACATTGGAATATTGGATTGATATCGCTTTCAAACAAGTTTTTGCCTTTGTTAATAGCAACTTCTTTGCGAAAGTCTTTTGTGTTTTTACATACGACACGAGTCAAAGGATCTCCGTACACACTTTTGTACTTGCCTCTCGGGTCTTCGTAGTAAAACGTATATTTTGCTTGGTATTCGTGGAAATGTCGCTTTCCATCTCTGCGTTCGACTACTCGAATAATATCTTGATCACGATCAAAGAATGCGTCTACGTAACTCAAATGTTTCTCCTACGTTGCTTGTGGCCAACTTAACCTTCTACATGCCTATGCGGCGTTATTATTAATATAACATCATTTGTTAATAATGTCAAGTATTTGTTTATATACAATCTGGTTGCCTTGTTCTGTGTAATGATTTACTGTGCCTTTGTGTTGTTGCCAAACAGTACTAAAACTAATATTATTATGTTCTATTGCATACTTTGTACTTATTGGCAGATGTGTTATGCTAATGTATTTAGATTTTCCAAGTATTTTTCTTATCTCTTTACGGATAAGCAAGTAAATATCTGTTTGATAATCTTCGTCATAATGATATTTGAACCAATCTTTAGCACCACGTAAACTAGGATTAAACCAACTGTTTCTATCAACAATATCATTGTATATCAAGTCACAGTCTGCGTGTAGTCCGCTTTCGTGTATTGGATGTTTACGTGTATGTACTCTTGTTGGACTAGTGTGGCTTACAATAATCTTATCAAAATCGTCAAGATTAGCATTTTGTATTTGTCTAAGTATTTTGTATTCGCTTATACCTGCTTGGGCTACGTTTTTTACAGTGTGTTGTTGTGCGAGAAGTTCTGGCCAACCGCCAGCTTCTGGCCACTTTGCTGCAAAACTGTCGCCAGCAAGTAGTATATTCAAAATAACAGCCCTGCTACATAGATTACAGTTAGTCCAGCATTCATTACAATAAGACTTTTTTCTTTCCACAGAATACCTACAAGTATCCATAGACTATTACTAATAATGAATGCCCAAATGTACAAAGGGTAAACATTAAATGCGGCTAAAGTGGCCGCTGTTAACAAACATGCTGTACTAAGCCATGCTAACCATTGATAGGGTTTTACCACCATCCTGCTGCCACTCCAAATCCGAATACATTTATACAAGCAAAATATGATGTGAGGAGCATAATCCATGCTGCTCCTCTACGCCAACTTGCATATACTTGTGTTACACTTCCTACAAAGAATCCTGGATAAACAACAAGCATATTTGGATCATCTGCATTTATAGCAAGAGTCATGCTTGCGCCTACAGTAAATATAAAACTGATTAGTTCAAAACAAAATGCAGTTTTATCACTACGATAGCTGTTTACCCAAAAGTCTTTTACTTTTTGCATTATTTGTCATAGCCTAGTGTTGCTATAAGTGTTTCTAAATCTTCGTGTGCGTCAGCGTGTGTGTCCCAATCACGATTCTTTGCGATCTTAATCGCTTTGTTAATAAGTGCTGGTTTAATATCAAGCTCTTCGGCAACTGCTTTTACAGTTTCTTTAAGACCTGTTTGCAGATCTTCAACTTCCTGCATAACAGTTACACCTTCACGTACTAGACGTTCTAGTTTTGCTTTTTCTTCAGCACCATAGGTACGGTCACTCATGTATTACCTCCGTTAAGTTACATTAAGTATATGATATATTTAGGTATTTGTCAAGTAGAAAATACTTTTTTGTTGTCAAAAGCACGATGCCAGCCAAAGAACTGTGCTTTATAGTCCGAATGATCGTCTGAAGAAAGGTTGATCCATTCGTCTTTGCGTTGCCATAAACGCATTGCTCCATCATACCAATCTGTTGAATCAATAATGTATTCAAGTTTTGCCTTTGCTTGCTCTGCTTCGTTAATATCATCAAAGTCTTGTTCTATATGTATCACTTCCATAACAATATCGTGTGTTACATAATCAAGACTAAAGTCTATACCCCACTTGGGTTTGATATTTAACAGTTTTTGTAAGATTGGTCTGTTTTTTGAAACTTCTATGATTTGTTCTCTTGCTTCACCTGCGAACGCATAACGTGTTAATAGCATACAATGATCTAGCACAAGCCCGTGTTCACTTTGTTCTACGTCTGTATACCATTCTTGTACAGGTGCAATATGGTATTGTATTTCTCTATTAAGATTAATATTGTTTGCTTCGTAGTGTAACCACTCTAAAGGAGTCGGAACTTCATATCCGTCCTTATCAAAGTCTTTAAATGGAAGATTTTCTACTTGATGTCGTGCTATTGGTTTGCGTAAGTAAGGGTCTGGATTGAACTTAGGATATAAGTCCTGAAGTCTCATCCTATCTCTTTCGCTCCCATTCGATCTAACGCACGATCTATTTGCACAGCAAGTTTAAAGTCAAGTGTTGTAAGACCTTTTGTGTCGTGTGTGTATACAACAAGCTCTGCTTCATTGTAAAAGAACTTAATATTTGCAAAATGATCTAGTTCAATCTGTGGTTTTTCGATAACCATTAAGAAACGTAGTACAGTGTTGTAGTCGTCAAAGGCTACTTTTTTATAAAGATACTTGCCTTTACGTATTTCCCAGTCTTTGGCATACTGTTTGCGTAGTTCTTCAGCTTCCATACCATCTACTTTAGTATAAGATTCGTCCATACCTTCGCCCATACCTACCATTTTTTTAATCTTACTAAATGCTTTTCCTGGTAAATCAAGCACGTTAGAATCTTTTCTTATAATATCTGCAAGATCTTTGATTCGTTTACCTTTTGCGCCACCGTACTCAACACCTTTTCTATGTATTTCGTCAGCAAACTTTTCTTTATCAACACGGCCTCTTACTAACTCAGCCACTTGATCTACATTAGCGTTACCACTTACATATTGTTTATATGTGTAATAAAACTCTCTGTTTTTCATCATGTCGTTAAACGACATTTTGCTTTCGTCTATCTTGCCTTTGTGCTTAACTTTGCCCATCTTAGCATCACGCTTTTTGTCTTTGTGCGCACCCATTGCACCACTTCTGCGCAAGTCATTCATTGCTTGTGCATTTGGATCACGTGGTTTAATCTGTGGCTTTTGCTTGTACGCTTCTAGAGCTTGTAACAGTTGGTCTTTTAGTGTACCTGTACCTGCTTCAGCATCATCTAGTGTAAATGTTTTACCATTTACTTTTTGTATTTGTTCTCTACTAATAGCATAAGTTGCACCACGTAGTTGTAGCTGTATCTGTGGACGACCTTTACCGTCTTTTGTTCCTTTTAAAAGTTTAACAACTGGAACATCTTCTCGTGTTTGTCCTTTTTTGTTTGCGTAAGTGACTAAGTCTCCTACTTTTAGTGTATAACCTTCTTTACTTGTAGGCCACGGACTTGGAGTAGGTTTTGGAGTTGGTCCTGGTGTTGGTCCTGGTGCTGGCTTTTCACCTTTTTTAGGTGGAGTTTTTGGTTCGTCTTTCTTTTTACCATCATCGTCAGTACTAGTACCTAACCACGGATCAACTTTATTATAGTTTTTAAATGCTGCTTTGAATCCTTGAGGTTCAAAACCTGTTGAGGTTTCTGCTTCGCCTACAAGTTTATCTTTTAATGGATGCTTTGTACGTCCAGGTTCTGCTTTTGGCATAGGGTCTTTGCCTTTTGCTTGTCCTGCACTACCCATCTTTTGTTTTTCATCTAGTCTTACACCTGCAAGTGCTGTAAGTCCTGCTAGATCTAAATCAATAGGCATACTGCCTTTTGGAACTTCTGTACTTTCTGTTACATAATCTACTTTTGGCGTATCTACAACTGCTCCTTGTGCTTGTGCTATAAGTGCTTGTTTGTCAGCTGCAAGATCGCTTGGATCTAGTGCAAAAAGTTTATGTTGTAGTGCGTTAAAGTCCATTACTTTTTTTCCTTAACAATAGTGTAAGTTTCTTTTCTAGTTCTTCTACTTTATCTTCTAGTTTTTTGATTCTGCTAATATGTTCATCGTCATTAGTATCACTGTCTTTATCAACGTTAGTTACATGGCGTAGAAGTGCTGCAAGGTCGTTTGGAGCATTTGGATACTGTGCCTTAATACGAGTTAATGCTCGCATTGTACGACTGTCAAAGCCTTTTAAATCTCCGTCTTTGTCGTCTTCTTTGCGTTCTTCTATTTCTGCAATCTTTTGCATAAGTGCTTTAAATGACTCTGACATGTGTTACTCCGTCTTTGCTGTAATCTTTTGAGATTTTATTTTATCTGCTTTGATTTGTTTTGGTGTAATCTTAGTTGCCTCTTTAGCCATTTTGGTAGCAGTTGCATACATAACTGCTTCTGCATCTTTGCCGTAGCGATCTTTAAAGTCGCCTTTGGCTTTTTTCATGCCTTTGACGTACTTTTCTTTGTCTTTTTCTTCGCCTTTGGAAAGACTGCGTTCAGCTACCTTTTTTTTTGATTCGAGTTTTGCTGCTAGTCTATCTGATAAGTCACTGTGGTCACGGAGTTTCTTTTTGCTACGCTTGCCACTTGCTTTTGCTGCATGAATAGCTTTACGTTGTGCATCTGATTTGAACTTGCCTTCAGCAGTTACTTCTTTAATCATATTGCCACAGCACTCACACTTTTGACCTACTTCGTCTAGTGTGTGCTTACCTTTGCAGTGTGAACAGCTATTTTCATCGCATCCGCAACTTGCTTCTTTTACTGCGCTTTCACCTAGTTCGCCTGTTGCTTCTTCGTAATCAAGATGGTGATAAACACTGCCAATGTAATCAGCTGCTTTTGTGATTTTTGATTGTACCCAACCTTCTAGTCCTGCTTCTTCAGGTACTTGCTTGAGCATATCGTGTAACTTGATAGCATACTTTGCTAGTTTGTATAGGTCAGCACGAGCCATTTGTACTTCATGGTCTTTTTCTGCTTTATGAGCTAGATCGCCTAAACCTTCTTTTAAATCTTTTTCTCTCATTGATTACTCCGTAATGCGCATTATATAGTATTTATGCCTTTTTACGCTTCTTTGATTTCTTTTTGCCACCCATTAGATTATCAAAGTCAACGCCGTTTTTCATAGTGCCATCGTCGTTATACATGTTTCTACTGATAGTTGGGCCTACATTTCCTACTGCTGTAGCAATACTTGCTGCACCCATACCTGTTGCTGATTCTTTTGCTAAGGCTTTTTTAACATTATCCATAGCGGCTTTCTCTGCTTTGTCTTTGCTATAACCTTTAGGCTTTTTGCCACCACCTACAGATGTTTTACGAGGCTTACCACTTACAGCATCTGCATCACGTTGTGTGTCATATCCTTCTTCTTTTATTAGTTCACGAAATCTCATAGTTATACACCGTATTTGTTTTTCTTTTTCTTTGCAACAGGACTGGTTTTGTTTGTGCCTTCTGGTTCGTTACTTCCACCATCTGCTAAGGTCTTTTTACCAAACTTTCCTAGTTTCTTTTCTGTTGCGGCGACTATTTCTTCTTCCCCTTTTGAATACTGAACTATAACTGCTGAGTTTTTTGATGGTCCGTTGGGATGAAAAGTAGTATGATCCGCCATGCCCATTCCGAAACGGTATGCGTAGTAAGGACTACTTGCAGGCATTTCCGGATAATAACTTGCATGAGGAAGTGTACTACTATGTACATCCTTAAACTCTTCTTCTGTTAATAGTTCTTTCATCTTCATATTGTATTTACCTTAGAAGTCATTCATGTTAAAACCAGTTTCGGGATTAGTATTTTTTAAATATTTTTTGTATGTTTTCCAGTACTCTGCACGTTCATTAAAACTTGCTCTTCGTGCTTCGTGTTCTTTGTGTTTGGCGATATAGTGTTCTACAGGAACACTTTCATATTCTCTCCATTTTCTGCTATATCCGTCTGGATATAGTTCTACTATTTTTTCTTCCTTCCCGATTTCATGTTTGCGCACCAATGATACATCCTCCTTTTTTCTCCGGAGCTATTTTTTGCTCGTTTGCGGAGTGCAGTTACACTGCCATTACAACTTGCACCAGCACGTTTTACACGCCCTGGGCGGCTCTTTCCTTTTTTCTTACCGTCAGCAAAGTTTTCTTCTACAGGATCTTCTATTCTATTTTTTATTGCCTTTGCTGTTCTATTAAACTTATAGTCTTTGTATTTAAATCCTATGCCGCCTGCTTCTTCCCAAGCGTTTATATTAACACCATAGTCATCTATTAGTATGTTAGGAGTACCGTCTTTTTGTTTTGCAAACTGCGGCTTGTTATGTGTAACAATGACTTCTTCTGGTGGGAAAAACGATAAATTCTTCTTTACCCACTCACGTTTGTGTGGTTCACTACGTGGATCGTCTGCCAATGGACTTGTACATATCTTATACTTGCCTTTAACTTGTTTTATTAGTCCTAGTAATTCTTTTGCTTTAGGTAGTATTGGTAAGTTTAACCAAAAGTCTTCTATGCTTTTAATATCACCAATTGCTTTTGCAGGATCTTTGATGTCTTTCCAGTTATCAACACCTTGCGACTTTGACCATTCGCCAAAAAAGTCAGCAAGTACGCCATCCATATCAACATATATTTCTGTATTAGGAGCAATTTCACCTAGTGCTTCTTCTAATGACTCATGGTATGTTTTTTCATCCATTTGTCTACGCTTTGCTTTACTTTTACCATCAGCAAAGTTTTCAGCTAGTTCGGCAACTTCGTCTGGCACTTTAAATGCCCACACAGTTGCTTTGCCGTTTTGTGCCATCATAGCAGTAAGTCTTGTATTACCGCCTACAAGTTCTTTGTATCCGTCACTGTAAACAGCAACAATAGGCATTTCAACCGAACCTTTTTCTAGTTGTGCTAACGCTCTTTTCTGCTTTGCTGGATCTAAACTTTTAAAACTATCTGGATCTGCGGCATCTGTGTTCTCAATACCCTTAGCACTTTTAATAGTTATAGCCTTACCAGTTTTAGCAAGTTCAATCCACGCTTCTTTGCCAATCTTTTGAAACTCTGGATAGCGAGCCGCTTCGTCCCATTCTACATCAAACTGTGGCTTAACAAATGCTTCATTTGTTTTCTTGCGTCCAGCACAATGAGCTTTTTGACTAAATCCTTTTGGATTTGAACAGTTAATACTACGCTTGTATTTCTGTGACCACTTTTCTGTAACTTCTGACCATCTCATAGCTCTAATATCCCAAGTTTAAAGTAGTAGTCAGGATCTTCTGCTAGATGATCAAGTGCTATTTCTTTTGCAAGATCAAAGTCTGATGTGTGTTCGTATTCTGCTTCAATGCCTTTTTCAAGTTGACGTACAATATGACTTACACTAACATCGTGCATTTTAGCGATGTCTGCAACACTAGGAGTAGGCTTGTCTAAATCATCTAGACTATGTCCACCCTCCATGTATGCAAGTTCCATTTTACTAAATGCTCTGTGAGTAGCTGCTTTTGCTTTCTTTCCATCGGGATGATCAGGACGTATACCTACAGGTTCTCCATTCATCAGTTGTGAAATATCAACACTTTTACCTAGTGTGTCTAATAGTTGATGTAAATCGTCAGTTGGATCGTAGTTACCACTTTCGTAACCCGGTTTACCACGGACTTCTGTGCGTTGACCTGTTTTTGTATTCTTAATATTTAGAACAAGCATTTGCTTGTCACGCTCTAGTTGTAGTTTGTAGCCTTCTGCAAGTCCTAGATTAAACAGTACATTTGTACTAGAGCCTTTGACTTTTTTGCTTAGGGTGGGCGGCCGCCCGTCTTTGTCTACTTTGTTGCCAAACTTATTTGCTTCGATAGGAATCTGATTAACACCTACATCAACTGTAGTATTAACACCTTTAACAATACGTCCATCTTCCAGCAAGTCAGTTATTTTCATTTTTTCTTGCGTCCTCTAAAATTTGGAACACCGGTCATATAAGGTTTAGAGAACCAAAGTTTAAACCATTCTTGATCGCCTGGCTTAACTCCCATTTCTCGTTCTTTTTGTTTGATTGCTGTGGCAGTAATGCTAGGGTTTTCGTCTATTTGATATTCTGTGTAACCTTTAAACTCATTTACACCAGCTAGTTTTTTAATATATTCTAGCTCATCCATTTTACTTTCCAAAATATTTGTTTAAATCTTTATCAACACTTTTGCTTGTAAATGCTTTATCTACGCCTACTCTACTTGCTAGTTTTCTACGCTTGGCTAACTTATCTTGTACACTATCTTCTTCAGGCGGTCTACGCTTTACTGTTTTTGTTGCTTGCTTAGGACGTTTAGTAGCAAAGCCTAGTATTTCTGTAATATCTTCATCAGTAACAGTAAATCTTTGTCCGCGGTGCTTAACTTGCTTGCCTACTAGATTGTATAATATTTCTGACAGTTTTTTAATATCGTCGACTTGGTTAATATGATCTATAATCATATCACGAATATATCCACGTAAACTAGTTTTGTCTAGTACTACTTCACTTTCGCCTACTGGTGCTTCTGTATCGCCTAATGCTTTGTTTAGAAGTTGTACTGCTGCTTCTGCACCATTTCCGTACATTAGTTGTGCAGCCTTTAGTTTATCATCATCTGACATTTCAGGCCAAGTGGCTCTAAGTTCACTTGCACTCTTTATCTGCATACCACTAAAGTCAAAGTTAATAGTAGGACCGTATGCCATATAGCCCATTTCATCTGAAGTGTTTAGGTCTTTGCCTGTGTAAGTACGCAAGTAACCTGGCTCGCCATTCTTCTTAGTTTGATCTGGCAAAGGTTGTTCTGATTTATCTTTTTGACTGCGTACAAATACTAAGGCAGTGTCTGCATCTACAAGGCCGGCATACTCTCTATTATTAAATGGGGATTTAACTTGCATAAAGTTGCTTTCAGGAACACCAGCCATTGCTGCTAGTTTCTTCTTAACTTCAAATGGGAAAGGTCTTGTAGCAGTGTCATTAGTTGCTGCCACGTAAACATTGCTTTGTCCGAATGTTTTGACTGCCCAATCATATAAACTTTTATGTCCAGGATGAAATGGATGAAACCCACCTGGCATAACTGCTACTACTTTACGAGCTTTTTCTTCGAAGAGTTGTCTAAGGAGCATCAAAACTCTCCTTTTTCTAAGTTCTCTCTTTCATCTGCTATAAGACGCTGCATAAGTTCTACTTTTTCTGACTTATCCAACAGGTCTTTAGGTTCTTTTGGAATATTAAACTTTGAACAATATCCTGCACATGCTTTATCTATTACAGGAGCAAGTGTAAGTGGTGACATTTTTCCACTTTTCATTTGATCTTGTAACTTACACATTGCTGGATATAGAGATCTACGATAAAAATCCTTATCGTTTATCATATATGATTTTACATCGTCTACTACATCATAGGGTAAGCTATTATCTACTCGTGGTGCAAACTCGTCAATACGCATATTACCATTTCCTACATGACCAGTAACGTGCCTTAGTACGTGGACCTGGGTTATCACAGTTGTGTCTAGCACGGAATGAACGTCTACGTGCCGGATTTGATTTTTTAATCTTCATGTCAGGATCGCCAAAGTTTACTTTTTTAACGTTCTTAGTCTTTGGATCCTTAACGTATACTTTAAACTTTTTAACATCGCCACGCATTGGCTTGCCTAGCTTAACTTTACGTCCTTGATATTCTGCCTCGTCCATTTCATCATCTTCGTTGAACCACATAACACCATAGTTTTCAAAAAACTCATCACTGTCATATGTTTCTTCTATTTCATCAAGTTCTTCATCTGAACTTATTTCAATGTCAAAATCGTCATAGCCATTTTCAAACATATAGTTTGCTAGTCTGTTAGCATATTCATCTGATTCTTGTTCGCTTAGATGACGAGGCAAAGGTATTTGAATAACAGTAGCACCTTGTTCTGATTCTGTAACAATATTGCCTGGAAAGATACTTTCATCTAGGCTTTCAGTTAGGTTATCATTCTTTTCCATTACTATGTTTACAAAGTGTTCCATTATGTGTCCTTAGTGATTTAGCTTTACTGAGTTTACTGCGCCGTCTGTATACTCAACATATACCCTTACCCATACGTAGTTACCGGTAAAGTTGTAAACAAATCCACCATCACTAGTTGAACTTGAACTGTCATTTGATGTGCTTACGTGTTCGGTATCAGTTATATCAAACCAATCATCTGCTGTAGGGGTAGTTGCCAATGTGCCTTGGACAATAACAGTTCCTAGAAAGTTATCTAGATCATACTGAACTGTATGGAACCCGTCGGAACGTCCATAATATCCATCGCCCTTGGCTGCATCTCCTGTGATAGTTTCTGTTTGACTATCTCCTGGATGTACGTTTTGTGTTAATATTGTTTCACTATTACTCGGCATATAACTATTTATCTAAATCTGCTTTATAAACAATCTGATCTATACGGCGTATATTATCGCCTATCATTATATTGATAAGATTTAATATTTTGTCAGTTTTTACAAACAAATAGTAGCCACTTACAAAGCCATGTGATTTTAACGATTTTAATGCAACTTCGCCTATTTTTACTTTGTCTGGATTTGCTTCAATCCAGTTAGCCAAACCACTGTAATCTCTACGGTTTTTACCTAGTGTTACTTTAATAGGCCAATATACTGGGTTAGGTGATACAATAATGTTTTTATTTGCAAGTATTTCATCTTTAACAACATCATCAGGTTTATGAACTTCTACTAATCGAGTCCTTACACCGTTGGCGGTCTTGTCAATGAACTTTTCATCGTTTGAAAAAATACTTATTCTGTTGCAACTTTCAACTCTAACACGGTATTCTTCTTTGCTTCGTATTAGCGTAGCGTATAAAAACCGTGCATCTAAATAAGTTTCTTCATCAATATGTTTAAATGTTCTATAGATAGGTGTTTGCATAGGCATTCCCTGTCTATAGTATTCTGTAAGTTGATCTATTTTTTCTCTAGCATAGCTCAGAGTTCCTTTTTTCTGGAACTCTGTTCTAAAGAAGCCATTTAGTTCGTTGTAAAAGTAAACCTTATACAAGTACTTGCCGTAGAAAAGTTTTTGTGTTTTATAATATTTCAACTGCAAGTTCCTCTACAGAAAGAACTACTTCGTCATCTTTAACATCGATTGTTACTTTGCCACCATTTTTTAGATCACCAAATAACATCTGTCTTGAAAGAGGACGTTTAATGTCTTTGTCAATCACACGTTGTAGCGGACGAGCACCGTTTTTAGGATCAAAACCTTTGTCTACCAAATAGTCAAGTGCGTCATCTGTTACTTCGATAGCAATACCTTTGTCTTTGACCATATCTTTAAGTTCAACAAGGAACTTGCCAACAATCTTCATCATTACTTCTTTGCCAAGTTTAGCAAACGTAATAACACCGTCAAGTCTATTGCGGAACTCTGGAGCAAAATACTTTTTAAACTCTGTATCTTCGTAACCAAAGTCTTCGTCATCACCAAAACCAATGCTACCTTTTTCAGCTTGTGCTGCACCTAGGTTAGTTGTAAGGATAAGTGTACAGTTACGTGCATCTGCTTCCTTACCGTTTGAGCCTGTAACCAAGCCGTTGTCCATAATCTGTAGTAGAATCTGCGCAACATCAGGGTGTGCTTTTTCGATCTCATCCAATAGGAGTACACAGTTAGGAGACTCTTGTAGTTTAGTAATCAACTGACCTGCGTTTTCTTCGTGTCCTACATAACCTGGAGGTGAGCCAATAAGTTTTGCAACACTATGTTTCTCCATGTATTCACTCATATCAAATCGTACAAGTTTAACACCCAGTTGATTTGCAAGCTGTTTAGCAGTTTCAGTTTTACCTGTGCCTGTTGGACCCATAAACACAAATGCACCTACTGGTTTATCATCTGGTTTAAGTCCTGCTTGGCTAACAAGAATCTTATCAACAATACTTTCAATAGCATCGTCTTGTCCATACACAACTTTCTTGAGATTGTCTTCAAGATGTTGTAGGTTTTCTGATTCACGCTGTGCTACTTGTTCTGTAGGCAAGTTTAGCATTTTTGAAAGCTCAAAAAAGATACTATCTTCAGTTACAGTTTTTTCTTCGTTTTCGTCATCGTTAACTTTAAATCTAGCACAAGCAACATCGATCAAGTCAATAGCCTTGTCTGGCAGTTTCTTATCGCTTTGGTACTTAACGCTTAGTTTAATAGCCGCATCAATAGCGTCATCAGTAATAGTTGTTCCATGGTAGTCTTCATAGTACTTGCGTAAACCTCTTAGAATGTCTGATGTTGTTTCTTTTGAAGGTTCCCCAATAGTTACACGCTGGAATCGACGCATCAGCGCACGATCTTTTTCAAAGTACTTGCGGAACTCTTCCCAAGTAGTCGAAGCAACAACTTTTAGATCACCTTTTGCTAGTGCCGGCTTGAGCATATTAGCAAGATCGTTTGAGTTGCCACTGCCGCCTGCACCTGCACCATTCATCATATGTGCTTCGTCGATAAACATAATAGTCTTGCCTTCACGGATAAGTCCGTTTAGTACAAGTTTAAAACGTTCTTCAAAGTCACCGCGGTATTTTGAACCAGCAAGCATAGCACCAATGTCTAGATTGTAGACTTTATACTCTTTGAGGAAACTTGGAACATTACCTTGTTCGATATTAAACGCAAGTCCTTCTGCAATAGCAGTTTTACCAACACCCGGATCACCTACCATTAGCACATTATTTTTGCTTCGACGACCTAATGCCAAACAAAGGCTTTCTAGTTCGTCAGCCCGTCCAATAATAGGATCAACCTTGCCACGTTTTACTTGATCGTTTAAGTTAGTTGTAAAGCTCTTAATAGCTCTACGCATTTCGTTAGTTAGTTCAGGATCTTCCAGTAGTGTTTCATCTACTTCGTTGTTTACAAAGTCACTGAATTTATCTTTTCCAACGCCACCTTTTTCTAAGATGTAAGCACTAATACTTTTCTTCTCATGTAGAATACTAAGCAAAAGATCTTTTAACTCAATATGGCTACGCCCTGCAAAAAGAACCTGTGTAAATGCTCTATTCAAAGCACGTTCTACACCCTGTGTTTTCTTTGGCTTGTATTTTTTAATATCCTCGGGGAGAATAATATCATCGCTGTTTGTTTTTAAATGATGTTCGAGGTTGGCTTTGATATAATCAATATCTGCACCATACATTTCTAATAACTTAACAAAGTTATCTTCACACATCATAGCAAACATCATATGTTCAAGTGTAACATATTCGTGACGCAACTTCTGTGCATCTTTGATAGCTTTGTCAAAAACCAGTTGTAAATCCTTTGATGGTTCTACCATTATTTTACCCTATTTTCCTTTTTAAATCTTCTATTTCTTCAAGTAACTTTGCATCTTTTATCTTTGGCATTTCTGCTTCAAGTTTGACGTATAAGTTACCAGGTTTTCTTGTGTTAATATTAGGAATGCCATATCCTGATATACTAAATGTTGTGCCTGGTTTAGTGCCTGGTGGTATGTTAAGTTTAACACTTTTTTCATCTATTGTATTAACTATTATAACACCTCCTGTTAAAAAGTCAAACAAATTTACAGATTTTTTTGTAGTTAAGTTATCTCCATCTCTAGCCCAATCTCGATGTTTTCGAACTCTTATTTGAACTATTAAGTTTCCTCTAGGATAATTTTTATTGCCTTCATCGCCTAATCCTTCGTAACGTATTTGATCACCGTGTTTTGCACCAGGTGGAATATCAATAGTTACAGTTTCGATTCTACCTGTACTAAGTTGGTAGTTTATAGCAACTCGATTCCCTGTTACAATATCTCTTAGTGTAACATTAACAGGCATTTGAACATCTCTATTACGAGGTGTTTGCCTTTGCCTAAATATACTTTCAAAAGGTGTACCTTCGAAAGGATTTCCTTGTGCAAAGTCCTGTGATCTAAAACTAAATCCTGGTTGTGGATTGTCGTATGCTGCCTTTTTATCACTGTTACTTAGAACGTCATATGCTTCAGTCACTTTACGAAACTCATCAGGATTACCACCTCTGTCAGGATGGTGTCGCATGGCTTGTTTCTTATACGCCTTTTTTATTTCATCTGGAGATGCTGTTCGTGGGATGCCCAATACTGTATATAAGTCCATACAGTACTTATCGGATTATTTGTCCTTTTTGCTAGATCCGGTGTACAAGCCAAACCATGCTGCACCCGCACCTACTACAACTGAAATTAATCCACTTTGTTCCATGCTTGGTGCAGGAAGTTCCATGTACCATATAACAGTTTTGTAAAGTAGTATAATATAAACTGTTAAGAACAAACGTGGGAAGATCCTCCAAGCATCTACTGCTTTTGCTAGATGAATAATTTTAGCATAAGGATTTGGACCTAAGTCTTTAACACTTGTATCTACTTCTAGATCAAGTTTTACTTTACGTGTTGTTGAATCGCTACTTGAAACTACTTCTGCTTCATATTTTTGTTCTTCGTACTTCATAGGTTCTGTCCTTGTTGGCGCTGGCGCCGCTGCTGGCTTCGCTGCTGGTTTAGTATCTAAATCTTCAAGTTTTTTTCTTGGCATTTTTGGCCTCCAATTTTTCTAATCGAGCTTCGAGCTCATCAATTTTGGAAGTTATTTTGGGATACTTTACACGCCATGCATTTGGATCATTTTGTAACCAAGTCCAACCCCAGCGTATTGCTAGATACTCTAGTGTTGCGTCAAATTTAGTTACGCCCCATGTTGCCATTCTTGTGTCTTTAAACCAGAATAAAAATGCTGCGCCTAATAGCGAACCAGCAATACTAGTATAAATCCAAAGACGGTCTCCTGCCATCTCTTGTATCATTTCCCACATAGTAACCCTCCGTTTTACTATATGTATTTATTTGAAAGGATTAAGATTTCCGAGGATAGATTCAGTTGGTTTATTATTTTGTGCTTCTACTTCTGCTTGAGCACCTTCTATATTTGCATTTGCATCATCAAGTGCTTGCTCAGATTCTTCGTAGTAGTTGCGATAGGCAGCAATTATTTGCCTTTGTTGTGCAATCAGTTTCATTATATCACTCATATTAAGTGATAGAATTTCATACCCATCATCTGTAAGTCCTATGAGCATAGGATCTTTTCTGTCTTTTAGTAATTGTTCGAAAACTTCTTGTGCGTTTTCTTCTGTAATAATGACCCACTCAACATCTTTTAGTCTCAACGGTTCTACCGGAGGTAATATAAGTTGAGGTTTGTCAATAGGTTTTGCACTTATTTCAATACGTTGAGGTTGTGTAGTACAACCAACTAACAGTGTAAGTCCGAGCAATGCTACAACTAGTGTCTTCATAGATTCTTCCTTTTCCAAGCATCTGATTGAATATTTGGATCAAAGTTTGGATTTGCATCTCTCCAGCACTCTGGATTTATCTCGCTTGGCTTTGTTGCTGACAGTTCTGCTTCTGTCAGGTCTGCCCCACTTAGTATTTCTAAACAACGTTGTGCATTTCTAGTTGCACCGTTTAGTACACGTTCTGTTAGCCCTGGTTTAGCTACTGCCGCGGCACCTATATCGTGTCGCGACAATCTATTTTCTAAAGCTCTATTACGATCATTGATTGCTTGGAATTCAGTTTGCAATCTACTGTTTTCTGCTTGCATTGCTTTAAATGAAGCCTGTTGTGTTGCTAGAGCTTCTTCGTTAGTTTGTACGGCTGTCTCCAACTTAGCATTATTTTCCGTAAGAATTTGTATACGCTCCTGAGTATCTTGATAATAGAGATACCCTGCGCCTGCCATTCCAGTCATTAAAAAGAAAAAAACGATTGCTAACTTGGCACCCATACCACCTACCCCAGTAATTTTCCCAATGTCTTGGGTCCTACTATGCCATCAGCTGTTAATCCGTTTGCACTTTGCCATTCTTTTACAATGCGCTCTGTGCCTGGACCAAAGATACCGTCTGCTGGAGAAATATCAAGTTTTTCTTGTACTTCTGCAACTAGTGGTCCTCTGCTGCCTTTGCGTATAGTTTGATTAAGATTAAGTTCTTGTTCTTCAGGCTCTTCATAATCGCCACCTAGTACATCCATTGCATGTAGGTAATGCTTTTTACGATCATCTAAACCAATAGTACCACCATTAATGCGTTTTGTTGCACCAACAACATCCATATCATCGCACCAACGGTTAATATTGTTGCTATCCCAGAACCAGCAAGCACTATCTAGTGCGCCTTTTTTCGTTCTGACGTAGTCGACTGCTTCTTCTGCTGACATTTCGACTGCTTCGCCAAACTTGGTGTAGTTATAGCGTCCGGTAAGTTGTAGAATACCGCCACCTCTAAACATCCAACCGTCACCGGAATCGGTGTCGCCATTGTCCATTCTATTTGCGTAAATAACGTTCGCAATTTTTTCAGGCTGTCTGTGATACTCATTGGCATCCCTTCCTGCTCTTTTAAAGTACTTAGGGAAGATAGTGTTTAGAGCTTTTGCACTATAGTTAAGATTTTCACTTAGTACTCGGAAGCCGCCGCTTTCATGACCACACTGTGCAACAAACATTGCTACACGTTCAATAGTGTCTACTTCCCATAGTGGAAGAATCTCGCACATTGCTTCGTACCAGTCTTCCCAATCGTCACGATGGATTAACTCTTCAGCCATCCAAGGTTCAAAATTAAATTTGAAATGTTCTTTTGCCATATTTCCAATCCTGCTTTGCGGGCATGCCCGACTATAGCTATTTATTGGATCCTTTCAACTACTAGGGTCTTTCCGGCATTTTCGAATGTAAGTTTGTCACCATACTTTGTGATATTATAGTCACCTATATATTTTGACAGGTATACTATTTCTGCAAAGTCCCAAGGGTTAAAGGATTCTTTAATAGCATCTAGTGTTTCTTGTGTATCGCCGAAATCTACAAACTTAAAGTGTACAGGCTCAGCATACTTTTTCTTAATAGTAAGAGTATCGCCTGTCATATCTACATCTTCTACAAAACTATCACTAAAGAAGTTTTTGTAGTTTGACATACGTGTTTCAGTAACACGATTATTATATTCATCACTATTTTTAGGAATACTATTTTCTAATGCTTCTTGTGTAATAGGCTCACTGCGGAAGTTTTTGTAGTATCTATACTTCATATCTTCTAGTTGTGCAAGTTTACCTACACCGTCTACAAGTTCCATTATTTGTTCAACAGCATGACGATTTCTTTCTAGTTCAATAAACACGCGATACAACCCATCTGCTTGTTCACCTGCTGTTTTATCAGCATCTAGTACAAAAGGATAACCACGCTCGATAAATCCTGCTAGATCTTTTGCACTTTCTTCAGTTTTTACTTTAAATGCAAGAGTAACAATGCTGTCATCAGATCCCATTTTGCTTTTGAAACTATCTATTTCAACGATATGGTCAACAAGATTTCTAAGTGAGTTTGCTTCTAGTGTCATACTGCTGGTGCCTCCGCTCCTGCTTCTGGTGCAGGTGCTGCTGCTGCTGTTTCATCTGCTGCTTGCGGTTCTGCATTTGTTTCTGGTGTTTGTGTTGGCTCGATATAAACGTCTTCGTAATAACCGCTGTAAATATCTGCTATTAATCTTTTTGGCATTTGTATTTCTACTACCCAAACCGGCTTACGATCTAGTTTACCTTTTTTAGTATTAGGACGGAAATCGTCTTGTGATTTAATTTTTCTTGGTTCAATAACGTGCGTTTTTTCAAACTTTACTTTACAGTCATAATCTAGTAGACGCTTGCCTCCCATCGGATCAGGCATATTGTCTCTATCCCATATAAAGCAACAAGTTACCCAATGACGTTCCATTTTAGGACCTTCACAAAGTTCGCCATCACTCCAGTTATCGTACACATATAAATCTAGTGAATCTAGAACTCTTTCAAAGTCTTTCAGAACATTGAATGAAGTGTTTGAATCGTAAATAGATTCGATATTTTTTAGAATGTCTTCTACGTCACGCATGTTTATTATTCCTTGTATACTTATTTATCAGGATTTAACTTATAAGTTATTATTCGAGAACTGGTGATAAATACTTTTGTAGGGCAAAGTGTTCTACGGAACATACTACCCTACTCCAATCTAACCCAAAGGAGGACACTTAATGGGTGCAAAAAGAAAGGCTGCTCGGCAGCATTCAAACGCAAACGTAGATAACGTTATTAAGTTCAATACATTCCAAAAAAAGAAACAAGTTCAAATACTTCCAAGAAATAGAAACCAAGAAAGTTACGTATTAAAGTTACTAGATGATACCAAAGATATCGTTTTCGGTATTGGTCCAGCTGGTACTGGTAAAACTTTATTGGCTGTACAAGTTGCAGTAAAAATGTTCAAGGAAGGTGCAGTAGACAAGATTATTGTTACACGCCCAGCAGTGAGCGTTGACGAAGATCTAGGTTTCTTACCCGGCACATTAGAACAAAAAATGGCACCGTGGACACGGCCGATTTTTGATGTTTTACGTGAGTATTTTAATGCACGGGAAATAGAAGGAATGATAGAAGAAGGTATTATTGAAATCGCTCCATTAGCATATATGCGTGGACGGACTTTTAAAAATGCTTTTATTCTAGCAGATGAGATGCAAAATGCAACACAAAACCAAATGAAAATGTTGCTTACACGTCTAGGTGAAGGGTCTATGATGGCTGTAACAGGCGATCTTGCGCAAGCAGATAGACTTAACGATAATGGGCTAATAAACTTTACAAAACTACTAGAACAATCAAGTGCAAATCATATAGACATAGTCAACTTTGGACAAGGAGATATAGAAAGACACGAAGCAGTTAAAGAAGTACTCCAGGTATACGGAGACGCTTAATAACTAACTTTAGGGAGTGGATCTCTTGAAACACTCCCTTCTTTCTTTCTTAATAGATATAATAGATATTCGTTTTTTGTGTAAACGAATGTAAATGTATTTGAACGTATAGGATGGGACATTTCGCTATCGTAGTAAAGTTCCATGTGCATATACTTTTTCAACCAAATAACTTTTTTACTCCAGGTACTGCGTACAGGCCACCAAGCAAATTTTTCAGTAATAGTTTCTTTAGGTGATCCTAATATAGCACTTATATGTTTCATACTGCCATCGGAGCCTTAATACTGTCCATAGGATTATAGTTTAATAGTTTATATTGTTCAGGTGTTGTTTTTACAAGCTGATCTAAATCTGCAAACGTAGGCATTTCTAATATAGGACCTTTTACTGGAACACGTTGTATCTGTTCTTTTACTTGATCAAAATGGTTGTTATATATGTGGCAATCGCCACCTGTCCAAACAAAATCACCTACTTTAAGTTCTAATAGTTGTGCAAACATATGTGTAAGCAAACTATACGATGCAATATTAAACGGTACGCCAAGGAACATATCTGCACTACGCTGATATAGTTGGCAACTTAGTTCTCCATCATGTATGTGAAATTGAAACATAGTATGACAAGGAGGTAAAGCCATTACGTTGATCCGGTCAGCATTCCATGCACTTACAATGTGTCTACGGCTATCCGGATTGTAATACATATTTTCTAAAACCTCAGCAATCTGATCAACAAATCCTAGCTGTGCGTCCCAGTTTCGCCACTGGTGGCCATATACTGGTCCTAGATCTTTTGTAGTATCGTCGTTTATATAACCTAGTTCTTTACCTTGAGCATCGGCATTTGCAGTCCAAATAGTTGTTTTGCCTACTAGTTCTTCTCTAGGCTTACCATAATGTATTTCAGCTAGCCTACGCTCATCACTAGATCCTTCTAACATCCATAGTAGCTCACTTACAACACTTTTCCAAGCAAGTTTTTTGGTTGTAACAGCAGGAAACTCGTTTCGCAAATCAAAACGCATTTGATATCCAAATACACATCGTGTTCCTACACCAGTTCTGTCATTACGATCTTTACCATTTTCAAGTATATGTTTTAGAGCATCTATATATTGTTTCATTATTTTCTCCAAATTTGAAATGTAACTTCTGGATGAGCTTCTTCAAATATTAAATCTCTACCTTTTGTTATTTCGCCCAAGTTTAAAAATGTGTCACAGTTATATTCTCCTGGAATACGACTTAAATAAAACTCATCGATAATATCTAATGTTTGTTCAATAATATTAGGTCCGCCAATAATCCATGTGATTATACCAAGGTTAGAATATTCAACTTCTTTTATTATTTTTTTAAGATCACCTTGTATATAATGATCAGCACCTTTATAATTTTCTGGTTTACTTGTTACAAGATAGTTCAATCTGTTAGGTAACGGTCTAGGCATATGAGGATCATTCCATGTAGTAGATCCCATAATAACAATATGTCCGGCTGTATTGTCTTTAAACCATTTTAAGTCTGTGCTATTATTAGGCCAAGGCAGTGTTCCTTTTTTACTTACACCACCAGTGTCATCACATGCTAAGATTGCTTTAATCACCTGTACCGGGCTCCTCTGAAAAGTGTTCTTCATATTTGTTAGGTACACCGTCCCACTGTTCGTGATCTGGTAATGGGTCTTTCTTTTGTGTAATATTTGGCCAGATTTGACTGTACTTAGTATTGATATCCATCCATTTTTCAAGTTCAGCCCCTTCAATAGCATTGTCAGGTATGATTGCGTTTGCTGGGCATTCAGGTTCACATACACCGCAGTCGATGCATTCGTCAGGATTGATTGCTAAAAAGTTTTCACCTTCATAGAAACAGTCTACTGGGCAAACTTCGACACAATCTGTGTGTTTACATTTAATACAGTTGTCATTAACTAGATATGTCATTATTACCTCTCATAATAAAAATTTGAGTTTGCACTCACTATTATTCTATCTTTGTCTCCAATATATGGAGTGGCTTCGTGTGGTATCCAACCAGGAAACAATAAAAGTTGTCCTTCCTTAGGAACAAAACTATGGCTAGGTTGTCCAGCCCATTCTGCTCCAGGGTCTCCTTGAATATGTTCTACATTAAAGTTAAACATTGTGTTTATACCATTAAGTGTTTCAATATTGCAATCTCCTGTTTGCGCATAAAATATACCAGCCCAACTAGTGTTAGGGTGAGTATGTATACCGTGTCTAGCATTATTGTTTGCAATATGATACCAACTTTCTTTTATTCTACAGCCTATCTTATCATCTGTCAAGTTATAATAACCACTTGCGGGCAAAGCCTGTGTAATAAGATGTGCTAAAGATTGTTCAAAAAACTGTCGAAGTTTTTTTGTAGCAGGATTATCTCTATTTAAAAAATCAAACTTGCTTTCTTTCAAGTTATTTTTTATTGTGGGGGCAACACCACTATCAATGTCTTTATTCTGTTTGTTAGATTCTGCATATATTTCTTCTACTAAACTGTTTTTATCTTGCCAGTATTTTTCATACTCGTATGTAAACACAAGTGTAGGCCACAATATATCCATATTTTTATAGTTTGTTATCATTGTAGTCTATCCATAATATTAAACGCAAGATTTACTCTGCTTTTATCGCTAGTATTGTGATTTACGCTATGACCTAGATAAGATGGGAATAGTATTATATCTCCTTCTTCTGGATCAATAGAGTGTCCGCTTGAAAAAGGCCAATCAGGATGTGTCAGCTTATAGATATTGTTTAGTGTGTTTAACTGTATAGGACCAGTACCTGTGCCTTGGAAATAAACAACTCCACTTAACAAACTACCAGCATGTGTATGAAAAAGATTGTACCCATCTTTGCTGTTTATATTAAACCAACTGTTTATATTGTATTTGTTTAGATCTATTTTAGTATCTAAACTTTCAAAATATATATCTACACAGTTGTATATACTATTAGCTAGAGCGTTAGCAGATTCTACTAAAAGAATATTTTCGTTTATAGCTCGCCAAGTATTAGGACTGCCGCCTTGTATATTATGCATACCTTTAAGTTTTGCATTTTTTACCTGTTGAACAATATCAGCACAATCAGAACTAGATAATGCACCCTTAAAGTGCATTATTTTTGTCAGCTCAAGTGTAGTTTCTATTACTTGCATTAAAACGGTCGTATTCTTGTTTTAGCATACTCATATAACTTCATGTCATAACGCTCTGCTTTTAAAAGTTTATCAATGTCTGGCTGCTTGCGTATATCATCCATAGTCCAGTACTGCAACTTACTTTCATTTGTTTTCTCATAAGTGTTTTCAAGCCCTGAATGCTTACAAAACGCAGGAATATCTTTTGCTAGTGTTTCTGTTGTACCAATCCACCACATACGATCCATTAAACTTTGTAAAAACTCGTGCCAATCAATGCCACTTTCATATCTGCACCAGTCTGGCCATGTCATAGGTATTGCTTCGTCGTTTGCTATACCTGTGTCAGGACCGTATATATAATCTTTGTGTGCCTTCCATATGTCGTTTTCGTATGTTAGAAAACTTTTAATTATCCATTTACATTGAATGTTGTGTTGAAAACTGTTGTCTTGATAAAACTCATAAAGTGTGTCATAATCTTCTACGTTTTTCTTTTGTCTAATAGCGTGTTCGTCACTTCTTGGTGCGCATCTACTAAAAAGTGCTGGATCTTGACAATAGTGTTGTTTTACATATCTATAGTTAAAGTCGCTCAACAGTCTTTCAATAGGATGTCTTACAGTTGTAATATATCTGGGCTCACGTTTTTCTCTAAGCCATCTATGGCTATTACAAAACACACTGTGACCACTCATTATTTTAAGTTTTTGCTGTTGTTCTTTTGTTCTTTTGCTAAGTGTAGGAACAAGCCAGTCTTCGTATGCTGTTTCTGACCAACTGTCTACATAAAGATAGTGTGCTAAATGTCTATCATTTTCTTTGTCGCCCGGATGTCCAACACTCCACTGAAATGTTGTGCCACCTGTTCGAGGTATATGAAGATAAAGGTATAATAAAGGATTGATCATTAAAGTCTCGCTAATCTAATCAATGTTGCCGCTAGATTAATCTCCGGATCAACTACTAGGGTATGATCAACCATACCCTGCTTAATAGTTAGTACTGCTTGATCCTGTTGTTCCTCAGTTCCGAACAGTTCAATGTTGTCATACAACCAACGATAAACTTCTTCCATTTCTTCTGGACGAATAGCACCGCACAGTAGTTTACGTGCATCTTGGATCTTACCTGCTTTAAACAGCTCAACCATTTCTAGTTTCCAGTCACTGTCTCCTGTATCACCTTCGTTTGGTGCAAGTAACTGTCCGTTTGTACTGTTCATTTGCACCATATTGATACATTTGCGCAAGTCTGGATAAGTTGCTTTCACATATGTGTCTAATGTATCTAAGTCTGGAGTAACACCTTCTGTTATAAGAATCTCTGCAACCCTTGCTGTAAACTCTGTCTGATCGATTTTGGCAATATGGAAGCCTTGACAACGACTGTGAATAGCAGGAATAATCCTGTTAGGATAATTACAGGTAAGAATAAAACGAGCAGTAGTATGATATTCTTCCATAACTCCACGAAGTGCGGCTTGTGCGTTTGGAGATAAGTAATCAGCCTCATCTAGTAGTACCACCTTGAAGTCCCCAAATGGGATCATCTGTACAAAGTTTACAATCTTATCGCGAACGTCATCTACACTGTTCGTACGACTAGCGTTGATTTCCAAGACGTCTAGATCGTTCACGTCTAACTCGTTGAATAATAGCTTTGCCAGGGTAGTTTTTCCTATACCTGCGTTGCCTGAGAACAGCAAGTGCGGGATTGTTTTGTCTTTTATCCATGTCTTTACCTGATTGCGTTGTGCATCATCACGAAACACATAACCGTCTACTGTCTTTGGACGATACTTTTCTACCCATAGTTCTTTCATCGAGTTATTCCTAATTCTTTATATGCCATTTGTACTGATTTAGCCTGATAGTATGCATCCGCAAGCGCATTGTGAAGATCTGTTTGCATACCCTTGCGAGGATCTCCGTTCTTCATTGCACTAAACAATGTACGACTGTCTCGCACTTGCCAAAACTGCCACGGAATAGGACGCTTTAACATACGGAAATAATCTTCTAAGATTGTAATGTCAAATCCATATCCATGTCCCCAAATAACATCAGTATTATGAATCCATTTGGTTAGTTCGTTCGCTACAGTTTCTACACCAACACGGCCGTGTTCGCTAAATGCTTCTTCTTGTGCTTTAGGATCTTGCTGACTCCACCATTTAATAGTGTCATCACTAACAGTACGTCCTAGTTGACTCTGTTCGTCGATATTAATCTTAAAGTAAAGTTCACTATGAGGTTCTGAATCTGACATAGGGTCAAACTTTACTGCACCTAAACTTAGAATAGTACAACTAGGTTTTGTGTCTAGTGTTTCTAAGTCGATCATTGCATGAGTTGCCATATTATTTCCTATTCTCTTGTCCAATACCTGCGATTATTAAGAATACATACAGTAAAGGCCATGCCCAACCTGTGAGATATCCTGTGGTATGTAGTATCATGAGTGTTAACCCTGTAGCACCCGTAGTACCAATACCTGCTGTTTGATTTGTTATTTTCATGAAAACTCCTTAGCTTTATACATATTATAGCGTATAAATGCTAAGGAGTCAAGTGTTTTTATTCTCGATTGCCTAATAAACTTAGTAGCATTTGGAACATATTGACAAAGTTTAGATATAAACTTAACGCTGTTGAAATAGCAAACTTTGCTAGTTCTTCTGTACCTAGCATTCCACTAAGAAAAGTGGTCTTTGCTCTTTGTGTATCGTATGCAGTGAGGCCGGTAAATATTAAGACGCCTAATACACTAATAGTAAACATCATTGCACTACTTTGCATAAAGATGTTTACAATACTTGCAATAATAATACCAATCAATCCTACTAGTAAGAAACTACCCCAACCGCTAAGATCTTTCTTGGTAGTGTATCCGTACAGACTAGCACTTGCAAATGTTGCAGCAGTAATAAAAAATACTTGTGCAATACTCATAGCTGTATATACAGCAAATATCGTACTCATACTTACACCCATTACTGCTGTAAAGATCAAGTAAAACATCCGTGTGCTTTCAAACGACCAGTTTTGTCCTGCAAAACTCCAGTAAAGGATCATCCCCAAAGGTGCAAAAACAAATACCCACATTAACCCACCCATAGCAAACATTAATCCACTTGCATATGTAAGGTATGCAACAACACCAGTAATACCTAAGCCTAGTGCTGTATAGTTATAAAGGGCCAGCATAAACTGCCGTAAATATTCATCGTATGCTGCACCTGTCATAGTTCTTGTATTCATATCAATCTCCTATAAACTGTGCAAGTTCTGGAGCCTTCCAGCCTTCCGGCTTTAGCACTTTGCCGTCTTCACGTTTGCGAACTTTGCCTGTGTCTGGATCAATCTTAGCAAAGTTTGTGTCCATTACTTCTTTCCAAGCACCTTCTCCGTCCCAACCTGCGGCACGGATCGCACCCATAGTAACAACAAGAATATCAACAAGTGCATCAAGTTGTTCTACAGTGTCATTTGCTTCGACTGCTTCTTGTAGTTCTTCGTACTCTTCTTTGATCAAACTAAGATACATTTTATAGTTTGCTTCACTTGGTTCTTGGTCACACGCAGAACCAAACGTGTCAATATCTTTAAATGGATTTGTCATTAATGCTGTTGTCCCATAAAGTTAGTTGGATCAATAGTTGCATGAGCACCATCGTTGTACTCTGCACCAATCTGTACATCATCCGGCTTTTCTTTACTATATGCTAGTACACATTCACTGTCTACCATTCTTACTTCAAGTTCGCCATCATCTGTTTCTAATGCCATTGCACGAGTCCAACGACCGTGTTCGATTAAGATCCAATCACCGATTTCATAGATGTCTTCGTTTCTTGAACCTTTTGAATATACTCTGCCCCAACGTGGGTAAATGCCACGTGTGGTCCCGTCATCGTTGTTAATGATAAGGCCGCTTGCTGTTTTTTGTTCACCAAAATACATATCGGTAACTAACACACGGTCCCCTATTGCTTTTAAATTTCCTTTGAACTTTTGTAAGTGTACTGCCATTTATGCCTCGCTCTTAGGTACAAAATTTCCTTCTTTGTCTTCAACCCATTCTTCATCCATTGCTTCAAGTTCTGCTTGTTCTTCTACAGAAACTTCTTCAGTGATAGCAACAGTTTCTTCTGGTGTTGAAACAACTTCGTCTGCTTTTGCTTTTGCACGACCCGAACTGCTACGAACTTTACCCGCTACTTTATAATGTTCGCGTACACGATCATCTGCTTTGCGGATAATCTTTCCGCCTGGTCCTAGTTCGTCACCACGTGCATTTACACGAGCATTACCTACTGCTGGTGTAAGCTCATTTCTTTTTCTTAGTAGATCCATATCTACTATTTTACCACGCATACTTCTATGCTGTGCTTTAACTTGGTTATTTTTCGCCATTATAGACTCCTTAAACTACGTACTTATTTATCGAAGGAACTCACGCCAATCTAGGCCATATTGGATTGAGTTTATTTTGTGTACACCTATTAAGTATAACACATAACTAGCCACACTTGATCCACGTCCTACACCCCATACAATATCGTTCTCACGCATAAAGTCTACCAAATATATCATATATTGTAATAATGGATACATACCACGAGCAGAATATTCTGTAAGTTCTTCGGTTACACGGATCCATTCTTGTGTATCACGCAACGCCACAGGATCTTCTATTTGTAGTTTTTCCATTAGTTTTGCTTCAAGCCATTTGTTAGGATTAAGTTCTTTATACTCTTGTGGCATAAACCATTCACCTTGACATACACCGTCAAATGTCTTTTGATCTACATCTAGTGGAATATACCTTTGCAATGGATTCATACCTTGTTCTTCCATTGCACTATTGAACTTGTCAATTTCGTCAGATTCGCTACATAGTACAACGTGTACTTTGTCAGCATTGCCGCTATAGATCATATCGATAAGATCGCGGTTAGAGAATCGTGGTATACCTAGTTCGTCTGTTTTCATAAGCATTAATGTATTTTACGATACATTTATAAGATTGTCAAGACCTTTATTACCGTCTTGTTGATCTTTTTGACGTTGGGCTGCTAGAGCTCTTCTTGTGTTTATTTCTTGTTTATACGTGTCAAGAGCAAGTTGGATTTGCCCTTGTAGATCTGGATTAGAAGTTTGAAAAAAGCGGCGTTGAAGTAGAAATATTTTTTCTTCTACTTCGTTGTCGCTTAGTTCTGATAAGTTGTTTATAAATGGATGCATTAGATTGCGTTAAATCTACCTAAATAGTTAGCAAAAACAGTTGTTCCTTGATTGTAAGTCCAAAACTCAATAATAGCTGGACCACCATCATCAACATCGTTTGTAGCAGTGTTTAAAACAAATGGGCTAGGAAAATTTTGGCTAGCCTTGATTGTGCCGCCGCCTGCTGATAACCATGTAATAGTTTGATCTACTTCTGGCTCTGGGTCTTTTGATAGTGTACTAATCTGGACAGTTATTTTTGCAAGTCCATCTCTATCAGGCCAATCAGCTAGGGTAAATGTAATATCATTATCTGCTGGATTAATAGTCATTACTTGATAATGACCATTTAAGAAACTAATGTTTTGGTCACTAATAACTGTACCGATGTTATGATATTGCTCGGTATTTGTTACAAGATTAGCATCTGAAATATTTGTACCGTTAAAATCGTTTGATTCGTTTAGTTTTGCAGTATTGTTCTGCAACGATGTTATTTCACTTGCTGCTGTTGTTAAACCATCTTTAATGATTTGAAAGTTATCACGAAATCCTTGGGTATCATTATCAACACCAGCTACAGGATAGTTCGCATCTAATGTTGTGCTTATTATTGAACTTGCCATATTTTATCCTTACATTTTCATTTAGTTAAATTATACTTCTACAAGAACTATAAGACCGCCGCCGCCTCTGTTTTGGTTGCCGCCTACTGCTACACCATCTATATAAAAGGCATTGCTTGACTGTGCAGGTGTTGTGTTGGTTCCAGATTGTGTAGTTACACCATTAGTGAGCCCAGTACCGCCGATATATCCAGATCCACCGCCGCCGGCGCCTGGACCTGTCGATCCGCCACCACCACCGCCATAGTAGCCACCGCCACCGCCAGCACCTTCTGATGTTCCGCCACCAGATCCGCCATTGCCGCCTAATAGTGCCGCGCCTGCTGTGCCCGCTGTACCATCAGTACCTTGCGCACCACCAGCACTTTGGGTGCCGCCGTCGCCGCCTCTAGCTCCGTTAGAACCATCTCCGCCGGTGTTGCCACCACCACCACCACCATAGGCGGTGTCTCCTGTTCCGCCGCCTCCGGCTCCTGCAATAATAATAGCATTACCAACTGCTACACTAGTTTCAAATATACCTGTATATCCTCCACCACCACCGCCGTCGGAATCGGCGCTAGAGTTTCCGCCTGCTGTTCCGCCGCCCGTTGCTGCTCCATTATATATAGTATTAGTAGCAGGCGTTTCGTCTCCTGCTTCGCCTGCACCCCCGACAACAATTTTATAAGTTGTGCCGCTGGTAAATGTATATCTACCACTTGAAAAGCCACCGGGTCCTCCTGTTATAGCAGCAGTTCTTCTAGTGCCGCCGCCGCCTGCGCCCCAACAGTAAATATCACAAGTAATATTAGTATCTGGTATCCATGTAATATCATCATAACCGTAACCAGAAAGAGTAGGATTATGCTCTGCTGAAATTACACCAGGAGTTGATCCAGATCCTAAAAAGATGTGAGATAAATCTCCTGAAGTTGCAACACCTTTCAACCCAGGTCCTATACTAACAGTGTTAGCTGTGCTATTTCCACTTTGATCAGTCGCTGTTATTGTAACAGCGTATATTCCGTAATCAGCTGCATCAGTTGTTCCTGTGACTACTCCATCTGAAGTAAGTGATAGTCCTGTAGGAAGTGTTCCTGCTGTCAGTTCAAAAGTTACTGCACCTATCTCGTTAGTTTCAAGTTGGGTATTTGTTAATGCGCCCGGTAAAAATGCCACTGTGTTTACAATAAATGTAGGTGCTACTGCATCTGTTGCATCTGTAATAGCACTTACTGAAACAGTATTACCTGCTCTTATACCCCATGCTGCTGCTGAAACTGCATTGTGTGTACTTAATACTGTAATAAACTTTCCAACTGGAACAATAACCGCTGTGCGTTCTAAAACACCTTTAGGTTTTAGTTCAGTTTCGTATTCTATATAACGTGCATCATCAAATGCATTTTCTGCATCTGTGATTGCAAGTGTTACTTTAACAGCAACATTATGCCTATTACAAAGACTAATGTTTGCAGTTGTAAACTGATCAGTGTCACAAGCGTAAATTGACTGTGTAACGCCGCCTGTTAAATCGTGTGTTCCTAATATACCACTCATTGTTTATTCCATATCCTTACACATATTTATCCTACATTGTATGCATAGTTTGCAAAAAGAATGTATTGTTCAGTTTCATAATCGTCAGTTCTTTTAACAATATAACGATCAATATCAATATTAAACTGTCTAAAATCAAATCCACTATTGGTTATATTATCTATTACGTTTTCTGCTTCACCCGGTTTAACATAACAAATAGGAATAGCAGTTACATAATCAAGCTCTTGAAACCCTTCTTGTGATGTACGCATCCATAGTGGTAAATAGTTTCTTTCATTTTTTCCTATTGCTTTTATATTGTCTCGCATATTGTCTATGTTAGATATATATCTCACATTATCATTGCTTTGACTTACTTTGATTGCATCACTGTCTGTTTTTATTGTATTAGTATCTGGACGGAATCTATAAGGTTCTGAATCTGATTGTTGTAATCTTATAACTGCATCTTCGCCTACTCTTAAATCAAGTTCAAAATCTGCATTGTCAACATCGAGTAGTACATCACTATCTCTAGTTTCTACTATTATCTTTCCGTCTTCAGCGTAAATAAATCTTACTTGAGCTCTACCATACACTGGTAATAGTTCATAACCTGCACCAGTTCTAGTTTCGTCATCTTTAAGAGCATACTGTATACTGTCAACAGTAAGTTTCTTTTTGTTTTCTATGCTAAAACTTTTTCTTGTTTTTCCTGTAGTAGGCTGACTAGGATCTACAACTTCTAAGTATACAACTTCATAAACAGTGTCGGTAGTTCCTGGTTCAATAGCTTTAGCACTTTTTATCTCACCAACTGCGTAAGTTTTTCTTTTATGGTTTTTAGCTGCTGCCGCTACAAAGTTTTCAATAGTTTTTGCTTCTATACCTGCATATACTAGCATTTCTAAACTTGTTTTAACACCGAACGAAGGATCGTTTGGACGATAAATGCTATTTGGTGGAAATATGTCCGGATTACTAGTAAAGTTTCTAAATGCAGTTCTTTGTTCTGCAGGGATTAACGGTTTTGCATATATGTCTGTATACACAGTATTGTCTAAATCTTCAACTAAAAGTGTAAACTCTCTTTCTATTGCTGTATATCCAAATCTATCACGAGCTTCAATAGTAAAGTTATATCTTCTGTCAAAGGAAGTATCGCCCGGAATAAAGCCATCGAATGTTACTGCCTTATTATCAAATATTGTAAGACCAAGTCCTTCGCTAGTTTGGTATTGTCTAGGATTACCGGTAATATCTCCGTTATAACTTAGTTGCATACCAAAAGGAAGTTTACCCGACTTTAATGTATAAATCATAGGACTATCTGGAACTGTAGTTTCTGCTACTACTTTTAAGTAGCTGTTGAAGTTTGCACGTATAGTTCCAAGATCTGCTGCTGTTATCCAAGATATATTACTGTCTATTTCTCCTATAACTTTAATCTCAAAAGTTTTAGATGTGCTTGGAATATCTACTTCGTCATTTGCTGCAACAATAACATTTTCTACAAATCCTTCATTTCTAAATAGTGCAATACCTATGTTTCGTCCTTGGTTAAATTGTGTAGAAAGATTTACATCAAACTTTATTCTGTCTTCATTATCTCTAACTGTAGTGATTTTCATTCTTGTACTATCATCGCCTAGTAAGAAGAACTGCTCAATATTTTTTGCGATTCTACTTAAACTTGTACTAGGAATGCGTAATCTCCAGTTTTGCTGATTAAATACATCTACATATGCTGTGTGTCCGTATGCTGCTTCTAAAGATTGTTTAAGTGCAAGAACTCTATCAGACAGTGATAGATCATCTGGGTTTTCAACTACTTCAGTCCAGTTAGCAGGATTAAAGACAACTTGTACAACACCATCTACTGTGATTGGAACTTCTGTTACAGGATCAGTTTGAGCTTCTAAGTTATGAGTAAATGTTGCCCTGTAAACTCTATCATTGCCACCTACTTCTGTTCCGTAAATGACAAGATCTCCTAAGAAATAGTTTGTTCCTGCTTCCATTCTTCTTGGAGATCCGTTCGGATATATTTGATCATTACCCGGGGTTACTTGTTGAATGTCCCATTCTATATAAGGAACAATATCATTTATAACATATGCTTCACTGTCACTAAGACGTATAGTACGTCCTCTGTACTTTTCTTTTTGAGATTCGTTTAATCTATTAACAAAAACAGCATCTTGATTTTTAAGTGCAGTTCTGCTAGTTATTAAACTGATGCTAGGAGATAAAGTACTATCTAAGAAAATAATGTCATAATCAGTATTTCTAGCATCAACGTTGGTTACTCTATACGTTCTATTTTCTAAAAGTATGTCTCTACCAATAAGCTCTAATAAATCGTTTATACCGTCGATATCGCCAGTTAAATCTATTTTATAAATTTTAAAGTTATCTTTACCTAACAAAGTATCTTCATAGTAGTTGGCATTAATAGAAACAGTATCTAAATCTGTTGTTATTCTTGTTGCTCTAACAGTAAACTTATAATCTTTTGTTATTGCTGGTTGGTACGGAATACGACCAACTATTTCTCCGCTTTGACTATCTAGTGAAGTCCCTGGAGGTAATATGCTAGGAGTACCGTCATCGTTTGTACTATCTAATGTATATGTTACTACACCTTCTAAGTTTGGATTATCAATAATATCTAAGTTGATTGTAGTATAGTTATTAGCACGTTTAAATCCTAAGTCTCTAGGTGTAAGCCAAACTGGAGTTCTAACATTAGTTGTATCAGCAGTAAACACTCCTGTTCCTGCTTGCATAATAGTGTTATCTGCTTTTAAATAATCATCGCCGACAAGATATATTTTAAACTCTCGTTTAACAAAGTTTTCGCCGTCTGTAACAGTTACTCTAAAAGGATAAAATCTATTAAGTTTTCTAGGATTAACAACTGGTTCGTTGTAATCAAAATCTACAGTATCGTAAAAGAAACTACCATAACCATTTGAAGATATTGTGCCATAATCTGCAGGAAGTGCTCCATACGGCGCACCGTCATAGCCTCCTGCTTGATACCTTTTATCTAAACTTAATAGAGGTTCTACTATACCTGTAAGTTTTCCATCTAAAGATAGCGTAATGCCTGGAGGAAGCTCGCCGTCTCCTTCTGCTATAAAATATTCTAAAATATCGCCTGCACTTAGATCAGTATCTGTTGCTTGTAGTTGAAAGTCAACTTGCTCGTTATCAAGTATAAACAAAGATTGATTACTTCCTACTGGTAATAACCCTTCGTTTGTTTGCCATACAGGGTCATCAGGTCCGCTTACATCTATCTGTACAGTTCTATCTTCAAACTGACCTTGATATTCTGCCCTTAATACAAACTTACTTGTAGTATTATAAGCTACTTCGTAAACTGTGCCTTCAATAAACTTTCCGTCTGCTGATAATCTTAACCCGGCAGGCAAGGATCCTGTTATAATTTTAACTGTACTTGGGATATTTACATTTAACGGGAGTAAAAGATTAACATTAGATCTTTCGATCAGTGTTGCAATCTTTTTACCTGTTTGGATACTCCATAAACTATCGGGATTGGCCATACGTGATTCCTTCTACAGTAGTATTTATCGGAATCAAATACTTCCTAAATCTACATTACCTACTGCTGGAGCACTAAAGCTACCGAAATCAACGGCTGTGTTTGCAACGATAAACTGTATAGCACTAGTATAATCTTCTGAAACAGCACCAAAGTCCCAACCTTCGTTCCAGCTTGCCCAATCTCTCATATCGTAACCGTGTACTAGTCCTGTTAAGTTACCTACAAACGAACCAGATACTTGTGCTGCATCTATATTTCCAACATTTGTAAGGTTGAACCCTTGTGCATCTAGATTGCCACCTAGTTGGGGTGTAAGATCTTCTACTAGTTCTGCATTATAATCATTTGTGATTGTAAGAGTATTATCTGTAGCAGATGTGCTTATTCCGTCTCCGCCTAAAATATTCAAAGTAGTAGATCCAACTAAGTCAGTATCTCCAGAATCACTTGCTATTGTAAGTGTGCTTTCACTACTTATAGTAATATTATTATCTGTAGCAGTAAGTGTAATGTTATCTCCGCCTACGATTTTTTTAAACTGTAGATCATAGTTGATTCTATTTGCAAAAAGACCTTCGCCGTCTGGCCCAAGATTACTACCTGTAGTTTTTTCGTCATCTCTTAGATCAAGCTCTTCAAAGTTTTGGTTTACTTTGATAAATGCTTCTCTTAGATCATCACCTGTACCATCATTTGCAACATTACCTATGTTTATTAGTTGTACTGCCATTATTAATCCTTATGTACTAGTATCATTTATAGTTACACTAACTGAAACATTTATGCCTTCTAATGTCATAGTAAAAGTTTCTGCACCTTCTAGTGTTGTGTCAGCTGACACTGTAAAATCTGCTGTTGCTGAGTCAGATGATACAGTAAATGTTCCGTCTAGTGGTACGCCGATATCTCCGCTAGAAACACCAGTAATACCGTAGTTTATAACAGTATCATCTGGAACATTTGTTGTAGTTAAAGTAATAGTAAAACTATCACCTTCATTTACACTTGCTGCACTCGAAGCCAAAGAGTAAGTTTTTATTATACTAGTATCTGTTTCTGCTTCTGTAAATACACTTCCGATAGAAAGTTGAGTTTTACGGTTAAACTTATTCCAAAGAAATCTGTTACTAGAACCTAATAAACTTCTATTGTCTGTGTAGTCTGTATCGTTGTTTGCTGTTTGATATACTCTATCTGTTTTAGAGCTACTTTTAAAATAACTAAGAGCTTGTGCAGGAGTTGCACCTGGATTTACTTGCAACCATAATGCAAGTACACCTGCTACTTGTGGAGAAGCCATTGAAGTACCACCTAAGCTACCAATATTAAAATCGCTGTCTAGTGGATATGGTCCACTAGTATATGCTGTAGTTGTACTTAAACTACTAAAGATTCTAGTCCCCGGAGCCCATGCATTTACACCCGGGCCTGTTTCTGAACTAGTTGCTTTTTGTTCTCTACCATTGCTTGCAAGATCAGTATCAATATTGCCTACAATAAATGCTTCTTGGCCATACGGTGATCCTCCTCTATGATAGTATCTTGTTCCGTATAGGCTACTTGTAAAGTAGTTGTCATAGTCAGCGCCACCATCTACATCAATCTTTTGTTTGTAGTTACCTGCGGCAATACAAACATGTACTCCTGCATCGATTAGTTCTTCAACATCTGTATCTACAGAAGCAACTCTTGTAGGATATCTATAAAGTCCGCTAACTAAATTTCCTACCATACCTTTAGCAGTATCTCTAGCAGTGCCTGTCCAAGGAGTTCCTCTATATTCTCCTCCAGTGATGTTTGCAAAAGCAGACGTGTATCCCCAACTCATATTAACAATAGTCGGACGTTTTGCGCCAGTAACAGGGTCAACTGCTTTAGCTGCATGCCATTCTTTAATAACATCAAAAACATTTGTGATTGGAATACCGCTGTTAGGATCACTCGCTCCTTGTAAGCCATTAACTTTTACAGCATAGATACGTGCATTTTTAGCCCAACCATATGTTTTACCTGCTGCAATCCCTGCACAGTGAGTACCGTGTCCGTCATAATCAGTGTAGTGTTCTGTTGGCATAGATCCGCCGCCACTGAATCCGCTATACCAGTCTTGTTGTACTACTCGTGTAGTACCTGAACTATCTTGGAACTCAGGATGATCTATTTGTAAACCACTGTCTTGGATAACAATGTCTACACCTGTACCGTCAAGTGTGTAGTTGTATCCTCCTGAAATGCTATATCCAAAGTAAGGATTGTTTATTTCGTTAACTCTACGCAATCCCCAGTTAACATATTCACCACGTGTATCTTCAGTCTTACTAAAATCACCAGTCTGTTGAGCGAAACGGACTAGTTCAATGTCATCTCTTAGATCTGGACGTAACTCGCATGCAACTACTCTTGCATCATTGTTAAGTGCTGTTGCTTCTGCATCAGTAAGCATATAGTGTGTATTACGCTGTGATGCTGGACGAGCGTTAGCAACCGTAACACTTCTACCTGGTATGTCACCTGCGCCAGTTGTAGCAATCATTTCTGCATTAAATGCAGTGTAGTCTACACCTTTCTTTAACGTAACAATATATTCTCTTTCGCTCATTTGTTTTTCCTATTTAATATATTTATTATACAGCACTTGCTATTTGTCTCCAAGCGCCGCCTAAGTATACTGTCATTGTGTTTACACCTGTAGTATGCGGATCCCAACCAGTACCATCTGCTACTGCTATCATGCCATTTACAGGATTTGTAGGTTCTGCATTCAGCGGTGTTAGAGTAAGCAAGTCACTCGTCATTGTAAAGTCAACAGCGTTAACCATTACACTTGAGTCATCTGCAAACACACTACCTTTTACATCACCTGTAAATGATCCACCGTCTTGTAAGTAACCAACTGTACTGTGATCGCCCCAACTGTATGCTGTATCCCAGTTTGTTGCACCTTCAATATTTGCTTTATATACTGTTCCGCTAACACCGTCAATAATAACTGTGCTATCATCTGCAACAACACTACCTTTTAAATCACCTGTTATACCTGCTGTAGCATTAATATTATTTGTTATGTTCCCAAAGAATCTAATGTTTGTTGCAGTTAAGTTAATAAATGTATTTGAGCCTCCTGGGCCAATACTAATAGCTTCGCCTGATGTAAGTCCGTTTGTAGTAATACTAATACTATCATCTGCTTTTAAGTTGTTTGCAATCAATGCATTTGTAAACTGGATAGTACCTTCTACTGTAGTTGTACTTCCGCTGTTGCCTATTGTGATTGCAGTAGCATCGTCTACACCTATATCTAATGTAGTATTATCAATGTTACCAGTTACGTTTCCTGTTACGTTGCCAGTTAAGTTACCACTTAGTGTTCCGTTAACAGCATCTATAATAGGAGTACTATCATCACCAAAGACTGATCCTATTAAGTCACCTGTAATTGTTTTTGCATTTACGTTGCTGTTTAAGTTAATAACACCAGTTGTTGCTTCAATGTCAACATTTCTATTTGATGAAGTTATACGCACATCGCCTGTAGCAAGAACTCTAATAATACCATCATCTGGTGCTCCGCCGTGTACAATAGACAATATAGCATCACCACCGTACATCCAGTTATAGCCTCTAATAGAGCCGTACAAGTCACCTGTTATTTGGTTGTTAACACCGTCAACAAGTATTGTACTATCGTCACCTACAAAAGTACCTTTGTATGCTGCTGCTTCAAGTGCGCCATCAACTGTGATTGATCCTGTAACTGAAACATCTGTAAATGTACTTGTTCCAGAACTAGCAGTTACGTTACCTGTAACATCACCTGTTAAGTCGCCTGTAACATCTCCTGTAACATCACCGGTTACGTTACCTATCAAATCGCCTTCGAATGTTGCTGCTACTAATCTTTCTGTTCCAAGTGTCCACTTGTCAATACTGTCATCATATACGAAAGTTACGTTTGCAGCAGAACCTCTGTCTATTTCAATACCAGCAGTTGTGTTAGTAATACCTGCGCCTGTTTCACCGTTATTAAGTACGATTACATTGTCGCTTATAGTTGTATTTGTTGTTTCAACGCTTGTAGTTGTACCTTGTACAGTTAAGTCGCCTGCAATAACAACGTCATTAAAGTTTGATTCACCTGTTGCTGTTGTTACGTTACCGTCAAACTCGCCTTTGTGTAAATCTATCCATGCATCATTTTGATATATCTGCAATCTATTTTGATCAGTGTTGTAAATAACATCACCGTTTTGTGCAACTACTAATGCTGCTTCTGCATCTGTAAATCTAGCAAAGCGTACTGGAGTGTCTACTACCCTTATTCTGTTGCCTGCTTTTAATAATAAGTCTGCGACAGCATTTAGTTCTGCAATACCTAATCCGCTTTCAAATGTAAAGTCATCTGCTTCAGCATTGTGTATAATAGTGTTGCCTGTATTTTCTTCACCTATAACAATATCATAGTTATTTTGTGCATTTATAATAACATCGTTATCTATTGGTCCTATATATTGATCTGATATACTTGTGGTTAACGTTGCTGTTGTTGCTGTAAGGTTAACTGTAGTTATAGTTGTATTATTTACAACGCCTACAACTTCAGATGCAACACCATCTACTATCATAGAAGAGTCATCGCCGAATACCGATCCTCTTATGTCAGTATCAAATGTAGCACCTTCATCAAAAAGCCCTGATAAACTGCTATCTAAATCTTCTGCAAGTAAGTAACCAACATCGTTTTCAAATTCTGAAACTTGTGTAGGAGCACCTTCTAGTGCAGCATAACTAATCTTACCTGTAGCAGCATTAAAAACTCTCTCTTCAGTACCGGAGATTAAATCTCCCATAAACTCGTTTGCTACAACTCTATTAAAATAAAGACCTGTTGTACCTATATCAACTATGTTTGGTGCAGCCGGAACTATTCTAGTACCAACTTCTATTTCTTCAACTTCAATGTTACCAATATCACTAAACGGTCTAAACTCTAGTCCATCACCAGTAGCATTTACTTTTACAAACTTGTCTGCAGAGTCAACATAATCTGCCGGTGTGTCTGTTAGATCAATAAAGTTTTGGGCAACTAGTCTGTTACCATTTACTGTGATATCAGCAGCATTAATTGTACCAAGTGCATTAACATCTTGTACTCTTACAATACTGTTTTCTCTTAGGTCGAGATTGTCTCCCGCCGGTAACTCTTTAAGTTTATTACCGTCTGTTGTATCAATTACCAGTGGAAATCTATTTGCCATTCTCTAAATCCTGTTACTTACTGTATTTATCGTTATATCGGAGTGTTACCGTTTAGTGCATATACCGCCGTTGCTAACTTATCTATTGCTTCTGCAAGTGTTGTTGGACGAGGTGTATCCCATTGTGCTGCATTTGCAGGTGCATAGTTAACATCTCCTGTAAGATCTCCTACAACATTACCTGTAACGTTTCCTACTAAAGTACCATTTAAGTTACCATATAGTTCTCCGTTAACACCGTCCACAATAACTGTACTATCATCTGCTGCTACTGTTCCTATAAAGTTACCGTAGAATGTGTTTGTATTTGAATCGAAAGTTTTTGAACTATCTTGTCCAAATATGTCACCTACAACATCTGCACGTTGACTTGCTCCACTACCATTTACAAGTAAAACACCATTACCATCAACTTCAATCCTAGCACCATTTAAATAAATGAAATCCTTAATGTGTGCGTCTGCCCAACGTTGGGTTACACTTCCTAAATCTCTTGTGCCATCTGTATCCGGAACTAAGTTAGTAGCTGTATTTGCAGGATCAACATTGTTACCTGCATACAGTTCTGCAAAGTTGTCATTTATTTTATCAAATGCAGTACGTAACGGATCACCATCTCCTTTGTTTGCACTTGTACCAATATTAATTGTTTGTCTTGCCATTTGGTGCCCCTTGTACTCTTATTCTAAGAATGTTATTTTGCAGGACCGCTTGACGCTCCTGCGGATTTTTTGTATCGTTACTAGCTTTCATCTGGTTTGTCTTAACTAGTTTATCTACTTTAGGTTTATCCATTAGTGCTTTCCTACTACTACTTCAATAATGCCACGTTCGTCAGTATCTTTAGATTCTAGTGCTTTACCTATTACTGTTCCTACTGCTGGATTATTATTAACAATCGCATATCCTGGAACAGCACTTGACACAAGCAAATCTCCTTTTACAACAGTGCCGATTACCTTACAAGGCACACGACCTTGTAGTGCAATGCCAGTAACGTTTTCGCCTTCAAGTTCTGCATTCATTAAGTGCGCTGGATTAGTTGTAACAACTCCAGCAACTCTGTGATCGCCTTTGCTTGAACATACCGTAACTTCTGCATCACCGCCAAATACTAGTACAGTACCTGGCTCATAGTCTGCATCAGCTGTGTAGTTTTCTGCCAAGTCAGCGTAATATGATTCGGTAGCAGTACCACGGAATCTTGTAGCGTATACATCTTTATATTTTAGTGTTGCACTACCGATATCATAAGTATCATCAACATCAGGTAATACACCTGTTGAACTAAATGTAAACGGTACAAAGCTAGAGCTTGTTGCTGTATCTGCTGTAACAATACCTACTTCGCCTGCAACAGTTTTACCAGTATTTGCACCTATTGCAACACCTGTTGAAGCAGAACCTTTTTCGCCTGCTGCTTCAATAAAACTACTGTATATCCAATCAACTGCTAAACTTGCTTCACCGTTAAAGTTTGAAGTATTTTGAAGTGTACTTTCAGTAACACCAGTTGATCCAATATTAACTGATCCTGGTATTTCAACATCAGGGCCTGTTGCAACTGCACCAGTTGTACCTACTGCTCTTAGTATTTCACCTTGTGCAGGTGTTTTGAACACAATAGTTGTTGTATCCAATCCTAAGATTTCGTAAGTTGGGTCACCTCCAAGTATTAGCGAGTTAACTTGAATACTACCAGCATTATCAGTTTTAACAATACTATTAACTTCACCAGTTTTAGTTACGTTTGTTATACCATATATTCCCGGAGCTGTTTTTATTAATGCTTCTCCTGGATCAGCTGAAACAGCAACTAAACTTGCTGGTTCAAAGTCTGCATCTGCAAGCCCGCCACCTTCTTGGATAACTGTGCTGAATGGTAGTTCGTCGATATCATTATCTGAACTATCACCGCTCCAGTTACCTAATACATATCCGTCTTGAATACGCTGTATCTTATTCAAAGAAAGTTGTCCGTCTTCAATAGTCACCCAACCAGTTGTATTAGTAAATATATCACTATCAAATGCTGCTAAGCCTAGATCACTTTGACTTATTCCAGTAGGGCTATTTCTAGTTGATGCAGCATTCATATTCAACTTACTTTGTGCAATAGCTGCTGTAGCTGAAATATCACTGTTTACAATACTATCAGAGCTTAGTTGGAAGTTGAGTGTTGTATATCGATCGCTTACAAATCCATCACTTGATTCTCTATTAGTACCTATAGTAATATCACTGTCAGCATCAAATACACCATTTGCCCATTCATCAACTGGACCGTCTATACATAATGCTTGACAAATACCAGTTACAATAATAACGTCTGGATCTGGTGATGATCCTATCGGCTTACCATCACTAAACTCTCCTGTTACTGGAGTAAAGATAATTTCAAGAATATCACCTTCTACACCCTGTCTTTCTATTACGTCAACAATAGTACCTGTAGCACCTGTTATTGAACCACTTATACTTTGTCCTCTTGTAAATGTTCCTGGGCCTGTAACTGATCCTGCATCTACAATAAGTTTTTTATACTCTGTTTTAACTAGAAGTTGTCCTTCAACAACCTGGTCGCTATTATATGTTACTGAACGTAAATCTTTTATCTCATCTTGATTTCCTAAGAAGTCATCTACATAAGATTTAGTTGCTGCATCAGAGTCTGAAGTAGGTGTTCCTAAGTTTGTAACTTGATTACCTGCCGCATTCAAATCGTCTGTCATCGGAACAGCACCGTTTGGAGCAAGCACACCTGGTCCTAGTTTATTGGAAACAGGATTACCGTTTACATCATATCCTAAACGTCTGTTAATGTACCCACGTACAGCAAGTTCTGTTGGAACTGTATCAGCAGCGTTATCTGTCATTGCTGTATCAGTTGAAAACTCAGTAACAACAACACCACGTTTAAAGCCTAGACCGTCAACATCTGACAGCGCAATACTCGCAGCAAATGTAACTGTACCAGTACCTTGGTCAACGCTAAAGAATCTACCAACTCTAAAGATACCGTTTTGGTCTGTACTTACATAGAACACACGCCCTTTACCACGTTCATCGACTTCATTAGCAGAGTTTTTATCTGCAGGTTCACCAAAGATTACGTTTGGATAGTTTGAATCGTTAAAACCTCCAGTTCCAACATCAAGGAAGTCATGTGATGTAGCACGACATGTTGAGATATTAACTGTAACATCACCAGGTGCTCCTGCTCTCAAACCTGCACGTAATGTAGTTGTAACCGAACCTAATACAAGAGTTGAGTAAATGCCTGTTGCATCTGTTTGGTTAATAGTATCAATATCTGAAATATCAACAATAATGTATTCGTTATCTTCTGCTATTGGTACGATTGTATCTGTAGCATCTACACCTCTAGCATTATAAACGAAGTGTTTTTTACCTTGCCACACAAAGATTGGAGCTTCCTGAAGAGATGATTGAGTCCAGCCTACAGGTCTATTTGCTTCGGGTGTTCTAGCATTGTTGTTTAGACGGAATATTTCGTTTGAATCTAGTGTTGCTTGAACAGCTATTACAACATCGCCTGGTGTATTACCTTTTGTTGTACCTAATCCTGCAAGTGCAGTTTCTTGAGCTTTTGCAGTATTAACAAGCATCCTGATATAATCATAACCTTCATCAAATCCTGCTTGCAGTGTACCTTGTGGTAGTTCAACTCCTATACTATCACTGTTTAGGAAGCTGATTGAACGATAAATCTGTGTTGGGTTTTCATCAAATACAACAGCAGTTGATGGACGAATACTTAACACATCTGGTCTTGCTAAGTCGCTTATAATATGTGCTTGGTTTCTTCTATATTGGATAAGTGTACCCCATGGTACATCTGCAAGTAACCCGCTTGTACTAAACTGTGCATCACTTGTACTAAAGTTAAGTTTAAAAACTCTACCGTCATACATAGGAGTGCTTGTTTCTTGCCAAATATCGCCGCTCAGCCTAACTTCTGATATAACACCAAGCCCTGAGCCAGTTCCTTCGTCTACTTCAGTAACAGTAATAGTACAATCATTATCAGGAGATACACCTCCTAAGTCTGCACCACTTACTACCCATTGGTCACCTACAGTGTATGCCTCGCCACCGTTTGAAATAGTAGCAGTATATCCATAAGCAATAGTTTTTTGTACGTCAAACAATCCATCAAGAGCACCTACGTCTGCAAATGTGCTCGATAACGGAGTAATATTACCACCTACACCAACATCTTTGTACTCACCTACAGTGTGACCTGCAAGGTTAGAACTTGCTGCTTCGTATCTAGCAAGAGTAGGAACACTTGGATGATATACATCAAACTCTGATCTATTTGATGGATTTACTTTAAAGTCGTATGCATAGCAGAACAAGTTTTCTTTGTTATTACCATAACCTGTTGAATCAACATCTGTAGGGACACTGTTTGGTCCGAGTGCAGTAACAGTTGAGTCTCCTGTTATAGGACCTGTAATCTGTAGTTCTCCTGTTGTATCAAACGCTCCTTCTACACCAGTTAGATATATTATTTTACTTCCTGGTGTCTGTGGACCGTCTTCAACTGTACTATCATCTAAGTCTGCTGTAGTTACAGCAATCGTACCTGTTGCTAGAGAAGTTACCTGTTCGATTTGATCTCCTGCTTGTAGTCTAACCCTATCTGTTAGATAAAGTACAACATCAGCATCAAATACTCTTGCACTTTCAACCATATCTTGTGCAAGTAATACACTGTCTGGAATTTCATTTGGATCTGAACCTTCAGCAACAAGCCCGTATTCACCATAACATGAAGAACCTGTCAGTGATCTAATCTCTGAACCATTCTTAGCATAGTATGATGTCCAGCAATAGTATGTAAACATACTAACCATTTCTGATAGAGCACCGTTGACTGCAACGAGTCCGTATCCTTGGTCGTTAATCTGTGTAAAGTCGTTACCTAGGATTGATCTGTTACCTGCTGTTTGTAGTGTAATAGGTAATGGAGCATCTATGCTTTGGATTATCTTATTTACTATAGTTGCTTGTGTAGTTAATATAGCTTCATAAGCAGAAATATACTTTACATCTGTCCAAGTGTTGTCAGGTGTAATATCTGCAGGTAAGTTAACTAATGAATCTTCATCAATAACATCATAAATAACTTCTACTAAGCCTGCTGCTTCTAGTCCTTCTGTTGCTGTTGCAGGATTACCTGTTAGAGTTTGTCCTGCATATGTTTCTTGGACGACCTGCTGCATTATAGTTGCAAGTTCTTGATATGCTGCAACTGTTGGAGCTCTTTGTTCTGTTGGTTTTACAGCAACACCATCGTCAAAATAAGATCTTGCTGCTAGTTTAGAACCTAAGTTAGTTTGATATTGGATGTCAAAACTTACAGCGTCTACAATGTATTTTACATCTCTTTCGCATTTTGCACTGTCGTATGTTAAACTTGGATAGTTTGCAGTAATAAAGTCTGTGATTTCACTTGCAATAAAATCTCGGTTTGCTTGCAATAGTGTTCTAGCATAGGTTTTATCAGTAACACCAGTATCAGTAAATGTTACTGCATCTGCAGATGTAGGACCGTTAGTGATTATATCATTTACTTCATTATAAGCTGCTGTAACTCTGTTAACTACATCAGTGTCTGCTGCAACTTCTGTAATAAGTAGTGTTCTGTCTCTACCTGCTTCATAAGCACCTGTAGTTTGTGCAAGCTGGTCATCAATAACTACTTCTGCTATATTTCCTCTATGATATGCAAGACCATTGTATACAGCAAAGTAGTTAGTACCTAATACTGTGTCAAGTGCAACACCTTCAACAATGTAGTTAGAATCTCTTTCGCATTTTTCTTCATTAAAACTAAAATCGCCGATTGAATCTAAATCAACCCCTGTTGCAAGTTCTGATGTTAAACCTTGGAATCCATTACTATCATTAGAACTTCTATCAAGTATAAGTTCTGCTGTACCAAAGTCTGGATCATAAAGTGTTACAGCATTAACTTGGAAACGTCTGCCGTCTATATAGAACGCACAAGGTGTTTGCGGACGTCTTACAAACAATCCTTGAGGATCAGATTGGCTACCCAAACTTTGTACTCTAAGTCTAAACGGATCTCCATCTACACGTTCTGTAACTTGTACTGCGGAGTTACCAACAAATGCGTCAACAAACAATCCTCCATGGAATACTTGTTTGTTAAGACTCTTTGCAAAACCTGTACCAGTCTGACAGTATGGTGATTTAGTTAGAATTTGTCCTTCTGGGTCAAGCACCATTTGGAAGCCGCCGTGTCCTTGTCCTGTAATGTTACGTAAGATAGTAGCATCATTCATTAAGAACACATCCATCTCGTCGTTTCTCAACGGTGGGTTATAGTTCGAATCAAATGCAAAAGTAATAGTATCTATTAGATTATCAATAACAGTATCTATACCGTCGATTTCACTCCAGTAAGCATTGATTTCTGCTGAGTCAAAAGTATTGCCTGAGCGGTTTTCGATCTTACATTGATAATATCTGTCAACGCCAGCAAATGTATAGTAGACAACATTACCAACACGATATACGTTATCAGCAACCCATTCATCGGGTTCTGCACTTCCATTGAATAAATCATAATCATATTCTAAGTTTTCACCACTATTACCTGGGCGTATAGGTGATGCTCCACTTGGACCATAAAGTGTAGTCGGTGCTTCACCTAGAATAAGTTTATTTGCAATAGTATAGATATGATCTATACCTGCAACAGTTTCTGTTTCTGTACCAGCTTTCACTGCACCTGCATAGTATTCACCTTGTGCTTCTAGTGCAAACTCGTTGCCGCCGGTGCGTAGATCCTTAACTAGTGCATCAACAATAAGTCCTGTATCTCGAGAACATTTTGTTCTGCTGTAGTTTGGAGAACCGATGAGTGCAGGATAAGTTGTTTCTACATAGTTTACAACTTGTTCTTGTATAAACTCTCTGTTATCATCTAAGACTAAAGCTGCTGTATCCCAGTTGCCAACGTTTGTATAACCAGCGCCTATGTTTTTTACATTATCTGGTTTAAGCAAGTAATGATAACCAAAGTAACCATCTACTTCGTCAGTTAATGGGTTAATGTACTTAATACCATTTGGTACTGTTGCGACCCGGAATACATATTCGGCACCGCCGCCACCGCCTAGCACAGCATCAGTAACAGTTATAACTTCGCCTGCTTGCCAATCTTGACCTTCATTTGTTATAGTAATATCGTTAATAGCACCACTTGCACTTACTGTTATTTCAAACTCAGCATCTTTACCAAGTTCGCTAGACGTATAATCATTATTAGAAATAGTATAAGTACCTGCGGTTCTTAGTGGATCAATAGAAGGTTCATAGTTTAACGTTTCTATTGATGACTTTCCTAATACTAGTCCATCAAACTCTGCATCACGATAGAAGAATGTATTTGCCCAACGTGATTGCGATACACGATCCTTCGGACGTATAATAACTCGTCTAAACTCGTCGCCTTTGATAGACACGTTAGCTGGAACTCTAATAGGTAAATCTTCTTCGTAGATACCGCTTTCGATTCTAACACTAATCTGTGTACTTACAACATAGTTTCCATATTCTAATTCTTCACCTACTTCAAACTCTCTTGGAATAAGAAGTTGAACTTCAGTTTCGTCCGTCTCTGGCACACTAACAGCCCTATCACCTGACTCGTGCTTGTAGTCAATGATACGTCCAATAGCACCAGAGTTTTTACCTCTAATAACTTTACCTGGAATAATGTCTGTATTTTCTGGATTAGCTTGATCTATAAAACCGTTGTTACCATTAGAGATATTAATTTTATAAGTTGTTGAACCGTCAACAATGCTAGGAGCATTAAGAGGACCATTATTAATAACATCTATAACAATGTCAAACTTTGCTTCAGCAGCTGAGTCTGCTGCGCTATCTGGAATAATAGCAGGCTCAATGTACTGTTCTACACGACTTTGATATGATGTAGGAGGTGCTGTGTTTGTAAGAACATAATCTCTAACTAGTGTTTTTGCATATTCAATACCTGCAATAGTGTATGCTTTTTGAACACCAATAGCAACCTGTCCACTTGCGTTAGAATAATATTGTAGTCCTGAGTAACGTGATAGATAGTTTGCGTTATTACCTAGTAAAATATCTAAACTTACTGCTTCAAGAATAAGCTGAACATCTCTTTCGCATATAGCAGTGTCATAACTTTCACTAAACTCTGGATATGTAGCATCAATATAACCGGTAACTTCTTTTGCTACCCATTCTTTATTTTCTAAAATAAGTGCTCTTGCTGCTGCACGACCGACAATAGTGCTAGTAATACCTGATGTTAAAACTGTACCATTGTCTTCGCCATTGGCAAAAGTCATTGTTTGCTGATATGGACCTGGTTCAGGCGGAGCTGATAAAATTATTTCTTCTGCTTTTTGACATGCAGCATTAACAGTTCTATATGCATATGCTGGGTTACGTCCTTCTTTTCCGTCTGGCGTAAACTCTTGACTGTCGCTACCTGCTGTACTTACATACAAGTTAACTGTACTTGAAGCGGCAGCATTATCTACATAAAGTTTTGTTGCTGCTTGTAAATCATCAGGACCATTTGGCAAGCCTTTACCAGCAAGTTCGCCTGGATGATCTGATAGATTTAAAGGACCTGTCATTGAGTCCCCTTGACGTCTTACAAGGCTTTTTCGTGGAACAGCAACGTTTGATAACCAAAAACCTTCTAGTTCGTCGTCATATGCACCGTCTGTAATAGTGAATGTTCCTGAGCCACCGGCTAGAAGTATTCTGCCTGTGCCTGTAAGTGCATCTTCTTCACTTTCGTATAATGAAAGTTCGTCACCGTCTGGAATACCTAAGTAATATGTACCTCCGCTAGTAACACCAAATGGATCAGTACCTGTACTATTAAAGAAAAATGGAGCACCAATATATGCATCACTTAATCCATGACCAGGAACTTGTAGGTTTCCTAAACTTATAGAGTCAGTTGATAATACATACTCGCTAGTATCTGTAGGCTCATCACCTAGACGTAATCCGCCGCCTGCAACTTTCTTTTCTTGGTAGTTTCTGTCTGCAAAACTCTTGTTAATAACAAGGTCACTAATAGTTAAGTCTGTACCATGCACAGAGTTAAAAGTATCAATTGCTGCTTGACTAACTGTAACGTTTGCAATAGGCTGTGTAGCAGCGTCTAGTGGACCAGCTAGTGTTGGTTCCGGATCGTTTGCAACTCTTGAAACAAGCTGTTTAAGAATAACTTTACCATCTACACTAAAATCAAATCCAATAGTATCAGGTGAGCCGTCTAGGCTGTTGTCAGATGCTAGTTCAAGTAAGTTAAGACCACTACCGTCTGACTTAACTAAAGGAACTTTATTTTCGTTACCTTCATATGTGTCTGGAGTGTCACTTAGATCAGTAAAACTAATCTGTCCACCGATCCCAAAAACCGCATATATTTCTTGAAAGTTTTCGTTTACCTTACGAAAGGATTCACGAATACTATCACCGGTTCCGTCGTTACCTGATACACCAATATCAATATCTTGTCTTGCCATATTTTACTCCAAATTATATCGCTGGCTGGCTTAGTTTATCCATATCAAAGTTTACACTAACGCCGCAACCGCAGCTAGACTGTGCGTTAGGGTTTTTAATCTCAAACATTGCACCTATAATATCTTTTTTATAATCTATTTCAGTGCCCATTAGGAACATTATGCTATGTGCGCCTATTACAAAGTTGCCGCTACCACCGGTTTGCATATGAATATCATTAGGTTGTACTTCTGTTGGGCTACCAATAGTTCCCCATTCGTATTCAAACCCTGCGCAACCGCCACCTTTTAGGTTTAGTGTTACAGCAAAGCAATCATTTTCTTCACATATAGTGTTGATTTGTGTTTTTGCGGCTTCTGTAAGTGTACAAATGCTCATTTTTGCTCCTTCATCAATGTATTTATCGAACAGTTTTATAATCTTAATGTAAATATATGTATGTTCTTAAAAGAATTTAAAAAGCAAACCCGGCATGTGCGTACTAGTAAACTAGGCACAGAACATGCATATTACCGCTATAAAACCTATGTAGCGATGCTATGCGATAGTTGTGGTACAGAGTTTATAAGAGAACGTGGAAGTATGGATCCTAAACGGATATCCAATAACTACTTCCACGTTTGTAAAGATTGCGATAGTAAAAAGTTTGCACAAAAGAAGGGTGTTGAAAAGAAGCAAATGTGGGATATGCCTGCTAGTTCAAACCTTCCTATTGGTAAACTATAGTTATTCGCTTTTCCAAATAGTCCAAGCACCATACAGAATAGCTGCATATGCTGCTAATGCTGCAATAGGCTTGAAGATTAAAAAGGATACTCCTGCTACTACTAGAATAACTCCGTCTAGTGTAGTACGTTCTTTAATACGAGCATTAATCCATTTTTGTATCACGGTTTACTCTCCTTAGTTGTTGTTCAAGTCTAGTAAGGCGTGCATCTTGTGTGCGAATCTTTTCTTCTAGGCCTTGTACATATTTTTGTGACGGAATAGTATGCTGTGTACCGTCTTCTCCCAGTACAGTCATCATGTCTGCACCTTGTCCACGCAACCCACCTAATACTCTATTAGGATTTTTATTAGATGATGATTGGGTCTGGTCCTGTGACTTTCTGCTGTACATTTTGTTTAGGTAACTCATAGTGCTTACTCTCCGTATAGTATTTATATAGCTCGATACTTGCAAGATTCTTACATTTAGACTCTACCATGATATCTGCATAATCAAGGAATTCAAGTGCCCAGTTGTTGACTGCACGATTCCACATATAATCACTGTGCGCTCGTAGTTTTGCTTTCTTGTATCCTTGTTCTAGCAAATTTGTCATGTTAGGACGTTTGCCTTTGGGGAAGTTTACCAAACAATCTTCACGTGAGACACTGTAATGAATAACAGGACGCACACCACGCCAGCTGTCAATCACGCGAGCAAATCTATCGTCGGTGGGTTGAATGTATTCTCCTTCACGGCACCAGTGATGGTGTATGTCAAGTACGAGTGCGACATCGTCTGCAAGTTCGAGGCTGTGTTCAAGTCCCCACTTGTTTTCGTCGTTCTCGATCGTGATAGTGTTTCGTGCTTCGGGCGAGAGTCTCTTGAGGGCGTCTTTGATGCCTTGTGGACCTTTTCGACCCGATATGTGTACATTGCATTTAAAGTCTTGGAAGGTACGGCCGTATCCCATCCAGCGCAAGACATCGGTGTGATATTCAAATTCTTCTATGCTCCTCTCAACTATTTCCTCATTATCCGAAGCAAGGACTGTAAATTGTCCTGGGTGCATGGAGAGTCTAACATCCAAGCGTCTGGCTGTGTCTCCGACTTTGGCAAACTCTCTTTCCGCATATGCACGTACATCTTGACGCTGCCAAAAATAGCACCAAGTAGGCTCGGTATAAACAGGAAGAACATCAGAGCCCAATCGTACCATACGTAACTCTTCAGGAAGGCTTCCAACATACTCAATCAATCTCCCATAGCTTGCGATATTATGTACCATAATATCCCACAAGCGTTCTTCAGCAACATCACGTGTCTGTCGATTCAGCCACTGTACTGTTGTACTGCGAGTATTTAGTGGTCGCTGAATTTCTTCTAGCAACTTTTTCTTTTGTGTTTGATCTGGATGCATGTACTTGCATGCAAAGCCTATGCGTTTTTGTTGTGCCTTCAAGAAATCACCTGCTGTTGTAAATTTTAAGTCCATAGTTTATTATACTGCCTTTGTTGTATTGTGTCAATCATTTCCAGTTTTCCCTTACCCATAAATCTTTACAATAATGCGGATTAGGATCTCCATGGAATACTGCTACATTTGTATCATCTAATATTTTAGGATCACCTGGTTTTTCAAAATCTCTTTTACCTTTTGCACCAACCATTCTAGGTTTTCCACGCATTTCCCATTTATAACTTTGTATCCATTCTTCTGGCCAAAAATTAAAATCTTTTTTAATCTGTGCCCGTATCCAGTCTTGATCTCCATGCCAGCGTCTAATAGGATCGCTTGGGTTTCTTACAAAATCGTCATAGACATTTCTGTGTTGCCCGCTATCGATACGAAATACACTTGAGTTAAACTTTTGGTAGTTTTTAATAACAAATCTATTAAAATCTCTACATATAATAAACTCACCCGGCTTATATGTAAACAGGTTGTTTATGTTTCTAAAGATAATAACATCTAAGTCAAAATATAGCAAAGTTCCCCGTAATGGAAACTTACTGTTAAAGAACATAGGTTTATACCACCAACCTATTGCTCCTTTCATACCAGGTATTTGGGGGATAGGTTCTGTTCTTATTTCTTCATTAATGCCTGAGGTATTATCAGTAAAGCAAACAAACTCGTAGTCAAGCGTACAGTTACGCTTGACCATATTGTAGAGATTGTTTACATAAGATGCATCATATTTGTTACCCCATTTTAAACAAACAATATATTTGTCTTTATGTCCATGAGGTTTCATGACCGGAGCCACACTTTCTTGCGGCAAATTTTCGTGAGTTTCCGCACTTTTCTGCGCTTTTTCTAGAGCTTTTCGTGCTTTACGATGCTCTTTAGTTTCTCCGGAATAATACTTTTTAACCAAGTCATGCCTCGTAGATAGCTGAGTTTGCTCCGTGCTCTGCACACTCTACTCGTACACAGTAGCAACGATTGTTTGTTGTCTGTCGAATTAGACCATTTGCATAGTTAAATGCGTGTTCTGCAAACTTTTCTGCACCAACACCATCAAACTCCCTAATTTCACAAAGTCCTTTATCTTGCAATTCATAAAGATCTTGCTTGTGAGGATCCGCAATATCAACTGCTACCTTGTGATCAAAACTATCTTCAAGCCATGCCTTCAAAGGTTTTAGTCCACCAAAGTCTACTGCCCAGTTTTTATTGTCTAGATGATCGCATCCAAATGTAAATGTAAATGCTAGACTGTATCCGTGTAGCAGATGACAGTGTGAATGATCTGCGTTAGGTTGACGGAACACTGCTGATAAGCCAATGTTGTGTCCGTAGTGTTTAGTACTGTAATGTTTACCCATCTCTTGCCTCCTCGTGAGTAAGTTTGATGCGCAGAGTATTTAAAGTGGGATGAGCATATAAGACCACTGTATTCATACTATGTATTATAGTATATGTTACTTATCTTGTCAACCTTTAGATTAGGTTTATTCCAGAATGTAGGCAACTTCCAATCTTCTTCAGCATATACAGTAAAGTTTTTATCGCTATAAAGGTCAACTAGTACTCCTATTTGATGTATCCAATACCTGGGATCTATTGCACGTTTATGTGACATACCATAGTTTTCTGTATCTTTATACATGTTGTTTAGTTTACCGTCTTTACTGTACAAATCGAAACCTACAAGTTTTATGTCTTCTGCTAGGTTACATGCCAATAATACAGCGTATGGTCCTGCTCCCCAATGCCAAGGCAAATCCCAACGGTCATTACTCACATAAGGCAGTTCTGGAACTGGTTTTATGTTCTTTTCAAGTCTATGTTGTACCCACCAATCTTTGCGTGTATATACTTTTGTATTTTTATGGTAAGAGCTGTTAAGTGCTTCTTTTAGCATACGTTTATCTACACATACTAAATGATCTACCTTAGTATCTCTAAGGATAGCATTACATCCGATCTTTTTATCTTGAATTTTTTCCAGGTCTACTTTACTGCGGCTTTCGCCATTGCCGATAACTAACATAGCTATATTTAAATAAATACGTTAAGAAAACATTTTTATTGGAAAACTTGATGGGCGTAGCATACGTAGATACATTTCGAAAAATACTTCTCCAACCAGACGGAGTAACACTTACTGCTGACGATATAGGCGATACACTAACTATTACTAGAAGTGACGGTGTAGCGTTTAATCCTAGTGAAGGAGGAGATAGTTTTGAAATAGATGTTGATTATCAACTATCTGTTCCAGTTGGAACAACCGAGTTACGTTTAAATGATGTAAACTCAAACTATACTGGCATTGAAATACGAGCTGGTTCAAACATTAGTGTTGTAAGAAACAGTGATTCAGAACTAATTATTACGGCTACCGTTGGTGGTTCTAGCAAAGCAATATTAAATGCTACACAAACAAATCCAGTTGTAATCACAACTAGTGCAGCACATTCATTCTCTGAAGGTACACCTGTAACTATTACAGATGTTGTAGGAATGACACAACTTAATGGTAACGAATACTATGCAGATATTCTTACTAGTACTACTTTTGCACTTTATAGCGATGACGAACTTACAGCAAGTGTAGACGGAACAGGATTTAGCTCATACTCAAGTGGCGGTGTTGCTACAGGTGAATATTTTCCAAGAACACAACTTGCAGAACTACTAGATGTAGAAACAGACGGTGCTGCCGAAGGCCGAGTTTTAACTTATCAATCAGGTATTTGGAGACCATCGGGCACAGCAACAGTTGATATAATAGGGTCAGTATTTGCAGACGATAGTACAGTATTAGTAGACAGTGTAAATGGCAAAGTTGTCGGCGATGTTGACAACATAGAAGTGGTTACTACTACAGTACAAGGTAGAGACAGTGCTAACTTAAATATCTACAGAGGCACAAGCGGCACAGTATCATTAGGTGACGCATCATCAGGTGATGTAACAGTAAGTGATAGTGGTATTAATATTACTTCAACTGCTGGCGTTGGCATTAATGGCGCTGCAACTGGCACAGTAGAAATTGGCACAGGTGCAACTACTGGCAATGTTACTATTGGTAAAGTTGGCAACACAACTACAATTAACGGAACATTTAATGCTGCACTAACAGGCAACGTTACTGGTAATGTAGATGGTGACATTAATGGTAGTGTGTTTGCAGATGACAGCGGACTATTAGTCGACAGTGTAACTGGAAAAATTGTTGGCGATGTTGACACAACATCTTTAACACTAACTAGTGCAGATCCTTTTTTAATACAAGATACTGGTAACACACCAAGATTTGAAGTTAAAAAATATCTAACATCAGGATACGAACTGGCTGTTAACTCGGACACTGGATCGCCTAACTTGCAAGTTATGGTAGGATCAGGCTCACCACAACTAAGTGTATACAATACTTTTGCAACCGTGAGTGTGCCTACAACATTCTCTGATGTTATTAGATTTGAAGGTACTAATAATGACAGTTTTGAAACGACACTGTTCGCTATTGAACCAATACAAGATGCTACAATCGAAATACCTAACGAGTCGGGAACTATGGTTATAAAAGAGTTAGGTGTTATAGATGCTAATCTTGATGGTGATGTAGAAGGTAGCGTGTACGGCGATGATAGTACACTTCTTGTTGATGGCGTAAACAGTGTAATACCTGCGGCTAACTTATCAGGAGCACTTCCTGCTATTGACGGATCAGCACTTACTGGTATTAGTGCTGTACCAGAAGGTTCTCTTATAACTAGAACTTCGGGTAGTTTTAGTGTTACACTAGATACTCCAGGAACACATATGCAAATATTCCATGAAACATCTAGTTTTAACTACTCACATAACTCAAGTGGCGGCACCTTTAGCTCTACTTGGAGTGTAGACGGTACTGCATCAAAAGATAGTTTGTTTGCTTTTAATAGCACTGGTGGTATTTCTGTTAGTGGAACATCTAGAGGTGAACACTCTTGGTTGATTACTACTTCAGGATCTACTAAAAGTTTTAGTTTTAGTAATGCAGAAAACACCGACGGCAATGCAACCTTCTCAATAACAGGTTGCACGTTCTATGCTGTGCCAGTTGACTTAACTTCAGTCTAAACCTTTTCTAATATTTTTGAGATCTTCTTTGAGTTCGCGGATAACGTCTTTAAGACTTGCGATATATTTTGCGAACTGTGATATTTGATTAAGTACCCAATACCACCATATTATGCCTGTCGCAAAAAATACAGATGTAACTAATACCATAACACACTTTATCCAAGTGTCTGTGCCTATCCAATATGAAAATGCTATTAAGCCTAGTGCTGTAAAAGCCAATACGGTGGCTGCTTGTCGCCAACGGTTTACTTCTTTTTTTGTTTTGTTCATATGCCTTTCTCCTGCCTGTACAAAATATTTATAGGCAGTTGTAATATTATTATACTAGAGCTTTAAGCAGATATTGCGCCGAAAGGCTTCCATTCACCTGGTGTTCCGTCACGCACACAAACCCAACCAACATAACCTGTTGCTACTGCGTTTGTATTGTACATAACATCACCTTGTCTAAATGTACTGTTTGTCGGAACTTCTGTTCCTGTCATGATTTTTGTGCCGGCTATTTCAATGGTGCCTGCACTTGAGAATGTAACGCCTTCTCCTACGTTGTTTACACCTACGCCCAGTTTACCAAACACACTTACTCGTGCATCGTTACGTCCACTGCGTCCGAAGTCTATCTTACCGTTTGCTTTAACTGTAAGTCTAGTTGTGTTGTCTGTAACAATCTGTAGATCATCTGTTGTCCAGTTACCAATCTTAGTTGCTTCTGATTCAACATCAATAACAAACTCTGTTTCGTAACTTGTTACACTGATATTTCCATTCGGAGCATCAGTACCAAAACCTATGCGCTGACTGTCTGCGTCATAGATAATAAACTCATCAATGCTAAGGTTGCCTGTTGTGCGTAGATTGTTGAGTGTTCCTACTTGTGTTAGGCTACTTTTACGTATGCTTGTGCCTAGTGTATCAACAGTTAGCACATCAATGTTATCAATCTTATACGCATTGCCTCTGTTTAAGTCAATGCTTTCACTTGACCAAATACGATCCGGATTAGCACGATATACAAAAGATTTAGACGGACCATCGCCCTTCCATACAAGACCTTTGCCATACAGGCCTGAATCATCTGCTGTAAACTCTAGTGGGCTAGAACGTTCGTTGCGTATATCAGCAGTTAGTTCATCAACGTGTAAACTTTTTGCTGTGATATCACCTTGTACTTTAAGACCGCCCAGTACTTGTACACCATCTTTGTTTCTTAGTGTTCTAAGGTAGATATGGTCTGTGATTAAGCCGTCGTCTTTTATTGCTACTACTTGTTTTGTAGCTTCATCTTTAATACCTACACTACTAAACTGTGTGATGCGTCCGCCGTGTATCTTATCGCCGCTTATTTCATTATTTTTAAACTCTGGCTTCTCAGCAGGTTTTAGTGCAATCTTTTCTACTGCACTATGAACACCGTCTAACGACTCTTTAAGTTTTGCAAGTGTATCGTTTACGTGTTCCATATTACTTTCCTATTTGTCCAAATGGCTTCCACTCTCCAGGAGTTCCTGTTCTAACACAAATCCATCCTACATACCCAGTTGGAATAGGATTCTCGTTCCAGACAATATCACCTTGTCTAAAAGATCCAGAGTCTGGTATTCCTGTTCCGTTCATAAACTTTTTGTTTTCAAACTTAACTGGTCCACTAGTGCTTATACTTACACCTTCTTCTATATTGTTTACGCCAACGCCCAAACGTCCGTGTACACTTACTTTAGAATCTGTTCCTTCAGAATCACCTAAATCAATATTTCCGTTTGCACGAATAGTAAGTCTAGTTGTATCGTCTGTTACAATTTTTAGATCGTCGGTTGTCCAAGTTCCAAGTTTAACTGCTCTCGATTCTGTATCAACAATAAACTCACTGTCTAGTGTTGCAATACTAAGTTTACCATTTGGTGCATCTGTTCCAATACCTAGTGCTTCACTATTGCTATTATAATGAATATATCCGTCTATAGATAAGTTGCCGCTTGTTTTTAAGTTATCAAGTGTTCCAACTTTAACAAGACTTGAACTTCTAATACTACTGCCTAGTTCTGACTGACTAATAACTGGAGTATTAGCAATCATATAACTAGCACCTGCGTTTATGTCTATGCTTTCGCTAGACCAAATTCGATCTGGATTTGCTCTATAAACAAGTTGCTTTGTAGGACCTGCGCCTCTCCATTGTAGTCCTTTGCCATATATACTGTTTTCACCTTCTGCATTAAACTCTACAGAAGTTAAAGACTGCATACGCATGTCGTCTACAGTAAGGGCGCGATTAACTATATCGCCAATGGATTTGCCCAAATCTTGGATTGCACGGTCAAGGTCAGATGTATTAATTTGTGTCATACTGTATTTATTAAGATATCTTCAGTAACACAGTATCAGGGTTGCATCTTCCGTTTAATTTTGTATCAGTTGTTGGGATTTCTTCTAAGAACTTGCGTAGTTTAACCTTGCCTGCATCTTTAAACTCTTTGAGCTGTACATCTGGCTTACGCAATGTCTTTTGTATACTTTGTGCTTCATCATAACCTATAATAGTTGTACCTTTTACTTGTAAACCACTACCATCTCTGTTCATACCCTTAGGATCAATGTTACTAGCAACATACTTGCCTAGTTTGCGTGTTTTAACATTGAATACCCAAAGTTCATTTGCGCCTAAAATCTGAGCGGGATCAACACTTGCAAGTTTGTATTTTTCATCAACTTTTAGGAACTTCAACTTCTCAACAAGTTTAGTAGCACTCTTAGGTTTTGCTTTACGTGGTTTACGTGTTGCTTTAGCACTTTCGATAACAAAGTCTAGTGCTGTTCGTAGTTCTGAAATAGCCGAGCGATACTTTTTGATGTCGGCTTTCTTAACGTGAACATAGCCTTCTTTGAGTTGCATCCATAGGTCTGCTGTAGTTTCGTCCATTTTTTTGAGCTGACCAGCAGTCGGCATACGTTCGAGTTCGTCATAGTCGTCGAGTAAGTTTTCATAAAAACCTTTTAGTTTGCGAGCGTGTGCTTGTGTTACACCTTTGTCGCTGAAATGTTTTTTAAAGTCAAATCCTTTAGGATCAAACGTGTCAGGATCTGCAATATATCCTTCTAGCCAATCATCAATTGCTTCGCTTTGTATTAGAGCTTGTTCTCGTAGTCGTTCTTGGATGCTAGGAACATATACATTTGCTTTTTCTTTTTCTTCTTCTTTCTTAACTTCAACAACTTTTGATCCCGCTTCAATAGCCTTTTCAAGTCGGTCTTTGATAAAATCACTGACAGGGCGTTTACTTCCCATTGTGCCTGGAAGACTTTCCCAATAAGCATTTTCTTTTTCTACATAGTCAGGAGCACCATCAAGCAGTTGTGCAGAACTAATACCAGCAGTAATACTTAGAATATAACTAGGAGCGGCTTTTGCATGTTTAATCTGTTCTTTTGTGTATTCGCCCGACTGTGCCATCCACTTAAAGGTGAAAGCATGTAAGTCAGCAGGTTTAAAGTTATCGTAGTAGAACTGACGGCAGGTTTCTCTATGGCGATGTATTTGATCACCTTCCCATTGTTCCCAGCCTTCCCAACCGGGTGACGTTAGTTTGCCGCCACGCTTTACACGAGGGGCTGCTCTTGGTGCTTTTTTCTTTGCTCTTGGAAGTGCCATGTATGTTCTCCTAACAATGTTTTGTTAGTATATAGTCGTTAATGAATAAAGTCAAGCCTTTTTGAGTGCCCAAAACGTAGCATGCTTATCTGATAGTAACCCAGTAATAGTTATACGGTATCCCATTCCTGCATAATCTGGGTTGATGTGGTAAGTAGGATCTTCTGCATTTTCCATACACCACTTACCTTCTTTAGTTTGCTGCCATTGGTACACAGGTTCTGCTAGATAGATCTCAGGATCTTCTACATCGCCCATTGTAAACTCATGAAGAATATACTTAGCCTTCACGTTCTAAGTCCCAACGTACTATGTTAGAGTTTTTCGCCAACTTCGAATCCGCGGAAGGTTTTGAACCTTGGGAAACGAAGCGAATAAGTACCGTCTTGATTTTGTGTAATAGCATCTGCTCTAACCTCTACAAGTTGCCCAATAAGATCGCTACGACTATTCCAAAAACTATCGCGATCGCTGTCACTAAACCCGCTCCCGCAATTGACTTGGACCATTCTTCCATCGTCGTTTCCAACGCATACCAATGCGCCAAGGCGTCCTTCGTTTCTTCCTGTTCCTTCTTCAACATCTTTAACCTCTAATGTTACCTCAATGAACGGCTTTGCTTTAAGCCATGCATGAGTTCGTTTGCATTCATAAGGAGCATCAACGTCCTTAATCATAACTCCTTCGTAACCACCGTCTACAGCCGCTTTATTAAGCTCTACAAAGCGTTTTTGTCCTTCAGCAGTGTCTAAGTCTACTGTTTCCCAATCCAACGCTTGTACATGCTTTAAAACGCTCTTATGCTCCTCTACCCAATGCTTGGTAATAGCACTACGGAAGCTCTGTGGCTTATCCCACGAACCTGCTTTGAAACAATCTAGTGGAATTGTGTCAAACAAATGTAGTACAGCGTCAGTGCTTTGCTTTCCATCTTTGCGATGTACCTGCTTCATAAGGTCTTGGAAGTCTGAACTCATCACTTCGCCGTCTAGTACTAGCGGATATGGTACAGGGTAATCTTTGATTACTGCTTCTAGTTCTTCAATGATGTGTCCAAAGTTGTGAAACTGTTTCCCGTTGCGGCTAAACATCTCTACTTTGTTACCTTGGATGATTGTGATAACACGAACACCATCAAGTTTGATTTCAATCTGCTTCTTGCCAGTCATCTTCTTTTCGTGCTTGGCACTGTCATGTGCAAGACTACAAGTGAACACAGGAACAGTACCCGGTACTACTTTGTTTACAGTTTTTTCACTTACACCGCAACGTAAATCTTTAATAAGGATACGGCGATACCAATCGTTCCACTGCCAAGTAGTAGCAACACTCATTGCTAGTTCAATAGCATCACGTGCCGCATGTCCTGTTAGTTCACGGTTTTGTAGTTTTTCGGCAAGCTCAACAAACACTTTCCAATCAAGCCCTTGTCCACTCAATACATCTGAACGCTCTGGTACTTGCTTAACACCAAACGTAACAAGTGCGTCCAGTGCCATAGCAACACCTTCAAAAAACTCTGGCAAGCCTTCGTCATATGCTGATTGGATGATTGCTTCTTTGTTTAGACGACTAGGATGAATCTCTAACTGTCTAATGATTGCGTCCGGTTGTGTTCTCATGTGTGCCTCTTTCTAATGCCTCATTATGTATATATTATACTAAAAAGTTAGGGATTTGTCAACCCCTAACTTCATCAATGTTTATGGGCTTAAACCCTATTTGCTCTACACAAACACACTTGTAAGGTCCTTCTGGTGAAGGATTACTGTGAATATGTCCGTGTACGTTCAGTATCGGTGCATCACCCCATCTATGCTTTTCTGCAAGTGTAGTAGGGTGCAACGGAGTGTGAGTTGCAATAACACTACCAGGCAGTTCTAACCATAACTGGATGTCCTTAAAGAACGGTGCTAAAAACTTTACATTATCGTGGTTGCCTAATACAAGTCTTTTCTTGCCTGGCAACTTCATAAAGTTGTTTTCTAACCAAGTAACTTTGTTTTCACCAAAAAGAACATCGCCACAGTGGATAACTGTATCACCGTCTTTAACTGTGTCGTTCCAGTTATCTAACATGCATTGGTTCATTTCGTCTACACTAGAAAACTGTCTAGTCGGCTTACCTGCATAATCGTTAAATGTAAGGATACCTTTGTGGTTGAAGTGTGTGTCGCTGATTAACCAAATATCTGACATAACGCCCTCGTTTGTTACTATACATATAATATAACATCTATTTTGAAAATGTCAACCGAAAATGGAGTGAGCGACAAGATTCGAACTTGCATAAAACGGATTTGCAATCCGTTGCATAACCTTTCTGCCACGCTCACATAATGGCGGAGAGTGAGAGATTCGAACTCTCGGAAGGCTTTCACCTTCGCTGGTTTTCAAGACCAGTGCATTAAACCGCTCTGCCAACTCTCCATTGGTCGGAATGGTAGGATTCGAACCTACGATCTCCTGGTCCCAAACCAGGCGCTTTAGCCAGACTAAGCTACACTCCGTGGCATCGGTGCAGGGAGTCGAACCCCGGCTTGCGGTTTTGGAGACCGCCGTGCTACCATAACACTTCACCGACAAAAACTTTATTCAACTTGCGATTTCATCCATCGCCAATATTCACTATCAGTCATTTTTCCTTTCTCCATAAAAAAAAGCCCCCTTACATTGCTGCTTGGGGGCTTTGTCTAAAATAACTTTTTAAAAAGTCACGTCAAGACATACCCCACTTTCGTGATGGCCAACAAGTAATATTTGTTGTGTTAGTCTTGAACATGTTAAAATCCTTATTTCTTAGTATGTATATACTATACTTTATTTATTCCGGTTTGTCAACCACTTTTTAACAATTATTTGTATTTCTACTAGTTGACTGTTAAGTTTATAGCAGAAGGACCTTTTGGACCATCCTGTGTTTCAAACCGTACAGTATCGCCTTCATTCAACTGTCGTAAGCCTGCGGCTTCTACTGCTGAAATGTGTACGAAGATATCTTTGTCTTCGGTAGCGATAAATCCAAAACCTTTAGTGGCATCGAACCATTTTACTTTTCCTTGATTACTCATGTTTTTCCTTGTTAGTGTTTATATTTGAGGAAGTTTGTATCTAATATTAGGGCGGGAGGGTTGTTATTTCTACTGCGTCTTGTTCTTATTACTGTCTTGTCTCATATGTATTTAGTCAAAAAAATAGGGCCTTATGGCCCTATTTGGTTTGTGGTGTGTACTCGATGTTGGTGCGCCTGGAGGGACTTGAACCCCCACGCCTCGCGGCACCAGAACCTAAATCTGGCGTGTCTACCAATTTCACCACAGGCGCATTATGGTGCTGGTTGAGAGACTCGAACTCCCGACCTGAGGTTTACAAAACCCCTGCTCTACCAACTGAGCTAAACCAGCGTATTTTACTTAGTCATTTTGAAATAAATGACTTCGTTGTTTTGGCCGTCAAGGACGGTTACAGCTGGTTGTCCTGCTGGATCTTGTTTACCAACATACTCCCAAGTAAAACCATCCTCAATGTTTTGTTCTACTGTATTAAAAAACTCTTGATTATCGTAGACGAACAATCCTGCGATAAGAGCTATTCCAAAAAACATATCTTCTCCTTATGGAGCGGCATACCGGATTCGAACCGGTGACAAGAGCTTGGAAGGCTCGCATGTTACCACTACACCAATGCCGCAAGTGGCGGAGGATGTGGGAGTCGAACCCACTCTACGCTATTCACGTAGTACGGATTAGCAATCCGCTGCATTACCGTCCTGCCCATCCTCCTAATAAAACACACTCCCAGTTTATCAGATCTGTTGCTTCTGTTATACAGTGAGCAGAGTGTGCTTTAATCTCTATTTAGTACTTGCCAATAGGAAAGATGTGATCCTTCCAATATACTTCCATGACTTCGTCTAAACGTTTGCTATATTCTTTAGGTTTTAGAACATCAAAATGTTCTTCCCAACTTTTTCCTTCTAATAAGTTTGTTTCAACCCATTCTTTTAAATCTTCTAAAATGAGCAGTTCGAGTTCATTCGGCTGTTCCATTCATAACCTTTTTGATTATTGCTTCTGCATCTGGATAACGATCCATTCCGTCTATAGCACGTTCTATTGCTTCCATCATTGAATCGTTTTCGTATATTGATTGTTGGGGGGTTAGCCCCCAGGAATATGTAGGATAGTTTTTATATACTATTCTGTATGTTCCTGAGGACCATTTTTTATCGTTCATCTTTGGAAACGCAAGCTGTAAGTTTCACCATTTTCAGTCCAAGTAATAACACTATGACTGTACACTTCCTGTGTTTTAGTTGTGTATGTTGTTTGATTCTCACAACGTGTTTCCTGACGGTAGCCAACTACACCTTGCTTCTGGCCTTTATCAGCAGCAATCATACCACCAATAACTGCGCCAGCCGCCGCGCCGTTGTCTTTACCTGTAGCACCCTTACCAATAAGTCCGCCAAGGATCATACCACCTAGTACGTCAGCGCCACTAGCACCGCCGCCTACATTGCCGTAGATAGGTACGTCTACAGTACGACAAATCTGTTCCGTATGAGGAATACGTTTTGTGACAGTTTCATACTTGTCTGTAATCCTCGCATCTACGCTATTAGCGTATGCAGGTGCAGCGACCAAAGTTAAGGCGGCAACTCCTGCTAACAATAAATTCTTCATTTCATACTCCTTACCTGTTGTTTTACTATAATATACTACTTAGCTGGTATTGTCAAGAACTTTTTTTCAAAATCTGTGGTTAAGTCTAGCATATAGTTCGACTTAGTAAACCAGTTGTAAACTTTATCTGCTAATATAGCATGATTGTTTGGGGATAAATGGTTAGGCCGTTTTTCGCCTTCACCTAACCGCCAATCTTTGTCCATATTACGTTGTCGTTCTGCAACAGTATCACCCACATATTCGTTGATACTAACTTCTACAAGTGTACCGTCAACACCTGCCATAAAGTCAAATGCATCTAATACTCTTGTGTTAGCTCGTGTTGCTCCTAAAGCAAAAAACTTTGTTAGTTCTCTAATAACCTGGTTTTGTGTTGGATTAAAGAAATGAACTGTATATTCTTTCAATGCTTTTTGTTGTGCTTTGGTAAGATGATTATCTTTTTCTGACAAGTTTCTAAAGTTGCTCAAGCGAGGTTCTTTTTCAAACAACCATACTCTGTCTTGATCTGTAAGTTGTAAAAACACATGATCATCAGGTTTTATTTTAGGCAGGTCTTCTCCTAGTTTTAGTGCAATGAAACTATTAGGCAACCCACTTCGTGCCTGATTAACTACCTTAGTCACTCCTAACTTATCTGCAAGTTGTTCCCACCATAAATCGTGATCATAATCTAATCCTGACGGCTCTGTAAAACTATCACCATATAACCAAAGAGTACTCATACGTTATACCATTCTTGCTCATATTCGTCAACGATGTTTACTGTATTAACACGTTCATAACGAAAACTGCGCCAGCCTTTTGCGTTTACGTCCCAAACACTTACTACAGCATCTGATATTTCACGAACTTTCTTTTGACTCATAGCATCATCTTTAGTAGCACGGGGCTTCATATCTTCTCTAAGTGTACACGTCATAACACGTTTGTCACCATTGAGCTTAGTAAAGTCAACTACTAGAACGTTTTGTTCTAGCAGAGTCTTTAGTTCTGCTTTCAGAGGTATCCCCTTGAGTGCTGCTACTGTGCCGCTGACCGAAGATTCTGTCCCATCCGTCATTTTTCAACAACTTTATCTGCAAATCCGTTGTCTACTGCTTCTTGTGCTGATAAGAACGTGTCAAACTTCATAGTTTCAAACAGTTCTTCGTATGTTTTGCCTTTTGTATTGTGTTTAACATAAAGTTCAGTCAAGCGTTCATTAAGACGCTTGCTTTCTTCAAAGTGTCGTTTAGCATCTTCAAACTCTAGTTCTTGTACATGTACACTGCCTTTAGTACCAGGAGTACCTGAGCTTACACGATGAATCATTGTACGTGACTCTGGCAGTACAAAACGCTTACCTGCTTGTCCTGCTTGTGCTAAGAAACTACCCATACTTGCTGCCTGACCCATTACATAAGTATGAACAGGACATTTTACAAACTGCATAGTGTCGTAGATAGCAAGTCCTGCTGTTACACTACCACCAGGAGAGTTAATAAACATTTTAACAGGCTTATCTTCAGCAATACTATTCAAGTATAGTAACTGTGCTACAATAAGGTTTGCACTGTAGTCTTCAACAACTCCTTGAAGCATTACAATACGATCTTTCATCAAACGACTATAAATGTCGTATGAACGTTCTCCTCGAGATTCTTGCTCGACTACCATTGGTATTAGTGGCATTAAAGTTCCTCCGCAATTCCTAATATTTCAGCTATAATCAAAAGTCCGCCTGCAAACATTAAAGGATATGGATTATATGCCCATGCACTAACCATACCTCCCCATATTAATGCGCCGCCGGCGCCGAACCTAATAAAACTTTTTACTAGACTTATGTAAAAATGTTTTTTACTTACATCAACTGGTTCTACCATTATCTTCCTTCCTTGATTTGACGCACGACAGGACCTTCCGAAATAAACTCCATGCCGTGCATATTTCCTACATAAATCTTACCATTCCATTTCATAGGAATCTTATTAGTTGCTATAAAAGCATCAAACTTCTGTCCTTCGCGAAAGTTATCAACTTCTGCTTCAACACTTACATCACTCTTTGTGTTTGTAAGCATTGCTTTATTGTCTACAATAGTTCTCATTTTTTTCCTAACAGTTTAAGGTTTAATACAAAGTTCTCAACTAATAGTTTAACAATGATTGCGCCATCTGTCAAGTGATTTCTTTCCATTTCAAGGACATGGGCTGCCATCATTATATAGGCTTGTTCTTCAGTGATGTTTAACTCGTCCCAATTAATAGGATCAACTGCTTCACATTCTTTTGCTAGTATTACAAGATTACGAAGTGCTTCATCGTCCACTTCAAACATGTCATTTTGCATTTAGCCTCGCATTTAAAATATAGTTTTCAACTAATAACTTTGTCATAGTAGCCATACAAACAATAAGTCTTTCATTATCTTGTAGGTTAACTATTTGTTCTACTACATTCTCTGCCATTTGTCTTAGAGCATGTTCCATTTCTGCTGGTTCTATCAAGGATTTTACAGATTGTTCCATATTTTCTTTTGATAGTGCAACTAACTGGTTTATAAGATTTGTTCTTTCTTCTGGTGTCATGACCTTCCCTTATCTACCCATTCAAAAAATTCTTGGGCAAACTCTTTTCCGTGGATGTCATGTTCAAAATAAAAAGTATGACTGTAGACATCCGTATACGTGTCCATACTCCATTCGTGTCTTTGCAGATGTCTGCGACACCAATCTTTGCATTGAATATCTAAATCACTGTGTACATGTACTATGTATGCACTAGTTTTCCATCTTTGCTTATATTCAAATATTTCCTGCGGTGTCATTAGTGTAACATTTCTTTTTCATTCGGATCAACACCGAAGTAATCCACACACACATCTACAATAGTCTGTGGTACATTATCTTCGACTTGTCCTTCCGGAATCCAAAGTCCTTTTAATCTACCTGTTTTGCTGCAAATGATAAGCCCAAAATCGCTTTCGCCTAAAGCATCTTCAAACTCGAGCCCAGTTTTTTCATGATTACTCATCTTCTTGTCCTTTCACATAAATCCATAACATTCCTAATGCTATAAAAGCAGTTCCATATACAAGTTCTTCCCAAGTCATTATTGACAACATCCTCCTATTTCTATGAAGTCATCAACATCCTTAGCAATGAACTTTCCTTTGATTATTCGCATTACAACGTCACACCCATGACTACTTCTAATATATGCCCGGCCGCCATCAATCATTTTATCACCTACTACTTTGTAGTCATGGTGTGATTGGCTGTAATAGTACTTACCGTCTACACGAATCATACCAAACTCAAGTGACTCTACAATGTCAGCGTTTGTAATCATCATGTGTCCACGCACATGATCGTGGTATAAGCCAAAGTAACGATTGCCAAACTGTGGATGAGGTGTAGCTCTATAGTAAACGTCTACAGGCACATCACTTGCATTCAAGTCTGTAGTGCAAACATAGTGTACAGGCTCACCGTCTTTTTTTGAATAATGCTCTGTAATAATACCTACATCAAAGTGTGGATTATGTTCAATCTTCATAAGTTAGTCCCATAATGCTTCATAGTATTTGCCAAACAAACGGAAGCCGTTAGATATTCTTTCTTGTTCTTTTTGCATCTCGTCTTCATCTTTGATACGCATAAACACATCGTCTTTGTTTGCTTTACAGTCAAATGCGTATATCATTTCGTCCATTACCCAATCCCAACGTTCAAAGAACTTGTCGTCAGTTTCACCAATCTCTTTATACTTAAGAACATCTTGTTTCTTTGGGCGTAGTTCTTTAGGAACATCCTTTGGATCTACATTAGGAGCACCGTGCTTAGTTTCCTTTAGTTGTACAAGCATAGGTAAGATGATAGGAGCAAGGGTATGATCCATGCTCCAAGTGTCCCACGGATCAATATGTATCTTTTCTTTCTGTCCTGTGCGTCTATCAAACCATAGCCAGTTAAACACGTTGTACACGCTTTGTACACGATCTTCCAGCCATTCAAGACTGCGTTCGAATTGTGTTTGTTCTTTAGGCCAGTCTACATAGCCATACTTCTTGTCCATATAACGAGTATGGAATCGAGACATAAGTCTATTGGGATAGTTTGAAATTTTAATCTTCATTGTCCTGTTTCCTATTGATAAACACTTTCAGCGTTCTTTCATCATCTTGTAAACCACATACAACTTCTTGATCATCCTCAAGATACTTTACATATGCACGACCCGTTTCGTCTATTACTTCAACACGAGTGACTTTATCAGTCTTCATAATAATCTACCACCATTACGTTTTCAGGTTTGTCAGGGAGTTGAAACTTTTTTGCAAACTCCATTGCTTCCTCTGCATCTTCAAACAGTTCAGGTTGCAAGTCCCAACAGTGTTCTGTTTGCTTAGTAATATAAATCCAATCGTCCTTGCCATCAAGGCATACCATTATAGCGTACATTATGCTAAATCCGTTATAAGTTTATAGTTATCCCACGCTTTCTGCTGTGCAGGATTCATTTCTTCTGGGGGCACAAAACACTCTAACCAATAGTAAGGCATACGTTGCGGGTGTGCTTTAAACTGTCGCGGTTGATGTAGTTTGCCCGAGTCATATAACTCTATTAGTATGTCATGCATAGCCTTTTGTCTATCTTCTAGTCCTGCCCATTCAGGATGGCTAAGTCCGCCATACAAATAACCTTCCCAGATTTGACTCCAGTGATTGTCATTGTGTGGGTCGATATCTGTGCGGGCAATAATAACCAGCACATCATTTATGTCTACACGCTCTTCTAAAATATCTCGCATACAACGAGATAGACTAAGTCCGATCTTCATTCAATAACCTCAGCTATCATCTTTTTCTTAAGCATCTTATGAATGCCTGGATTTACTTTAAGTACATGAGGCATCATCTCATGTCTAATATAGTTTCTAGTATAACGTAAATCTTTGTTGCTGTCATCCTCTACGTAAGGTACATTATGCAGATGACACCACATTTCAAACTCTCTTTTTCTATTTAATCTAAACGGTCGGATAACATCTGTATTACGATATGGAATAGTAGAACTAGATCCGTGCATACTTGACCATACCCAAGTTTCTACACAATCGTCTAGATGATGACATGTAATCACCTGTCCGTCTTTAGCTAAAAAATGTAGCCATTCGTACCTCTCGTTTCGCCAGTGTTCTTCTTGACTAATACCTTTGGGGACTTCTTTGTTTTGTATTCTACGTGTAAGAAGTTGTACATCTGATCCAGAATAGTATTCTTCTAAAAATCTTAAGGCTTTGAAGCCATGTTCTGTACCATGGTCGAAATAAAAAGCAGTTACATCGTGGTTGCGGCGGAGAAAGTCAACAACTGCCATGCTGTCAACTCCTCCGCTACATGCAACAATAACTTCTCTTGGGATATTACCCTGAATTTTGATCATCGCACCAATCACGCCATTTGATGATTTCCATATTCTCGCCAGAGCCTTTAGTTTTCAAAAATCCTTGATCAATCAAACTATCAATCACTATTTCGGTGCCGCTGACAGCTCTCCACTTACTCATAAATATACCTACCCAAGTAAACACTATCGCAGTGCCTAGTAGCCAAAGTTCATTTATCCAAAGTTCCATTTTAAATCATCCTATATTTTGGTACATTATTATTAACTGCTTGTTCTACACGTTCTAGTACAGACTTAGAATGTTTGCACTTTCCATGAAATGTAAATCCTGTGCAGTCACACTCAAAGCCTTTGTCGTGCAGTGTTACATTATAACTAGAGCCTTTTTTGCTACCTTCTACCGTCCAAACAATACCTTCAAAGATAGAGTCTTTAGGTTCAAACGCTGTAGGTTTCAAATAACGCTTTGTGTATTTACGTGCCATTGTTATACCTTATAAAGTTTAACGTAGTTAAGACGTGTTTCGTTTGCATCAAACAAACGATTCTTAGTTTGTGATTTTACTTTGGCTTTGATGCGCTTCATGCTACCAATCTCTTGATCAAACTTGTTCATGTATGAAACAAGATTACCATCTGTAGTAACAGCAGTGAAGTTGTATGACTCCCACTGTACGCTGTAACGCTTGTCAAGGATCTTAACAACACAATCTACAGGATCTTTTTCTTTTCCAATATGTTGGCTATCACGGTATTCGATACGAATCTCTTTCTTAAGACCGTTTTCGTGCATATCACGTTTAACGAACTCTGGAGCAAAGGCAATACGACCCATACCCTTTACAGGCACTTCGCTTTGTGTTAGTTCTTCAACCATTTGACGTTTAAAGTCGTCAAGATCACCTAAGCCAAGCATTACATAACGCTTCATCCATTTAAGTGCTTCTGTTACCTTAGCATAATCTTCTTCAATAGGCTCAAACATTTCAAAATCTGTAGGAACCCATTCGACACCTTTTTTAGTGTCATAGTAATGACGAACTAAATCTTTGTTAGGAAACTGTGGAGGAGACTCTTCAAAACGACGAATATCTTTGATATAAGTTTCTTTGTTAATACGATAAGCCGCATATGCAACAGCAAGTGCATCTGTAAGTTTTACAGTCTTAAGCGGTAGTACGTCTTTGGTTTGAAATGCCATCATTTTGTGCCTCTCTTTTTGCCTAACTATTAATAATAGTATAGCATCATTTAATCATTTGTCAATCAAAAAGTTTATTAAAAATCGGCTGTATTTTAGGGCTATATAAAAGGATTTCTTTAGCAGATTTTGCAGTTCTTTCACCGTCTTTTTCGGTTGCTCTACGTCCTGCTGTATATTTTATACTGTAGTTTTGTTTGCTTAACTGTTGTTGATGAGTATCAAAGAACCCATCATCTGCATCGTCTCTATTACAATAAAACACATAATCGCCTTGTCTATCTTTATCGCAACAAAACTTTATAAGATCTGCGTGATCTTGATCTGTAAATCCTTCTCCATAACTTGTAAAGCTGTCACGGTACGGAGGATCCATAAAATAAAAAGCACGTTCTTCAACATTCTTGCAAGCATCTTTCCAATCACCGCAATATATGTCAACACTTTGTAAAAAGTTGTGCCATTCTAATACATTATCTTTGTCATATACCTTAGTAGTATGATTTAACAATCCTGAAGGTGTAGCAAATCTGCCATTACTAGTTTTTGTTTCTTGCCAAATGCCATTAAAGGCTGTCTTCATTAAGAAATATAATGTAGCCGCTTCTTGTGTTCGTGTCCACTGTGTCCAGTTTTGTGTATATTCATCTCGTAAATCATAATACATTTTTTTACGATCATCTTTTTCTAAAGGCAAATATTGTTTAGATAATGCATCAAGTCTAACTAAGAATGGATCTAAGTCGTTTTTAATAGCAGTATAGATGCCTACTATTTCTTCTTTAACATCATTAAGTACAAAACGCTTTACGTCTGGACAGTTTTCTTTTACCCAAATCATCATAGCGCCACCGCCGAAGAACGGTTCTACATATGTATCATATCCAGAAGTAGGAATACTTGGACTTTCCAAGTACTTAGGTATCATTTTATTTTTTCCGCCTGCCCATATATACAGAGGTTTCATAGCGTTCCTTATGAATCTTGTGTCCAGCTCTTGCCGCCAAGTTTATTTTCTTCGCACCAACGAACAAACAATCCTACTTCACGACCGTGTGCTTCTATTTCCCAAGGCAAATCCCAATAGGATACCTTTTTAGGATTGTATGTTTTACCTAACCAATCATGATCGTTCATAAGTTCTTTGCGAGCATACTGCTTAACATGTACCATTTCATGTGCAACAGTTTCTAGCAAGCGACGAAGACGCATTTTACTGTGAATCTCAAGTTCAAAGTCGTTATAAGTTTCTGCTAGACAATAACCATATGCATCGCCTTTAAGGTCTTTGAGCTTTACTTCGATGTTAAGATTCTTCTTACGTGGCATAAGAGTACGCCATGCAAACTCAATCATGCTTTCAACATACTGACGTTGTCTTGCGCTGCCGCCGCTTACTGTGATCATACTTGAACAGGATCTTTCTTAGTGATTGTGTACATTTTTTTAATAATAGCATCAACATCAGCTTCTGTCAAGAAGCCTTTAATAGTATCGTACTCTGCTGTAATGCCTGGTAGTTTAACCATATCTGATGCAACACCGTCTTGTGCGGCAAAGACACCGATTTCATAAAGTCCTCTTGTGCCTCCGTAGGAGAAATCACTCTGTACAATGCTTAAATGGTATTTGTCAAAGTCAAGTACAACTTGAATGCCATTAGGCACTGTAGTTGATATCTTTTCAAAGTCTGCGAGTTTCATAACCCTCTCCTCATTGTCTATACATATAGTATAGTGTCTAAAAGAGGGTTTGTCAACCGTAAACTTTAGTACTATAATCTAAAGATAATACGGCCTTTTTCGAGATCATAGGGTGTCATTTCAACTCTTACCCTGTCTCCTTGGACTAATCTTATGCGAAATTGACGCATTTTTCCGCCTGTATAACAGGTTACTAAATGACCATTGTCAAGTTCTACTTTAAACATTTGATTTGGAAGAACATCATTAATAGTGCCCTCAAGCTCTATAAGGTCATCATTCTTGGCCATCTGTGTCCTTTATTTCGGTAATGATTAAAGTTCCTTGATCACCAACTTCTACTTTGATGCGGGTACCTTCTCCCCAGCCTTTGGCACGTAGTACCTCTTCTGGGATTGTCATAATAGTCATATTTTCGTCATCTGGATCGTCTTGGAAAATATCTTCTACTTTGTATATTGATGTAATGTTTACTTTTTCTGTCATATCGTATTTACCAACCCTGCTACTAGGTTCATTGCTACTGCGGTTCCACTTATACTCGAACCAATCATAATAGCTCTATCACCCCATACCATTCCTACAAACACCCAGCCAATAGAACTTGCTATGTATGCTATCTGTCCATATAGTATGAAGTTTGCACTGATAAGAAAAACTCCTGTTACAGCTAGAATAGTTGCAGTCCACTTTACATACCAGTCAGGCGTACCTGTAGGAGTAGTAGGCTTTACTATGTCAAATTCTTCTTGCAGTTCTTCAAGTTCAGTTTGAAGTCTTTTCTTTTCCTTAGAAAGTTCCATGGCAAGACTTGCTGCCTTGCTCATAGTACGTTCTTGATGATATCCTTCTTTAACTGCGTGTTCTTCTGCTTCTATCATCAGTTCTTCCAAACGTGAAAACTATAACCTTTTCCGTTAGTGTCGCCGCCGCCGTTGTCAATTTCTTTGCCGTCGTAATCAATGGTTTGCACAGTGTCATCACCGTTCAAATACTCAAGTGTATAGATTTTTAATTTCTTAGGATCAAAACTACCTACAGTTTCAATAATGCCGTCAAAGAACGTGCCTTTCTCAGCACTATACATTTGGGCTACATAATCGCCTTGTGTGTCTTCACCTTCGTCTACGCCCATTTCTGTTAGCTCTAGTTCATAGTTATTTGCTTCGTCAAGTGTATTGATGTAATCTGCTAAGTCTTCACCATCTACAATTTCTGCAATAACATTCGCATTGTATTCTTCACTGTCAACTTCTTCAATAGTAAGTCGAGCATTGTTATAATCAACACCCCATTGATGTGTAAACCCTGTAGCCGACTCATACCAACTTGTGCTGTAGTCTTCACCTTCTACTTTTAGAAACTGTGCAAACTCTGGTACTTCTTTAAGGTTATCAAATTCAAACTCACCATCTTCTGCATTTACACAATAGTTAACAGCATCACCGTCACCGTGTTCTTCAAGGTGTGCATGCCAAAACTCGTACTGTTCTTTTGTAAGATCCATGTACTCTGCTTCGCCACCATATCCCCAAAGTTGAATACGATAATAACGTGGACCTTTGAGTGTTTCAATAAGTTCTTGATTTTCTTCAGTAGTGTATTCGTTCATTTAAAACTCCATGTCGGCTGCAATAATAAACCGATTGTTGTGTGATTGTAGGACGCCGGGTCTATGATAAATCTTTCCCGGAAAAATCATCCACTGCCCGGTACGCCACGGTGCAAAATATGTGTCAACGCCTTTAGGGCCATCCATAGTGTTGACTACACCACCCGGTGCTAGTTCTGTACCAGCACTTTCTAAATCTTCCACATCATCAGGAAGATGAAGATAGTACACTCCACTTACAGTAGTTGTAGTAACATCGTGGTTGTGGTTGTGCCATAATGTATTTCTATCTTCAGGTGCCTTTAATGAAGTCATATAACTCCAACTTTGAATATTTTTGATTTGTACTTCTTTGCCCATAAAAGCAAACGCACTCCAGATAAAGCTCATTTTAAGATTCAAAAAGTCAGGACCTGGAGAACCAAACACATTCCAGTTTGTTTGATACTTAGGACTATTTTCAAACCAGTTGCCTTCGTCTATACCACGCTTAATAAACTGACAAACTCTTTGTCGAGAATGTTCGTCTATAAGGGCATTCCAATCATAATATTCGTGTTGTTGAAACATTTATTTCCTTCATAAAAAAGTCCAGCTCTATTATTATAATAACAGACTGGACTTGATTTGTCAACCTTTATTTAGATAGTTATAATAGTTTTGTGCTATTTCTTCTTAATGGCTTTTGGCATAATAACCGTTGCTCCTTTGCCATCTCTCTTTTTTTGTTCTTCTTTTCTTTTTGCTGAAACTTCTTCAGGAAAATATTCTCTGTGCCCTATCTTAGCAGCACTTCCCCCTTTTGGTCCTGGACCAAAAGTTTCTTCAGTTGTGTGTCTTACGCTCATAGACTGTCTACCACCCATTCTAATCGCAGGAGCACCTATCACTTTTTTAATGTTACTACTACCACAATGTTCACATGGTTGAGGCTCATCCTCAAAACTGTGCCATTGATCATGATGTTCTTCACAATCAATACACTTGTATTCATATTTTGGCATAATGTCTCCTAAACAAAATAGTAAACATATTTAAAATAGTTGAACAAAGTTTTATGTCGATTCTGGACGGCGAATACCTAATGAGCGTCTTGCAGCATAAGGAGCAATACTTACACGATTGCTTTGATTGCCACCAAGTATTAGCCAATACTCAGTGTTTCCTACCATATGCTTTTTTATAAAGAATCCTACATGTCCTTGCCAACCTTGATTGCCTCGAGGAAATACAACTACATCTCCTGGCCGTATATCTTCCTTTGCAACAGGTGTTCCCCATTGTAAAAAACTACGTGCCATTAGAGGTGTTTGGCTTATACTCTCTGATCCTGCAATACCACTTTCGTTTAGCACACTGTTAACAAATGCTGCACACCATTCTATACGTTTAGGATCTACTCCTGTAAACTCTCTCAGTTCTGTTCTGTTAGTCGACTCGTGCATACCATAATATTCGTATGCTACAAGTACAGGATTGTTTTCTGGTAAACGTAATGTAGTATCGTCACTAAAAGGAATAGTGTTTGCTGTGCAAGCAGAAATGGTGGCTATACTAAGAAGTAGTGCTATAGTTTTTAACATGTAATGAGTCCCTTCAGAGTATTTAGTGAATAAATACAGTATAAGCATTGGAGGGCAAACAATGGATTTTTTAACACTAGTAGGTGAAGTAGGGTTTCCGATTGCGGGCAGTTTGGCCGCAGGTTACTTTGTTTTCCTTACTCTAAAGTTTATTCTTGCAGGTGTAACGGGCGGCGTAAACGGCCTCAAGAATATAATAGGCGCACTTGATAATAGAGTGCAAACAATGAACAATGACCTAGTCAAGATTGATGCTTTGCTTAGTTATGTTCTTAGTGTAAGACCGAATATCGACAGGATAGCGGCAAATGAGGGCAAAGAAGATGCAAGGAGAGACTAATGTTTTGGTTAGATTATACAGTAGAAAGTGCAGGCTTACACGGACAAGCATTTCGTGTAACAGGTGAATGGGAAGGCGAAGTAATGGGCAAACAAAAAGATGGTTCGCCCAAAGATCATTGGTTATACAAACCGGGTGATGTTTTTATTGTAGACGAAAGTGGTTGGTTACGTAAAACTGATCAAGTAAATGCATTATTAATGAAATACGAAGAGGGCAAAAAGAATGGACATAGCAGCAGCGATTAGTGATTATGGATTTCCTATCATCGCAGCGATGGGAATGGGATACTTTATTTTCTATGTGTGGAAATGGGTAACCACAGAAATCAATCCTAAGATAGGCGAAGCAAGTAGCACACTTATTAAACTTGTTGATCGTATACGTATGTTAGATAACGACATGATACGACTAAACACCAAACTATCTATGGTACTAGAATATCAGGGCGATATTAAGAAAGTTGCAGATCAAAAAGATCTAGACGATTTAGACGATCTACTGCATAAGTATAAAAGTTTTAGTCAAGGTTTTGATAGCACCGGAGGTAACAAGTAACTACTTGGTAGTTGCGATATAACGGCCATCCCAATCATCTGGTAAGTCTTTGTGGCGCATTTCATTACAACGATCAATCCACATTTCGTAGTAACCATCTAAACGTCCTTCAAACTGTCCAGTAAGTTTGTGGCACTCTTCTATTGCATCATCCCATCTACGTTCTTGATACATCTTGTGCATGCCGTCGTGTCTACGTCTGCTTGATTTATAGTGTGGTTTAGGTTTATCTAGTACTGTATAAATGTCAACTGCATCTGTCTTACCTTTAGCAACAAGACTATCTATTTTAACAAAGAAAAACTCTGTTTGATCACATTGCTCTACCGTGTCTCCTCCAACGAGCAACAAGCACCCGTACTCTTTACATTTTGATTCGATACGTGCGGCTGTGCTGACTGCATCTCCGAGGACATCGTATGAGTGTCTTTTGGTGCTTCCCATCTCTCCCAAGAATCCAAGTCCAGTATTGATGCCAGCCCCCATACCCACGGGAGGTCTTCCTTCAGGAATGATAATATCTTCATTAAACTTCTCCACTGCTCGTAGCATTTGTAACCCTACACGAACTGCGGTATTAGGATGATCGTCGTCATCAACTGGTGCATTGTGTATGTGCATACTTGCATCGCCAATATACTTAATAATCATTCCGTCTGCATCAAGCACAGGTTCTGTAATAGCATCCATATAACCGTTCATAATACGTGTTAAGCCTTGTACATCTTTGCCAAACGATTCACCTAGCGGAGTAAAGCCACGCAAGTCTGAAAACACAATACTAATATCACGCTCAGTACCGTTCTTGATTAGTGCTGGATTTTCTTGTAGTATCTTAACCACTGCTGGAGATGCATATCCTTCGAACTGCTTTTTAATCTTTTGCTTTTCAAAGAACTCTGCAACAAATCTATTGAATACTGCATGTAAACCTACAAGTAACACAGTTGCTATTGGCATTGTTATGTCTAGCAAATACAAATAGTTTTGCCAAGCATATAAAGCACCATATACTAATCCTCCACCCAACAACACAATAGCTGCGCCAACAACATAATATGGAGTGAAACGTGCAAGCAATACTAATAATAAACCAAGTGCTGCCGTAGCTGCTAGTTCTGCTAGTAATGCCCAGTAAGGACGTTCTATTTGATCACCGTCTATAACAGTTTGTAGTGTAATCGCGGCAGGAACATAACTGTATTGTGTGCCTTGTGGTGTACCAACAGTTGCACCAATACCTTCTGCTGTTATACCAAGTATAACTGTCTTGCCTTCTACAATGTTAAGATCGTCATTTGCAACACTTACAGTTTCAAACTGTTTGTTCCAACGCAACCATATCTGTGCATTTGGATCTGTTCGCACAGTAGGATATCCAGGAACTCTTACAGCTTCAATACCACCTTCGTTAGCCTTAACTTGATATGAAGGTGCTGCTGTTGCAACTCTTATTACTTCCACTGCTATAGCCGGATACGTTTCATCCCGAACACGCATAAGAAGAGGTACACGTCTTACCACACCGTCGATTTCAGGGAATGTGTTCAACACACCCACACCATCAACGTTCTCCCCTAGCAGAGGTATAGGACCTAACATTCCCGGCCATTCAAACATGAACGGTAATGGATCTCCTATCTTCGCAACACCTCTTGGTACAGCATTGCGGTTTACTCCGGATGTAGTCCCCGTTTGGGCGATAACTACGCCGTTCCCTACAAGTGCTTCGGCTAACTGCATATCTCCGCCCAATCGATCTGGCTCGGAAAACAATATAGGCATCACAATGATACCAGCACCTGCTTCTCGAAGTTTCCAAACTATGTCTGCTATAACATCTCGCTTCCAGGGCCATTGACCGTACTTCTCAATAGCTGTTTCATCGATAGCGACTACCGCAATATCCTGGGATACTATCTGCTCATCTGTGTTTTGTAGTAGATCAAATTGCTTGAGCCTAGCTGTTTGGACAATGGTGCTATCCCCGTAATGCACTAGTAACATGATTACAGCCGTAACAAAGGCTACTGTCCAATGTGTGATCCACTTAGTCATAATGTATTTAGCTGGGAAAGTTGAGAGCGAATGCTAACTTTTGAAACAAGCGAGGGTAACGCAATGATATCTCAATCAGCATCCGCCCTCAGTAATATTTAGTTGCCGATTGGTAGCTCAATACCTAAAACGATTCCTACGTTATCGCCTTCTATGCCTGGTGCTACAAAAAACTGCTTGTAAGTACCACGTATATATGGTGCAACATCAGCATCTGAATAGTTGCCTACTGCTCCTAGTTCTACACCAAAGTCGTTATATTCAAATCGTTTGCCTACATATGGGCTTATTTTGCTTTCTGAGTTGTAGTATGCCCCTGCTATATAACTATCAGTTGTATAACGCAAATGAGGGTGAATACTATTGTACTCACCCTCGAAGCCGAGGTGTAAAGATAGTGCAAGGCCTAGACTTATTATTCCGTCCATATTAGAACTTTATCTGTATGCCAGCAAACACTGAGTTAGTGTTTCCGAGGTCTGTCATTGAACGCTGTGCTGAAAGATTGTATGTAACTTTACCAGTTTCTTTTTCAACGCCTACGATAACATCATTAACTCCATCTGTGTGATGTAGTGCTGTAATATTTAGCGCACCTAGATCAATAGTTCCGCCTATAGTTGCGTACCCGTACATTTCACTTGAGTCAGCAACAGTTCTTGCACTTTGGATCGAACCTTCTTCAGTGTAACCATCCATTGTACGCTTGCCTCTTGTGTAACCAATGACTGGACGTACTTTGTCGCCTTCTGGTGAGTACATTAGGCTAACTGCTGTGTCTGTGCCACTTGTTTTGCCTGTGTTAGCAAAGTCACCGATTGTACGTGAAATGTCATAGTCGCTCATTGCATGACGAACACTTAGTTCAACATTGTTACGCTCAACACTAACTGCAACCGCAGTTGTGTCTGTACCGATTGAATCGCCGTTGCCTTCAAGTGAGCTAGTTAGTCTTGCACCACCTAGTCCAACAGTTGCACCGTTCTCTAGTTCTTTCTTAGCACCTGCTTGGAAACCTTTTGTACTTCCGCCCATGCCATTGTTCATTTTGCTGTTCATGCCTACACCACTTACTGTATCAAAGTTTAGTGTGCGTAGTGCAGAACTTGTAACGTCTTGTGCAGTTGCTACTTGATCAATGCGTCCTGTGAACGAACCTGGATCTGTTACAGTTGTTACTGCTACACTATCTGTAGGTGTTCTTGCTGTTTCAACACCGTCTGTGTATGTAATGATTTCCATTGGTGTTGTAACAATAGTTGTAGTTTCCCTGTCAATAGTTTGTACAGTTGCAGTCTCACTTGCATCGTGTGTTGTTTGTGTTTGTGTAAGAACTGGCAAGTCTGCGTCTACAACAGGATCGCTGTATGTAATCACAGGTGTAGATGTACCTTCTGCCGCATCAGTAGCTGAACCAACATCTTCTAAGTCGCCTGTAAGAATGTCAGCTCCGCCTCCAGCTCCGCCTGTGACGGCAGTGTCAGCAGCATCAAAAGCACTTGGTCCAAAGATGTATGCATAACTTGCTGTTAGAATATCACCAACACCTACACTTGTCCAGTGCCAACTTAGTCCAATGGTGTTGTCGCCTGTGTTTGTATTTGATGAAGGATCAAAATCATTTTCAGTATAACTGTCAGCATCTTGCGTCCATCCTGTAATACCAGCATCTACGTTTGAGTCTGTTGAATATAGTCCTAGAGCATAACGACTTGTAGTTGCTTCTGAAAACGCAACATTTGAATCTGGAATAGCACCGTAGCCTAGTACGTTGTCTGTGGCACTTGTGTCCCCTGGTTCTGGCATAGCATCTGGGTCAATGTGTCTTGAGAACCAAACATCATCAGCGGCTGTACCCATTGTAATAGCTGATGTAATATCAATGTACTCGCTTGTAGTTCCTAGCGTGTATGTGTTTGTAATATCAAATATACCTCGCACATTGCCGCGCCACGTTAAACTGTTTGTGCCATCTGTTAGTCCGCTGGAATCATAATCAATAGCATTTCCGCTGCTGTTGTTGTTTGCGTAGTTAGTGCCATCTACCATAACACTGAATCCATCAAATGGTGATCCTGGTGTTAGATAATCACCTTGTGCGCTATCTGCTGGAAATGTCCCTGTGCCTGTGCTATCGTATTGTAGTCCCGGGCGTGTTCCGCCTCCGCTACCAAATGTACCTGCTGTGCCATTTACTCCTGCACGAACATAATCGTTTTCAAGTATGCCCATTCCGGCTACACTGCCGTTCATACTTGATGTGTCGGCTAGTGCCGTTGTAGAAAGTAGAGCGGCCAGAACGGCCCCTGCTAGAAGTTTTCTTTTCATGTTGTTACCCTCGCTTGTAATAGAACGCCCTCACGCTCTGCTACATTAATATTTAATGTAATTTTTGTACAGATTATAGTATGTGTTAATCGCCGTTACATGCTTCGTAACTACAAGGATTTAGCATTTTATCCCATGTCGGACCAACATTTTCCCAATACCTCTGACTTGAGCCGCTATATGCAAACATGCCATAAAGCATTAGGAAAAGGAAAGTCACCATTACAATACTAGTTTTCCACATCGCGATTATCCCATGGTCCATTTTCATAACAACCTGCTGGTAGTTTATCTTTGTAACTTACACCTGCTTCAAAGCCGCCTTGTGTTTGTTTGATGTATGCACTTTCAAACGGCATTTCACGTGGCTTGCCCCAACAACGATTCTGACTTTGTCCTGGCACTCTATAGCGTGGGTTGTGCTTTAGGAAATCACGTAGTTCTGCATTCTTTGCTTGGGTAACGCCTACACGATAATCTGAATGGCAAGCTGCTGCTTTGTTCCAATCAAATGTGTCAAACTGATCTGATGTGTATTTGTATTCTGCCAAACAAGACTTCATCGCTTCGTTGTTTGGGTTTGCCCATGCGGTGCTTGCCACCATCAGAGCTATGACTGTAAGAATATATTTCATTTTTTTGCCCTCCAAAAATATATTTTTTAGTTGTTGCGATTAACTGTAACCGTACAACCAGATGTGTTAGCACAAGAACCGAATACACTAATACTATCTGCGCTTGTGGTAACATTTTGAGATAGGGTGTAGTTGTATGCACCCCCTGAGTTTGTTAAATTTAATTCAGCACTTGCTGAGTTGCTTCCTCTCTGATCAACATCTACTGTGTGCCCGTCGCCTGTTAATACAATGTCTGCCCATTTGACACCGCCATTGCCTCTTTGATATAAATCTACTGTGTTAGAATCGCCTGTTATTTCTATAAAGCCATCGTGTCCTGCCTTGCCCATTTGTATGTGTTCTACTGTATTGCCATCCCCGTCAATAATATTAGCAAGATGATGCGGATTGCCTCCTCCTCCGCCTCTGTTAGTGTCAGTTTGATAACTGCCAACTGTATTGTTATTTCCTGTTACAGTCCAGTATGCTTCGTGCCCGCCTGTTTCGTCATCATCTATTGTACCGTCATCGTGCATACCTTGGCGTACAGTAACGTTGTTGCCGTCGCCTGTACTGTTTAAGTTAATATAGTTGTTTTGGCTGCGCTGTTGTATTTCCAAAGTGAAATCGTCGCCAACTTGGTCGATGTATAAGTCATTAGCATTACTGACGTTGGGTAATATCGATAGTGTTGCTACCAACGCCCAGCATATAGTCGTATACTGCGCCATCCTGTTGCTCCATGTTAATAGTGTAGCCGTATTGATCGTTTAGTTTAAGATCAATAGTATGATACATTCCTACGTCATTACGCTGTACGTGGAATATAGGTTGTGAATAGTTAAGGGTAATACGTGTAGTTTCATCGTATCCGTATTCTCTTTGTCTAAATAGTTCTTCGTTTTCTGTGTCGAGTTGATCTCTAAATAAATCTGCAAGAGCTAGATTAAGCAAATCAATCATATCGTGTAGTAGTTCGCCTAAATAATAGTCTGCTCCTCTATCTAAGTCTGTTACCCAAATATCTTTGATCGAATCTGCGAGTGTATCTTTATCTAGTTCGTCAAACTCTAGTGCGTCTATAGCTAAGAAATCAAACATCTGTTTTGCCTTCCTACGTATTTCATCTTCTTCCTCATCATAAGGAGTTTTCTTACGTAGTATTAGCAAGTTGTTGATGTCGCTTTCACTAAGCGGTAATACAAGAGGAGGAGACGGAGGTCGCATGCCGTGTGTGACCATGGTTGATTGGAAGGCTTGGTTCATGATAACGAAACCAGCGTCGGTTTCTACTTCTATTTCTCCTGTGTAACAGTACCCATCTACGTCACAAGAAGGAAGTAGTGTAACCATTGTTCCCCCCGCCTCATCTACTAACATAATAAAATCGGTTCCTCTAACTCCGATTGTAGCAGATGGTGTTTTGATCTTAACATTCTGGCGATAACGTTTTGCTATTTGCCCTGAAGCATAACGCACTCCTCCCAGACTTGCCTTGATCGAAAGTGTGCCAACATCATTTGCAGGATCGTATACAAACTCGTCAATCAACAAGCGAGAATGCTCTGTTAAATCTACCCTCGTTTCATCAACAAAATCAATCCTCATCCTTCCGTTGGCTGTGACGGCAGTATCCATACTTTGGACACTGACGCCTTTGTTGCCCTCAATTACTTCATTATCTCTCTCTAGTACACCAGAACCTTTAAGTTCGCCAATGGCCCCTGCAGAAGCAAATGCTCCAGAAGGCAGTGTGAGTAAAGATAATAAAATAACTAAATGTTTTAACATATCAATCGCTTTGTGTAATATTCACTGACTGATCGTCACCATCAAATGTAGCATCTACAGTATTGTCATTGATGCCACTTTGTGTTATTGCATAGTTGCTTCCGCCGCCAGTTATGTCAAGTGTAATACTGTGACCTGCTGATCCGTTGCCATCTACGTCAATGTCAATAACATTACCAGTTGTACCTGTAGCACCTGTGAGTGTGTTATCTGTGCCTGGTCCTGATGCAAGGCTTGCTGTATTGTCAACGGTTACAGTAATAGCTGCATTAGTACCGTCTACATCTACATCAAACACGTTGCCGTCACCGTCAACTGTAAAGTTTGCAACTAAGTTTTCAGCGTCAGCAGATTCGCCAACATAAACCTTAAACTCATTTGAATCACTTAGGTTTGTTCCGCCTACAGTAATATCAACTTGTACATCGTCACAGTTTACACCTCCGACACTGTCACAAAGCATGTCCACTGTGTTCGAGTCACCTGAGAAGTCCCAAGTACCAGTGTAGTTTACACCTTTGATTTGTGCTGCGATTGTGTTAAAGTTTCCTGTCTGTGTGATAGAAAAAGTCATACCACTTCCTTCAAGCACTGCTGCCTGTGTGGAAGTACCTATGACGTTGCCTTGCCCGTCTTGTACAATATCTAAGTCTAGTGTATCACCTACTTGTTCAATGTAAATGTCATTAGCCAGAGCTGGAGATATCGCAAAGGAGAACAAGACTATATAAAGTAGTCTTTTAAACATTTATTTGCCCTCATTCTTTAAAGTCCCAGAGATCCTTCCTTTCTCCTTCGTACACCAATTCAACTATACCTGCTTCAATAGCTGCCCTCACAGCATAGTTTACTGGTTCGTTTACGCTGTATCCTGCTTCAGATTCAACGAGTTTTGTCCCCAAGTCCAAGAACTTGAAGATGTCCGCTCCGGACCTATAGCTTGCGATTGTCTTTTCGGTTGCTATACTCATTAGCACTTTCCCTGTACTAACGCTCACTAAGCGCATAACAATAGTAACTGTGTCTACTCTGTACTCTGTTTGTGCGCCTATTCCCAAATAACGTGCGCCTACACCTCCAACCGCTATGTTTGAATCATACCCGACTATTCCGCCCTCGAGGATTAGTCCGGCAAATGTCATAGGTTTAAGAGGTGTAGGCCCATTCGGTAATTCTTTTTCATATACTTCTCTTGTGTTGCGAATCAACTGACGTTCTTTAATAAGGTGATCCATTCCAACACGTTCAACAACTTCAAACCAAGTTCCGTTGCCTACTTCTTGTAGTGCTTTAATAACCCATACTTCACTGCCTTGGGTTACTGCACTGCTCAAGTTAGCAATGTTGTCTGCTGGTTTACGCTGTCCAGTTTTATCCATAAACTGATAAACTGCGATTGTAATCTTTTTGCCATCAATAGGTGGCACTGCACTCATCATCATAGGTATAGGTGATGATTGTACACTAGGCGGATTGCCTATTTCTACTGAACTAGGAATACTTGTGCAACCTGTCATTAGTGCTAGAGATAATAATACTGCTAATAGTTTCATTAGAAGTTAAACTCCCCGCCGCCTGGGATTGTAATAGTTGTTACACTACCATCGCTTTCTATTACTTCAAGTGTAATTTCACCAGTTGTAGTATCTTTGAGCCAAGTAATCTGTGACCCTTCTATTTCTGCTGTACCTGCGCTTGCACATGTTGCACCTGTATCATCTGTACAATCTGCAAACATACTGTCGACCATCTGTTTTGATAGCTGTGCATATATACGAGATTCTACGTTCTTTATAAACTTGTTGAGTGTTGTGTTTTCTAGTTCGCGCTCTAGTCGTGCAGCTTCTGCATCTGCGTTTTCTTGTATTTCTTTTTTACGATTATACTGTAATTGCTCAACGGATAACACATGGGTACTGTATCCGTTGCCATAATGAAATGCTGGGTTTTTAAAGCCCCAAGTCAAGTCACCGGCTGCTGCACCACTCATTGCAGCGATTGCTAGAGCTGTAGCAAGTATTATTCTATTTTTCATGTGGATGCCCTCCACATGTATTTATGTGATTAATGTGTGAATTTTGTGCTAGTTAAATGGTAGCGTTTGGATCGTTAGCAGGTTGTGGTTTTTCTGTAGCAGCTGGCTTTTCTTTAGGCTGTTCTTGCTGTACTTTTTTACGCTCTGCTTCTGCTTTGTCTAGTTTTTCAATGTCAGCTAGATCTTTTAATAGTGGACCCATCTCAACTAGGTTACGAATAGCGCCGCCCGACTTTGCAGTTCTTAGCTGGACAAGAACGTTCTTGCTAGGTATTTTCATCTTGCCATCTTTGCCAAGAGCATATTCTGCTTTTTCACCTAGTAAAGTTCCTACAATACTGATTCTGTGATTAGATAGTCCAGGTTCGTTAATAACCTGTAGATCGTAAAGTTCTAGTGCTGCTAGTAATCTTGAGTCAAATGCAAGTTCTTTGTATGCAACTTTTGCACTAGGAGAAAGAATAACCATTGTTACACCTTCTTCTTCTCTAGTAGCATGATAGTTAATACCATCATAAACATTTTGTACTAGTTTGTATTCTTTTTTCGTATTGTCACCCTTTGTATACTCCGTGGCTTGTTTAGCCATTTCACTGTATAGTTTTTCAAAAGGTCCTTTACCGTAGTTGTAGTCTTTGTAGTCAGGATCTGTGCTAGGCTTAAATCCAAATGTAGTTGCTAGTTTGTCGGGCAATCTAAACTTAAGAACACTTTCAAAGAAGCCTGCTGCGGTTTCATATTCAGCACCACTTAGTTGTCCAAACTGCTTAACACTTCCTGCTTTAAGACTCAGTAGTCTAGTTACTTGTCCGTCATATGTGATCTTAAGGTCAACTTTAGTTACACTTTGCTGTGTAGCATCGCCGCCGTCACTTAGGATTTGAACTTGGTTCTTTTTAGGATCTGCTTTTGCTTTTTCAACTGCTGTAATACAACGTTCATTTCTATTAGCATATTCTACTGCTGCTTTGATTTGCATCTGCAGGTCTTTGATAGTTTGTGCTTCAACACCTTCATCAACAATCTTAAATCCTTTTGGAGCAGCCATTGGATCGTCTTCTTCAATCCACATTCTCAATGATTTCATTGAAGTAGCATTAAGTGTTAGTTTGAACAAATAATTATCATCTTCAATGCCTGCGGTTTCATAGTTAGTTTCACCATCTATTGTGCCTTGTGAAACAACGTTCTTAAGAACGTTTACAATGTCAACTGGCTTAATAGGCTTTCCGCCTTTGTCAAACTTTGCTGTAATACTTGCGCCAAGAATAGCCTCAGCAGCATCACCTTTGTTAATGCTCATAGCACCTGTTGCTGCTTCTGTTTTCCACATTTTGTTAAGAGCATATTCTTCGCCGTCAACAGTAAAAGTAGTTTTAACAATCTCTGCTACATCTGTCTTAGGATTGTTTGCCCATGTTTCCCATTCTTCGCTACTCATTTCTGCGCCATTGTAAGTGATCTTATCAATAATACCAAAAGTACCTTCTTTGGCTTTTACTGTTTTACCTTGTGGAACAAATGCAAAAGGCTTATTAGCTCTCATGCTTTTTGCGATAGCAATAACATATTTTCTATCGCCTGCTGGGTTTGTTTTGCCCATTTCTTTAGCAGCCATAACATTACTAGGCAGTGCTTCTTCTTTGAGCATTTTTGTTTCTACAAGTTTAAAGTCAGCAAATCTCATGTGGGTTTCCTATTATGTTGTATTTATGCTAGTTTAGGAAACAGCATGTCTGTGCAGAACTTGTCTACATCTTCTTCAGGAAGCCCTAGACTTTTCATAACATTAGGAGTGTGTGGATTCTGTTGCTGATTGTGACAGTAATAGTCTTGACATGCAGCGACAATAGTCGGATCACCTTCTTTATCAGTAAGACCTACTTCATCAAAATAAGCATGAAGATTGTTTAGAGCAATCTCAATAATAGCAACTGCTTCTTCTTCTGTGGTTACATTTCCTGCGGCAAGCATTTTATCTGTAAAGATGTTGCGAGCCCACTCAGGCAGTTCACGTTGCTTCTTAGGAATAAAGTCTTCTACGCTTTCGTAGTAACCTTGTATCATAGGGTGGTCAGGATCAGCACTTGGTGAAAAGTCATGGAACGCACCAGTCATCTTGTTCTTGCCTGCGATTACATCGAAACCGTATATAGGTGCAGGATTGTCAAGTGTTGGAAATATGCATACATGCATCATCCATAAACCCTTTGTATCTCTAGCGTCAACTACATCGATGTGAGCACGTCTGATACTATCGTTGGACCAAACACGATTAATCCAACCGCTATCTGGACGGTTAAAATAATCAAGACCGTCTTCTTGTACTTCTTTTGCCTTTTCATTAAAAATATTTATGATTTCATTTTGACATTCTATAAGTCTATCCCAGATAACACTCATTCTGTTAATCCTGCCATCTCTTGAAATAATCTTGTAGCAAAGTCAAAGCATAGTTTTGCTTCGTCTGCCATGTCGTCATTGATTTTAGAACGTATATGTTCTTTAAGTTCATCTACTGGACGATTAAACTGATAAAATAATCCTTTGCCAGGAACACGTTTTGCAATCATTTGTCCGCCACTTAGATCTCCCATATGTCTTACATAGATGTGTGCCATTAGTTTTTCAGCATCATCTTTAATACTCATTAAGTGATCCATATATTCACGTACACTTTTACATAATGCAGGCTGTTTAAAGTCATCGCTCCAAAGCTCTTGGTAGTCTTCATGTATGCGTGGTGCTCGCCTTAGCTCAGGCACCCCATCAAATAACCCATGCATCATGCCTAGCATTTCTAGTGTATTATATGCTGGATGTTGATTGAAAAGATATGTTGCATATCTTTCATTTGTTATTTTGCCGCCCATGAGTTCTTTAACAAACTCTTGACGTTCTGCATTTTTATGATGTTCCCAAGTTAAATCTTTTAAGCTCATTCTTCCTCAACCTTACATATCAGTGGAAACCCTTGATTGCGACTTGCATTAACAGTTTCTACTGCTTTTTGTTCTGCTATTTCGTACTTATAAGTGCCAACGACTGCTGATCCCTCATTGTGAATAGTTAACATTATTTCCTGAGCTGACGTAAGGCTGTGTCGATAGATTTCTTGTAGTACTTGTACTACCCACTCCATCGGAGTTCCGTCATCATTTAACATGATTACATTATAGTTGTTAGGTTCTTTAATTTCACGTTTGATTTTTTCGTCAATAACTACTTCAGTTGTCATACCTGTTCCTTAAATTGGGGGAGTATAAAACTCCCCCTAGACTGTTTACTTTTCGTTTGCGTCTACGTCGATTGCTTCTGTCACATGACCATTCCAGTCTGTGATTTCAATCTTCTTAGGTTGTAGTTCTTCTGGAACTTCACGCTTTAGGTGCACATTAAGCATACCTAGGTCAAGTCCAGCACTGACAACTTCTACGTGGTCAGCAAGTGTAAACTCTCTACGGAAGTTGCGACCGCCAATACCTTTGTGCAGGTAGTTGACATGTTCGCCTCCCTTAGGAGCGATACCTTCAATCTTAAGAACGTTCTTGTCTTTTTCTACAGACAGATTATCCATACCAAAGCCAGCAACGGCAACAGAGATCATATACTCGTCTTCGTTGATTTGTGCAATGTTGTATGGGGGATAACCATTTCCATTAGGACTATTTGCAAATTGTGTTTCTAATTCGTTAAACAGTCTGTCAAAGCCAATAGTTGCTCTATGAAAGTGTGGTAGGTCTAGAGTTGTTAGTCTTGTCATGTTTTTTCTCCTTTAATAAGCAAGATTAATATTAGGATCCTTTCGGCATCCTAGTACATTATAACTCTTATAATGTACACAGTTATTTATCATTTGCCAATCGTGCTTTTTTCATAAACAGAGTTATGAGTTTGAGTACAACGAACAAATGTTGTACACTTAGATAGGTGCTTCAAGCGCACTGCTCCAGCATACGTACAGGCAGACCTAATACCCCCGAGTATTTCTTGTACGGTTATACCCACAGATCCCCTGTAGGGTACAAGGACTGTCCTGCCTTCCGAGGAACGATAATCTTTCAATCCTCCGAAATGCTTTTCATTTGCACTTTTACTGCTCATGCCGTAAAACTGTACAAAGTGTCTTTGTTCAAAGTGTGGCACATAAGTACCATCATCTTGTCTTGTGTATTCATTGTTTGCATAGTGCTTTGTGATTACTTCGCCGCCGCCTTCATCGTGTCCGGCAAGCATACCACCTAGCATTACAAAGTCTGCTCCAGCGGCAAATGCTTTGGCTACATCGCCAGGAGTAGTGCAGCCACCATCCGCAATGATATGGCCACCAAGACCGTGAGCAGCATCAGCGCACTCAATAACAGCGGAAAGCTGAGGGTAACCAACACCAGTTTGGATCCGTGTTGTACAAACACTTCCAGGGCCGATGCCCACTTTAATAATATCTGCGCCAGCAAGAATAAGTTCCTCCGTCATTTCGCCAGTTACTACATTTCCAGCGATGATTACAATATTTGGATATGTCTTACGCATTTCTGCAACAAAGTCACGGAAGCGATTTGAATATCCGTTTGCTACGTCAATGCAAACGTATTTTAGATTACCGTCTGCACGTTCATATACACTTTTAAACTTGTTCCAGTCACTGCCATTAATGCCAATGCTCATAGCGACATAGTTTGTACGTTCATACATATCTGTATCAAAGTACTCTACTAGTTGTTCTACGCTATAAGTTTTAACTAAGCAAGTGAAGATACCTGCAGTTGCAAGTTGGTCAGCCATTTCAAATGTGCCAACGCCATCCATGTTAGCAGCCATAAGAGGAATGCCACGCCAATGACGTTCTTCTATATTATCTGGAAAGTCTGAAGTATAGTTACGGAATGTGTAACCTCGTTCTAGGTCTACTTCCTTGCGTGATCCTAGTGTTGAACGCTTAGGCCGTATGAGTACGTCCTTGTAGTCAAGTTTAACGTCTTGTTCGATGCGCATTAGAAGCCTCGTTCTTGTTCCTGTTTACGTTGTTTTTTCAACCAGCGGGCACGACCTGCTGCTTTTGCTTTTTTGCGTTTTTCGCTTGGTTTGGTGTAGTGTTGTCTTTCACGTAGTTCTTGAAGAATACCATCTTCTTGAACTTTCTTTTTAAACTTACGCAATGCGTAAGCGAAGTCGCCATTACGGACTTCAACTGTAAGACCTGTTTTAACACGGTCTTTACTATTCGAGTGTTGTCTTCTCAAAGTTACCTCCTAAGGTTTGTAAGAAATCAAACGAGTATATCTTATTCTTACTAATATGATTATATACTGGTTTCTCTATATTTGTCAACCAAAAAGTTGTTGGTTGCGCAAGAAAGTATGCAATAAAGTCTTTTAGGTGAGGAGAAAGGTTGTCTAAATCTAAAATAGTAAGTTTACTACTTCTAAAAACACTCAATAACCAAGCAAAATTACTAGGATCATATGTCCTATGTTCATACAAATAGACATTACAAGATATGTTTGTAGTTGCTAAAAACTCTTCTTGAAACTGAGACAATCTTTCTTGACTAGGATTGATTAACAATATATCTGAACTAGCGTCATAAACTCTATCAGGACTTGTTATTATCTTAATCTTGTTCAGTTCGTCTAATTCTGTTAAAGATGCTTGATTCATTTTGTTCCGCATTTTGTTGGTAACCTTCGGGCTCTTCTACAGTTGTATACTGTGGTCTTTCCCAAGGTAATTCATCTATTACACCTTTTATATATAAGTTTTTATATCTCTTGAGGGTGTCTTCTGGATGTTCTGCCTTCCACTTTACTTTGCCTTGCTTCCACTCTTCGGTTTCTTCTTTAGCTTCGTACTCAGCTTCCCTTTTTGACTCTTCCAACAATGCGGTAGGTTCTACCTTTTTTTTTGATTCTACCTGTTCAGGTGCTGTAGCACTTCCTCCGGGGTCCTGCTCGGTACTAGTTCCTTCTTGGGTTTCGCTACTGTCAGGAACTTGTTCTTCGTCAAGTTCCACATCGCTCCATCCCGATATACTTTCCTCATCATCGGCTTCTCGATTTCGTTCATCAAGTTCCACATTACCATCTTGTATATTGCTGTCTGTAGGTTCATCCACTCTTGCATCTTCTACTCCTTCTCCGGCCACAGCCATTCCTTCGGCAGTGTCTCTTCCATTATCGCTGGCTCCAAGTTGTCCAACATCAGCTTCAGCTGTTCCAACGTCATTTACTTCTTCCTTTTCTTCAGCCGTCGCAGGATCATCAATATTATAGCCAGGGTTGTCAACTATGCGCTGTGCTCTTGCTTGCTCGTATTCTTGTCTCTCGAGCCGAAGACGCTCACCGTCGTCATCCTTGCGTTTGCGATGAAACTCAAAGGTATATTGGCTTGCGATTAATAGTAGAACTGCTAGTGGATCAAACACAAATATAATAACTAGAATCACCCAGCGTACTGCTTCTTCTAGTAGATTTGTATCTGCACTTTCGCCATATACAAACTCAGCAATATATTTGACTGGGCCTACTTCTGCTTCTAGTTTGCGATACTCTGCTTCTAGTGCATATTTTTGTTCAGTAAGTGTATCTATTTCTGCGTTTGCATCTTTAATGCGAGTGTTTTGTTCTTGTACTTGCGCATCTATTTCTGCGACTTTGTCTGTCTGTGCTAGTTGACCACGTAGTCTTTCTATTAGTGCTTGTGACTGTGCTACTTGGTCTTCTGCACTTTTACGTAGTCTTTGTATTTCATCTCGTGCTGTTTGTATAACAGGCGACTCTGTTTGACGTACTTCGTCTATTTTGCCTAGCATTGTGAGTTCACGTTCTTTTAGTGCAGGTATTTGAACTGTTCTAATATCTTTAACAACACCTGCTAAACGATCACGCTCTGCTGTAACTTCTGCTCCTGCATCTTTGCGTACCTGAGCAACTTCGCCTTGTATTTGTGTTATACGATCACGCTGTCCGCTTACCCATTTTGCTAGTGCTTCTCTAGTGTTGTTACCAAACAATCCGTCACTAGACACACCAATAATAGCTTGTGCGGCTCTTACCTGTGATCTTTCACCACTATTGATTTGATTTGTTACACGAATGATTTCTTCTTCAATAGCACTAATCTGTGCAAGCAAAGGTTCTACCGCACTGTTATTAACTTCAAGATTTGTAATAGAAGTTTCATATTCTCTAGCACTGTTTTCTAAACGAAGTATTTCAGCTTGTATACTTGTAAGCTGATCCTCATAAGGTTTAGTTCTAGTGTTGTCAGTTTCTCTTGCATCTGAAATAATCTTATTCTGCTGATCAATAGCAGGCTGAATACGTTCAAATGCTTTGTCAATACGGTCTTGTTCTTTATCTATTTGTGCTTGTATGTTAGCATCAGCCCCTGTGCCGCTAGACTCTAACTGTTTGATCTTTGTTTCTGCACGTTCAATAATACCTTCTTGACGTGCAATCTCAGAAGTTAGTCTTTCAACTTGTGCTACACTTTCTTGGCTTGCACTTGTTTGTTCAATGTGTGCTTTAGACAAAAAGCCAAAGATACCCATAGAAGTTATTAGCATTAGTACAACCACAGCTAGGGTAAGGTAACTCTTTAGCCACCAAACAGTTTGCCGCCAGTACCGATGGAGCCAAACTGCTGTAACAAGTTTTGCTATTTCTAGTGCGCCGCCCATAATCATAATAGGCACTGCGGCGGCAGCAAAGATTGCTACCAGCCCAGCGACACTATAATATATTGCTACGCCTGATATTGTTAATGCTGTGATTAATACTAATATTCCTAATGCCATCTATCTTTCCCAACGATAAAACACATGCGCTCCAATACGTCCTACTAAGGCAAAATCTCTTGCCCAGGCAGGGTCAACATATGTTGCATGATAATGTGTTGCTCCTTCTGTAACTCCTCGATAACGTCCATCTAAAATCATAAAGTATGCTGTCTGCTGTGCAGAAATCCAAGCATCTTGATCTGTAGGCGTGTCATCTCTCCCATCGCAATACCAACTAAACTGACATTGGTTGCGGATAGGAATCATTACTGTTTCATCCTTCCAACTAGGTCTCATACGAGCCTGATATACTACATCGCAGACTGTGTCAGGATAACGAGTATCATGCACACGATTAAGCACGACATCTGCGACTGCCGCTTGATCAGCAAGGTTACTGCTCCTTGCTTCATGATATATATTAAGCGCCAAACAATACTCTTGAGGATTGCTGCTACTTTTATATAGTTCTCTAATGCCTGCATTTGCCTGTACTGCAAAAAGAATGCCTGCTAGAGATAGCAAAAACTTTTTCATTTTTCTTCCCTCGGTCTACTATTTAAGTGGTTTTCTGTGGAGATTTAAGTACATACTTTAGTTTCTGCGCATCTGAGCAATCTCTACTGCTTGTTCTTTGTTGTCTGCAAACACTGGAACCATGTTACTTTTGTGCATAGTTGCAATGCCTAGCAGTTGGCGCTCGCCTGTGTACTCCATACTTTCTTTCTTTACACACGGTGCAAACTGGTCTGCGTTATGGCTCGGAATATGCTGTGTTTCTCTGCGATAGTTAGTTGCAGGAACAAAAGGTTTGAACTCTTGCTCTTGTTTGCGTGGCTTGTGTTCGCCTCGGATGTACGAAAGATACTGTTCGAACTGCTCGAACTGTGCCGAATGGCAGTTCGTCTGACGCATACGTTTGTTGTATGCTCGCCATTCTTGTTCTAGTTTAACTCTTTGATTGTCTGTAAGTTTCTTCTGCTTACGCTTCTTGTAGTTGGTCGTAGTCATATACGGACCTACCAAATGCATAGTCATAATAAAACCCTGCCTTTCTAAGTTAATAATATCTATAGTATAGCAGGGTTTTATTGAGTTGTCAACCTATATTATGCAGTTCTTCTTTGCATAATCTTGTATTTTACAGTAGGTCTTCCTGCTCCGAAGTCATTCGATACAGTATCGACTACTCTAACATCAAAGCCAGCTTCTCTTAGCTCTGATAGTCTAGCACCAGGTGACGCTATATGTAGTGTATCTTTCAACTCTTCGGTAGTAAATGTTTTACCATTACCCCAATAGTTTTGTAAGATAGTTTGATTTTGTGTTCCGGCTTTGTAGAATCTAGTGCCTTTTACTTTGTTTTTTACTTTAGTTTTCATAATAAAATACTCCTTTATTATTGTTTTTTATAATAATATTACACTAATAAGGAGTATTTGTCAACCTTTATTTTTCTTCCATTAGAGCCACTGCTTCATCATATTCTGCACGATCAACAATGCCTTCACGTAGAAGCTTTTCTCTGTTGGCCATGTGCTTCATTTGGATTTCTTCTTTGCTACCACCAAAGTAAGCAACAGCATGTCCCTCTTCAACAAGTATGTCTGTTACAGTTTTTGTTTCACCATTATAGTCTACTTTGAAGTCACCTAGGATACGTCCGAACTTGCCTTTCATATCTTCGCCTTTGCGATCTTCTGTGGTAATAAGTTTGCCACCATTCTTCATAAGCTCTTTTAAACGTGCTTTGGCTGCTTCGCCGAACAAGTCTTCTACCTTGTCTCTTGTGCGTGACTCTGGTGTGTCTATGCCCATAATGCGTACACGCTCATCAGTTAGTGTTACGCCAAACCCTAGATCGATATCAACATCAACGGTATCTCCGTCAACTACTTTAATGACTGTTACATCATATTCATTTTGTGTTTGCATTTGCCCTCTCCTTTGAAATGCTATTTTGTTATATTAAACGTTAGATTTTCGTGATCTGGATAAGCAACTACGGTTGGACCTTCTGGACACATATAATCAATACGTGCCAATAGTGTTGCAGGTCCTGCAGGCATCATGCCAACGTGTTCTTTATCAATAGTAAACGTAAATCCAAACTTGTCAATCTTGTCTGATGCAGGTCCACTAAACTTTGTCATACCAGGAATAGCTTTGTGAACCATATACTTGCTGTCCTTGACTTCAAGCGTAAATCCTTCAACACTGCAATCGTCTCTGTGCTTTTCACGTGCAACGATAACATCAAAGGTTCCAGTAGCAGGAGCATCAGATACTTGAAAATGTTCTGGTGCCCATGTAAGAATGTCTTTGCTTTCTAGTTTATCCCATAGTGTATATCCGCCACCAATCAATGCAAATGATGCTGTTACTACGCCAATTCCCTTGGTAATATTTTCTACGTCAAAACTAAACATTATTATTCCTTTGCCGGCTTCTTACCGAATAGTCTGTCGTATCCAGGATCTTCATCGTATGATCCTGCCCATTTGTTTTCTGTAAACTCTGCAAAATCAATCAAGTCATCAACATCAGTAGATAGTTCTGTTAACCATATACTGTTTTCTTGTAACATTTTTTTCATATCAGCAATATCACGAGCCATGTTTACTTCATCTTCCACAGCCATCTTGCTGGTAAGTTCGCTTACTTCTGTTTTCAATAGTTCTATTGTTTGTGCTTGTTGTGCGGTCCACCATACAAATGCACTTACTTGCATTACTATTGCAATAACTACGCCTATTCCAAATTTCATATTCATTTACTTCCACCTATGTATCCACCAATAACACCAATCAATCCTGTTACTGACATTTTCATTAGTGTAATTACACTTTCATCAACAGGCCTATTTTCTTCTAGTGCTACAATATAGTCACCTATGATAATAACTCCTAGGAGTATTAACACTCCTGAAGTTATTAGTAGTATTACTATGTCCTTAAAGTTCTTAATCATGTTATCTTCCTTGCCCGCGATATCTTTTGTAAGACTTCCGCTTGCCTTTGCTCATTGAACTGGTTTTGATCATACTGTGATTTCCGCCAATGCTTGTTTTTTTGCGAGTAGGTTCCAAGACACTACTTCCGCCAATAAATGCTTTTGCCATTGTAGACCTCCCAATCTATTATAGTTGTATTTATTGAAAATCGGTCATAAAAAAAGGGCGACCGAAGCCGCCCAAGTTGATCGCTATACAATCAGATTAGAAACTAAAAGTTGCTTTCAAAGAAACTTCACCACGCTCTTTTGCGTCGAAGTCATATGAAGTACCTGCAGATAGTTCTACATTTGACCATGTAGGTAGTGTGTATGTTGCACCAAAGTCAACTGATGGTAAAACATCAAACTCGTCAAATAGAGTTACACCGCCTGCATTGTCATATGCACTTAAAGTCATTCCTGCTGTTAGTTCAAGACCTGGAGCAGTAACTGGCTCTAGTGCTAGTTCTGGATTGATTGTGACTGTAGTTGTTTCTGCATCAAGTTTATACTCTGCTACTACGTCTGTGTTCAGTGCTAGGCCTGGAACTGATAGGTCCATAGCTGTTGCTGAAGTTGCAGCCATTGCGGCTACCATTGCGATTACGAATGTACGCATATGTTCATTTCCTTTTTTGATTTTATTAACAATAATATACTATAGCGCAAAACGTTGCATTTTGCACATACTATTAGTTATCATTGCGATGCAGCATTTTCACTAGGTGTGATTACAAAAGAAGAAAGGTGTTACATCTCTGCAACACCTTTCTAGCCGTTTGGTAACAAGGTGGACTAACCCCGTGAATCATGCCGCTAGGGCTAACTCAGGTGCAAAGTTATCGTTTGCATTTGTGTTTTGTAAACTTGCCTACCTGTCGAAACCTATTTCGCCCCCATCATAAGCACTCTGTTTAGTTCTTTACGATCCGCCCTCGTCAGGTTGGGATAGAGTGCTTATGGTGGAGGCGTCCGGTACCGCCCCGGAGTCCAAATACGCTTTGTAACGCCTACAGGTTATTTATAACAGTTTATACTTTAGATGTCAACCGCTTTTTTGCTTGGCGTTTTTGCCCAGGCTGCTTCAAATCCTAACTCGCCATATACTGCTCTTTCGTGGTTGCCCCACAAGCGTCTAAAGTAAGATTCATATGTGTCGCGAATATCTTTTTCGTTCCAAGATTCAGGAATGAGTTGACCTTTGACTAGCCAGTAAAAGCGATTAGCTTCTTTGAGTTCAAAATACGTCATACTAATATTTACAAAAAGAAAGGATTATAACGCTAACATACGTTATAATCCTATCAAGTTCCAGCCGTGATTGGCTATTGCATTTAAGATAATAAAAATGCCGACAAAAAGCTCGAACCCCACAATAAGAGTACGAATGATTGCAACTCTGTCAGCTCTATCGTCGTCTTCATATGCTTTTGCTCCTAGGGCCTTAGCCCACAAAGACCACATTACATTGTGTTCTTTTTCTCTTGGATTTCTGCTCTACGTGTTTTTGTAAGTTTGCCTAGATCACCTAGTGCTTTACGAGCTCTAGCGGCTGCTGCCTTAACACCTTTTTCTTCAAATGTTACAGATTCTTGTACATAAGTTTGAAATGCATGTAAAATCTGTTCATGTTGTGTTTGTTCACTCATTAGTTTTCTCCTGTAACTATATCGTATATTTCTTTCCAGTTAAGTACTTTAGTAATACCTTCTGGAACTGTTTCGTGCATGTTATGGCCATGCTCCATTAGTATTGGTCGAAGTCCAAACTCTTTACCTACTATAGCATTTTCAAGTTTATCTTCAACCCAATAATAGTTTGTACCATTGTATGTTACAAGTATTTCATCTTTGTCTGCACCTGTATCTAAACATACAACTTTTTCAAATGCTGTTTTACCAAAAAGTTTTTGTAAGTTCATTTCACGTAACTTACCTGCATTTGGATCAGTACTTAAACTAGTTATGCAATGAAAAACATATCCATGTTCTTCGTGGAGTCGTTTTACATAAAACATTGCATCACGAAGTGCTGGCAAAAATCCTATTGCTGCACTTTCATTAAAGATTTTGATTAGTTGTTTACCCTGCTCTTTTGTGATACCGTATCGTTCTCCGATATCATATAACAAGTTACCATTTTCGATTGAGGTGTGTCCGTGTTGTTCCATCCACACACCGAATGCCCATTCCCAGTTTAGTAGTACACCATCTGCGTCTACAAGTATAACTTTGTTATTCATTAACATTGCCTTTCTCTTATTGCCTTATTTTATACTTTATTATAACTTCGTTTTTACAGTTTGTCAAGTCTAAACTGTATAACCACTTTGCCTTAATATCTGTACAAATTCTGCGTACATACTTGCTCTGCCGCCGCTTGGACCCCAGCATCTTTTAGCTCCAATATCGGCATGCATAAAGCTATTATAACATCCAATACCTGTAAAGCCTGCTTCTATTGCTTTTTGAATAAACTGCTTTTTACCTTCTGTTCCTGACAGTGGCCATTGTATATCAATAGCCTTTCTCTGTACGTGCATACTGTTACGTGCGCCGCCTATCCTAGCATTGTATTCAGGTGTGCGATATCCACTATTCAAACGTAAAGGTCTACCTATTGCTTGTGCAAGTGCTATTGCTTTCTCTCTTACTTCTGGAAGCACATTTGGGTTAACGTGTGATTGCCACTCTAACCATTCACTAGGTTCTACTGCGCCTGTTGGTGGAGGTGTTCCTACTGCATCATCGCCTTGTGCTTGCGCTGCACTACCAGGTGCAGGTTGTACACCTGTTTGACCTGTTATAGGGTTTACACCATCAGGATTACCTCCGCCATAAGATTCTAGTGCTTCGTTCTGATCCGGATCTCCACCTAGTGCAAGTTCGTTTGCACGATCTTCTAGTATCATTCTAGCCATGTCATCGTTGATCATTACAGTATCAGGTATACCTAATGCAGCCGCTACTGCACCTCCCATTGTAGGGCCACCATTAATGAAGACATTTGACGAGCCGGTTACTGCTCTATCACCGTCACTATCTACATCGCCTACTCTATGTGCTCTTGGCATTAACCTACTCCTGTTCCGTCTTCTTGTGTGTATGCTGGCGGCGGTGCATCTCCGCCACTGTTAATATCGTTTAGTATATCTTGTATTGTACGTGGTACAACATTACCTGTAACTGGATTCACAATGTCAGCATTTGGATCACTGTTTGGCACTGCTGTTCTATCCTCTGGACGAGGTGCAGGCCAACGTTTTTTACTTGCGGCAAAGTCTGGTAACTGATCTGGTGGTCCGCCAACTGGTCCAGGTGTTGGCGTATTGTTGCTTAGTCTATGATAACCTATAGGACCGCCGTCTGCTACGTATGGGCTAGACACAGGCAGACTACCTCTTAAACCGTCATCTGGAGCATTAGTTACTTTTGCTTCTTTGTAGTACAATCCATCTACTCTAAATATACTTCTAGGATCATCGTTGTCAATGTCTTGAGCGATACCTAATGCCAATAATATATCTTCTCTTGTTTCTGTATCTTCACCACTTGGTGCTGCTACACCTCCCGAGCCTCCAGTAAGTCCAGTACCTCCTGTAATGTTTTGACGTATTCTTTCTGCATCATTTGCTCCGGCTGCACTCATACTAATCGCTAACATTGCACGTTGGAAATCGTTTAATACTCCATTCGTAACAACACCTTTTTCTGAATCTTCAACTCTGCGTCTAATAAGTCTTATATCGTCTCTTATACCTGTTAGTGCTGAAATAATACGATTGTATTCCGGCGTCATGTCTATATGATGATACGGATCTGGCATTATGCATTACTCCTTGGTGTCATTAGTTCTTTCATATATTGTGGAGCGTTTGCATAGTTTGTGCTTGTACCTGTTGCACTTCCTCCGCCCCATGTACGTGTTGCAATAACCCCAGATATTGCACCTTGTAGTTGTCCTATCCAACCAATGTCTACGTGTATGACATTGTCACTCATGTAGCCATTACCTTGACCGATACCTGTTGCTCCAGCGTCTCTAGCTGCTCGCATAAATCTCATCATGATTGCAAGGTCAGCCGGATTAGCTCCTTGTAGTTGTCTACCATTAAAGTCTGGTGTATAAAGTGCAACATCAGCACCATAACCTTTATCGTGCCTATTCGATCCTGTTCTGTTTACACCGTCTCTGCCGCCTTCACTGACAGGAACTTGCCCGCCGCTTGTAATAATAACATCAACTCCTGCTTCTTGTGCAGCCGCATCGAGTATGTCCATTAGCTGTTGCTGAATAGGCAAGTTACGTTTACCGCCTTGGTTACCATAGCGAACATTGCCTGTCGCTTCTCCACTTGCTTCTATAATATCACCTAGTGCTGCTTGCGGTACATTTACAGTTCTTCCATCTGATGTTGTTACAGTTGGTGCACCTGCATATCCTGCTGGTCTAACTTGAGACCCGCTGCCGCCCAAAAAGCCGCCGCCGCCACCGGCGTTTTGTAGAGTTGAATAGTTAGATGTACTTGTGTTTGAAAAGTCTGTAGGAGTTCCTAGTTCAGCATTTATGAAATCAACTATGCCACTTTCCTGTAGATTCTGTTCTAGAGCTGCTTGGGCTGCAATATTTGCAGGATTATTTGCTACAGTGTCTGCTTGACGAACATATGCACCTTTATCTTCGTCATCTAATCTATCAGTAATAATCCTAATGTCAGATTCCATATCTTCAAGTAAACTTGCTATTTCTGCAAGACACGCCTGATGTGCTAAGTCATAATCAATATGAACATGATCGGGTGGACTACTGCCCGGATCAGTATCAACATCAGGATGGTTTACTGTAGTTTGACCTACACCTTCAACTTGAGATTGTGTAAACTCGTTAGGGGTTGAACTTGCTGACATCTAAACTCCTTGTTTTAGATGGCAATACCTGTTGTGTTTTGTACGTATTGACTTGCCATCTCTTTTTCTGTTTTTGCAATCATTAATATTACACTTTTATTTAGTACCACATCAGCATCTGCTTTTAAGGTAAAGGCAAACGGTCCTAGTCCAATGCCTTGTTGTGTTGCCATAATAGCCATTGGTTTGTTTACTTTAACTGTTTTATCTGTTTCTTCTACAAGTCGTGCAACAATCTCTTCAGTAAGAGTTTTAATGGTGATAGTATCACCATTTTTATAAGGTGCTTCGATTAACATTATAATGTGTGTCCTGTTCCGTTATAGTTAGTTTCTTCTAGGTATGTGCCTAGTTTGTCGTATCCGCCGATGCTAGTTCCGTTTACTTTGATCTGTGGGAAAGTACGTGCTCCTGGGAACATTTCTAATACTTCTTCGCGAGTAAAGTCTGTGTCAAGTTGATAATACTTGAAAGGTAGCTCACGCATTTCGCATAAACGCTTTGCAGCATCACAGTGCGGACATGCTGGCTTTCCGTAAATTTCTATCATAAACTAAATCCTTTAAGTTTTTCTTTATCGACATCTTGCTTGATGCCTCCAATAATATAGGACTCTACTTCTGTTTCTTGTGGTGCAACCTGCAAGCCTGAACTTGACAACCAATGCTGTGTCCAAGGTAGTGGGTTAGTGTTTACTGGTGCATCAAAGATAGCATCTAAGTTTAATGCTTTAAGTCTACGGTTAGCAATGTATTCAACATATTGATTCAATAGGTTAGTATTCAATCCGATCATAGAACCGTCTTTGAACAAGTATTCTGCCCAAGCCTTTTCTTCTTCAACACATTCGCGCCATAAGTCATATACTTCTGCTTCGCACTCTTTAGCAACCTTAGCCATTTCTGGATCGTCTTTACCTTGTGCCCAAAGTTTAAGAACGTGTGTGCTTAGTGCTAGATGTTGTGCTTCATCACGGGCGATAAGGCTAATAATCTTAGCACTACCTTCCATTAGTTTTAGTTCGCCAAAGCCAAATGTGCAAGCAAATGACACGTAGAAACGAAGACCTTCTAAGATATTTACAGTCATCATAGCAAGGTAAAGTTTCTTTTTAACTTCATGCATTGAGCCTTCACCGCGGTGAATAAATGCATCTACTGCTTCAGTAAATGCATCATAGTGTTTGGTTACACTTACTGCACGTTCGATAATCTTTTCATCATCAAGGATTGTGTCAAAAACTTCACTTGGATCTGGATACACATTTTTCATAATGTGTGTATAAGAACGTGAGTGAATAGTTTCAAAGAAGTCCCAAGTAACAATACAACCTTCTAGTTCAGGAAGTGAACAGTGTGGAAGAAACGCTAGACATGGTCCGCGTCCTTGTACTGAGTCAAGTAGTGTTTGATACTTTAAGTTAGCAGTAAAGATGTGCTTCTGCTCAGGACGGAAGTTAGCATAATCTGCTCTATCTTTCTGCAGGCTTACTTCTTCAGGTCGCCAAAAGTAACCAAGCATAGTTTGGTTAAGTTTATCGAACACAGGAAACTTAAATGTGTCGTAACGCTGTGTGTTTTGATCTGCTCCGAAGAACATATTTTGCTTTGTAAAGTCTACTTTTTCTCTATTGAATACTGTCTTTGACATCGTTAATCCTATTGTTGTGTTATACTACTATATACTAACTGTGGTTGCCTGTCAACCATTAAATTGCACAGGCTTCACACATTTCGTCATCTTCAGTAGACAGTCCCTGAGGCAGTTCTACTTGTGGCTTTTCTTCTTCAATATCACTTGGATCGGTTTTATAATCGTAAGTGTTTTGATAGTAACTTGTTTTCCATCCATACTTATAAGTGTTTAACAAGTCTTGCATCATTACACTCATCGGTACCTCATTGTCTGGATACTGTGTTGGGTTGTATGACCAGTTACCGCTAATAGCCTGATCAAAAAACTTTTGCATTACCGCAACTGTATTGATATAACCTTCATTACTAGGCATATCCCATAGTAATGTATAGTGATTCTTTAGAGTTTGATACTGTGGAACAATCTGCTTAAGAGGCCCTTTCTTGGACTTCTTAACGGACAGGTAGCCTCTAGGTGGCTCGATTCCGTTTGTTGCGTTCGACACAACGGAACTGCTTTCTGATGGCATCTGTGCGGACAAAGTTGAGTGCCTGAGCCCGTGTTCCTTGATGCTATGTCTAAGAGTATCCCAATCATAGTTTAAGTTATTTGCTACAATATTATCTACATCCTTCTTGTATGTGTCAATAGGAAGGATGCCGTCACTGTATTTAGTGCGGTCGAAGTACTCACAAGCACCACGCTCTTTAGCAAGATTGTTTGATGCTTTTAGCAAATAGTACTGGAATGCTTCTGTTAGATCATGTACTAGTTTCCATGCTTCTGCGTCTGCGTAGTTTACTTTGTTCTTAGCAAGATAGTGTGCTAGTCCAATGTAACCAATACCTAGTGAACGTCTTGCTTTAGTTGAAATCTCTGCTGCCTTAATAGGATAGTGTTGATAGTCAATAATCTCTTCTAGCGCACGAACTGCAAGATCACATAGTTCTTCTAGATCATCTAGGTCTTTGATAATGCCTACATTGATAGCACTTAAAATACATAGAGCAATCTCTCCATTCTCGTCATCAATGTGCTGTAGTGGCTTTGTAGGTAGTGTAATCTCTTGACATAGGTTACTCATGTACACTGTGTCTTTGAAACTGCTATGTGTGTTGCAGTGATCAACATTCATAATGTAGATACGTCCTGTTTCTGCACGTTCTTTGATTAGTGCTGAGAACAGTTCCATCGCATCAATCTTTTTCTTTTTAATGCTTGTTTTACGCTCATACTGCTCATACAGCTCTTTAAATGCATCCGGGTCACCAAAGTATGCTTCATATAGTCCTGGAACATCATGCGGTGAAAACAAGGTAATTTCACCTCCGCTAAGGAGGCGTTCGTACATTGTTTTGTTAAGTTGGATTGAGTAGTCTAGTTTACGAACACGATTGTCTTCTGTACCTTTGTTGTTTTTCAGCACAAGGATGTCTTCAATCTCTTGATGCCAAAACGGGAAGTGTGTTGTAGCTGATCCGCCACGCACACCATTCTGTGTACAGCAACGTACAGTTGATTCAAACTTTTTAAGGAACGGAATAATGCCTGTGTGTGCTACTTCACCGCCTCTGATTCTTGAGTTGACTCCTCTGATACGTCCTGCGTTAATACCGATACCAGCTCTTTGAGCTGTGTATCTACCGATGGACATGTCTGACGCAAAGATCGAATCGAGTGTGTCGTCACTGTCAACAAGCACACAAGAGGCAAACTGCCTAACTGGAGTACGCACTCCGGCCATGACCGGCGTTGGGATATTGAGTTTAAAAAGTGAGGTCGCATCGTAATATCTCCTTACATAATGCATACGTTCTTCTTTAGGATAGTTAGCAAACAGAGTTGCTGCAATCATCATATACATATGCTGTGGAGTTTCAAAAATCTCACCCGAGCTTCTATCCTGTACAAGATATTTGTCTACTACCTGGCGCAGACCTGCGTAGGTAAAGTTTTCATCACGCTTATGATGGAGGTATGATTCCATACGCTCGATTTCTTCGGAGGAATACTTTTCAAGAATCTCAGCATCATAAACACCGCGATCGATATTCTTTTTAATCATTTTTTCAAGTGATAATGCTGAGTATTGTCCAAACACTTGTTTGTATAAACCATAACTAAGAAGTCTTGCTGCCGCAAACTGATAGTTTGGTGTGTCTAATGAAATAAGATCGTTTGCACTACGGATAAGAATTTCTTGTATCTCAGCAGTACTCATACCATCATAAAACTGTATATTTGCGTTCATTTCTATTTGACTGCTGCTTACACCTGCTAGATTTTTACAGGCTTCCTCAACAACAAAATGTATCTTGTCAATGTTGAGATGTTCTTTTGTACCGTCACGCTTGACGATCATTGTTCCGTTAGACATTTTTATTCCTCTTCTTTTTTTACAAAATATTTATAGTAGTGGCGGCATAGTGTATTCGAAATGCGATTGTATTGAGTTAGGCAGTTCGTTTGCAAATACATATGTGTCTCCGAGATATCCGACAACGTTGTCATCAACATACAATATGTAGTATGTCTCAGACTTTTTATTGTCGTATGCTGTATGTATCACATAGGTACTCTGGGATAAAACATCAGTTAACTGCAAGGTGTAACAAATTGCAAGAATCTTTACAAAGTCACAGTAAATATTTTCCTGGAGTAGTTCCCAAGGATCTGGCCAAGTACTAGGAGTATATGGATCTGCTCCTAGTCTAGATATTGGAACACGATTGTAGAAGTTAATAGTGTCCTGAATAGGATCTTTTGATGTTTCAAGACTTTCTCGAAACTCGCGCCAGATTGCTAATCTTTCTTCATATGATTTTTCAAACATGTATTATGACTTATATTTTACAGTGTACGTTAATGTTGCTTCATCTCCGCTAGTAGAGTTTAACATCATAATGGCGATTGTGTCAACCGATCCGTCACTGTTTTCATCATAATTTTGTGATTGGAATACTAAACTTTCTTGATAGGCACCGTCACCTAAATATTCATATTCGTCTGATAAAATATGATTATTGTTTACAGGATCAACTGCTATCTTCATAGTACCGCTTCTCATAGCAGTAACTGAGTTACTTTTATAGATATAATCTATTGTGTAACCTTTACCATTGTCGGCAGCAGGCAGTTTAAATAACTTAATAGGAATACCTGCTTCTCCAATGCTAATAGTGTGTGGAGTGTTTATTTGTGTAATAATATCTCCGGCTATTTCTGTATTGTAGGGAATATTAACTAGATAGGCAGCGTCATACCCTAAAAACTCTGAACGCTGGAAGTAATCGTTTGAAGAAGTACAACCTTGGTCGTCGTATTGAATAACTGGTGCTTCGTTAAGATCATCGCTTCCGCCGTTGTTACCAACATTTAAGAACTTGTTTGACTCACTTGCATTATTAGGACCAGCCAAAACTTGTATAGCTTGTTGTTCTATGTCATCAAAAACACTGTGTGAAACAGAGTTTTTTGTCGGTCCTGTAAGTTGTCCGCTCGTACCTAGTACTGTGTTTTCGCCGAAAACTATGCCTTTATTTAATATTTCAAATCTACAGTTTTCCCAATAGTTTTCTCTAATGTCCCAGTCGCTTGCAACTGCATAACTTTTATTATGAATATAAACATTTTTAAATCTATTATTTTGAGATGTAACTGCTGTACTTAAACTGTTTAATCTAATACCTATTGAGTTATCACTTACGCTATCTCCTAATACCCATGTACCGGCAAAAATAATATCTTCAAAGTAACTATCTTTACAACTTTGTAACACAAGACCAGTATGTACTCCTTTAATAGTCATACCTGTCATTATAATATTTCGTGCTTGATTTAAAGTTGTACTTACTGCATCACTTGCATAAGATCCAGGAGTACTTGTTTCGTTTACTGTTTGGAAAGCAATATGGTTTCCGGCATTTATAATGGTTTTTTCTGAACCAGCGCCTCTTATAGTTGCATATGGCGGAAGATAAACTGTGCTAGAAATAGTGTATTCACCCGGTTCAAGTATAAGTTCTACTCTTGACTGAGGAGTACCTTTGTTACTAGCATTTAAGTATAGTTGATCAATAGCACGTTGCAATGCTACAGTTTGATCTGTATTATCACCCGGAGCACCAAATGCTCGTATGCTTACCCTATCATCTAGTCTTTGCTGTAAGTTTCTAACAACTGGGTCATTTGGAGATCTGCCCGTTTGTATATTCGTACCTGATTTGTATTCATATGTATTTGCAAACTCAAATAAGTTATCGTATTCGCTTAGTAACTTTGTATTACCTACATACGGTGCACCTTCTGAAACTGAACCATTGCCAATATATAGTTCCTGAGAATCAACTGCCCACCCAAACTCGCCTGATGCAAGTTGAGGTAATCCTGTACCAGAGTTCTTTTTGCCTCTTCTGATTTGTATTCTCGATATTTGAACTACTGCCACTGACGTCTCCTAATATTATACTGTATTTATTAAAGATTGAACACTAGTGTGATTCTATTATCGCTGTTATTAGGAACAACTTCATGGTGTAACCATGATTCCCATAATAACAAATCGCCAGACACAGGTTGAAATACAAACTCTTCTCTTGTGTATATTGTGTCTTTCTTAGTAGGCATTAGGCGTGTGTCCCTCCATCTTCTTGGGTCGAAAAACTTAATAGGACTTGAGTTTTGCGGCATCTCTAAATAAAATACACCACTTAATATTGCACCAGGATGACAGTGCCGTCCGTGTCTATCTCCAGGTTTCATTTCACTTGTAAAAATGCTTGGTAAAAACTCTATTTCATCTGTATTATAACCTAGCTCTTTTAAAAACTCTTTACCCACACTACAAATATATTTTTCAAAACGGTGAAACTGGGGTAGTTTTTCTAGGCCATTACCTGTTGCAGGTTCATAAGATGTTTTATATCCCCATTGTGCTGTATTATTTGATTCATCTGCTAATACATTTTTACACAAAGGCAACATTTCATCCGCAAGTTTCTTATTATGCAGATGCATTAACGGAGTACTAAAGTGATTTGATATTTCAAACTTATGCAAATTTATCATAGTACTCGTATACCCTATTCCACCATTCTTGTTCCCATTCGGCAAACTCGTCGGGCCAAATATCAAACTGTTGATATTCGCCTGCACGACTACACATAAACACATGTCCTTCTCTAATGTTAGTGCCATGTACTTCGTTGTGTGCAATAGCGTATGCTGTTAACTGTAGGAAGTAATCAACTACCCATTCAGTTTTCTTGGGCTTGTTAGTTTGTTTGAAGTCCATGATACAGGGTTGGCCTTTGTAAGTGCCGACTAGATCAGTTGTACCAGCATAAATGTTAGGAACATACAAGGGTACTTCTGACCCCCATATCTCATCCACGTGAACCATAGCGTTTTCTTTAATCTGGGTTGCCATCATATGTGCTTGTTGTGCATAAGGGTTAGATCCGGGCTCGGCCCACTCACCTGTATCAATATAATCTTCTAGGTATTTGTGCATACGGGTACCAACCCCTGCCGCTTCAGTTACAATCTCTTGTGCTTTAGCTTCACCCACCCTCTTCTTCCAAGCGATGAGGTGTGTCTTATCTTTAGTGGCATCGAGGATAGTTGTTACACTTGCAACAGGAGCTCCGCCGGGTGCTGCGTATCTACGCTTACCCCCAACTTCTACTCTTTTTAGTTTTTCATATACAAACTTATTTGTTATCAGGCTCATCAGTAGTATCTTCCATATTAATCATATCCCAATCATGCATACTGAATGGGTCTGTGTAAAAAGGATCTACCTCTGAGAAAGGATCATCAAAACCTTCTACGGCTATTACTTCTGGTACCATTTGCGTTAATATTTGTTCAGCACCATACTTTAGTGTCATTGTGCTTCCAGCACATCCTGAACATGCTCCGCTCATCTCTAATAGTACAACACCTTGTTCAAAACTTACAAAATTTACTGCGCCGCCGTGTGCAGCAACAGCAGGAGTAACATAGTTTTCTAATACTTCAACGATATTTTTAACAATATCTTCTTGTGTTCTTTCAGTCATAAGATCTCCTATAGTGTTATTATATTAACACCTAAATTATTGATTGTCAAGTTATTTTTATAGTTTATCGCCAAGATCAGTTGCGTTCTTGGCCATTTTTCCTACTTCGTCAGCACCAGGACGTCCTGGTTCGCCTTTGCTTTGTACATCATCAACTTCACTTTGCTTAAACTCTATTTTGTCTTTGTCAAAGTTTGTTACAATAGTTTTGATTCGTGGATCCGAATCATAAGCTGCTTTAAATGTGTCGTAGGAAAATTCTGTGTTGTGAGTATTGCGCATATACTGATCAAGTTTCTTAATGCTGACAGCTTTCTTGCCAGAATCCTTTAAATGATCAAGTACATTGAAAAGAGCGTCATCGCGCTCAGTTAGATCTTTTTTTTTCGTTCCACGCTTTCACGCTTTTCACGGCCCATTGGCTCTTCGCCTCCGGCTGCTGCATCTGCTGCACCCATACCGTCATCAGCTGCATCAACTTCTGCATCAACTTCTGCATCAACTGTTGGTTCCATTGCTGGTTCTTCAGCTGGTACTTCGTCACCCATTGCTTCTGGTGCTTCACCTTCGCCTGTTAACATACCAACACCTTGTGTTAGTGTAACTCGAGTTGTTTCCATTGCTGCATACATTGCTTCAAGAGCTGGCTTTACTGTTTCTGTAAATGATTCGCTTTGAGCAGAGCCCATCTCATCGCGAATAGCATCAGCAAGTTCTAGCATCGATTCAGTTTGCATTTCAGCTGTGTCTTCCATCCAACCAGTAACACGGTCAACCATATCCTTTGCTGCCATAACAAGTTCAGCTGCATCTTCTGCGCCTTCGTTTACTTGTTCTACTGCTTCGTCGATAGCGTCAATAATATTATCATCACGCTCTGCAATAGCGGCATTTAATACATCTAAAAATAGTTTGTTCTTAGCGTAATCTTCTTTTTGTACACTATCAAAACTTTCTGTAGTTTCGACATTGAATACTTTAGTACGTAGTTTGTTACGAACATCTTGTAGTTGTTCTGTAGTAAACCCATCAATATTAATCTTAGCACCGAAGCGTTTTGTTAGACTTTCGTTCAGTGACTTTGCTGTAACTGGTTTTGTAAATTCTCTAATGTGCATGGCTCTTCCTGTTTATATGCATATATTTTATAAAGTATTTATCAAGAAAAGATGAAATAATCTATTTCCCGGCGTACTTGTTTTGACTTTTCTAGTGCAATATCTAGTCTAACTTGTCTAGTTTCTTTTATAAAGTCGTCTGTTGTGTTATTTATAGTGTTTTTAAAGAACAAAGCATCACGAAAGTGTTTAGCTAGTTCATGTTCTAAATCTAAAAGTTTAGTTATATTATTGTATCCTTTTGCTTTAGATTTAGCAATAGCAAGAGCTGTTGATTTAAACTCTGTAAAAGCTACTTGCTCGCCTTCTTTGGCATCAATAACAATATATCCATTCTTACTTTTACGCACCATCATATGTTTGATACGAACTGTATTCTTAGATAATACTGGGAAGTAAGAGTCGGCTAAACCTCGATTGACAATGTCTTCGAGTTCTTTAAGGATTTGTTTGTTCATTAGGGACCACTATAATCTCATTGTTATGGATAACTTTACTTACCAGGCTTTTCCTAATAAGGTTGTTAATAACGAACTGTTCGCGTTCAGTATATGTACGCAACATAGAAGGCTGTGTTATTCTTTCTAATAACTCAGACTCTTCCTTTGAAGTGAATATACTAAATGTTGATATAAGTTCATTAATCTTCATTGTTTAACCATAACTGCATCCCCAGGTTTGATTCCACGCTCTATTTCACCTGATGTTTTTGTATCAAGTTCAAGTTTGCCCTGAGCATTTGTTTTGATCATACCTGGTTTTCTTGGGTCCTTTGGCACAACTGTTTTGACTTGTGTTTTAGGATCAACTAGTACTGTTTCTTTATCATCGTCTTTTTCGATTTGCAACATACCTGTTTCTACAATAATCTCGTTAATCTTCATAGTCTTTTCCCTGCGCCTCTGCGTTTTCTTGGTTTAATCCTTCTGCGGCCTACGTTAAGATTTCTTAACTTTTGGCTTGCAGGATTAGTTCTCTTTGTTCTGGCACTTTTAATACCAATAGTTTTGCCTTTTGATCGGCGTGTTTTTTTCAATGTAACACTTGCTTTTACGTTAGCTGGTGCTGTGCAAGTGCTGGGCTTTGCAACAATACGCCCTTTGCGTGTTCCTGATGTACATCTGTATTTACGTACAGTCTTGTTACCACTCTTACCGAATATGGTTGTAACACCTTCGTCTAGACTTTCACATTGACACGGTTCTGCATAACAGTCGCCGCATACCCATTCTGTGATAAGCTCGCGAAGTTGCATTACCTTCTCCTTGAACTTCTGTTCATTGCTTGCACTCTACGTGAAGCTGCATTAATACGTTTAGTCCTTTTTGCTTTTCGTGCTAAACGTTTGCCTAATCTTGCTTTGGTTCTCTTAAGAGACATCCTTGCTTTAATATTAGGTGCTGCAAAACACTGCTGCATCTTTGCAACAATGCGATTCTTTCTAGGACCAGAATTACAACGATACTTGCGAACAACTTTCTTTCCAGAACGTGCCCAAGTTTGTGCTTCTTCTAGTTCGGTATTTTCGTCAATAAAAAACTCGCGTAGTAACATATAGTTATTTATCGCGAGTGATTACATATTCATTAATATTACGACGATAGTGGAAAGTAGTCCTGCTACGATTGTGCCAGCTGCACCAATAATAACTTTAGTCATTGATTGCTGACCGTTTTGGATAAGTGTATGAATGTCGTCTACTTTTTGCTCAACTTTGGTGAGACGAGCCTCTAAGACGTCATAACGCTGTGCGCATAAATCTACGTGCGCTTCTAGATTTTCTTTTTCAAGTTGTGTTGTTGACACATTAATCTCCGTTAAAATTAAAGTAAAGTAAACTCGTAGTTGGCCTTTAGTAGTTGTTATTAATGTGCCTGGTTACAATGTAACATTATTATTTATCTTCTAGTTCAAAAATAATATTGGTTTTTGCTTTATCTTGGGTTCTGATAACGCTTGGTTTAATGTCAACTGTTTCTTCTAGTCCTGTTATAATAGGACACAGATCAAAGTCGTTTATCATAGTAGCTATATCCAATGCGCCTTCATAATCAACATCAAAAGAATAGCGCCATACTCGTTGCTTTCCTTTATAGTCTGTGCCAAATCCTTTTATAATCTTTTCTTCGCAAGTGGGCTCGCTTATATAAGTCGGATTGACTCTAAGCCCTATTGTATTGAGTATACTCAAATAGTTTTGCTGCTGTTTAACTTTATAACCATCATCGCCTTTGCGGGCTCGTGTTTCAGTAATGTCAAATAAAGTATGTATATTAAAGCGCATGCAGTATTTAAGTCATAAAAAAACAGCCACTTATAAAGTGGCTGTTTAGTGTGACGCCTGTGTAAGCAATCACGGTTCCTAAGGTAGTTAGGAAATATTAAGCAATAGTGATGCTTGAAGCTGCTGTTACGCTTGAGTCGTTTCCAACTCCGTCGATTGCTTCTAGACGTGCTAGAAGTGAAGCTGCTGTGTTTGCGTGTCCATCAACGATGATGTGAATGTTACCACTTGCATCATTCGGTGCAAAAGCCATTAGTGGCTGTAGTTCACGTAGGATCATGTCATATACTGAACCGTATGCGCCGTCTATGGCACGTAGATCTTCTGCTCCGCCTGATCCGTCACCGACGTTTACTAGATATGCGTCTAGCTGTGCTACTGACTCGATTGAGCCTACTGCGTTTGTTCCACCATTAGCTGGTGTAAAGTCATAAGTTGCTGCCATTTTTATTCTCCTGTTTCTCTAAATGGTCAAAACGCCTTTCTCTTGCGTCTTTTACATTTATATTTATCATTTAACAGGAAAAATGGCTCTTAACGGCGCTTTTTTGCTCTCTGATGCAGTGCTCTTAGCTGTTGTACGTATGCAGGACCGCCACTTACAATGTCATCTATCATCTTAACTGCTGGCAAATATGCTTGATTCATGTTAGAACTTGTGGCTTTACCGTCTTTCATATTATTAAGAAATGCTTTTGTTAACTGTAGTTTGTCAGCACCAACTAGATATCTATACAGTGCAAAGTCCTGTGTTGCTGTGCTAATATCTGGTGTGCTAATAGTTGGTTCTGGATCTTGTACAAATGGTGTTTCAAGATTCTTGATTGCAGCAAACTTTTCAAAATCATCTATAAAATCACTTGAACGTAGTTTAGCACGAACAGCAAATATCAATCTTGTTACTAATCTTTCTTTGTCTGCTTTTGTAAGTTTGCGATAGTCTTGCAAACCTCTGCGTATCATTTTGTAGTCTGCGTTTGTGATATTGAATACACTTTCAATACTAAGAAACATCTTTGTTGTAAGTGTAGGTTCTGCACCTCTAGCCAATGATTGAATGTGCCTATTGATATCCATGATAGGTACACTTCTTTTTATCTTTTGTGCAAATGCTGTTGCACTTTCTGGGTCTTTGAGCTTGTCTTGACTGCCAACTAGGAAGTAAAGAAAGTTGTACAAGTCTGTGCCCATAATACGATAGTATTTGTATAGCTCAAACCCGCTGGTCTTTTTGCAGTATCTTTGTACAAATCCTTTGTACTCTGGATACTGTCTCATAGTTTCAAGAGCCAACAGAGTAAGGTACATACGCTCTGCACAATCAGTGTATGTTAGTTTTCGACTAGGACCATTGTCCTTGGTCATCCTTGCTTCATGAAGGTCCTTGATAAAGTCCATTACTTGCCTTTAGCTCTCATATCTGCTTGACGGGCAATATCGTCGTCACTTGGTCCGCCCATATCTTCTGGTTCGTCATCCATATCTGGAGTGTCAGCACCCTTCTTGACATCGCCGCCTTTTTTAAGTTCAGCTTCACCGTACTTCATCAGCTTCATCAGCATTTCTTTTGAAACATCAGCTTTCTTAAGTAGCTCAGGCAGTGAGCGAGCACCAAATGTTGTATCGTAACTTGTAAGTTCGTTACCAACTTTTGCCATTAGATTTGATAGTGCATCGTCTTTTGTTGTTGCAGCACGATCCATAAGTACACGACCAATAGCTGCTAGTTTGCGATTACCTTCGCCAGTTTCATAGTTTGCTTCGCGAGCAATAACTTCATTGATTTTCATTTTACTTCCTTAGTTTGGTTGCCAGCGTTTGCGTGGCACTAGTTTAGTTTTACTTCCAAGAGCGACATAACCTTCGCCGCCTTTTTGACCTGCTGTTGTTGCCTTAACGTCTGCATCGGCATCGTCTAACTGATCTATGATATGATCCTTTACAGACATGATTTGTTTTACAAGACCAAAAATAGCATTAAGACCTCCAGTTTGTTGATCTAGTTCTGCTAGTTTTGCTTGCTGTCCTTGACTTACTTTGCTTTGTTTAAGCCAGTCAAAGAACCCTTTATCAACATTGTCTAACTGCTGTACACGAGTCATATGATTCATGTATGTATATATGATACCTGCAGGATTAGTTAAACCTTTTGTGCCTGCAATAAATGTATCAATGGCTTTTGCGTTAGACTGTGCTATTTTTCTTATGCTGTTAACTTCCTTAGTATCTACTTTGGGTTGGTGTGCAACATAAGTTTGTCCTAGTACCACTGCGTCTCTACTGTTGAGTTCTTGTACATCATCAACTGGTGTACTAGATTTACTGCCGAACTCGTCAAACTTAGTATGAACTACTACACCAACTTTTGAGTTCGCTATGCGCTCGCCGAGTTGGCTTTTGTTCTTGACTGTATAAGTGACTTTGTTCGGCGTAAACTCTACAGCACCTTCGGTTTTTTTGAATGGTTTCCTAGGAGTGTAAAGTAAATCTCCGTAAACGAATCCACGGAAAGTCGGAGGTGTAGCTGCTTTCATTATTTCAAATATCTCTGCCATGTCGGAGCCAAAGTCTTCTCTCCACGGTTCTTCTTCTACACCCTTACCTGAGTTTTTAATAAAGTTGCTTAGATCGTCTGCGCTTGTGCTTTTGTTACGACCCCAACCGTTTTTGCCTACAAGTACAAAGGTTCCGTCGTTTTCTCTACCCCAATAGATAGTAGGGTTACCGTCCCACTTAATAGCAACATCACCTGTATCGCTGCCTAGTTTTTCTAGTACATCGGCTGCTTCCATAGCACCCTTAGATCCTTTTACGAACACAAGGTCCTCTAGGTGTTGGTACTCTCTACCTACCTTTGCTGCTTCTGTAAGAACTGTGCGGAACTCTGTAAATCTCATAGCATTCTCGTACTGTTAAGTAAACTACCACTTAGTTCTTTAATGCGGGCAAGTTGTTTGTCTTCTAGTGTTGTATATCCAGTTGACTCAGGAACACTCTTACCTTCTTTTTCCATTGCTTCTTTCCAAGGACCAATAAGCGTTTCATAGTTTGGATCGCCTTTGATCTTTGCAAGCATACTTTCTACAGTGTGCGTATCTGCTTCTTTAGCACCTGGACCTAGTAAGATAACTGCAATATCGTTCCAGTTGTCTGCAACTACTTCGTCGCCTTTGTTTGGGTCAACTACACCAAACTTAGGGCTAAACTTATAGCCTCTGCCTCTTGCAATACTTGATAGTAAGATAGCTCTGTCTTTACCACTGTACTGCTCTGTGCCGCCACGCTTGGCTCCACGTTGTAGATCTGGGTTAGTTGTCATCATAAAGTCAGTTTGCACAAATCCTTTGCCGCCTGCTATAGGCATACGGAAATGTACTTGGTCGCCAGCATCGTGAATATACCCACCTGTAAATGGTACTGCGCTTTTATCTCCAGTTTTGGCAATCATATCCTTTTTGCTCATGTTTATGATTTGATCATCTGGAATACCTTGCTTCTTACACCAAGCGACAAGTTTTGTTTTTAGTTCTTCTTTGCTTATTTTGTTTAGGTCAGTGTTTAGATCTAAGTCACCGGAACTGTTCTTTTCAAATGTTCCATCAGGATTTACTTTCTTGCCTGTTGTACCTAGCAAGTCATCGTCAACAAACTCCAAACCTACAATCTTTTCAATCGCAGCAACAGTAGGTCTTACTGCCGGTGTAGGTATACGCTGTGTTAGTGGTCCTTCTTGTGTTTTGAATATGTTACCACCTTCTTTAAGAATCGTCATTCTTTTTACTCTCTATTATTTTGTTCATACTTCTGCGGAACTTGCGAGGGTCACCGCCTTTAATACTGTTAATGAATCGTCGCTCTAGCTCACCAGCAGTTTCACTATCATAGTGGCTGTGTATTCTTGTTAAAAGATTAATAGCACTTTCTATAATATTATTTGCTGTTGTATCAATAAGATGATCATTATCTCTGTTACCATGAACAGAGTTTAACTCTTCTAGTATCGAACGTGTACGCTTTTTCATTATTTCTACTCCGTAATGTATTTAGCGTTACGATAAATATGAGTAGTATACATGATGGAGGGCAAAATGTCAATAAAAGATATGAATTTCAAAGAACGTTCCTTATTGTTTGCAAAACTAGCAAGTATAGCTTATTGTAACGAAAAGGACGCAAAAAGTCAAGTAAAAAAACTAGGCTTCACAACTGTAGAGTTTTACAACAGAGACGGTGCTCAAGCGTATCGTTTTATGAACAAAGAAGATATTGTTATCGCATGCCGCGGCACACAACCATCAGAGTTTAATGACATCAAGGCAGATCTAAAAGCAATGCCTGTTGTAGCAGAAACTGTTAGTCGGGTACATCGAGGGTTCAAAGCAGAAGTAGATGAACTATGGCCTATGGTTGAAGAAGACATATTACGTAAAGCAAATATTAACAAAACACTTTGGTTCTGCGGACACTCACTAGGAGCGGCTATGGCAACTATTATGGCTAGCCGTTGCAAACACAATATTGATCTAAACGATCCTATTGAACTATACACCTTTGGTTCGCCAAGAGTAGGATGGAGAGCATACTGCAAGAGTTTAAATGTAGAGCATCATCGTTGGGTAAACAACAACGATATTGTTACACGGGTTCCACTAGCGGCTATGGGTTATGTACATCATGGTGAAGAACATTATATGAACGCTTACGGTAACGTTCGCAAGATAACAGCATGGCAGCGTGTAAAAGATCGCTGGCGTGGAATGTGGATGGGAATCAAAAAAGGTTCTATCGACAACTTTTCAGATCACAGCATGACAAACTATGTTACTAATCTTGAGAAGTATCTCGCCGAATAGTACTATTGTAAGCGTCAGCTTCTTCTAGCAGGGTAAGTCTAGCATTATAGGCTTGCCCTGACTTTATGACTGCACGAACATCTTTAGGAAAACAATGTCCACCGTAGCCGCGTTCTTCAGTAACAGTAGTATGGCTCGCACCAATGCGTTCGTCTGCTCCGATTACATCTGCCACTGCACTGTAATCTAGTCCATGGGCTTGTGCATAATCATAAACTTGATTAAAGAAAATAACTTTTAGTGCTAAGAAACTATTGCGTAGTGCCTTTGCTGCAACTAGTTCTGCTGGCTTTTCAATACTGATACTGATAGGACCTAGAGCTTGTAACAAAACATCTGACCAAAACTGTGTGCCTTTGCCACCTAGGTAAAAGTGGCGTGTGTTGAGAGCATCTTCTTGCCAGTGAGCCGCACGTAGGAACTCAGGACTAAATGTAAGATTTGTGTTTGGAAATGTATGATCTATCATCTTCCAACCTTCAACTGAAAGTGTGCTTTTTATTAGTATAGGAACATCTGGTGCAGCATCAAGAACATTAAACACATTGTCCATCTTACATCCACCGTGCGATCCTTCGGGTGTGCTTACGCAAACAATGATAGCGTCTGCATGCTTTAAGTCTGCATAGTGTCCTTTGTCTGGATCACTGATTAATATCTCGTGGTAGTTTTTCAGCATCAACTCGTGTGCTTGACCAACAAACCCATAACCTGCAATACCTAGTTTCATTTAATCTTATCCCCTAGATAGTCAATGCCAATTAATAACAATGCTGGTGAAGAAACCAATACTGCGAACCAAATATAATCATACCATTCTATCATTTTTTACCTAATGCTTTTAGCATCATCTCCTGATCATGTTTCTTTAGATATTCTTCTTCAATATCACCATAGGTGCTACACTTGTCCAGTTCTTGTTGCACAAAGAATAACAGTTCATACAGTTCTCTTTTGCACCCCCAGGTGTTAAAGCCATCCATTTTTGGGTCAGTTGCAGCCCAAGTGATCTTACCTATGGTTCTGCAAATATCTTTTGTGTTCCAATCTTTTATCATACTATTATATAGTCTTATAATCTATCAGTCAAGAAAAAAGGCAGCTCGTCGTACACTGCCTTTCTGTTTTATAGTCCGTTTGGAACTATAACATAATGAATCAATAGTACGATTGCTAATGAAGCACTCAACCCGATCATCATTTTACCAAAGTCTTTGCCCACGATTGGGAATACACTTTTTGTTTTCTTCTTGCCCATAAAGCTCGCAATAGCAAACTCACGTCCTGCAAGTAAGCCAACGAACACCCATGTTGTACTCATTGGAATATCATTTAGTTCTTTAAAGAACCATAGTGTTAGCCAATAGAACAAGTCAATAATCGTTGCACTTCTAATGTAACGAGTATTGTGTTTCTCTAGAACAATCTGTTGGATCTTACCACCGCCTTCACGGAGCATAAATCCTAGTCCTGCAACAAATACAACACTAATCAACAGCATTAGATCAACACTTAGTTCTCTTGGGAGGAACACTGCGATGTTTGCCATATCGTGTGATAACCAAGTCCACCATAGGAAGCCTGTGGTTACCCATTGTCCAACACGCCAATAGGCTTTGTGTTCTTCTTTGACTGGAACGTTTTCATCTAGCCAACGACTAACAACAAACCATACAGCGTATGCGAAAGTAGCCGCAACTACATAACCCATCATTGATTTCATCAACATCTTTTCTAGCACAAACGTACTTGCGAAAGCACTTAACACTAGAAAGGAAGTTGATACAGGTACACCGACCCGTGTCAATAATAGTAGTACGGCAGGTGCCATTGCGTGGTACCATTGTACTTCTACATGTGGAATCTTATTCAGTCGTCCGTATGAAATGTCTCCGCCATAAGCATACCATCCATACCAAATCGCCCATAATAAAACCGCACTAGCGGCGGCCCACATAACTTTCCAGTTGAATCTCTCATTGTTCGATGCGATCCAAGTACCGAGAGTCTGTACCGAATCATTTGCAATAACCGCATAAGCGGCGAATAGGAACCCTACAAGGCTCCAAAGGGTGAGTGCGTCCATTTTTTATCTCCTCTGCTTGACAGCTACAACACTGTCGCTCACATATTAAGACCGAGCTCGACGTCTGCTCGGCAACGTTATTTATAGTAACATCTGTTTCCTTAAAGGTAAACGAAAAAGTTGACGGACCCATGCAAAAATAGCAACACAGTCTTGCAAAAAAAATAGTCGACTTTCGTTGAATATGGTGTTATAGTTGTATAAATAGTTAGGAATAGGACAGTAATACTGCACTATTCAACACACATATAGACACATAGGACAGACTATGCGCATCATCCATGCGTTACAAGCGATTGCACCGCCGGGGAAGTTCCGGGGTATTGCTTTCCTCAAGCATCCATAACAATAACTTAACCAAGGAGACTAATATGGCTAGTAAGCTATTCAAGAGCCTTGTGAGTATGTTTGGACGCAAAGGCTCTAGGGCCTGCGAAGCTGATATGCTCACATACGCTAAGACAGAGTATGCTAATGATTGGGAATATGCCTTTCACTACATGCTAAAGAACAAAGGTCAAGGACCGAGAATGGGAGTATATCAATAATGACACAAGCGATCTTAACAGCCGCACAATGGCTAAACTTTGATGGACTAGCGGACCTAATCCGCGATTGGAAACGCACAAGAGCCCAAAAGGCACTAGAGCGTCAAACAATCAAAGAACTATCTAGACTATCAGATAGAGAACTACACGACCTAGGGATTGGTCGTTCAGACATCGGCTCTATAGCAAGAGGTACGTTTCACAGAGAAACTAACCCAAACCTTAAGGGGTGGGTGTAATGGCTGTAGCATTTAGACAACCCACTTTTCAAAATCCACTTCCAACAATCTTCAAAGCAATCGGCAAAGGTTTATTTGCAATGTTTATTGGAATGATTGCCTTAGGTGAATCAGCTGGTAGAGCAAGAGCTGCTTCAGAACTTGCAAGAATGGGTAGAATGGACGAAGCTAAAGCACTTATGTTAAAAAAGGAAAAAGAAAATGTATAGTTGGAAAGAACTAGTAAAAACAACTTTTATCTTTTTAGGTATGATGGCATTCTTAGCAGGCTTTTTAACTCTTAATGGACTGCACTACGCAGGAGCATTATAATATGTGGCCTTACACGGACGAAGAGATGGATATCATTAATGGCAAATAAGCCTAACACAAGATTCAATCTAAACGTAAAAGATATAGAGCTCATTGATCGGGCTCTATTTCTACTCCAAACAAATGCTGACGAAGCAGACAAGCGTGAAATACAAAATGTTCGTGCAAAGCTACATCATCAGAAAGTTTGGTACAGACCAAAAAAGAACTACGTTAGTGGTTGACAAACACTAAATACTCTGTTACATTAATAAAGTTACATTAAAGTAACACTACACACATACACACAAGGAGAATATTATGAGCGTAGAAACAAAGTACGGGGAAACTATCCTCAAGCAAACGCAAGAGCTTGCAGACATGTTCAAGCAAGCAATGCCTAAAGTAACAATGAATAAGAACGGTTACGAAATCCGCACACAAGTTTTAGAAATGGCCAAAGACAATGTCTGGAGTGATTTTCATGCTAAGTTTGCAGGTTGGGAACAAACTGTAAAGCGTGATCCTGAATCTGGTGAAGTAGTTACAACTGTTTCAATGCCTGAAGTACCAGGGGTTGATGCTGTATTAGAAGCTGCTGATAAGTTTTACGATTTTGTAAACGGCAAGACTAATAAATAATAGTATAAAAGTAAACTAAGATTTACGGGGCATAGCCCTTAATAATAAGTACATTTAGAAGCAGCCCCTCGTTTAGTTCCACTAGGCGGGGGGTTAATCTTTAGAAGCCTAGTTCAAGATTATTAAGATGACTCTGTTTGTTTTTCTCGTGTAGGATGCCTTCGCTGAACACACCAATGAACTGTGTGCCTGCTGATCCTTTTAGTTGGAACTCGATGTCTGTACATTCATCATACACAAACGGTAACTGTCTGTCAATAATCATCTGCTCTAAGAACTCTGTTTCTGCAACACGAAGGATCACACCAGTCTTTAGTCTCGCAACATTGCGGAAGGTGATAATTCTATTGTTTTGTGAGGCTGAGGCACAGAACGCTGAAATACGAGTGAGAGCATATTGGTAGCCTCTTGGCACGGTGTATATAGCCGCTTGATTCTTGCCCGTGTCTGCTAACATCTTAGCATAGGTAACTGTGTTGCCTGCGTTGGTTAATGTAATGTCATTGTCTGGATTACCAAACGCTCCTCCTGGTGTTGCTATGGTAACCAAATCATTTATTCTGTAGTATTGATTAGTTGTTGTCTGTGTAACAGGTGAAGCAGTTAGTGTGATAGTTTCTTGTATCTCATCATAGTTCTCATCCAACCCTTTGATGAGGACGGTGTAGCCTGCGTCTGCTGTATCCCAGCGTAGGGTCATTGTTTCAGCCACTGTAGGATAAGTGTAGGTAGTTGCGTTTTCCCAGGCTGGAACAAAGGTATCAGGTATTGCCGCATTGTATCCAAAGATGTTGCGAACACTGTTGCCACCTGATTTACCTAGTGCGACAGCACTGTGCCAGTCTATGTGTTTGTCGTTACTTGCCATCTATTAATGTCCGTTGGTTGCTGTGTTGTAGAACAGTCTGCCAGTGAAGTCTGATGTCTTAGCAATACTTGGTCCAGCATAACTAAACTCTGCTGTGCCTGGTCCTGTGTCGTTGCCAAACACTGCAAATATTTTATAGTACTCTCCGCTTACCAAATCAAACGATCCACTTTCTTCGTTAACACCATGTCTGCCGCCATTATCGACTGTAGCATTGTCTAGGTCAATGTTATTGGCAATGTCAGCACCGGCACCTACAAACAAATAACTTGCATCGTCTGAATTGATATAGAATGTAAATGTACCCGAGGCTGGTGCTAGGAAGTATCCATATGCTGTATAACTTGTACTTTCAGCAACAGTGCCTACTCTGCTGATACTCGAAGTGGCTCCTTCTGCTGTGATAGTTGCGCCACCGTTTACGATGATTGTGGTGTATGTTGCTTGATCATCATATGGTCCTGCACCTAACTGTCCAAAGTAATCATCGTATGTTCTTTCATATACACCAGTAGCAAGTGTAAGGCTACCAACGTCTGCTGGAGGTATATCTACTGCACTCCAAGGTCTTCCTGGAAGCAGTCCTGCTGAGTTTGCGTTATCGGTAACACTGTTGTCAGTTTCATATTGTGTAGGTAGTTCATCTATTTCATATTCAGTAACAGCATAGCGTCCAGGCTCTACAACATTGCGAGCAATGCGATCTGCTTCTGCTAGTTCCAGTTTAGCAATCTGTCTTAGTTTTTTGTTTGCCAGTGTTGATATACCGTTAGCTGCCATTAGTATCCCCTTGGATCTTTAACTCTAATATCATCTACGTGCTTTGGACCATTTACTCCGCCTCCAGCAAGTGTAGTAACTGCATCCACGTCTGCAACAACTTCGTTAGGTGAGTTAGCAAGAGGACCAAAACTATCTGCGTCCATCATTGCTAGTATCTGTTTGAAACGATTGTCTGGCTCGTCATTCTGCTGAACATCAATCTTAACTTCAGGCTTTAGATCGTGTTGTCCTTCTACTGCGTCTAGTAAATCAAGCACTTGCCTTACTATGTCTGTTGCTCTCATATTAAACTCCTATACACTATTTAGCGTATAAGTACTACATGATAGACAAAACTCCCTTTGAACAAGTTATTGATGATCTTAAACAAACAGGCAAGTACCGTGTGTTTAACGATATTCTTCGTGAGCGTGGTGACTTTCCTAAGAGTATATGGTATGGACCATATGCCATCAAGAACATTGTCAACTGGTGTAGCAACGACTATCTAGGCATGGGTCAAAACAAAGTTGTTATTGATGCCATGCACACAGCCCTCGACCAAACAGGAAGTGGAAGCGGGGGTACAAGAAATATTGGCGGCACTAGCCATTATCACGTTGCACTAGAGTTAGAGCTTGCACGACTGCATACAAAACCTTCTGCTCTACTGTATACAAGTGCTTATGTCGCTAATGAATGGACACTGGTTGCACTTAAACGTATCATACCTGATATATGTTTTCTATCAGATTCAAAGAATCATGCTTCACTAATCCAGGGTATTAGACACAGTGGCGCAGAGAAACGTATATGGCTTCACAATGATATGAGCAGCCTGGAAGAGAAACTACAGGAAGTTACTAACCTAGGACTTAAACCCTGCATAGTCTTTGAATCTGTGTATAGCATGGATGGTGACGTAAGCCCTATTTCTCAAGTCTGCGACCTTGCTAATCGCTACGGTGCGATGACCTATATAGACGAAGTACATGCTGTAGGATTGTACGGTGAAACTGGCGCAGGTTACTGCGAAAAGATAGGGGAAGGCCGTGTTGATATAATCAACGGAACGCTGGGCAAGGCATATGGTGTACAGGGTGGCTACATTGCCGGTGACGGAACGGTCATAGACGCAATCCGCAGCGTAGCCAGTGGATTTATATTCACTACCAGCATGAGCCCGGTTATTTGTGCTGGTGCCCTAGCATCTATCAAGTATCTTAAGGATCATAACGAACTTAGGATACAACATCAAGAACGTGCTGCTACGCTAACTAGAATGTTAACCGAAGCAGGTATAGAAGTTCACGATGCAGCCAGCACTCATATTGTACCAGTTATGGTTCGCGAAGCGAAGCGGTGCAAGGCTATGAGTGATCGGTTGTTAGACGAATATGGGATATACATCCAACCCATTAACTACCCTACTGTGGATGTTGGTGCAGAGAGGCTACGCATCGCTCCTACACCTCTACATACTGATGCGATGATGAGTGACCTAGTAGAGGCACTTAGAAAGGTATTCAATGAATATTAAAAAATACGTGTGGATGGGACTTGGCTTCCTATCTTTAGGCATGGCATACATCGGCGTAGTCGTTCCGGGTATTCCATTTAGTATCTTCCTTGTGTTTGCAGCATATTGTTTTGCAAAGAGCAACAAGAAGATGCACGATTGGTTATACAATCACAAATACTTTGGCCCATTCCTAACTAACTGGGTACAGAAAAGAGTATTTCCTACCAAAGGCAAGTATGCGATGGTGATAGTAATGTCGTCCTCGTTAGCATTCCTTTGGTTCACCACTGGCAATATCAAAGCAGTCGCCTGGAGCGGTGGTTTCATGTTGCTGGTAGCCATCTGGGCTTGGAGATTTCCAGGTACAGTTGCAGAACACGAAAAGCGTACTAAGTTAGGTAAAAAGATAGGGTGGCTACGCTAGGTAGGCTTCCCAACTAGGGTGTGCTATGTGCATGTCTAGTTGCTTACGCTTGTTTACAAGATCATAATAATCTGGCGCATATGGGGCTTTGATAGGCTTCATATGCGTTTTGTTTCCTTTGCGTGTATTACAAGGGCCACAAGCGGCTACAATGTTTTCCCAGTTGGTGCGGCCACCTTTGGAAATAGGTATGACATGATCTAGAGTAAGGTTGTTTCGGGTGTAGGGTGTGTTACAGTATTGGCAGGTATAAACGTCGCGAACGTATAGATTGGTTTTAGAGAATCTAGGCTTGCGCCGTCGCCGTTGCATTTCTTTGAGCATAATAACCGCAGGAACTCTAGTTTCCCAACTGGCGCTGCGCACTATCCAATCGTCATACCATTCTAGTACTGTAACTTTATCTAACCAAAGGTATGTGATAGATTCTTTCCACTGAATCGCGGACAAGGGCAAGTATGAAACTGGTTGTGCGTCTGCATTGAGCAATAGTGTATGGCTCACAGTTACGTCCTCTTCGTGTTGCTATTAATATTTATCTGTAGGTATACACACCACTTGGAAGTTTGTGGGTGGTTGTCCATCTGGGTTCATAAATAGATCCCAGATGATTGCTTCTCTTGCAAAGAAGCAGTGTGACATAGTTTCATACACGCCTTCGTTTGACACTTCGGGAGTACCATTCATAATACCTATAACAACCAACATCCATTTCATGCTTCTGTTCCTTGTGACTGTTCTAAAAACTGTTTGAATTTTTCTTCTTCTATGCAGAACACACGTTCTACTTGTTTGCCATCAAACTCCGTCATCATGTCCATACGAATCACACTGCTGTTGTTGTACACGTAGGCTTGGCATTCTTCTAGTGTAGGTAGTGTAGGCTCAGTATAGAGATAAGTGTCTTGCGTACCGTCTGAGTACATGCCCATCATAATCACATATATAAACCATTTCATATGCCATCTCCTACGCTAGGTACAACATCGCCTCCTGCTAGCCATAGGCATTCTAGGCCTGTCTGTGGGTCTACAAGTATTATGCTGAACGTCTTGCTTTCAGGGTTGATCAGCATATAAAAGTCACCTTTAAGCCAAGGACCTTGCGTGGTTTGCACACTTGCACTTCCTTGTATGAATGGTATTTCACCATACTTGTTCTGTACCATATCAAACATCTTGCCGCTCTCTGGTTCACACCATTGTACAGTTGCTAGAGGTAAAGGGTCTGCTGCTAGGGCTATGTTGGTTGCGCAAACTAGCCCGGCAACGATAGATAAGGCTAGTTTCTTAAACATAGTTGTTCTCCGGTTGTATACTTAACAGTTAGATATAGTCTGAGAACATGTTCTGGCTAAGAGTATCTATGCAGGCCTGCCACTGATCTGTTGCATCACCTGTTACACACTCCCAGCTTGGGTCTTCTAATCTCAACCATGCTCCCTGGGCTATTTCATGTTCTAACTGCTGTGGATGCCATCCTGCAGCACCCATATAAAATCTATACCAAGCAGGTTCGTTGCCTGCTGCCAGTTTGTCAAACATAAAATCATCACTTGAGATCGCCCAACGCTTGTCCACTGTGAGTGTGTTAGAGCTAGTAAAATCTGAGGTATGCAGCATGAAAAGTGCCTGCGTTGATATAGGACCACCCATGTATACCTGTGTGCGCCTTAGTGCTCTGTCAGTAACATCTTCGGTGGTCATCATAGTAGGACGGTTTAGTATAGTACCCATAACAGTCCTGGGAGAGCTTTCTGTAACAAGTACAACTGAGCGTCTCCAAGGCAAACTGTTCAGCTTGGGTGTGGCAACTAATAGGTCGCCCTTTCTAACTCCAGTCTGGAAGCGGTCCGCCATATTTCTTACCCTTGATCTTTTTGCCGCCAACCTTAACACGTTTGTTAGGGCCTACTTTGTGCGACTTGTTTCCATCCCTACGTCGGTAGCCTTGGCTCTTGCATGAAGCGAGTGCGCTGGATCCTAGCGCCGAGTCGGGCTTGCTGCTGGTACAAAGGCTTCGACTGGCCTGCCAGTCTAGGATATCTTGTTCGTCTGTTAGTACTTCATCTACTCTCATGTATATATTTAGCACTAGCGATAGCGATCTGCGGGGTTTGCGAACTCATCATCTTCGCCTGCTGCCAAACAAAACGTAAGAGCTTTGCGTGGTCCTCTTGTGGTATTGAGACTTATTTCTCCTGAGTTAGGATGATATTCGATCTTGGTTATTTCTGCGGGTTCTCTGTTTTTGCCTACTAGAATGGTTTGGCCCAACTCCAAGTTGAGCGATATGTTTCTTAGTGTACTCATGGGAAGTCTCCTTTTTCCGAAGTCAAAAATATTTATCGCAAGCCGCACACTCATAAATACTAGTATGAAACAGCTTACACTAGATGAACTGCCCCAAGGAACCAGTTGGGCAACACGTTTTAGAACTGTAACCTTCCTCAAAGACAACCTACCCGTGACTGCACACAATCTTGCAGTGGGTCAAGCACATCCAGGTACTCCGGGTGTGTATGAAGGTTTAGGAGTTATTGCACGTCGTGACACAAACAAACGTATGCTAGAAGTGATAGACACTGCTAGCCAACAGCGATTCACAGTGAGTTATGATGACTGCTGGGACTGGGATGAGGTACTATGGAATGACCAAGAGTGTTGAGTTTACACCTGAAGAACTACTGGAGACTGTGCTTAATGTAGCAGCAAGTGCTGTGGAACAACAGTTTGATGATGACACCCGCGAAGCACTGTGGGTCGTACTGGATGCCTGCGCACAAGCCTATGGCATCGAAGTACACAGAACATTCGAAGACACAGCTCCCCCGACTACATTCCCATTCAAAATAACGGATGCAACCCCACCAGATGTTGAAGATCCAAGCACATAAGATCAACAATCGCAACTACTATAGTGTGTACACACCCAAGGGATATCTCGCACTGAGAACTTCAAACAAACACATAGCAGAGCGTTATGCAACCAATCCTAAAAATCTAATACCTAGAACATCAATAGGCCCCGCTGCTAACACGTAAGCACACACCAAATAAATACTTGATGATTAAACTATATGATGTAATCAACTCAGAGGGCACTGTAGTAGAAACTCTTAGCAGTTATGAAGAAGCACACGAGTATGTGGCTCAGACTGATCCAAGTTTCACTATAGTAGAACGAGAAGTAAGCACTGTAAAGCCAGGCTTTGGAAGAGATCCTGATCTACACTAAGGCTACTACTACACTAGTAAGAGAGGCTATAGTAGTAGTGTAAGTAGTGTAGCTAACGTATTGATAGTATTGGTAAAAGTATTTGAACTATGCCTCTCGTCACCTCGAGCAACGGTTCAAAAATCCTATATAAACCTTTGAAAACTATGAAGAAAAGCCACATTTAGCCACAAAGGCCCCGCTGCTATGCATGTAGCATAGCCCTAAAACCCCTCGTAAATGGTGGTTATTCTCCTTAAAGATCAATGACTTAGCACAAGAAGTTCAACCATTCGGCCTAAAGGCCTCTCCCTACTACACTACTATAGTCTACACTACTAACACTATAGAGATCAATGGCTTACACTACTAAGTTCACACTACTACTACGGTAGGACCACACTAGTGTGGACTTAGGTTCTACTATACTGTATAAGTCTTTGAAGTGTATAGTGTATTTGATTTCTGGTTTCTCGCCTCTCTGATCAGTTTGTGTGTTCAACACGCCAAGTGAAATCTTTTTGTTCTTTTGTAAAATAATGGTTGACAAGTACTACATTAGATCATATACTGTATATAACAGTTAGGGCAAACCCAAGAGGGAAATCACATGTTGAAATATCAGAATCTAGCAGGTGTAGGTGATCGTATCCGTGCGTATGACTTTAGAGGCGGTAAGGACTACTACATAGAAGGTGTAGTAGTGGCTAAAGGTCAAATACGATCACCTCAAGGCGGTTACATGTTGTATGAGGGGTATACTATCTCCATTGATGTGGACACTCTAGGCGGCCGACTAGGTGATGTTGGTTATGTTCCGTTTGAGACTACACTAGACTACGATGAGAGGATTGAACTGGTAGAGACACTTGGGCAGCGAGTGGATGCCGCATGTGCTGCGTGAACGGAAAGAACAGGCGAACAAAAAGAACTTGACAGAACGCACAAGTGAGGTTATACTGTGTGTACAGTTAATAAAGCAAAGAGGGCAAACTATGCTACAAGTAAACATACTACAACTGCAAGGCACAGGCGACGACGAATATGCATACGAAAATGCAGCAGTGTGTGCAAGCTACGAAGACGCTGTAGAGCAACTAGCAGCTATTAACGCAGACTACGCAGAATACGACAATGCGTTTTTTAAACTAGACGAGAACGCACGTATTGAAGTGCATGACGTAGTAGACAACAACTGGGGCTACTAAAATAATTTAAAAAAACACTTGACAACTGTGCATATTGTGTTATACTGTATGCACAGTTAAACAGTAGGGGGCACTACAAAATGGCATATAACGCACAAAACGCAAAGCCTGCGTACTACAAACAACAAGTAACAACTTTTGCACAGTTGCAAAAAAACTGTATGCGTTTAGTAGCAGACAGCAGGCAAGGCAACTGCACTAAAGCAGCTAACATTGAAAAAATGTTTAACAGTTACAAAGCATACTGTAACGTAAAATAATACTTGACAAATACGTACACTTGTGCTATAGTGTACGTATACTTAAACAAGCATTTGGAGGGCTTTAAATGCAAAACGTAAACAACACTAAAGTTAAAGCAGTAACAACACTTGAAAGCGCAGACAACAGCGTAGTGCTGGAAATTAACTTAGCACAGCAAAACTTGCAAGTTAATGGACGCAAAGTGGAAAGCATTACGCTGTATGCGGATGCAGACTGCTACGGGGACTTAGCTGTTAACTGGGCTGCGGAAGACGACAGCAACTACGTACACAACACTAGCATGCTAATGCGTGACACTAGTGACACTAACAACAACACGGAAACAATGGGACAGTTTTACTGGGAACATTGTTTTGACGACACGCTGCACAGCATACTACAGCAGCACGGCTTTAGCACAGCAGCAGCGGAGGACGTATGCACTAGTGAGTGGGGCATGCAGGATGTGGGACGTGCGAGCTATGACGCTAATGCAATAGCGGAGGAAATGCTTACAGCACATAACATAGTGCTTGAGGACGCATAAATTAATTTGCAAGCAGCGCATTTAGTACTTGACAAAGTGCGCTGCTTGTGCTATAGTATACACATACTAAAACGTAACAAGCATGAGGGCAAATATGCAAGTTGAAGTTATTACTACAGAAGAACGCGAATGGGAAGAAGGCAACTACATTGAAGGTGTTGTTGTTAAAGCGTTTGACAAATACTTTTGGCTAGGCGAAGATGGAACTTGCTTAGAGGCAGATGCAGAAAATTATTAAAAAAACACTTGACAACTGGGTGCTGTAGTACTACACTACAGCTGGCCCCGCTGCTATGAGAGCTGCTATACTAAAGTATAGCTAAACTATACACAGTTGCACTTGCATTTATGTGCAACTGTGTTATATTAAATGTATAACGTAACAAGCAATGAGGGAAACATGCTTAACACAAAACAAACACGCAGCATTTTAAACGCAATGATTAAAGGCAAAAACACAGGTGTGTGGCGCACTTGGACGAACGTTGTGCAAAAGAACAAAGAGGATGTTGCAGACAGACGCAACTTGTGCTACGCAATACTTGGAGACAAGTTTACAGAAGGCGAATGCACTTGGCTTAAGATTGTAACTGGCTGTGAGCGAGTACACAATACAAACAACGGACGCTACTTGCGTTTGGTAGGCGTTAAGTACGACGGCTAATAAAAAACTTGCACACACTAGCATTTTTTAGTTGACAACTGCTAGTGTGTGTAGTATAGTGTATGTATAAGTTAACAAAGCAAGAGGGCTAACATGTTTGTATTTTTTAACGCAGAACAAGCGGGCATCAGCGTAAGCATTGAACAACAGCAAGTAGGCTGGGCTAATAGTGCAGCAGACTTAGCAGCACTGCTACGCAAGCACAACGTTACACTAGCAGACAGGCTAATGCACAGCAGTGACGTAGACTTTGCAAGTGAAGAAGGCTTTAGCAGCGATGATGCTGCGCATGCATTAATAGAGGACGCACTGCAACTGTTGTAGCGTCCTTTTCGTCTCGTTTAAAAAAAGTTTGCGCACAGTGCATTTTTCGCTTGACAGTTGCTGCTGTGTGTGCTATAGTGTATACATAACGTAAACAGCATAAGGGCTTTAATATGCAAACTACAAAAACAAACAACTACGTATTTTTAACTGCTGAAAACGCATGCATTGTTGTGCATGTAAATAATGTTGTTGTCGCAACAACTGTGCAAACAGCACAGCAGCTACTACAAGTGTTTACGCAATATAATATTAATATGCTTACAGACACTATTATGTGTAGCAGCAGTATTGACTTTGCAGCGGAGGAGGGCTTTGCTACTGACAACTGCGCACATAATATTATAGACAGTGTAAAAGACATATTAGTGCCGCTAGTTTAAAAAAGTTTGCACACAGTGCATTTTTCGCTTGCATTGTGTGCAACTTGTGTTATACTGTATGTACAGTTTAACAAAAACGAGGGCTACGTATGTTAACTACAAAACAACTTGCACGTAATGTGTTTTTAACTTATTGCAGCACAAGCAACACAATGTTTAAGCATTGCAGTAAAACAAAAGCACAAAACGTAAGTGCAAACTCAGTACAAGCAGTAAAGCGCAACGTAAGCGCACAAGTGCTGCAACAGTACAAACTACTTCCTGCACTGTACAACTTGTACAGCAAAAACAAAAGCACAAAGCAAATTGCTACAAGTTTAATAAACAGCATATAAAAAAACACTTGACAACTGTGTGTATGTGTGCTATTATGTACACATACACTAAAGCATACGGAGGGCAGTTATGCAAGCACTAAAAACTATTACACAAACACAAACAACAAACGTAGACAGCGTACATGCGGATACAGTATACGCTGTACTAACAAACGCATTTAACAACGTACTGCTAATGGAAGCAGACTGCACAAGTGCAAGCTACTTTATTAACAGTGCAAACATTTATGCACAACTAGCGGAAGTTTACGCAAGTTTTGCAGACTGCGACGACTACGTAGCACTTAGCACTGTAATGGAAGTTTTTGCAAACAACATTACATACTACGACGAAAGCAGCTTGTACGAAAATTGTGTTGCTAACACAGCAATGCAAAACGTTAACTTGCTTGACTACGCATGTTTAAGTAACTAAAAAAGTAGTTGACAAATGTGTTAGTGTGTGCTATTATACACACTAACACTTAACAGCATAGAGGGCTTTATATGCAAACACTAAAAGTAAAAAACGGCAAGTACACAAACTTGCAAATGCTTAACATGCTAGACGGCGGCGCGGCTGTGTACAGCGCAGTTTTTACTATGCGCGACGGCTACACGGAAATGCGTGTGCTAACAGTTAAAAACAACAAAGTACTAGCATGGCAAAGCTAGTGCAAAAAGTTATAATGTAATAGGCCCCGCTAATAGGAGACCCCAATGGTAACCACAGAATCAATCCTTGAAACTCTTGACAACAAACTCGACGAGGTCGATGAGCTCATCATGCAGCTCCCTCTACAGGAGAGTGTCAAGAAGAAACTCACCAGCAAAGTCTACGAACTGTGGATGGACGTAGAAGAAGAAATCGAACTTCGAGCTACAGATTTCGGTTGACAAATGCTCTGAGTGAGCATACACTATAAGTATAGTTAGAAACAACGGAGGGCATTCCATGTTTTACATTTACGAACAGAGCAGCACTTACATTATCGGCAAGCCCGATCGTAATGGTGTTGCCCGTCCGGACCACCGCCAGAGCTACAAGACTATGGCAGCAGCGAAAGCAGGTCTTACACGCATTGCAAAGGCAGAAGGTCTACTGCCTACGGATCCGAACTATGCTCTGTTCCGTTATGCGATTGCAGAGGCCAGCTACTTCCACAAACATATTGAGAAGCAGGTTAAAAAGTCCAGCCTAATGGACAACACAAAGACTTGGTACGAAGGGGTTAACACTCCTAACTATATGTCACCCAGCAGCGAAGCCTATTGGAGCATGTAATGGAAGTTAATAATCCAAAGCCATACAAGAAGAAGCCCTTTGCGGGCTTCTGTTGGAACAAGTACTTTGAGAACAGAGACGAGTATCACAGCTTCGGACAAGTTCAGCCGCATTCATTCCGTGAGTACGTGAAAGAAAATATTTCTTTCTTAAAAGAAAAATATCGGTTGACAAGACGCTAAAGAGATCGTACACTGTATATAACAGTTAGAAAACGAGGGTAAGAAAATGTTTCATCAATATTTTGTTTATTATGACGGACAGTTCCAAGGAACCGTAATGGCCCTGTCAGAGTCGAGTGCGATGGATAAAGGTTGTCAGATGGCAGGTGTGAGTGCAAGTGCCTACACAGGCCGGGCACGTAGACTAGTAGAAGTGGTGCGTCGATAATGGATCAGTTAACAACAATGTGGGACATCATTTCAGTCCTAGTCGTATTAGGTTTGCTAATCGGTATTGTAGGTGCAGTGTTCGTAGGAGCATTGCGTATTGGATGGCAGCTGGCACCATGGTTGGTAGGCTTTGCTTTCATCGTTTGGTTTTTTCTGTAGGAGGCTGATATGAGTTTATGTCCGTATTGCCAGAGCCACAACAAAGAGTTCTTTGCAACTAAATGTCACAACTGTAACACTGAAGTGACGTTTGGCGAGCAGGTAGCAGGATCGTTAACATATGTCTTCACATATGCTGCAACCATCCTAGGATTTATTTTACTATTTGTTCTACTTTTTGGTTGACATCTACGTAGAGCGAATGTATAGTATACATAATAACACACACAGACGCTGGAGGGCGAACATGAAAAAAGTTAAGATTTTAGAGGGTACTTACAAGATCCGAGGCAAAGACGTAGACCTGACAGGTATGGTCTTTCCACTTGTAGAAGAGTTTAAGGTAGGTGCAAGTGGTGGCTACGTTACGGTCGATGGTGTTGCGGTCGCAGGATTTCCGGATCGCAATATTAAGATCAAGTGTACAGGCAATGATGCTTACGAACTAGTAGGCGAGTCCGTAGCCACTACAGTGCGAGAAGAGAGTGATCAGGACATTATGGACCGTATGCGTGATCGCTTTGACATGCTAGAGGAGATGACCAAAGCCACCAAGAAGGGCGATGTGCGAGCTATGATCGTATCAGGACCTCCAGGTGTTGGTAAATCGTTTGGTGTAGAGAAAGTACTAGGCAAGCATGACCTGCTTGCAGATATCGCAGGCGATAGCAAGCTGAAGAAGTATGAGGTCGTCAAAGGCGCAATGAGTGCGATCGGTTTGTATGTAAAGCTCTACAAGTATGCAGACAAAGATAACGTTATCGTGTTTGATGACTGTGACTCAATCTTCGCAGACGAGCTTAGCCTGAACATCCTGAAAGCTGCATTGGATTCCAAGAAGACAAGACGCATTCACTGGAACACAGATTCATTCAAACTGCGCAACGAAGGTGTGCCGGATTCATTCGAGTTCAAAGGTTCCGCGATCTTTATCACGAACCTAAAGTTTGACAAAGCCAAAGGCAAGATCAAAGAGCACTTAATGGCTTTGGAATCTCGCTGTCACTATGTTGATTTGACTATCGACACAGAGCGCGAGAAGATGTTACGCATCAAGCAAATCGTTTCAGACGGTATGCTCGATGAGTATCAGATGTCAGATGAAGTAAAGGACGACATCGTCGACTTCATTGACATCAATAAGAAGCGACTACGTGAACTGTCTCTAAGAACAGTACTAAAAGTCGCCGACTTGGCCAAAGCATTTCCACTCAAGTGGGAAGCAATGGCTGAGAATACTGTGATGCGTAGAGCATAAGCCCTCACGTTCCGCAACACAGTTTACGTAGTACTTGGACCGCCCTCATCCAAGTGCTGCAACCAGAAGAAGATGCAAGCCCTCACGCTCTTCTTCACCTAGCCCTCGTAGGACCGCCCTCATCCTACGGGGGCGTTTTTTTCTAAAAAAGAGGTTGACAAACACACACAGAGATGATATACTGTATATAACAGTTAAGCAATAGAGGGCACACACAATGGCTACTGATTTAAAGACAAGAGACAAGGCTGTATTGTTAACACGCTACTACGGTGGTGAAGACAAAGGCACTTGTGTACAGGTTAGCACAGACTTTGGGCAATACATACAGTTGACACGCAAGCAAGCAGAGCAGTTGGCTTTGGACTTGTTAGACTTTGCAGCAAAGCAGGAAATGGCAGACTATGGGGAGGAATACTAATGACCAAGTACGTAGACATCGACGTGGTCACAACGATCCGTCAGACACTTGAAGTTCCAGAGGACTACGACAAGCAGGACATCCTAAACTTCCTAGCCAGCCAGCAGAGCTTTAACGATGCTTTCAAAGGCTTGCAGAACGATGCCTACCCAGGTGTGAGCATCACCAACATTGAAGTGATCGATGAGGATTTTGAATAAAAAGAGGTTGACAAACATCAAACCCTGTGCTATATTATAAACATAATACAACAACGCCACTAGGAGGGCTCCAAAAATGGCTACAAGATCAAACATTGCATACAAGACTCCAGAAGGTAAGATCCGTTCAGTATATTGTCACTGGGATGGTTATCCTGCACACAACGGCGAGATGCTTCGTCGAAACTATACCTCAAATGCTAAAGTTGAAGCGTTGATAGGCTTAGGTTCAATCTCTGCACTAAACGAAGAGATCGGAGAACAGCATCCATTCGATCGAGACTACAAAAATCCAGAGCTTCCACTTACAGACAACTGGACACTCGCATACCACAGAGACCGTGGCGAAGAGCTTGTGATCAACGAATACGATGATGTTCCAAGTTGGATCGCTGACATGGAAGAGTATGCCTACCTATGGGATGGCCAGAACTGGCTCGTAAACGATCACGGAGAGAAGGATGATAACGGCTTTCCGATCTTCGACTTTGTTGAAAGCAAGGTCACCCCAGAAATGCTAAAAGAGATTGGCTGGGAATAAATTAAAGATTGACAGTATAGCGTTTCGGCGCTATACTGTAAGAACAATAAGGGCAACGATTAACAAATAGGAGGGCTGTATGCCAAATTGGTGCAACAACAATATCACGATTCAGGGTTCAACTGAAACTATCAAAACACTTTGGGAAGAGGCTTCAGCCGAAGATGGCGGACTGCTATCAGCAATGGTTCCTATGCCCAAAGCTCTAGAAGGAACTACATCACCTACACCACAAGAAGGTGCCAGTAACTACGAAGGCGAACAGCCGGTGGTAGATGGCTACGACAATTGGTATGATTGGTGTGTGGGCCGATGGGGAACCAAGTGGGATGTATCCACAGAAGGACTAGAGTTTACGGACAACGGAGACGGCACAGCCTCGATCAGTGGTTGGTTCGATAGTGCATGGGCTCCACCACTTACCGCATACGAAACATTCTGCGAAGACATGGACGGTGTCTACATTGAAGCGAGTTATCACGAAGGTGGTATGGACTTCGGTGGCTTCTGGGATAGCGAGACCGGTGAAGAGCATATGGACGGCATCCAAGAGACTTGGGAACAGTATAAAGACAACCTCGACGATGCTCCTAGTCTGTTCAAACGCATAGACGAAGAATACGGCTTGAGTGATCAATACGCTGAATGGGAAGAAATGGAGGATGCGTAATGGATACCGAATACTTTGAAGATGTAGACCAAATGGAACTGGTGTTGGAAGCAGTAGAGGACGCACTCAAGAGTCAATGCGCCTCATTTGAGATCATGTCAATCGACGGCGACGACACAGGCTTGACCTTTACAGTTTCTGCAGAATATTTGAAAAAAGTGGTTGACAAATCCTAAATCGTTTGCTATAGTGTATGTATAGTTAGAAACAACGAAGAGGGCAAACTTCATGTATAACGCAAGAGACGAAGCATTAGAGCTAGTAGAGAACGGCGTAGTAAGCGCAGAGAATATGCTTACAATGGCGTTGAAGTATATGAGCACGGATGACGTTGCTGATATGCTAGACTGCAACGAGCTGAGCAGTCGGTTTATGGACGACGAAGACGAAGACGAGGAGGACTATGAAGACGATGGTCAACCCTCGTGGGAACAAGAATGGGCAGACTTTGGTGAGGAGTATTAAAATGTCAAATCGTGTAACAAAGGCAGTAGAGGCCATTTATGCTCTACAGGATATCGAAGAGCTTCGTGAGATTTACGATGCTATCAAACTCAAGCAGAACGCATTGGCCCGCGAAGGCATCCGTTCGGTAACCAAAGGCGATGTCGTTTCGTTCATCGGACGTCAGGGCAAGGTCGTTGGGAAGGTCACAAAGGTGAACCAGAAGACTGTGGTCGTGCAAGGTGGCATGTCAAACGGCGTCTTCAACACCACCTACAAGGTGCCAGCTTCGATGATCAAAGTCGAAGAAAAAGTTCACGCTTATTAAAAAAGGTCTTGACACTATAGCACTTCGGTGCTATAGTGTATGTATAGTTAGAAAGCGAGGGCAAGACAATGAAGACAGCAATAGGCACAGTTTTAGTTTTTACAGGTTTGTTGATGATGGCAGGTTCAGCAGGTGACTGCGACGGGGCTTGCATGGATCAGGCAAACACTATCGGAGAGATGCTTATGGTAGCAGGCGCAGGTTTGTTTGCAACTATCGTAGGCGGACTAGCAATTTATTCGGAGCAAGCATAATGAATGACGAACTGCAACTTATTGAACGACTAGAAGGCGTTCGCCGAATCATCCACAACAACACAGACCTAGCAGATGTTATCCTGCTGGGAATGATCGAAGAAGCAGAGCAGAAGGTTGCTCGCTTTGAAGCAGAAGCAGAAAAGACCTTTACCGGCATCCAAGAGGAGTTAGCGTATTACGGATCGTAAGATCCACCTTAGGGCTCTTAGCTCAATTGGTTAGAGCACCGGACTCATAATCCGTAGGTTGCGAGTTCGAGTCTCGCAGGGCCCACCAAACATAATGCCTCCGTGGTGGAATTGGTAGACACAAGGGACTTAAAATCCCTCGCCATGAGCGTACCGGTTCGAGTCCGGTCGGAGGTACCAAGCATCTGCCCATAGCTCAGCTGGATAGAGCAACGGCCTTCTAAGCCGTGGGTCGGGGGTTCGAATCCTCCTGGGCAGGCCAAGTTTTCCGGAGTCGTAGCGCAGACATTGCCCTCTAACTTCCCCCTTGCGCTCCTCCGGAAACTTTTTTACATTTAGGGGTTGACAAACTCAGCATTAGATGATATACTGTATATAACAGTTAGGGCAAAGAGGACAATATCATGATCAAGTTTGTAGTTAGCACACAGTTCCTGGAAAACTATGGCGCACACTGCGAGGACGGCAAGTTTGCTTCCGGCAATGCATATTGGAAGATGAAGGGCGGCACAGACTATATTGTGTCCGGACTTGATCGCATCCAAGATGCGGTTGCGTTCGTAGCAGCCAAGGAGATGCATAACAGCATCGGCGCTAAGGAGTTTCCAGTAGAGTGGCAAACATACGAGGAGTGGTATGCTAAACTGCCTGAGGACGAGGACTACAGAGAGTTCTTGTTGGAGCAGGCAAAAGAGATCAGCCCCATTAGGGGTTGACATATTCTTTTTTGGTGCTATACTATATATAACAGTTAGGAGATAGGGCAAATGAAAAAAATCTTAGCAACAGCGGCAGTGATCGCAATGACAGCAACAACCCAGGCACACGCTTGGGGCGAACGTGAACAAGGTATCCTTACAGGAGTGATTGGTACGATCATCCTACAGGACATCTACGGCAATCGCAACCACGGTCATCACGGCGGCCACAACGGCGGCCACAACGGAGGACAGGTTATTATCCAACAGGCTCCTCCAGTCTACAACAACCACACCACAGTGATCATTCAAGAGCCGGCTTGGGCTTCACAAAGAGTATGTTCAGAAGAGATCGTTCGTCATGCGAACGGCGTCCAAAGCACGATCCAAAAGAACTGTGCTGGTCGTGTAGTAGGCATTATCGATTATAAGAAGTATTAAGATGAGAGTCATAGGCTACATTCTAATCGGCTTCTTCCTTTATTATATCTATGACGCCGGCGGTATAAAGCAAGGCGTCAACAAGATCGCAGGAGAGCTTTACTGGGCAACTATGCCAGCGCCGCTTGGATCGGATGTACTCGAAGACGTGCAAGATGGTGTAGATCGAATCTACGAAAAGATCGAAAAAAAGGTTGACAACTTCTAAACCCTATGCTATAGTGTATGTATAGTTAGAAGCAATGGAGGGCATCCAATGATTAAGGTACACAACAGAGGTTACGGAACTGGCGAAGCACGTTACATTCCGTTGAGCGAGGTCAATATCGTAACACAGAAGATCTGCGAGTTTACAAGTGCTCCTTACATTATCTTTGAACACAAGGATTATCCACTAGGTGGACTCCGTGCAGAGTTCGACGGCACATATTGGGACTGTGATTTAGATTAAGGAGGGAACAATGCAATTTTATGAATCAACCGAAAAAGAAAAGCAACTGATCGCAATCGGTCGTCAGATGATGGACTGGTCAGAAGAGTACGGTAAGAAGCACGGACTCAAAGGTGTAACGGACAACGGCCTGCGCAAGCTCAACGATCTAAGTCATGTTGGCAATGCGCTCACGCACTTCGGAGCACCTTTTGGCACTAAGCCCAAAGACTTTTCAGAAGCTGACCAGCAGTTGATCGCAGAGTTCATGCAAAAGAAAAAGGTTGACATCGAGCGCAAGTGAAGATATACTGTATATAACAGTTAGGCAAACGGAGGGCTCCAATGGCTTATTACACTTACACCAAAGATCCAATAGGTGCTGTCCAGGAGAAGGACACAGGCAACTGGTTCGAATACAGTCTCAATGATGATCCGCTCAACGGTGTCAACGAAGACTTCCTGCACAAGATTTGGGTAGGCGATGGTCAGATCGGCGGGCAGCAAGGCTACCGTTATGGCACAGTCCTAAAGACACGTTTGGTGATCTGTGTAGATGAGGATGAGTTTGGGCTTCCTGTTACAGAGAAATGGTATCTTAAATCAAACAAGGAGTATGCCCAATGACAGCGCAAGAATACAAAGAACAGTTGGTCGAACGAGTGATCACACAGATCGTTGAAGATGTTGATAACGGTGATACTACAGCTATCCACGAGATGTTTGCCAAGGTTCACGAGACTGTGCTAGAAGCATTCCTCCCAGAAGGCACACTAGAAGAGTTTGTAAATAGGGGTTGACAAATCCTACAATGGTGCTATACTAATAGCATAAGTTAAACAAAGCGAGGGCAAACGCAATGCGCACACTTAAAAAATTCATCGATGACAACAACCGTTGGATCGCACTGTTCAACACTGCACCAATGCAGTTCCCACTAACACAAGCACAAGTGAATGACTTAGCTAGTACACTGGACAGCCAACTATCACCAGAGAACCTACACTGCGATGGAGAGATATCCAACGCAGAAGCACAGCGCAAGTATCGCTTCCTTGCTACAGTATGCAAAGAACTAGAAGCATACTGTAACGCAAACAATCTAAACGCTCCTACTGTTTACGAACTTTAGGGGTTGACATACAGCACATAGGTGCTATACTAATAGAGTAAGTTAAACATAGCGAGAGGGCTAAACACTATGGACTATACAGTAAACGATCTTAAAGCAATCCTAGCAAAAGCAACAGCGGCAGCAGAACAGGCTGCGGATCAATACGAGAACACAAACTTCCCTAATGGTGGATGGGGTGCTTGTGGCTTTGCTTGGGTAGACATATTTGGTATTAAAGGCAACACCAAGCTAGGTCGTGCTATGAAACAAGCAGGTATTAACAAAGCCTACAACGGCGCACACCAAATATGGAATCCTTCAAAGTATCCTACACAGAATGTAGACACACTAGAAGCAGGTGCGCGAGCGGCTGCACGAGTGCTAGAAGGCTACGGCTTTAGAGCTTACGCAGGTAGCAGACTAGACTAATACAGTTTACCTTTAAGGTAAGTGGCGCGGCACCACAGCAGGCCGTAACAGTTTGCCCTAGAGGCAAGTGGCGCGACACCACAGCAGGTCGCAGAAGGACTAGCAGAAATGTTAGTCCTTTTTTTCTTTTCGAAAAAGAAAAATATTTTTTTCTCGAGGGGTCGGGGTTATATAAAATAAAACTTGCAAAACCCTAGCTAATGCTTAATGGCGCTTTTTAAAAACTGGGTGATGCAGAATCACCACCTCACTTCTATAAGTACTCCACCACAATTTTTTGCGCGACAAAATTTTTATCCTGCAATACCCATTTCGGGCAATACTATAACGCTAGTACTACAGTGAGTGACTAACGAACTGTTAATGAGCGCAAGCTCATTATACGTGCTTAAACAAGAACCTCTTAACTGTAGCACCAATGTATAGCAAGCATAAGTAATAGTGTGCATACAGTGATTTATCGCAGTTGGGACAGTATTGTTGTATTGCTGGGGCTTCAGCTATTTTAGTGAATAGCCAACTAGACGACACACTGTATGCACTTACTTGTATTGCTTATGTATAAAATAAAACTTATATACGATCCAGAGCCAAAAACACAAACGCTCAAAGAAACTGTTACGTTTTGTGCAGCCAATGAACTATACATCGCACACGGTATAGATGCTTGTCAGTGTAGTGCTTCAGAGCTACTGTTTGACACAGAGCGAGATAGATTGTTTGCACTGCTAGTACTAAGTGCATCAAAGAGTTTTACTCCTGTGTGTGCATAAAAAGACTCATCTTTTAGTAAATCAATATTGTAGAAGTATTACAGGGCTATGTAAATAGTCTATCGTTATGGTTTGGCGAAAACTGTTTGTATAGTGGTGCGTAGTATCGTTGTAGTGGGCTTTCTGTTTTGTGCTGTGTAAACGCTGTATTTTACTGTTTGTAAAAAGCGTTTACCGCTTCGCGGCTGCTGGAATCTAGCGCAAGCCGTTTCACGGGTTGGGGCTTACCGCAGGCGCTTCGCGCTGGTCTTGATCTACGAGGATGCGGCGGGCTTGTCCTCTGTCTATTCTACCTATATACTGCTGTGCCATATCAATAGCTTGTGCTATTGCCCAGTTGTGATTGTCTATGTACTTTTGTGTTAGTTCTCGTAGTACCGTGTGATTGACTACTCTGTCGTGGCTTGCTCCGGGATGGTTGCGTGGATATGTTCTGTCTAGGGGCAGTAGATCTTCCCAGTACACAACTCGTACACTGTGCCAGTTGTAGAACTTGGCCAGTAGATGCCAATAGTAGTTTACTACTTTAAAGTTTTTGAGACTTATGATAAATCGTTCTGGATCTAGTATAAACTCACCATCTGCTGCGGGAGCATGTCCAAAGTTATTGGTTGCATTTGCTATACACCAACTGGCTGCTTGTGCATACACATCTCGTCTTAGACTTACTATGAGATCCCATTCGCTGCTGTCCGAAGGCACATACTTGGTGTGATCGTGTACCACACAAGGTCCTTGCAGTGTGTACAGTTGGTCTGGTGTGCCGTCTACGTCATTGTGGTGTAGATAATCGATGCCAAGTCGTTCTACTTCTTGCCATGCTATCACATGCGAACCTGTGCGTCCTGCTGTTTTGATCAGTACTCTATTCATAGTCTTCTGCTGTAAACTCTTTCTTTACTATTTCAAATCCTTGAGTTAGATCTAGTTCACCTGAGTGTCCTAGAACACAGTCTGAGATCTTACGTGCTAGTATAGCATGATTGTTTGGGCCTAGATGATTGGCTCTAGCATCGCCGCTGGGCGATCTTAGTGCTGCTTGGTAACTTGCTCTGTCTGGAAACTCTCTATAGCTTACAAACTCTGTTAGTGTACCTCGCACACCAATGAAACTGTTGTAAGGTTCTATAGAGTTTATAAATCCAGGTATAACCAAATAGCGCATGCCTTGAGGTATTGTGTAGGCTGCTAGCCAAGTTGAGTTTGTAAACGTAGTCCAAGCAACGTCTTGTCTATTGTAGAGATGTGTTAGCCATTGTTTGGCTGCTGCATGTTCTTGACGTGAAATGCCCAATACGCCAACAGGGTCTGAATGGTTTTGCCAGTTGCATGCCTCAGGCTTGTCTTCCCAGAACCATTGCCTGTCTTCTTGTGTTTGAATCATAATGATCCAATCACCTTGCTTGTGTTCTTTGTGTTGCTGTGATATTGATTGTGCAATCCAGTTGTTGCTACAACCGCGAACACCTTTTGCTATTACAGTTTGTCGTGTGATTGAGCTTAACTGTTTGAACCAGTTGTAGTCTACACCGTCGTCAGTACAGTAGCTATCACCATATACCCATATCGTCATTATTTCTCCAGTACAGGATATTTAAGTGCAAACCATGTTGCTGTCGGACTATCGTGGACATCTACATATATGTCACAGCGACAGTAGGTATCCGGTACTATTACACTGTCTGAGTATTCGAAGTATAGATCAAATCCAGGTTGGTTGCACTGCTTGTAGAGTTCTTCGCCTAGTTCTCGGCGTACCCATATGTGTGCCATCTTTTCTTCTCGATGTGTCCATTTGAAATCACATGAGCCTAGAAAGAAACGCCTCATAGTACAAATGCTTTTTCTTGTACAAATGTGCCTGCTACTCTGCGAGTACCTTCTTGCCAACCCCATGCTGTGAGCATGTCTTTGACGTCTGTGTTAAATGGCATACTGCCACAGATCATTACTCGATCTGTTTCCGGCTGTGCGCCGGCTAGTATAACACCTGCACTGATCATTTTTGTGATACGCTGATTCAACTCTTGCCAGTCTGGATCTTGTGTAACAACAGGTGTGTAGTCTATGTCTAGTTCTTGTAAGAAACTATTGTAAGCCAGTAGCTCTGGCTGTGTTCGCACACTCCATACCACATGTATCTTGTCGAACTGATCGTATGTGTCCGGATCTCTAAGCAAACTAATAAAAGGTGCAATACCAGTGCCTGTTGCCAACAACCACAAGTTGCCACCTAGTTCTAGATTAGCAAGTGTTAGTGTGCCTGTGGGCCTGTTTCCAACTTCAAGCTCGTCGCCTACTTGTATGTGTTGTAGTCTACTAGTAAGAGGACCATCTGGTACTTTGATAGAATAAAACTCCAAGTACTCGTCATACGGACCACTAGTATAACTATAGGCTCGCATGATGTCATCGTCACCCATGCCTATCATTGTAAACTCGCCAGCTGTAAATCTGTGGCTTTGTGGTCTTTCTGTTCTTATTCGAAATAATCTATCTGTGTAGTGTTCAACTTCTGTAACACGTAACATTTCAGTCATACTATACCTCGTATTCAAAGTTCTGACATGTATCGCCTTTGCGTAAAAACTTTGCACCATTACGCAAATGAAACTTCTCTGCCATTTCAGTTAAAGGACTTAGTGTACAGTAGCGTTTGATGTGTGGCTTCTCTCGTTGGATTACTTCTGCTGTGCTAAAGATAATCTCTCTGCCTGCACCTTTGTCATAACTCCACACTGTATAGAACATAGCAGTATCTGGATCTTGTGTGTTGTTTAGATCGTCTTCAGTAATAGCAATACCATTAGTGTATGCAACACACACAACTGCCCTTGCTATACCTGCGTAGTCATCTTCTAATATGTAAACTTCGCGTCCATTAGTAACACGCCACGTCATGGGTAAATGCGGACGAACTGGATCGTCTTTTACATGTCCTAATGTCCAATCATCATTTGCAAGTCTAAGCACTATTAATCATCTCCTAAGTTATTTAGAAACTGTCTAAGTTTTGTTGAATCTGTTTCTGCTCTAATCTTTTTAACAGGTTGTCCATCTTCTGGATCTGTACTAACTGTACCTGAGCTGCCCTGTGTTGGTGTGCGTTTAAGTGCATCAAGAATCTTTGAACCACCTGAGATTGCAGTTGCTTGCTCTTCTCCGTCTTCGCCTAAGTCTGTGATACGCAATGTATCTACATCAAATGCTAGATCAATCTTTTGTCCAACACCACTTGACGAACGTGTCTTCATCAACTGTATCTGATAACGTCCACGTTCACGCATTGCTCTACTTGTAAAAATACCTATGAGATTGTCAGCTGTATTAATTTTACTAATACCGCCACTAATATGGCTGTGGTCAAACTCTATCTCCTCAACACTAGATCTATTCAACTGCGATGCTGTAACAAAGATACAGTTAAGTTCCATAGCTAGGTTACGCAGTTCTTCTGATACATACTTGTCCTTAACAAACAAGTTCTCTGCACTAATCTTTTGTCCTATCGGGTGCATCAAATCTAAATAGTCAATAAGTAGTACATCTACCTTCTTGCCTGTTTTGATTTCATATTCTTTTAGATAAGCACGTATGTCGTTTGCATTCTTGCCTGTGGGCATATATTTGATTTGAAATGCCCCCGACTTCTTGCCAATCATCTTGACTTTCATTTGTACATCATCAATACTCTTAAAGATATCTCTGCTCGGAATCTCTGATGTCATAGCATCTAATCGCATACCTACTAAGTTCTCTGAAAGCTCAAACGTCAAGTACATAACGTTCATGCCCTGCAAACACCAGTTTACACCCATATTTGCCATAAACAACGATTTACCAGAACCTGAACCACCTGCAAAGATATTAAGCTCTCCTCTGTTAAACCCACCAAACAGTTTCTTGTCTAGCGTAGGCCAACCTGTGCTTACTTGTCCGTTCTTGTCTTTGATTGCTTCTAGTCTGCTCTTCGGGTCTGCAAAATAGTCTGTACCCAAATCCTTCTGTAAGCCAATCTGTACTGCTTTCTTAACAAGGTCCTCGACCGGTCCATACTCACCTTTCTCAAGTAAGTCTGCCGAGTCAAGTATTGCTTTCTCAAGTGCCTTGTGCCTACTGAACGTTTCAAACTCCTGTAGAAGCCAGTCATAGTGATTCTCCTGTAACTGTCCTGGATCTTTTAGATTAACATCTGTTGCTGCATTAATCATATCAAATGTAGGAATAGCATTATGCTCTTCTACATAGACCTTTAAGAACTTTGCAGGCTCTTGTAGTCTACGATCAAATGTGTTTGGGTCAAACACACCTTGACATCTGACAAACGATTCTGCATCTGTCATAAACATCTCTAAGTAAACTTTTTGTATGTCGTATCCGTAGTCTGTGTTCTGTCTGCTCATACGTTTATTATACTTTCTTATACCATTGTTTGTCAAGTGTTATCTTTGTTTCTGTCTTTGCTAATACTGCGCCTATACAACTACCAGGGTCGCCAGGATTAGGTGGCACCCATATGTTAGTCCATTGATTTTTTATTTTATCTATTGCATCTTTATTCAATGCGCCGCCACCTGCTAGTGCTAAATGGTTACTGTCTGTTTTTACTTTTGCCCATATACTCAGAATGCTTACACAGTATTCAAAGATAGCTTGTGTAGCTGCTGCTATATCATACATATCTTGTTGTGAGTTTAGTTCAGGCCTCCACCAACGACAACCTCTGTGTAGGTTAACTCTCATCTTAATCTTCTGGGGGCTACGACTTTCGTGATCAACATTAATAAGTTCTTTTCGTATTACATGTGACAATCTTTTAGCGTTGCCTTTCTTTGCCCATTGGGCTACTAAGTATTCGTCACGTTGCGCTTGTAGGCCCATACGTTGAGTCATAGCACTATAGAAAAGTCCGAGGCTATGTGGATAACCCTGACTGTATATTTTGTTAAGTTGTCCACGGATCCCGTGCCATACTGTAAGGGTCTCGAACTCTCCTATACTATCCAAACATATTACAGCACAATCATCATGTGGCTGGGTATAATATGCATAGGCAGCATGTGAAAGATGGTGTTGGGTATATGTAATGGGTGCTGTAATGTTCCAACGTTTTAGATATCTGCGTATATTATTTTCTTTCCACAGCCATCCTTGTCCTGCTCTCCACTGTCTAAATGTTTTGAGCCCAGGCTTTTCATACCAAACTATTTGATCAGGCTTGCCAAAACTTTGTATAGCTACTTTAAGTTGTGTGTCATCGAGATCGGGGTCGTGATCTACTCCTGAAAAATCTTTTGCTAGACTAGCCCATAATAGTTTACTGTCTTCAAATACAGCAAGGCTGGCATCGTGACTGTTGCCAACCATTCCCCATTTAATCATCTTTAAATCGTTTCCATGCGTTGTGCAGTATGTAAAACCAAAAACCATTTATAATTGGCTCTACTATTGCATCTAGTGCGGCAAGATCTAATGCCGCTCCTGTTATCAATCTATTGCAAGTCATTGCAATGAATATATGCCCCAGTGTATACACTATGGCAAGTGTAAGCGAAGAACCACCTATAATCTTTTTTAGTAAATTCCATATGCCTATTTTAAGTTCTATCATTTATATATAAAGGGATCTTTCTTGCGTAGTTCCTTTAGTCGTCTTCTAAAGCGTATCTCGTCTCTGATACTAATATAAGGATAAGTTAAAATATCCCACACCTTTCTTAATACATTTTTTAACCAAACCATTTTTTTGCTCTCAGCCTTATTTTTAGTGCGCTATCTTCACTTGAAGTAGCTATACTATGTAAAGTATATAGTCTGCCATAGCGTTGTACAGCATCACTAATATCGTTTACATCTTCTGCCCATTCAGGCATTGCTACTGACCAACCTAGTTCAATAGCACGTTCAACAAGTTTGCTACCTGCTTTGTCTCTATCAGGTACGACGATTATTTCCTTGTTTAATCTATTTAACAGCATTGCTTGCTGATCATTTATTTCTGATCCACCTAAAGCACAACCTTCTACGTGCAGTGCATCAATCTGTCCTTCACAAACAATACAGAATACTTTGTTATATCGTTGTTCATCTAAGTTAAACACATAACCTGGTTGTACTTCTGTAAGGTACTTAGGCTTTTTATCAGATACTACTGCTCTACCTGTCCAGCCTACAATGCGTCCTTCATAGTAGAAGGGTATGATCAATCTATCACGATAACCTAAGCTAGGGCTCCAATAGTAATCTGTATCATCCAAGTTAAGATTGCGATCTGCTATGTATTGTATTACAGAAAGAAAATGTTTGAAGCCTATGTTGTTCTCGTTGTAGTCAGGTATGTCTGCAATCTTAACAGCATCGTCTGGCAACGGGACAGTATTGAATGATGGCAGTTCGGCAATACGTGTTTTAGCCTCTACACCTTCATTCTCTCTCATCACCTCTAATGCGACCTTGTTGATTATATCGTCAGGTGCTCCACACCATTGAAGGAGCTTCCGTAGTTTGTGACTGAAAGATCTGCCCGGTTGCCAGCTTGCTTTGAAACCGCAGTTGAAGCAGTGATAGCTAACACTACCATCGGCATTAGATATCAAACCGCCTCTACCGCGAGTATCCACAGAGTGTCCGTTATGATGACAGCACGGCGCATTGAAGGAGATCCATCCGCTCGGCGATTGCTTACGCTTTGCAGGAAGGTATGTCAGAACTGTATCGTTTACTACACTCATACTATTATTATAGTACCAGTGTTAGATTATGTCAAGACTTTTTGGCTATAAGTTTTGTATAATCCGTAAAACAGACCTGTATATACAATAGTTCCTAATAGTGTCATATGGAAGAAAGGAATAGCAGCAATATAACATGCTATTAATCCTTCTAGGGTTAATCCATAGTAACCGCTAGTCCATACACCAAAGTTTGTTATTATAAAAAAGATAATAGGAGCAACAATGCAGTTAACCAACAAACTCATATTTAATGCTACTAATGATACTAAAGCTACGCTTGCATAGGTCCATGCCATATAAGGATGTAATCCCCAAAACAAATCTCCTATAAACATAGCACCTAGTGTTAGTGGAAGTGCATGTTGCCATTTACCTGTTAGCAAAGGAACAAATATTCCAACTGCTAGTATTGGTGTAAAGTTAGGTGGGTGAGGAATAACTCTGCTAAGTCCTAGTAGCAGAGTTAGTCCAGCTATCCATCCTACCAAATGTAAGTTGTACCTACCCATGTTTCCGATCTCTCAAAATTATCATTTAAATCAGTAAGTGCATATACACTTAGATTATCGTTTACTTGATAACTAACATTTATAGTTTGACTTGATAAATCTACTAAAGATTTACCTACAGCGTCTATATCCCATGTTGCACCGTATGTTGTGCTGAGTTTGTTAGTTATTGGCTTAGTAGCATAGAAGTAACCATATTGTAGTTCTGTTTCCATGCCTCTTTCTAATGTAACACTAAATGTCATATCATCTGTAAATGACTTTTTAGTTTCTTCGTTAGCATAAGAAAAAGTGGCAAACAATGTTGCCACTAATGTTATTATTATTTTATACATTACTATATTATATATTATTTTTAATATATGTCAACCTAATTTCTGACCAAAACCTTTGTTATAGTACTAGCAGGATCTGCGTCTGTTTTGAATCTTAAATAACTGTATACACCATTAAAGTTAACAGGTGTAGGTTGTGTTTCTGACCCTGTAAATGTTAGTGTGCTTACGTTTGCCCATACAGTGTTACCTGTTACTTGATTGTCAAGTGTTGCTTGTACAGTAACATCTCCAGCATAACCGTCTGTATATACGGCTGCTGTATGTAGTGCTTCGTTGCCATTGATAGCAGGCTGTGCTGTTATACTTTCGCTAACCCATACATCACTGTTTACTGCTGTTTCGGCAAACTGTGTAACTTCGTATGTTGCTAATGGACCAGGCATTGTTCTAGCATTAATAAACATTGTAGCATCATTATCAAAGTTACTGTGAGCGTATGTTAATGTTTTTCCGGAGTCTGTGTTTAGCAATACATTATAACCTAGATACTGTTGTTTAATATTAAGCAAGTCGCTTTCTGTAATAGTTACAGTAAACACTCCTTTAGTTGCGGATACTACTCCTTGTTTTTCTATAAGCAGTGTTTTATCTTCTCCAAATGCATACACAGTCGGTGTGTATGAACTTATGTCTACTGCTTTTTGATCTGCGTTGAGAACTTTAAACTCTATAACATTGTCAACGCCTTTATAAAGTTGTATTTGTTTATTGTACACTGGTCTATACTCCGTAATGAATCCTGCCACATCTGCGACAATGTTGATTCTATTTGTGACTAAATATCTAGGTATTAATTGCATAATATTATTTATCGGGAAACTATGTTAACAAAAGAAATACAAGAAAAATTTCCGTTTCTATCGGTTATTACCTACGGAGGGCAAGAGTTTGTAGGTATAGTGATTAACCAAGATTCGACTGTCACGTCCATGTACGTTTATACTAATCTTAGAACTCCTGAAGAACAACGAGTGTTCTTAGAGCTAGGAGAAGCATGGTGGTGGGAATCTAATCGACTTATTCCAATAAACATTTTTTTAAAACGAGATATGGATCCGTTTAAATATTCTATTGTTACAATGAACTCAAAAGATGTAAGAATAGTTATTGGTCCGTGTGTCAACTTAAATGATTTAAGTTTAAAAAGAGTAAAAAGAAAATCAATCCAACTAGTTAAGAAACCTCGCTAGCCAGCTGTTCACATAGTAAGTTCATATGAACTACAACACTTACAGC